>Ga0315289_10008725_pt1 | contig 14636 bp, 12 predicted proteins | sample YL17G11_40_MG_FD_203452 | JGI IMG/M metagenome (GOLD analysis project Ga0315289, IMG submission 203452) | Sediment microbial communities from Yellowstone Lake, YNP, Wyoming, USA - YL17G11_40 | ecosystem: Environmental > Aquatic > Freshwater > Lake > Sediment | place: USA: Wyoming | collected...
TGACGAAATCAGAAACCAGAAATCCGAAAAAATTAATAAATGCTTAAATGACCCCAATATTTTCGTTATTCGGGTTTCGAGCTTCGTCATTTTTTTTGTCATTCGTCATTCTGATTTCGGATTTATCTTCTGCTACTATTATATAATATCAATGACGAAATCAGAAATCTCATTCGGATCCTTTTATGCTTTAGCTGATTTTAGAAGCTTAAACTGTTTCTCTAAAGTTTCGATACGCCGACGGAGATTTAGGACTTCCTTGTTAAGAGCATCATCGTCTTCAAGAGTTCTTTGGGAAAGTTGATCTAACTTGACTTTAATATCATTAATTTCTTCATGAATACGCCGGAATTCATCGTGCATTTCTGTGCGAAGAGTTTCGATTTTATTATCGAGGTTACTTCCAACGCTATCGATCTTTTTACCCATATCATAAAAACCGTCGGCCACCATGGCGGCTAAGTTCTCGATTTTTTTATCAGTTTGTTTATCCGCGTCGTCAAATCTTTCGCTAGTTTTCTGATCAGCGTTATCAAATCTTTTTCCCATCAAGACAGCTAAATCATCAATTGTCATTTTTTGCTTTGCCATCTTTCCTCTTACTACAACAAATTTAAGGGCTTAAACCCAATTAAAAACAATCCCTACTACTATTAGTATATAATATCAATGGCGAAATCAGAAATCCGAAAATATATTTATCTTGTTATCCCTAATTTCGCCTCAATCTTAGTCAACCTTTGTTTAACCGCCAAAAGCTCATCACGCCTAACCATCTCGGTAGCAATGAATTCTAAGTGAGAAATTCCAACTAATGCCTGATCTATCTTTTTATCTTGTTGCTTAAATTTTTCGCCGACCTCATCAAAACCGCGTTTAGTCATTGTCGCCAAGCCACCAATTTCATCCTCAATCTTCTTTTCTAATTTCCTCTCAGATTGACCAACTCTCTTGTCAACAATAGTGCCAATTTGATTCAAATCATATTTACTTAAATTCATCTTTCCTCTTACTACAACAAATTTAAGGGCTTAAACCCAATTAAAAACAATCCCTACTACTATTATATAATATCAATGACGAATTTTCAAAATTTATTGAAAATTGAAAATTTTTCCCTTTATTCTTCTTTGGCGCCTTCAAACAAAACCTTGATGGCGACAACCGCTCCGGAAGCACTGACAAAAATGATAAACGAAGTCAGGACCAGCTGGAGCCAACTGTAAAACGTCCCCAAAACCGACAGGGCTTGGAGCGAGGCGACGCCAACGACAATCAGGGCGATCACTGCCACCAGAAACTTCATCGCTTCTTTTTCCGTCACGTTGAGAAACCCGACAATCAAACCAAGAATGACCAAAATTAAGGTAGAGTAACCGAAGGTGACAAACCCTAAAAGAACGGAGATAATCAGACCAATAACAAAGGCCCATCGACCAAGTTTGCCTTGAGACATTGAACCCTCCTTTCTATACTACTATTATATATATATCAAAAATTAATTGCAAATTAAATTTAATTCAATTATTTTTCCGCCCAATCTTTCATAAAACTAATCGCCTGTTTTGAAAAATACCAAAAATCCGAGGGTTTTTTGACGAATTTCTTGAGTTTTTGCCAAACATAAGCCGGTCTTAGATAAAACTGCAAATAAGCCCGCCGGCGCCAATAAGCCAATCTTTCCACCGGCAATTTCGAGGTGGAAATAATATTTTTACCCAGTTCAAAATCAGACCAATTCTTGGTTGTAATCCACCCCTTTTTATCTGCCTCCTCATAAAATCTTGTTCCCGGAAAGGGAATGGCTGAATAAAATTGGACATAATCGGGATTAATAACTTTCACAAACTTAAGCGTTTCCTGAATTGTCTTTTCCGTCTCCCCCGGCAGACCAAAAATAATATGGGCGGCGCTTTCAATTCCTGCCTGATGAGTCCAATAAAAAGCTTTTTGAATTTTAGATAGAGTGATATTTTTGCCAATATTATTTAAGATTTTCTGAACGCCTGACTCCACTCCATAGGAAATAATCTGACAGCCGGTTTCTTGCATCGCCTTAAGCATCTCTGGATCAACCCGGTCAACCCGCGCGTTCGCCATCCAGCGGAATTTCAATCCCCTCTTTTTGATCTCTTGACAGATCTCTAAAACATATTTTCGTTCAAAAGTAAAAGTATCCGCCCAAAAAGTAATATCTTTGATATGATGAATTTTTAAGATTTCTTCAACTTCGTCCAAGACATTTTCGGGACTACGCATTCTGATTTTTGTCCCATAGTAAAGACTGGCGGTGCAAAAACTGCAATTGTTCGGACAGCCCCGGGCGGTAATCACCAAAGTATAGGGTCGATTATAGATGGGCATTTTATAACGGTCATTTCTTAAAAGCTCGCGGGCGGGAAAAGGCAAAACATCCAAATCCTCAATAAACGGTCTCGCCAGATTATTGGTATAGGAAGGATTGCCTTTGATGCTTAAACCTTTGATTTGCTTTAAAGACTTTTTTTCCTTCAAATGCTTTGCCAGCTCCAAAGCCGTCATCTCCGGCTCCCCGCGGATGACGGAATCTAAGCCAGCCTCCACAATTGATTCTAAGGGCAGGCTGGTGACATGAACCCCGATGGCCGAAAGATGGGTCTGGGGTAAAATCTTTCTTAACTCTTGGCTAAAGGTTTTGTCAGTCTCATAGGTGGCGGTGGCAAAATTAAGGATTACCAGCTTCGGTGATAATTTCTTGACTCTTTTTAAAGCGGCTTTAAAATCAAGTTCTTCCGCCATAAAGTCCAAGACTTTCACTTCAAAACCCTTTTGTTTTAACAGGGCGGCAATTGAAGGTAATGAAATCGGCACCATCAGATATTGAAATGAAGAAGCCCGCTGCTCGCATCTTCCCTCACGGATATATTTTTCATGATCCAGGGGGGGCGGATTAACAATGGCGACTTTCAAATGTCCTCCTTTGAGATTAATTTAAATATATTTTTTTTCTTTGGGGATGGCAACTGACTATTGGTAAAAAAGATAAATTTTTTAACTATTAAAAAATTGGTAATCGCCGCGGCAACCGTGGCAAAAACTTTGGCAAAAAGATACCAAAAATGAAAAATCTCCACCAAAAGAGCCAGAATCGCTAAACTAACCGCCAAAGCAATAAGATGAGAGATGAAATATTTAAAAAATTGCTGAAAGTATTTTTTTTCAAAATTTCCGAAAGTCCAGTATTTATTGAAAGTAAAACTTATCCAAAGGACAATCCCAACGGAAATGACGGCCGCTAAAAGATAATATAGATGACCATATTCCACTAAAGAATACAAAATCGAAAAATCCAAAGCCGTGCCCAAAAAACCAACGCAAACATATTTGACAAACTGCCAGGAAAAAAAATTGTTGATTATCGATTTAACCATTTTTGACTTTCTTTCTCGTAACGATTTGGGCCGCTTCAAAGCCCATTTGAAATGAGTCGTGAATATCAGAATTGAGAAACAAGCCATTGCGGCCGGTAGAAATCAGATTGCTTATTTTATTTATCTCGTCTAAAACCAATCTCAATTTCTTTTCATAAGCGAGCCGGTAGATCGGGTAAGCATCGTCGAGTCGCTTGACAAAATAATCAAAAATTTCCAGGTTTTCCAAGCCCAATCTTCTTAAATCAGCTTTAGCCATCTCTAAAAGCTTAACATCGGCGGCCTGCCATAATTCATCGCTCCGAGAAGCGGAGATTTCAAAAGCAAGAATAGTTTTTCTTTTTTTGACAAATTCCGGCGATAAATTTTTATTAATCGCCAGGCGATTGCCGCGGAATTTATCTTCCACCAGATATATCCATTGGGCATCAGGCAAATTGTCGTCTTGGACAACGAGATAAACGATGATTAAGCCACGATAATCCAGCTGCTTGGCGGCCGAAACTAATTCCCGAGCCAAAGGATGATTAATCATGGCGAAGACATCTTTGGGGGCAAGAGTGGAGATTACCTGTTGGCAATCGAGCTGGTGTTTTTGGCCAGCTTTATCTTGATACTCGACGGCGTAAATTTGATTATTTTTTGACTTAAGAAATAAAACTTTCGCTCCCAATAAAATCTCCCCTTGTTTTCGAATGGTTTGGGCCATTGATTCAAAGATTTTTCTGGCGCCATCGACTGGATAAAGATATTTTTTAAAATAAGCTGGCTGGTCTTTTCCTTTAAAACCCAAGAGATTGAGCAAAATATCAGCCAAATTAAGACGGGAAAGTTTATTGGTCGCCAACCGATAGGAAAGTTCTTTTGGATCTATCCCCCAGACTTTTTTGGTAAAATCGCCAAAACTTAGTTTATATAATGTCGGACCAAAATTTTGCAGTCCCCAATCTTGAAAAGAAACAATTTTTTGCGGTTTAACTATACTCTTAAGATAAGCATAAAAATATTCAAAAATAATCCTGAAGCCCAAAGTTGGCTTAATTTTTTTGAGTAGTTCCCCGGCAGAAAGTGGGTAATTTAAAAGTTTGCCATCAATTAAAACCTTAGTATGAGTGGAAATTATTCGAAAATCTTTGCCGAGAAGTTTTTTAAGCCAAGTGGTAATTTGGGGGTCTTTAAGATGAAAGGCGTGCGGCCCGAATTCGTAAGACAGATGGCCATGCTTGAGGGTCGCCGACAACCCTCCCAAATAATTTTCTTTCTCAAGAAGAATAAATTTCTTCTTCATCTGGGCAAGCTTATAAGCCGCGGCCAAACCGGTTGGTCCCCCGCCCAAGATAACAATTGGTTTTTTAGTCATAATTCTCTCCAAATCCGAAGCACGAAGCACTAAACTCTAAATAATATTTAAATCCAAATTTTCTAATGTTTTAAACATTTGGAATTTATAATTTGTGATTTGTTTCGGATTTAGGATTTCGGATTTCGGATTTTATAAACTTATAAAGTTTAGATATACCTTCCTTCAATGATATTTTTGCCCTAAAATCAAATAATCTTTGAAATTCAGCCGTTGAGGCATAAAACTGGTTGTATTCGGGAACGACCCCTTGATGTTTAATTCGCACTTTTATCTTAAATATTTCGGCGGCCGTCTTCACCAATTCATTTATCGTCGGATGGTCACCCTGACAAAAATCAACGGTCAGATTGGATTTTTTTGACTTAATCGCTTTCACAAATCCGGCAATGGCATCTTCAACAAACATCGCATCAATAAGGTTTAATCCATTTCCTCGAATCAAAAACTCTTTTTTATTTTCAATGACAAAATCCTTAACCAATTTCGTATAGATTTTTCTTGGCGGTTCATACGGTCCATAAGCGCCAAAAAAACGAAGAATAAGGTATTCTTTGATTTTACCTGATTTCTGGAAGAAGCGAGTATATTGTTCCGCCGCATAATGGGAAATCGCATAGGGAAGAATCGGCTCGATTGGTGTTTTAGGTCCCACCAACCCTCTCCTACCTTCATAAACCGCCCCGGAAGATAAATAGATTAATTTTTTAATCTTAAAGTTTTGACAGGTATTAATTAATGTTAGGGTAGTTGATTTTAAATCCCCAGTAGGATCAGGCACGGACAAAGCCGGATCGCCATTGGCCGCCAAATGCAAACACGCATCAAACCGGGGCATTTTTTTCGCTAATCGCTTTACCTCGGGCTCATCTGTTAAATCAACTTGCCAAAAACGGCAGTTTTGGCAATTTTTTTGAAATTTTTCATCCTCAATTAAATCCAAAGTGAAAACTTGCCAATCTTTTGGCCGGTGGAGTAAAAAATTCTTGCCGATAAAACCTAAACCACCTGTTAATAAAATCTTCATTTTTTACTTATTACTTATTACTTATTACTTATTACTTATTACTTATTACTTATTTTTATACCACCTTATCGTTCTCGCCAAACCTTCATCTAAATCAACTTTTGGCTTAAAACCCAATTCTTTTTTGGCTTTATCAATCGAGGGGATTCTTAATTCGACATCGGGATAATTACGCTCTCTAAAAACAATTCTTGATTTTGAATCAGCGATTTTAATCACTTTTTTGGCTAATTCCATCGTTGTCAGCGTCTCTTCCGAGTTACCGACATTATAGATTTGGCCAATGGCTTTTTGAGAATTTAAAGCCGATAACAGGGCTTGGATCATATCATCAATATAACACCAGGAGCGGATTTGCTCGCCGCTGCCAAAAATTTTCAAAGGTTGATGACAAATCGCTGATTCAACAAATTTATGAATCGCTCCCTCACCGACCTGGCGCTCGCCGTAGATATTAAAAGGTCTTAAAATCACCACCGGTAGTCCCCAGCGTTTAAAGTAAGCATAACACCAATGTTCGGCAGCGATTTTGCTTGTCGCATAAGCCCAGCGCTGCTCGCTTACCTTTCCTTGAGTGGTCATACCATCCTCTTTCGCCTGATAAACAAAGGGACCGTAGACTTCCGAGGTTGAGCAAAAGATGAACTTTCGGATTTTTTTGCTTTGACCGTTGATTGCCCGCAAAAGATTATATGTTCCCATCAGGTTAATCTCCAAAGTCTCCAGTGGTGTCACGACGACGCTTTCTACCCCGGCAATGGCTGCCAGATGAATGACGATATCACAATTATCAAGGGCAATACTTAGTTTTTGGGGATCTAAAACGTCTCCCTTTATTAGCTGGATATGAGGATGTTTGACAAGAGTAGTATATTTTAAGGCATTGCGGTGAAAATTATCATAAACAATAATCTGATTATCAGCGACTAGTCTTTCCGCCAAATGGCTACCAATAAACCCCGCCCCGCCAGTGATTAAAATTTTTTTGTTTTTAATTAGCTGATTATTCATTTTGCTCCTTGAGATGCATTTTTCATCTTCTTATAAAAATATTTTGAAAAAATGATTAGCCCTAAGAGAAAAATTCCGGTGATAATTGTCATCAGCCAGGCAAATTTGCTAACGGTTGTTCGTTCGTATTTCATCTCCAAAGTAGATGAGCCGGCTGGGACTTGAACAACCATTAGATCTTCGATATTTCGAACTTTTATAGGTTGACCATTAAGATAGGCATGCCAGTGCGGCGAATAAGCCAGCGAAATCAGAAGCAAGCGTTCTTTATCTGTGGAAACCTCAAATTTTAATTTCTCTGGGGTCCATTCTTTTTGGATTAATTTAGGCTCACTCGAATTGTTTAGTGATATATTAGGATTTTTCATTAAATTTTTGACAAATTTTAATTCGTTTTCGTTATGTGAAAGATACAGATGATAAAAGAAATTCATCCCGACAAAGGTAACTTTACCGCCATTAATGTTTTTGTAACCAAAAATGCTAAAAATATTTTCGTCATCAGGTAATCTTGCCAAAGATTCGTCCAAACCAAGATATTCTAAAGAATTCCATTCTGTAAGTTGCCGATATTCTAAAGTGCCAGTGCCGGGATCGTAAATTTCACCGGGGATGTCGAAGCTTTTAGGAATCATCTGTCCAATTGGCTGATCGCCAAGAATTTCCAAATTGGTAGATTGGGTAATTTTCTGTCGATAACTCGTCACTCCCAGGAAATTTGGCGTATCAGCCAAGGGGCTAATGCCCGCGTTAAAGAGTTCAACCACTAAATTTCCGCCTTGAGCGACATATTCACGGGCAATTTCTTCGGCCTTGGCTTTGTCTCGATAACTAAACCCATATAAAATAACGGTCTCGAAATTTTTTAAAAATTCGATTTGATAATCATCAAGGTATTCCGAGCCACTTTCAAGGATTTTAATTTTGGCTGGCGAGACCGCCGCTGCCAAAGTTGGACTATATTTACCAATACCAAGAATTTTTTCGTCTACCGGCATGATGTAAGTTGAAGGTTTGTCAAGATAGTAAAGCCAATATCTATCTAACATTTCTTGGCTATTATAATTATCTTTAGACTTAAAAACTAATTTATAGCCATTTTGAGTTAATTTTTCGAGGACTTCTTGACCCACCATCGTCCCTTTATAATTTTTCATATTCATCAAAACTGTATTGGCTAAAAAATAACGGACATTAAGATTGTCAAGTTTATAGAGAACATATTGAGGGTAACTGTTATGGATGGCGTCAGCGGTGAGGGCAATATATTTACCTATACGTGAAATGCCGAAATAATGACCTTCAACATTAGGTTTGTCAGTCGCAATTCCCAAAATCCAGTTGGTCATCCCAAAGGGATAATGCGAAGGGAACACGCGGCCAGGGTTAGGGATTTCATTTAACGCTCTGGCTAAATCAAAATTGGCCGGGAATTGTTCGTTTTTATAATTTACGAGCTGGGTGAAATGAATATAAAAATTGGCGGAATATAGATAAAAAATTGCGATGCAAATGACGGCCTCAACTCTTAAAAAATAGGTAGCTATGTCTTTAACTTTGGTCCAAGGAACGACTAATCCCAAAAGATAGGCAAAAGCAAATCCGGTCATAAAAAACCAGATATAACCGTAGGTTAAATTAAAGGGGAAATAAAAACCAAACCCGAAGTAATAACCAAAGAAGATAAATGCCGAAAGCAGCCCCATCAAATATAACGCCGTCAATTTGGCATTTTTCTCTCTCCAAATGACATATAAAGGAAGTAGGGCAAAGATTGCCCCGCCTATTTGAGCCTTAAAATCTTGATAGATTCTTAAAAGGCCGAGGTTAGGAACCGTCGCTTCTTCGGCGGGAATTGCTGTCCGGCCAACTTTTTCTAAAAAGAAAGGAATAATATATTGACTTGATAATACGAACCCAAGCCCAATTCCTAAAATAACCAATAAGAATCTACGGGTGATTATTTGCCGGTCTAAAATAGCATAAAGCATCGAATAACCAGTCAAGAAGATGGCGAAAACTATCCCGGTCATTGGGTGGGCTAAAATAATTAAACATTCGATGATGGCAAGATAGGCAATATATTTAATTTGAACTTTAGTTAAAATCTGATTGGTAAAATAAAAGGCAATGGGTAAAAAGAAAATCGCCACCATTTTTGTATAAGAACCATAAGTATTAAAAATTGTTGGCATAAAAGCAAAGACCATCGCCGCCAGAAAGGCATTGAGCGTCGGGTAACCTTCCTTTTTCATCAGGTAAAACATCCCCAGAAAGAAGAGACCAACCCCCGCCGGTTGAAAAATCCGGAGCGCGACCCAAATATTGTTGGTTAAGTAGTAGATAAAACCTAAAATAAAGTTAATTAATGGTGGTGTATGCATATGTTCAAAACCGGCATACCAAGTAAAGTCAATGGGTGGGAAATGCCCCGTTTGCTTAAAGTAATCAACAATCACCCTGGCCGTATGGGCAAAAGAGGTCGGGTCAGCGCCAGGTACGGTCCCCGTCTCGGTGATAATCCGCCAAAATATAATCAAAATAACCAAAAGAGCAGTAATAATCGAGATTCCCATCCCAATCGGTCCCCAGATGGGGGATTTCTCCATTAATTTTTGACTAAAACTTTTCTTTTCAGGCATCAAACCTCCTTATTCGCATTTTTCGCATTGTTTATATAAAGCCCGTCCATTTTCCTTCGTCCATTTTCTCTATTAAGATCAGGAACAATCTCAATTTCTCGGGCCTCCTTAGGGTCAGAACCGTTTCTTTCCAAACCAAAACCATCCAATTCGGCAATTTTCTCCTCGTAATAAACCGGGGCTTCGGCTTTTTGGCCACTGACAAATTGCCAGACTTTCAGACCAAAATTAGTCGTTTTTTGATATCCACCCCGAATCGAAGATTGATATTCTTTAACCGATCTCACCGGATTAATCGGCGTTGTCCAGGCTTGAGGTTCCTTCAAAACCTCTAAATACCCGGCAAACCGGAAATAAAAGGTTAAAATCCGAAAGAAAGGGGTTACCAGACAGTACTGAATACTGTCTTTAAGCTTTTCTCGCGTCTCTCTTCCAACAATCCGGTAACAATAGCCAGCGTTTAAGAAGTCCATTAAAACATAAAAAGCGTACATTATCAAAATCGCTTCAACAATTAAGGTTATTGAATAGCCGAATAAAAAGAACAGGGGCAGCATAAAAATCCAGATAATGCGGGGGAAGCCAAAAGTATGGTCGATTATTAACAAAAGCATCAGCCAAAAATTTCGCCAGAAACCTTTTCTGAAATTGCCATACCAGTCGAGATGTAAACCAATGGTTTCAATCTGTCCCCGGTGCCAGCGAATCCGCTGGCTGTAAAATCTTTCAAAGGAAATCACCGGTTTCAGATAAGCTTTGGCGTCTTGAGCAAACCCCAAACGAACATTTTGCCCCTGTAAATCCAAGGTTAAATCAGTATCTTCGGCGACGGTTCGAGATTTATAAAGACCTGAATTAAGCAAAACATCCCTTCTGAAAGCGGAAAAGGCGCCGGAGAAGGTATACATCGAACCAGTAATATCCTGAAACTGGCGACCTAATCTAAAAGAAGTCAAATATTCCATAAACTGGGCTTTACCTAAGAATTTCTCCTTATGGGATAATTCTCTCGGTCGGTAATGATCATCACCATCCAATAAATAGTTGCCGTGATGATCACGTTCGTAAATTAACTGCCAGTCAATCTCGACATTACCGGTGGCCGCGCCGTATTCGGGGTTGTCCAAAAACTTTCTCACCATATTGTAAATCGCCTCCGGGGCTAAAAATGACCGGCAATCAATATTGATAATGATTTCACCTTGGGAAAGTTTAATCCCGGCGTTTAAGGCCTTGGCTTTGCCTTTTTCGTAGCGAATCACGAGTCGCAATAGTCCGCCAAAGCCATTGGTCTCGTAAGTTTGACCATTGACTTTAATTTTGCCATTTAAATGATTATTACCTGTTTCGGATTTCTGGCTCTGCCATATCTCTTTCATATGCTCTTTGACGATGGCGCTGGTCTGATCGGTTGAACCATTATCAACGACAATGATTTCCATTTTATCTTGCGGATAGGTTTGGATTTTTAAGTAATTTAAGCATTCATTAATATTTTCCTCTTCATTGTAAGTCGGAATAATAATCGAAACTCTCGGCAATTGGGTCGGATCAAGCGCTTGCTTTCGATTTTTAGCGCGTTTGAAAATGGCATTGTATTTCCTGTTAAAAACAATTACCAGCATATAGAGAAAAGTTAATATGCCGTCGAAAAGAACCGGGATGATAATCCAAACGCCCCAGAAAACCGCCAAAATAAACAAACTATTATTCATTTGTCCCTCCATTAGTATAAACTTTTATTTGATAATTGCTGGGAACTTCTTTGAGATTTCTAAAGCGTAATTCTACCATATCAGACCCTAAAACTTTGAGGGGCTCTTTAAAGAAGAATTTTTCCAGGATTGGCTCGCCAGTCGCCCCGATGATTGAACGATTTTGGAATTCTTCATTAAGAAAGACTTCCACCATGACTGGTTGACTGCCTTCGACTAAATAGACATTGAGCAAAGTGAAGTCAGTCACTTCAAAACGATAAATATATTCTTTTTGCCCTGATAAATTATCAATCTTCAATTGATCAAAAACTTGGCTTTGCTCGCCTAAAACTTCTTTTGGAGAAGGCTCTAAACTGGTTTCTTCTTGATAAATAATTGGTCGTGGCTCTCGGGCTACCTGGATAAAGGCTTTATGCCACTCACTGCTCATCTTGAAGCTCCCGAGCGACAAGCCAACAACAAGGACGATAATTGCCACTTGAGCCAGGGCATTACGCCGCTGGAAGGTATGTCCAACGGTGGCGGCTTGAGCAATCGGCACGCCATCCTTGATTGAATCGCCCACCGATTTAACTGTCGGCTTGGTCATCAAATACCAATAAAGCAAAAGTTCAAAGATAAAGAAGAAAACCCTCGCCACCCCGGCGTGAGCCAAGAAAATGTAGTCTGGTCCAAACTTATAAGCCATCAAGACAATAATCATCAAGCGCAAAATATTGATGACATAAGTTATTACCAGACCAAAAATGGCTCTTAGAATTTTTTGCGAGGAGTTAAAGAGCGGATAGAACAAGATTAAACTGATGACGATGCTCGATTCCAAGATCGCCGAGCATTCAATCCCAAGTTTGAGAATCGAACTTGAGCCGTTGGTTAAGATAATCTGAAATCGGCCATTAGACATCAGCTCCATCGGAATATGGAAGATATTCTTACTGATCAGATCGACATGAAAACTGGCAAGGTTGACCAAGAGCTGGTCAATGCCAAAATGCTCGGCCAAAAAGACCATCTGGAGAGTCAGCCCAAAAGCGGCAATTAAGTAATACAAAAGCCACTGGCGATGTCGGCGAAACACCAGCACCAGTGTCAGCCAAATCGGAAAGATAATAATTGTGGCAAGTAGTCGTGAATCCATAGGTTAATTTTTAATTTCTAATTTTCAATTTCCATTGAATTTTCAATGTTTTAATTCCCAAACTTTGTTTGAAAATTGTTAAATTGTAAATTGATTGAAAATTGGTCATTGATAATTGAAAATTGTTTCAATTAGGTTAATTTTTATTTATTTCCCTTCTCGAAATGCCATCAATCGACACAACCCGTTTCGGATTTCTGATTTCGGATTTCTGATTTATATAATGGGTTTGATGGTTATTTCTTCTGCTATTTTCAATTGGCAATTGTTTAATTGGCGGCTCTTGTCGTCCAAAGGACGATCGGCCTTGGGCCGAAATATCTTTTGGATCGACGCTACCATTCTTTCTGATTTTGATGGCGCCGGTTTTAATTCCCAAGAAAACAATGCAACCGATTAAAGCGAGGAAAAGGATTTCGGTTAAAGTCGGCACTTTATATACCGATTCCCAGGCAAACATAAAATTTTCTTTGACAGGATTGGTCGTTGCAGAATTATCGGCATCAAGATCATTTGGACTAGGAACAGCCTCAGCCCAACCGGGAGTATCGTCGTCGTAATAGAAACTGACTAAATCCATATCCGTATCCAGAAAGACTAGTTGAATTACGTTTGAGCCTGAAGCATCGGGCACTAAAGCTTCCACCTCTTTGGTATTAAAGGTCGGGGTCGGATCATAATCAGCTTGAACAGTAAAGGCAGCCGCTTCACCGACCGATCTGGCCCAGTCAACGACATTGGCCGCCGCATCGGAAAAAACCAAAATCGAATTATTGGTGGTGCCAGCATAAGCAACATCAATTCCCCGGCCCATATTTGTTGCTGGACTGTAGGCAGCAGTGTCTAACTCGGCAGTATTGGCCCAGGCGTCGGTGGCTCCATTCCAAAATCCGCTTTGGATATCATCAGAAGTCGTGTTCTCAATCGCCCCCATGGCAATTCTGTCAGAACTGGGGTTGGGGTTAGCCGCCAAGGCGAAATTACGAATCGCGGTGTCGGTTGAGCCAGGCAAGCCGGGGCCGGCTAAATCGTCCGACCAAGTCGTTGTTCCTTGTGTCCATGTGGCATACCGGTAATAGGGAGAAGCGCTCACGCCCCAGGCAACCAGGCCGTTGCCGGAAGATGTTTCATAGGCGGCGTCCATGTTGTCAGCCGTACCATTTATTAATCCCCAGCCGCCGTTGCCGCCCTCATTGCCAAAAGCCCCAGGGTCCGCCGCGTCCCAAATCCAAGCATTGACTTGATTGGTGCCATCGTCCCCAGTCGCGGCCAAAAGCATTTGGTCAAAATTTAATTTATTAACCAACCTTAACCAGCGGAAATTGCCGATGGTGGCGTCAGTGAAGCTATTTGCGCTCCAGTTATAATCAGAACCATTCCAAGAACCTTCTTGGTAATAAATCCTGTCCGTATCCGCGGCCAGAAGGTAGGTAACCAAAACATTGCCCGTGACATTTTCAAACGCCAAATCAACGCCGCGGTAAGACATTTGGCCCGAAGAGGGACTGTCCGACCATTCACTTGTCCAAGAACCGCCAGAATAACTCCAAACCTGGACAAAATATGTACCAGGAGTGGCGCAGGTATACATCACCGCTAAGACATAGACACCGACATTTGAAGGTGATGATTTTAAGACCGTCCAGTTAGTTGTCGGATCGCCGGAAGAACAAGTTATCGTCGGTCCGGAATTTTGGATGCTATAAGTCGAAGGGGTCCAGGTGCGATATTTTTCGCCGATTGAACCGGCATTCTCACCATAAGAAAGCATTCCACCCCCAGAAGCCGCCAAAGCCCTCCCCGGCCAACCGAAAGCAATCAGGTTAAATAGCAACAACCAACTGGCAACGACATGCAGTTTTTCAAGCAACGTTTTCAATTGTCGTTTTTGATTCTTTTTCATCTTGGTTATTTATGGTTTAAATTCGAAATTCGAATATCGAAATTCGAAACAATATCTAAATTCCAAATTCTAATGTTTAAAACATTTCTTTTTTTAAATATTTGGATTTGTTTCGTGCTTCGGATTTCGTGCTTCGAATTTTTTCTCATATTTAAATCTCACTTTCTTTTAAGAAAGCGTTAAAATCGTCCTCTCTGATGCGGTAGAATTTACCGATCTTAATCGCTTTTAGTTTCTTTTGCTTTATCAGGCGCGCGACATAGGTCCGGTGAATCTTTAAGATTTCCGCGACATCATCCACCGTCAAAATCGCGACAAGTTTGCCCGAAATTAGCGTTTCAAGTTGATCTTCTCTAATACGATAAAAGCGGCCGATCTTTAAGGCCGCCAGTTTCCCCTCTTTTATAAGTGACGCGACATACGTCCG
>Ga0315289_10008726_pt1 | contig 14635 bp, 12 predicted proteins | sample YL17G11_40_MG_FD_203452 | JGI IMG/M metagenome (GOLD analysis project Ga0315289, IMG submission 203452) | Sediment microbial communities from Yellowstone Lake, YNP, Wyoming, USA - YL17G11_40 | ecosystem: Environmental > Aquatic > Freshwater > Lake > Sediment | place: USA: Wyoming | collected...
GTTACCGTGCATGAAGGCCCTCGCTCCCTCCTCGGCGAGTCTCTTGCGCAGGCGTCTGACGTGGCGTTGGGACAAGCCCAGTGCATGGGCCACCTCCTCCACCGACCACCTGCCAGCTCCTATCTCGCCGACTACTCGCAAGCGGGTCTGCTCCTTCTGGGACAAAGTGACGGTGTCCTTTCTCTCCATGAGGACAGCATCACCGGCCGGCCACTGTGGACAAAGTCACTGAGCAGTTGGCAGGGACAGATTCTCAGAGCAGTTACACCGCCGGCGAGCGGCGGGTGCATCACCAGGTTCACCTCCTTGGACGTGTAGCGCAGCGAGAGGCGGCTCTCGCCGCTAGCCCCCACGGGCCGCGCCAGGTACTCGCTGGCAAGCAGCCAGTCCCCCTCCAGGTAGAAGAAGCCGTCGACGTGCTTGCCTGGGTCGCGGTAGGCCGCTGGCCGGTCGGGGGTGAGGCCGGCGGTGTTGCCCGGGCGGCCGCGCTCGTAGCCCAGGTACAGCTCAGGGGTGACGCGATAGCAGACGGCGCCGGGGGCGTCCGTGTCGCGTACCGGCTCCATAGGCGACGGGAGCGACAGGTCGGCCGAGACCTCACGCAGGAGGGCTTGGATGGCCGTCTCCACCTGGTCGCAGGCGCCCTCGCCGTGGTGATAGAACCGCACGTTGCCCTTGGCATCGACCAGGTACTTGGCGGGCCAGTAGCGGTTCGAGTACGCGTTCCAGATCTTGAAATCGTTGTCGAGCACGACGGGGTACTCGATGCCCAGCTCCTCGACGGCGCGGCGCACGTGATCCGCCGACTTGGCGAAGGAGAACTCCGGGGCGTGGACGCCGATGATGACCAGGCCGTGCGGCGAGTAGCGCCGGTGCCACTCCTTTACATAAGGCAACGAGCGCAGGCAGTTGATGCAGGTGTAGTCCCAGAAGTCGATGAGAACGGGCCGGCCCCGCAGGGAGGCCATCTTCAGGGGCTCGGTGTTGAGCCAGGTGCCGCTCTCCAGCTCAGGCGCGGGTATGGGGCCGGGCTCTTGGGTCATGGGTCAAGCCTCACCAAGTTACGCTCGTGGCGCACGAGCTAATGAGCGACGCAAAGGAGGAGATCTCCCCACACCCCGGTTTTCGATGGTTGAGGGAGTCACCGGCAGCGCGCGTTCGGGGATAAGTAATCAGAAGTCTGTCTTTGGAACGGGTTATGGCCACGTAGAATAGGCGCTTCATCTCCTCCAGTCTGTCACCCGAAGCGTTCCCTGGCAGCCAATATTGCTCTAGACCGGGAAGCACCACGTGCGTCCTAGTCAGGCCTTTCGATCCGTGCATTGTGATAAGCTCCACTTTCGGGATGTCATCGGCCTGAGGAGAGTCAAACACTGCGACGACGGCCCGGTCGATCGCATCCTCCAGATCTCGGTCGAGTGCTGTCTCCAGAAACTGATCGACCGTGGCCGGGTCACAGCAAATGCCCGTAGGCAACGCGCGCTGGATCTCCGGCGCGATTCGCAGGGGGTCGCGGCTCTCCAGGTTGTCTAGCGACTGCAGGTATTCCAGGGCGCTATTAGCTGCGGCACCCGTCCACTGGCGCTGCGCCACGATGAGTCGGACACTCTCTTGTACGCCAGAACGGCCAGCTACCGCCACTTGAGCCAATTGCTTCCTGTGCCGCGGCTTAACATCGCTGTACCTCTCAAGCAGAAGCCTCTGAAGGAACGGCTGACCCTGCTGCTTGGCGAGGCGAAGCATAATGCGCACCCAGCGCTCGGCATCATACTCCGTCGAAGCCGTTCTTACACGGCAGGGCACGTCTGCCCTGGAAAGCGCTTTTTGGTACTGACGGAGGACAGCCTTACTAGGAAAGAGGCACGCAACCCCTTCCTTAGGATCCGACGACGGGGACAGAGAGGTGAGGCAACCACGGAGGTATTCCGCCAGGAATCCGATTTCTGCCTTGGCGCTCTTGCGCCCTCGAATCTCGACTGTCCCTCCGTCGCGAATGGGGAGTAGAAGCCGGGGGTCCGGCCTCATTTCCGTCAGGAAGAGATTTGCCGCCCGAGTAATGGCAGACGGGCATCTCCGACTCTCCACGAAGCTTACGCGGTCAACCCCCGGATCATCCCACAGCCGCCGAATGCCAGAAGGGTCAGCGCCTCGGCCACTATATAGGCTTTGGTCGTCGTCCCCAACGATAACAGTTGATTTCGCGCGCTCGATGAGGAGCTCTAGGAGGCGCTGCTCAGCCGGATTGAAATCCTGATACTCGTCTATCAACAGGTGCTGATAGCGCTCCAGCCATTCGGGCAGCGGACGGGGTGAACCTAGAATACGAGTCGCCAGAGGAACCACCTCGTCCCAGTCGAGTAGCGTATAGGCCCTTGAGAGACGCTCGTAGGCATGTCGAATCGCGTCGTGAACCGGGACATTATGTGCCTTGTCTTCCAAGGAACGCCAGCGTGCTTTTAGGCTGTCGAAGGCTTTCCTGAGCTGGGGAACAGTGGCAGAAGCGCTGCTATCGAGTATCGCCAGCAGATCGCCGAGCGCCACGTTGGCTATCCAGTCCTCCGAGTCGGCGACATCCAGGAAGTACTGCTCACCAGCCAGTCCAATCAAGCTCCCGCGGTTCCTGATGAGTCGGCAGGCCAAGCTGTCCAGCGTCGAGGCGGAGACAGGTGGAGCGATTCTCTGCTGATCCGTGTAGTAGGAAACAAGGTCCTCAGTAAACGCTTTGGCGATCTTTCGGACAAAGGTTATGTAGTACACGTTGTCAGCCGCCACACTGCTCGTGTCGAGAAGCGACTCGACCCGGCGAACCAGGGAGTAGGTCTTGCCGGTACCTGGACCCGCCAGAGAGACCAAGACACCCTGCTCGTGGTTAACCACGGCGCGCCAGCGTTCGCTTGGCGGATACTTGTCGTTCAGGTTCACAACGATGGTCACCTAGCTTGACGGAGTGTCGTCCCTCGTCTGCCCCCCACGCCGCCCGCGGCTCCCCACCTGCGTCTCCAGCCGGTCGAGGTCGTCGCGGAGGTCGCGGTTCTCCTCGCGCAGGTGGCTACGAATCGCCATTGGCGGCCCACCTGAAGCTGACTTTCAGATGGTTGAGGTCGCTCCGCCACGGTATCACTCCTTCATACTGCAGCCGGCCGACGACGATTCCTGGCGCGATGCCGATCTCGTCTGCAAATCGCTCTACGTTTGCACGGCTCGGAATACCCGACTGACAAAAACCTATCCAGGCTTCCGGAGGGATCAGCATGTCTCTTGCGAACCTGTTGGCCTCCTCCTCATTGCTTCCGTCCAGGCCAATGACATTCTCCCAATCGATGCGGATCTCGCGAATGCGACGGGAAAGCACATGCGACGCCTCGTGAAAGAAGCTGAACCAGAGCTGATCGTTGGTCTTGTACCGAAGGCTGAGTTGAAGCAATGCCTTGTCCGCTGTCAGCCATCTCGCTACGCCATGTGCACCCGAGCGTGGCAACTCAGGGACGAATACGACCGCCACTCCAGCGTCTGCACACAACTGCTCTATCCGTGGCACAGACACTTCTGGTTCCTGGGTAGTCAATGCACGAGCCGCCAGCAGCGCGTCTCTGAATCGGCCTTCATCATAGGCGGCGGTGTGCCGCTCTCGGCCCTCCAACTCGCCCTTCCGGAGCCACACAGCTAGAGCACCTTCCGACACACTGGCGCGCGGGGTGATCCGAAACCCCAGTACCGTCTCCATCGTGTGTCGCCAGGCAGGAAACGAGGCAGCTCCAAGGAACCTGAGAAGCTCACGAACCTTGTCGATCTTCTCCGTGTGTCGCGGGATCCATCCGCGGTTCTCCATCTCGCGGACGGGGAATTCCTTCAGCCACTCCTCCTGTCGTCGCAGTTCCTGCTGGTCACGTAGTCGCGCCTGTGTTAGCTGATAGTCAGCCTCCAGGTTCACCCAGAGGTGTGCGGGGATTCCTAGCACCTTCTCGAATTCAAGCGCGGTCTCGTGGGTGATTCGCTTCTTGTCGCGGATGATCTCGCTTATGACCTGAGCAGGGCGACCGGTGCGCATGGCCAACTCCTGCTGAGTCATGCCAATACTGTCCAGTTCCTCTTGGAGCAACTCCCCTGGGGGTATCGGAAGGTCCGACCAGACGCGGGCGTTCGCATTAGTCACCATAGTGGCTAGTCACCTCCTCCAGACGTACCTTGTCTTCCCCTACGGGCACGACAACGAGTCGCCACCGCCCAAGCAGTGTCATTGCGTATTGACCTTCACGCTCTCCCTTCAACGCATGGAGGCGGAGCGACCTGATTGTGGAGAGATCGCTGAACCTCTTGGCGGCGTACAGTACCTGGATACGTTGGATGTATCTTCGGCCGATGTCTGGTCCCCATCTGCGAATGGCGCGGTCGCTCTCCTGGTAGCATCTCATTAGCTCTCCGGAGGCAAAGACCACTTCCATGAGATCCGCCGCAAAGGGGTGAGTGGTGTCGTTGTGATAAGCAGAATGGTGTCTCTATGATTCACCCAAGGGGTGAATCATAGTCCGCATCCTCCCAGATGTCAACCCTGTCGTTTTGCGCGAGCGGATGCCACCTGCGTCTCCGGCCGGTCGCGGCGGTCGCGCGGCTCGCGGTTCTCCTCCCGCAGGCGCTTACCCTCCGGCCCTCGGATACCCCTCTGCCTCCTTGACCTGCTCGATCTGGCCGATGTGGTCGAGGTCATGGAGGCGCTGGAAGGCCAGCCAGCCCTTGTGCCTACATCCTACCCGTAGAGGAGTAGCTTCAGCTGCGCCCGCTCCCAGGGCCGAGCTGAAGCTCGGCCCCTACGAGGATGTTAGCCGTCGGGATACCCGTCTGCCGCCTTGACCTGCTCGATCTGGCCGGTGTGGTCGAGGTCGTGGACGCGCTGGAAGGTCAGCCAGGCCTTGCAGTCGAGAGGCCCGAAGAAGGGGTGCTCGAACTTGGCCTCCACGTCCGGCGAGGCCGGCCAGGCCCGGACTGTCTCCAGCAGGTGGGCGCGGGCGGCACGCAGGCGCCGCACCAGGGCCGACAGGCTCTGCCCCTCGTCCGGTATCTGGCTCCCCAAGAGGCGCTTCCCGTCGGGCACGACGCCCTGCGCCAGGGACTCGGCGATGCGCGCTACACCCTCCTCGGCGGCGATGACGTGCCGCACGACATCCGCAATCGACCACTGGTCGGGCGCCGGCTTGAAGGCCGCCTGCTCCTCGCTCACGCCGTCCAGGATAGCAATCAGGCGCGTCCTCGACCCTTCGATGAGGTCGATCAGGGCCGGTGCGTCCTTCTTCGCCTGGTGCTCAAGGTAGGAGACCAGTCGCTGCCGGGTGTCTTCTGTCACCATGAGGTTCGCTCCGTTCTAGCTCGCGGCGAGCCGCCGGCAACCTCGTAGCTGCACGGCTTCGGTTCTGCCCTTCGGGAGCAGACCTGATGGTCATTGAGATAACAGACCGACATGTCGAGAGGGCTAATCCCCGAAGGCCAGCCTTATGGCGTTAAACGAAGTAAGTTAATCCTGCGGATTGAAATCCGCAGCTTCCTCGAAGCTGAGGGTTTCAACCCTCAGAGGTGAATCTAAATACTTGAGAACCATCAGGCTGGCAGGTCAGCCAGGCCCAAGCCTGGCCTTCGGGAAGGTTGCGGCCGGCCTTCCTTCTGTCGAGTTATTCTGCTCATGACCATAAGGTCTGCGGCTACGAGTTCCCTCCTCATTTCTGCGACTCTCTCCCGGCCACGCGCTCCGCGGCGTCGCCGAAGCGACGGCGGTGCTCCTCGGAGGCCCGCAGCGCGCGGTTCGCCTCCAGCTCCCGGTGCGCCGCCGCCTCGAACGGGAGCACGGCGTCGATGACCTCCTTGGAGGCGCGTACCGCCTCCGGCGAGTTCTCCGCGATCTGGCCGGCCAGCTCCAGGGCGGCCTCCTCTAGGTCCGCCTGGGCCACCAGCCGGTCCACCAGCCCGATGCGCAGGGCCTCGGTGGCGTCTACGACGCGGGCGGTGAAAATCAGGTCCTTGGCCCTCGACAGGCCGACGATGCGGGGCAACTGGCTGCCCCCGACTACCAGGCCGTAGGTGGTGCCGGGGAAGCGGAAGCGGGCCGTGTGGGCGGCCACCCGCAGGTCGCAGGTGATGGCCAGGAGGGCGCCCCCGCCGTAGGCGAAGCCATTGACGGCGGCGATGACCGGCTTCGGGAAGCGCACCAGCCGCACGATGACGTCGACGGTGCCGTCGCCCCGGCCCTGGCCCCGTGAGGCCCCCACGGCCTCCGTCATGTCGGCGCCGGCGCAGAAGGCCTTCTCTCCCGTCCCCGTGATGACGGCGACGCGCACCTCACCGTCTTGGGCTAGGGCATCCAGGTGGGCCACCAGGGCCGAGGAGAGCTGGCGGTTGACGGCGTTGTGCTTGTCAGGCCGGTTCAGCCTGAGAACGGCGATGGGCCCCTTCTTCTCACAGATGGCGATATCTTCGGGCAAGGACACCTCCTCCAGCGGCGCTCGCGCCGGGCAGGGACATGATACCGGCCGGACGCCGGCTGTCAAATGGTTCGTAGTTTACAGGTGCGCGGTGCTGAAGCGGAGGTTGATGATCTGGTTGGGCCGCGCCTCCAGCCGCACCCAGCCGTCTTCGAGCGGCGCCTCCGCGAGGAAGGTCTCCTCCATGTTGACGAACTCAGCTCGCTCGAAGGGCTCCGCCAGCCGCACTCGACCCGAGGCCGGGCTGGACGAGACGTTGTACAGCCGGACAATGACGCCCTTCCCGTCCTCGGCCCGCTTGAGGGCGGAGACGGCGAAGGCAGGGCCCTCGAGCGACAGGAGCGCTCCCTCCGCCGGCAGGGCAGCGGAGCCGTCCTGCACGCGCCGCGCCCGCAGGGGCACGGCGAAGCGATGCGCCTCGTCCCAGGCCTCCTCCCAACTGCCCTCGTGAGGGATGAGGGCGTAGTCGAAGGCGTGCCGTCCGGGCATCTGGGCGCCTGGCGTGCTGAGGGGCGGGCCGGCAAGATCGCGACGCGACGGCAGGTCGAAGCGGGCCAAATCCCCGACGCAGCGCAGAAGCGTGAGAGCGATGGTGACATCCTTCGACCCTTCGGCCGTGCTCAGGGCAGGCTGGCTCAGGATGCCATTCTGGCCCGGCAGCACCTCGTACTCCGGCAGGCCGCGGTTGGCGAGCATCAGGCCGCGCGCACCGTCGCTGACATCGACGAAGGCCTTCTGAGGGTAGGTCCCCACCGGGTCCTCAGCCCACGTCTCGTCGCCGGAGGGTACGGCCACGGGTCGCGCCACAACGCCGAAGTGCTGCTCGGCGTGAGAGACGTCTGTCTGGACGCCGGCCGGGAAGTGGACGCGCAGCCGGTGGTCCTGGGCCGGGTTCTCGACCTCACTGTGGATGTCGATGCGCCGCAGGCCAGGGTAGAGGCTGACCCTGGTCATGATGGAACACTCGACCCGCTCCGCCGAGCGCCCGTCGCGGTCCTCGGCCAGGGCACCAGGCAGGCCGTAGTCCAGGGCCACCTCCAGTGTCCAGCGCGCGGGCCCGCTCTCCACGACGGCTATGCGCGGCGGTCGGCTCGGCCCGTCTACCATCTCGTCGCGGGCGGGCCGGCAGTAGTTGTACTCGTCGCCCCGGTCGCCGCCGTCCACGAAGCGGTTGAGGCCCGAGAGGTGGCGGCCCGTGTTCTTGTCGAAGACGGCCAGCGTGCCGTCGGCGGGGTCGGCTGTCACCACGAAGAGCTCGTTCTCGATGCTGTCGCCCTTGGCCGCGGTTCTTCGGCGCGCGGGGCCGTGCACCACGCCGAACGTGCGGTAGCCGAAGCCGGGCACGTCCGCCGCCACGAAGCCGACATCGATGCGGGGCGGCGGCGCCACCTGGCTCACGGGCCCCAGGGGCGATGGCTTCCCATCAGGTGGCAGCACCTGGCAGGGGATGGCGCGCCCCGAGGGGTCAACCACCTCCAGCGGCTCCTCGTCCTCCCGCCGGTGCAGGGAGACGGTCACGAAGTCGGTGCGGGGGCCGTTGAGCGGGTTGAACACGGCCACGCCCAGGCCGTCGCCGGGGGGCATCTGGGCGCAGAGGGCGCGCATGGCCTGCCGCGACAGCTCCTCGCCGATCTGCCAGCAGTGGTCGAAGCGGACGCGCATCTCGTCGTGCACCTGGTCGATGCTGCAGCCGCAGATGGAGTCGTGAGGCTGGTTGCGGAGCAGCTCGCGCCAGGCGATGTCCAGCAGGCCGGCCGTGGAGGGAGGTTGCCGAGGATAGGGACTGCGGGGGCCCGCGGGCAGGGGCGGCTCCCGCCAGCCTTCGCTCAGGCGGTCCCGGAGCAGAGCGGCCCAGGCGGAGAGAGGCTCCGCCCAGCGGGTCAGCAGGTCCTCACACTCCTGGTTGCGCTGCTTGATCCACACGCGCGCCGAAAGGACCCCCGGCAGCAGCGGCGACCGCCGCGAGCTACGGAACTCGCCCTGGCGGCGCGGCCAGGCCCCGGCCTGCCCTCCCATGGCTCCCCGGATTCCGGCGAACAGCATAGGGAGGTGGCCGTGTACCAGCTCGGCGTCGCTAAGGGCCTCGTTGGCGGCGGCAATGATGCGGGGGAGTTCGAGCCGGGCCGGCGTATGGTCGGTCCCGTTCATCAGGAGAAGGTAGGGCGTGGTGGCGCGGGGCTCCAGAGCCTCACGGATAGTCCGGAGCCTCTCCAGCAGGGCCTCCCGCTCGGCCGGCAGGACGTTGGCGATGCCGTAGCCTTCGGGGAGGTGGACGGTCAGCACCTCGCTGCCGTCAGGGGCGCGCCAGAAGAACTCCGTCTTCTCCACATCTTCGCCGACGCCGCGCCAGATGACGGCGTTCTCGATGCCGAAGCCGCGCAAGACGGCGGGCATGTGGGCGATGTGGCCGAAGCAGTCCGGCAGGTAGCCCACCATCATCGGCTCGCCTAGCTCACGGGCGATGCGCAGGCCGCGCAGCAGGTTGCGCACCAGCGACTCGCCGCCCACCAGGAACTCGTCCGGCAAGATGTACCAGGGCCCGATTTGCAGGCGGCCCGCCCGCACCAGGTCGCCCAGGCGACCGCGGCGGTCGGGACGTACCTCCAGGTAGTCCTCCAGGACGGCGGTCTGGCCATCGAGCATGAAGAAGCGGTAGTCGGGGTCGCTGTCCAGGAGATCGAGAAGCTGGTCCACCGTGCCGACCAGCCGCATCCGAAAGGCCTCGAAGGGGAAGTACCACTCGCGGTCCCAGTGCGTGTGGGAGACGACGATGAGCTTCCGGGCGGGAGCTGTACTCATGGGCTCAGCCTCAATTGTAGCCTTAGAGAGGCTATTGGAACCAGGAACTAGGGACTCCCAACTTGGAACTGGGGACTTGGGAACTTGGCCGCTGGGAAGACAGCAAGGCCCGGCTGGTGAAGCGGGGCACAGGCAAGATCAATGGTGTCGTTGGCCTGAGTATGGCCTGCTCACGAGCGCTCTACTTGAACATCCGCTAATTGCCGGTGGCGGTGAGCCAGGTGTCGAGCCGCCGGTCTACCCCAGGACCCTACCACGCGCACCAGAGGCAGGCGCTGATGGCGGCGGTTAGCTCGCTCGCTGACACCTAGCACCTGGCCGCTGCGAGGAAGCCGTCAATCTCGCGCTTTGCGAAATCCCAGAAGTATGTATGATACCCAAGGCGCCGAGATATCTCTATCAGCCCCGAAACTCCCGAGCCGTTTGCCAGCATAATAAAACACGAAGTCTCACCTATTCCTGGTATGGAGGCGAGACGGACACCAATACCGACGCAGTTGGAGGAAACGTATGTCTGGACCATCTGGAATTGGCGCTCCTCGTAGGACGTGTCAAGCTCTAGGGACGTTCGCAGCTGTATCGAAGCCTCGATTCCGGCTCCTGTCCCCCACGCGTCCGCACACGCCGAATACTGGTCGAAGATCGCCTGCTGCTGAGCAGGGGTTGGGCCGGTCTGGGGTGGCGCTGGTGAGGGCGGCGGTATGGGTGTCGGCGGGGGCGGAGGTACAGGCGTGGGCGACGCCGTGGGCGGAGTCCCTCCGACGCACAACCAGACAGCATCCCAAAGATTCACGGTTAACAGATCGCTAGCCTGCGGCGCGGCCGGCGAGAAGCCCTCGAACCTATTCTGGGCAGCGTTGTGCCGCCACATGGCCTGCACCACCCCAGCGGGTGTCACCGCCTGCACCACTGTTTGGCTCGCCGTCCCATTAGGGAACGAGAGGGCGATGTTGTTGCACCCGGCGTAGAGTTGAACGCTGCTACGAGGCGGCGGCAGCGCAATGCTGGCCACTGGCTGAGCCTGCACTAGCGTACTGTCGTAAACCACCAAGCTCACCGCCACGGCTAGCCCTACCGCTGCGATGCCGAGTCTCTTCATGCTGTACCTCCCTGTGCAACTACTCTGGCCCTACCACCTGCATCAGAGCCAGGCGGATGTGGTCGTGTCACGGGTATTCACAGCCAATGCCGTCACCATCAGCATCGAACCCGTGGGGATCGGGCAGAAGTACTCGGAAGTTGCGGAAAGGTATGTGTTCGCAGTCGTAGTCGGGTTGGTCGGGGAGGGGTGGCACGGCCCCGCCTGGAATGCAGACGTCCGGATACGCGGACTGGTTGTACGGTGGGCCAAGGTCGGAGCATGGCGGAGGCTGCGCGAACGGGCTGTCGGGGGGTGGCGGAGGAACAGGCTCCTCCTTGTCTTGGGGCTCCGGTATCTCCACCCAGGAGCCCAGCGGAAAGCCCAGTTCGTCGTAGTTGTGGGGGTCGAAGTCGTTCCACTTCCTGACAACTCCGCCGTCAGCGCACTGCCATGAGTAAGCCTGCGACCCGTGGCCGGACAAGTACCCTGGCGGATAGGTCGCGTGTGGATTCTGTCGGCACCAATCGGCGAGCCCTTCTGGCTCGGTTTCGTTGTAGATGAGCTTCATGCACATTCCGCACGTGCCCCCGCAGTTGCAGATGAGAGGCCTCCCGTGATAGCAGCGAAGCGCCCAACCACGTTGAGTCTCTGGAGCTCCTTCCTCCACGCCCAGCATGTCTGATGAGGTCCCAACCTTTCGGCAATAGTCCCAAGCTGCGCGGGAGCCTGAGCTAGGCGTGGGCGCAACAGTTGGCTGGGCTGCTGCAACAAAGCTGGCGTCGGGTTCGGCTTGGCTTTGGGGCTTGTGGGATTTGCTGAGCGTGACTGCTGCTGTGGTGCCAGCCGCGATACCGACGGCCAGGAGCAGACCTGCGACAAGTGCCGCCCAGCCAGTCTGCCACCCGTCCCGCCTGGGGCCGTGTTCCTCATGGGCAGACCTCGCGGGTCGTGCTGGTAGTCCCGTTGGTGGTGGCGGAGGGCGACGTGAACGTGGCCTCTGCGGTGGTCTCCGAGCACCAGCACCAGCACGAGCTTCTGCACCTTTGAGTTCGGCATCGTACTTCGCCCTGTGGCCGGGGTCGCCGAGCACCCCGTACGCTTCGTTCAGGTCCCGCATGCGTTCCCCGGCGTCCGAGCCTGCATACACATCCGGGTGGTATTTCCTTGCGAGGCGTCTATATGCGACCTCGATGACCTCTTGCTCCGCGTCGGGGCTCACTTGGAGGATGTGGTAGTAGTTTCTCATGGGGCTGCCGTCCAGTGGTGCGCGAAACCTCCTGAGCGAATACCGGCGGCGACACGCGCATTGTACACCCTGGAGTCAAGTGGCGTCGCGGGGCCGCCCCGCGACCGTTCATGAAGAGAAGCGGCCCCCGTCATGGAGGCCGTCCCTTAGTATGGAGCCTTTGGGCTTAGGCTGGTGCCCTGATGCGCAGGTAAAGAGGGTTGGTCATGGCGTGGACCACCTCGCCCCGCTCCCGGCGGCCGCGAAAGCCCCTGACCTCGCACCGCAGGTACCCCGGCCCGGAGACGATCAGGGGTAGGTCGCGCGTCACTTCCTCCGTGTCGGCAACGATCTCTTCCATGAGGTCGCGGCCGCGCAGGAGACGGACCTTCTTGCCGGCCAGGCCTCGGTACTGCACGCGCACGGTCACCTGCGACCCCTCAGCCAGCTCTAGGGTATCACCCATCATGTGCTCGAAGCGGCCATCGCCATCGGCGTCGGCTGACAGGGTGAGGAAAGGTCCGCCCGGGTCCTCGGAGATGAACACGTGTCCCCGCCCGATGGCCTCCAGCAGGGCTTCTTCGCTCAGGGGCCCCGGGACGTACACCCAGGTGGTTGGCTCGCCAGGGCCGTGGGGCTGCATCGGACGCGCCGGGGGCACGGAGTGTATGTCGCTGCCGCCCACTGCGACGACGCGCTCCCCCTGGGCCAGCAGCCTCTCCCACGCGTCCAGCGACTCCCAGTTGTACCAGCGCCAGGGCGCCTGCCACACCTCCATGCAGGGCGCTCCAACGGCGCCAAATTCCCAGGGCGGCCCCACGCTCTTGGGGTGGTTGATGGAGAAGAGGGCGCCCTTGCTCTGGGCGTAGTCCATGACGCGCCGGACGGTCTCGGCGTCCAGGCAGCGGAAGTCCAGCCACTCGCGCAGGCCCCAGACGTTGCCGTGGCCAAGGTAGGTAGTCACCTCTTCGCCGGGCACCAGCATGATGCCTGCCCGTCCGGCAGGCGGGCCGACGTCGCCGAGGCGGGCCATCTCGAGGTGGTGGCTGATGGTGTTGTGGTCGGTGATGGCCAGGAAGTCGAGGCCGCGCTCGCGGGCGCAGGCGGCGAGCTCTTGGATAGTGTTGAAACCATCGCTATGGACGGTGTGCGCGTGGAGGTCGCCCCGGTACCAGCCCGCCGGAGGCGGGGGCGAGCCGTCGCTGGCTCCCCGCGCCGGCTGTGGGGCGGTCGCGGGAGGCTTGTGAGCGGGCGCGTCGTCCTGCTCCGGCTCCTGATGCTCGGCCACCACCTCTAGGTCCACGCTCAGCCAGTAGCGGCAGCTCGGGTCTCCGAGCTCGGCGATGCCCAGGCATACGTTCCACTGGCCGGGCGTCAGGGGGCCAGGTAGGTAGCCCGGTGTGGCCGACGAGGGGGTGATGAAGAAACCCGAGCGGGCGCCACCGCTCCAGCCGCGAAAGCCGCCCGCCAGGAAGTCGATGCCCCGCGGGTCGAAGATGCCGAGGTCCAGCGTGTTGCTGCCCTCGGTGCCGAGGTCACCCTGCTTTGGGTGCTCGAAGTGGTAGCTGACCTCCAGGCGCTCCGTCCGTGGCAGCACCGTGAAGGGGAGGTAGACGTAGGGCCGTGCCCGGTCGTGGCTGTCGCCAGGCGGGTCTTCTCTGGTCACCCGGCCCTCGAAGTGGAAGGTCTGGCGCATCCTTGTTGCCTGTCGAGGGTGCCAGCCCGCCCGTGTCCCCGAAGGGCGGTCTTCTCGGGCCAGCGTGCGGGGCGACCTCCGTTCTCGAAGGGCGGCTGGCGCTCACGCCAAGGGACAGGAAGACCGTGGATTGCCGTTGGCAGCCGCGCTGCGCGTTCCCCGCGGGCCCCCGGCCGCCCGTGCGGGCCGTCCCGTCCCGTGGCTTACCTACTCCGCGCCCCGGTCCTCGGAGTGGGCGCGCAGGAAGCCCAGCACGGCGGCGTCCGCCTCCGCCTGCTTCTCGAAGAGGTAGCCGTGGCGGGCGCCCTCCAGCAAGACCAGCTCTGCCCCTGGTATGCGCTCCGCCAGGATGCGGCCGTTCTCGACGGGCAGCAGGGGGTCATCCGTGCCGTGGATGACCAGCGTTGGGGCAGCGATCTCGGGCAGACGGTCGTAGGTATCGTGGCGGGCGGCGGCCCCGAGCTGAGCCACGTACGCCTCGGGAGTGGTCTCGGGGTAGCCGGCGGAGCTCTGGAAGCGCTCACGTAGCTCTGCGCCGTGCTCGGCCAGGAAGCCCGGTGAGAACAGGACTTCGAGGAGGGCAGGGCTCACAGCCTCGTCCTCGGCGGCCCCCCGGTCGATGAGCGAGCCGCGGGCCGCTGGCTCGGGAGGGGCGGCGTGCGGGCCGCCGGGCGAGGTGGCGCCCAGGATGAGGGAACGGACCCTTTCCGGGTGTCGCAGCGCCAGCTCCTGAGCGATCATCCCGCCCATGGACACGCCATAAACGTGGGCAGTGTCAACGTTCAACGCCTCCAGCAGGGCGGCTGCGTCATCGGCCAGCAGGGGAATCGTGTAGTCGACGCCTTCGGGCAGGTCGCTCTGGCCGGTGCCCCGGTTGTCGAAGACGATGACCTGGAACTCCTGGGCGTAGGCGGGGACCTGGGCCGCCCAGCCCAGGTGGTTGGCGCCCAGGCCCATGATGAGGAGCAGGGGCTCGCCCTCGCCGTAGACCTCGTAGTAGAGGCGAGCGCCGTTGGCGTCGGCGAAGCCGGAGTCGACCGGCGCCAGACCTTGCTCGAGAACGACGACGCTGGCCTGGGGCGTCGCCGCGGGCGGAGCCTCGCTGTCCGAGCAGCCACCGGCCAGCAGCAGGCCTGCCAAGGCCAGCAGCAGGGCGGCACACCGGAAACGATGTCCAAAGAGCACAGTGCACCTACTATACCAGTGCATTGGGGGAAGGGCACCCTGCGGCTGGGCCAATTGTAACTGCTCTGAGAATCTGTCCCTGCCAACTGCTCAGTGACTTTGTCCACAGTGGCCGGCCGGTGATGCTGTCCTCATGGAGAGAAAGGACACCGTCACTTTGTCCCAGAAGGAGCAGACCCGCT
>Ga0315289_10008728_pt1 | contig 14631 bp, 14 predicted proteins | sample YL17G11_40_MG_FD_203452 | JGI IMG/M metagenome (GOLD analysis project Ga0315289, IMG submission 203452) | Sediment microbial communities from Yellowstone Lake, YNP, Wyoming, USA - YL17G11_40 | ecosystem: Environmental > Aquatic > Freshwater > Lake > Sediment | place: USA: Wyoming | collected...
GGTTCAGGCTCAGGGAGGAGTCCTGGCGGTACACCTCTACCAGCGGCGTGAAGTGAAACATCACCGTTTCGTTGAGCAGGACCTTGAGCCAGAGCATGGCGTCCTCGCCATAGCGGCAGCCTCGCTCGTAGAAACCGCCCCAGCGCCGCAGCGCGCCCGCCCGGGCCACGGTCGCGCAGGGCGTCATGTAGGCCAGCATGGCCATGAGAATGACCGCCGGAGTGGCCGGGCCGACGCGGTGGACACCCTCGGAGACTCCACGCTTCTTCCAAAACGCCTCGTTCCAGCGGCGGTCGGGAAAGTCCAGGCTGGCGCAGGTGATGGAAGCGACATTCTGTGCGGCGGCTTCCAGCAGCCCCAGATTGGTCTCCAGGCACTCAGGGCGCCAGGCGTCGTCGGCGTCCAGGAAGGCGACGAGCGGGGCGCGGGCTTGCTCCAGGCCCCGGTTCCGCGCCGCGCCAGGCCCGGCGTTGGGCTGCCGGAGGAGCCGGAACCGCGCGTCGGGGTAGCCGGACACGAGCGCCGGGCCGGAGTCGGTCGAGCCGTCATCGACGACAATCACCTCGAAATCACGCGCGGTCTGCGCGGCAATCGAATCGAGGCAGCGCCGGATGGTGCGCTCCTTGTTGAACAGGGGGACGATCACTGAGACGCGCATGCCTTTAGCCGCCTGAGGCGCGGGTCCGAGCGCGCTCGTCGAGTGCGCTCTGATAGACCTCGATAACCGCGCGCCGGTACGTCTCCGGGCTGTGCCGCGTCGCCACCACCTCGCGGGCGGCGGCGGCGAGCCTGCGGCGCAGTTCGGCGTCACCGAGCAGGCGCTCGATGGCCGCTCGAATCGCCTCCCTGTCCCCCCGCTTCACGAGCAGCGCGCTGTGCTCGTGCTCGGCGATCTCCGGAACCCCGCCCACCGCGGTGGCCACCACGGGCACTCCCGCCGACATGGCCTCCAGCAGCACGTTCGGCGATCCCTCGCTGTGCGAAGGCAGAACCAGCAGGTCGGCCATCGCGTAGTACGGCCGCACGTCGTTCTGAAAGCCGGCCAGCACCACCCGGCCGGCCAGCCCGAGCGATTGCGCCTGGCGTCGCAGGCGGCCGGCCTCGGGCCCGTCACCCACGATCACCAGGCGAAACTCGGCGGCGGGCGTCCTGCGATGCAGCCGCCCGAGCGCCTCGAGCAGGTCGTGGCAGCCTTTTTCCCGCGACAACCGGCCGACAGAAAGGATCACCGGAACGCCCGCCGGAATCCCCAGCCGCACCCGCAGAGCTTCGGCCTCCTCGCGCGTCGCCAGCGTGAAAGGCCGCAAGGGGTTGTGCTGGATGCGAATCCGTTCCCGCGCTACGCCCCGTCGTTCCAGTTGCGCCGCGAAGGGCCGGCAGACGGTCAGCGCACGGGAGGCCGCGCGCAGCGACCAGCGGTCGAACTGGTTGTAGACCCGGTCCTTGAGATTGGTGGCGGTGTAGCCGTGGTGGAAGGCGACCCAGGGAAGCTGCCGCGAGAGGCCGGTCAGACGGACCAGGAGGTGGGATTTGACGTTGTGGGACTGCACGATGTCGGGCCGGCGACGGGCAATGACGGCGCGCAACTGCGGGATTACCGCCGGGTCGAAGCGGAACCGCTCGGCCAGCACGTCCACGGCGAGGCTGGCTTCGCGGGCGGCGGTGACGAAGGCGTTCGGCGGCTCGAGCGCCCCGCGCTGGAACGTCACGATCGACAGGTCCACCGCGGGAAGATCGCCCTTGGCTTCCCGCGCCGCCCGCGCGAACTCGATCAGGTTCCTGGCGGGCCCCGCCGGGCGGTAGCTTTCGATCAGGGCCACCACCCGAATGCCAGCGCGCTCAGCCATCGCCGTGGGGTGAGATCATTTCCCTGCGGCGGCCGCGGCCCGGCTGGCTTCCATCCCGAAGGCGCGCTCCAGGCAGAGCACCAGTCCGGCGAGCAACGGCAGGTGAATTCCGTAAGCCAAGCTTCCGAACATGGCGCACACACAGTAGGCGACCACCGCAACGAACAGGCACAAGGCCAGGGGAGCCCAGGGGTGCAGCGCTGGATTCGCCTTGGCCATATTCCGCAGCCCGTAGGCGTGCCGCAGACAATACAGGGCCAGCGCCAGGAACAGCAGGGCGCCAGGGACTCCGCACTCGCTGGAAACCTGGGTGAATGCGTTGTGGGTTTGTTGCCAATTGGCCCGCTCAGCGGTTTCGCGGGTGAGCACGGCGTTGGCGTCGCCAAAGTTGCCGGGACCGACGCCGAACAAGGGGTGCTGCACGGTTACCACGAGGCTGTTGATCAGATTCACCCGGCGCTGCCGGGCCGAACCGGCCGCCCGCTCCACTTCCAGGTCACCCTCCGGGGATTCGACGTCGCTCGAGAAAACGGTGAGATACCGCCGCTCCAGCCACTCGGGGAGGATGGCCACCGCCAGAGGGAGGCTCAAAGCCGCAAGCAGCACCAGTGAGGCACGCAGCCGCCAAGTGCCTGTGACAAACAGGACCAACAGTACCAAAACGGCGGCCACTAAGCCCATGCGCGATCCGGTGATCAGCAGGACCATGAGAGAGCGCAGAACGCTGGCGGCCATGATGAGCCGCACAATCTTGAGGTGACGGGAATCCAGGGCGTACCAAACCGCGAAAGGCAGGCCGAGGAGCAGGAAGAACGCCAGGTCGTTCGGGTTGCTCAACGACGCGGTGTCGATTGTGAAACGCCCCATGACCTGGGCGGCCAGCGAGAAGCTCATGATCGCTACGGCGAGCGAAGAAAACGCCAGCACCTTGGCGATCCGATGCACGGCGCGCAAGTCCGAAACCAGGGAGACCACCAAGATGTGGAGTAGCAGGCCGCGGCTCCAAAGGGAGGTGACCAGCCGCACGCTGCCTCCCGGCCACATTCCAAACACCGCGCAAGGAACCATCCAGAGGCTCAAGGCCAACATGATTAGCGCAGGCCGGCTGGTGAGCGAACCCCACAGCCGGTTGGTAACGGCGGCCAAGAGGAGCAAAACGAGCATGGAGCCAAGCACCAGCCCAGGGATGGCGATCAGTTCTATTAACCGGCTGGAAGTCAACAGGATCAGGACGCCCAGCCAGGCCAAAAGGAGCGGGTTGGCGGGACGGACTTGTGAGAGGGGCCCCGCCGGCGCAGGCGAGATTGCAGAAGGCGCCACACCGCCGCGCCGGAGGCCCCCAGGAGGCGCTGTGAGGGTGCGCGGCGTCATCTGCTCTCCACTGCGGCTTTCAATCGACGGACTCTGCTCTCGGCTTTACTCTTTATGGTAGACCACCTTCCCGCAGGTTCGCTACCCTGCCGGTGCGGGGCGGTGCGCGGGGATTATCATGGTGGGCGGCGTGGTCGGATTCCCGGCCGGGCGCTCCGCCCGGCGGGTGGCAGGAGGGTTTAGGCCCGTGAGCAAGACCCGCGTCCTGTTCTGTGTGGACTCGGTGGGCGATGAGGCGGGGACGGAGCGGCATGTGGCGGATGTCGCGTCGCGGCTGGACCGCTCGCGGTTCGAGCTGCATCTGTGCTGCCTTGCGGACAGCCCCCGGCTCCGGGAGCTGTCCACCGCGTGTGCCTGCCGCCTGTTCCCGGTGGGCCGCGTCTACTCCCCGTCCGGGCTGTCTCAAATTGTCCGCCTCCACCGCTACATCAACGCCCAGGCGATCGACATCGTTCACACCTACATGCCCAAGGCGACCATCGTGGGCGTTCTGGCAGCCCTGGGTTCGCGGGCCAGGGCGGTGGTCGCCAGCCGGCGGAACATCGGCTACTGGCAGACACCCCGCTCCCTCCGGCTATTCCGTTTCCTGACCCGCCACACCACGCGTGTGCTCGCCAACTCCGAGGCGGTGAAGCGCTGGATCGTGGAGACCGAACGGCTCCCGCCGGACCGGGTGGACGTCATCTACAACGGCGTCGATATGGAGGCGTTCCGGGGCGACCGTGCTGATCCGCGGGCGGCGGAGGCCCTGGGCATCCCGCCGGCGGCCACGGTGGTGGGGATGGTAGCGAACTACCGCCCGGTGAAAGACCCCCACCTGTTCCTCCAGGCGGCGCGCCTGGTCGCTGCCGAGGTTCCCAGCGCCGTGTTCCTCCTGGTCGGGAAAGGCCCTCTTGGGGATGAGCTGGCGCGGCTGGCGGCAGACCTGGGGCTAGGCGACAGAGTCTCTTTCACCGACGGCAGAGGGCGTGTGGTTGATTATCTTGCCCGCATGTCCGTCGGTTGCCTGTCCTCGAGGAGCGAGGGATTTTCCAATGCCATCCTCGAATACATGGCGGCCGGCCTTCCGGTGGTGGCCACCGATGTCGGTGGAAACGCGGAAGCCGTCGAGGATGGCGGCAACGGCTATCTGATTCGCTCGCGCGACCCGCGGGACTTCGCCGCGGCGGTTATCCGGCTGGTTCAGGAGGAGAGCCTGCGGCGGACCATGGGCGCCCGCTCGATCGAGATCTGCCGCCAGAAGTTCGACATCGGCGTTTCCCTGGAGCGCCAGCAGGATTACTACTGCAAGGTATTGGAGCCGGCGGCCTGAGTGCGGCCGCGCTCAATCACCCTCGGGCGAGGTCTCGCGGATCACCTGGATCAGTTTGCTCTGGACGGTGCGCGGCACCTGCTCCACCCACAGCAACTTCAAAGGAATCCCGGCGAGCAGGTGGGCGGCCATGGAGCGGAACAGACTCTCCCGGTTCTCGGAGAACGGTGTCCCGACCAGCGAGATCCGGATCTCGCCGCTGCGCAGGTAGACCACCTGAAAGTGACGGACTTCGGGGAACTCCTTGAAAAGGTGGTTCCAGTACAGGTTGTTGATGGTGCGGCCGTCCGGCAAGCGGAAAAGTCCCGCGGTGCGGCCTCGCAACTCGCTGAGCGCGGTTATGCCTGCGTCGGTCAGGTGGGGCGGAGCAAAGGCCCCGAGGTCCTCCACGTCGTAGCGGAGGAAGGGCGTTCCCCGGCAGATGGTGCTGGTCCACAGCAGCCTGCCGGTCTCGCCGGGCGCCGCCGGCCGGCCATCCTCTCGGACCACCTCGCAGAACAGCCAGGGCCGCAGCACCTGGAGCGGCCCGCCGGCCTGGAACTGGCAGGCCATGGCCGACAACTCCCGGCCCCCGTACCGGTTCAGGATAGGGACTCCGAAGGCCTGCTCGAAGAGCCGGGACTGCTCCGGGAACAGCATCTCGCCTCCGTTCCAGGCTACGCGCACGCTGCCGCCAGGCAGGCGCATGCCTTCTTCGACCACCGTGCGGGCGACGAATTCCAGCATCGACGTGAAGCCGTAAAACGCCACCGGCCGCTGCGCGCGGATGATCTCCAGCACCCGTTCCACCGTGGCATGGTTCAGGTGATATCCGTCCACCATATAGTCCCGGAGCAGCGCCGAGTTGGCGCGCGCCCTCCAGCCCACTTGACGGCCGATGTCGCGTTCCGACCCCCACAAGATGACGGTCGCCATGCCGGGACGCCATCCCATGCGGACCCGCGTGAACACGTTGGCCGCGACCGAGGCCCTCAGCATCCCGGTGTCGTGGAAGAAGCGGGTCGGTTCGCCGGTGGAGCCTCCGCTCGCGCTGATCTTGCCGGCAAGATGGAAACGCTCCTGGATCTCGGCGGCGGGAAAGCGCTCCTCGAACATCCGCTTGGTCATCACCGGCAGGTCCGGCCAGGCGCGCCACAACTCGTCGGGGTCCTGGATTCGCGCCGCTTCGCGCCACTCCGGGAGGGCGTCGGCACGGGCGCCGAAGTGCCGGATTTGGGCCAGCAGCCGGCGCGCCAAGTCCTGCCGCTGCTCCTCGGGACTGAGCACCGGAAACCTCTCGAGGTCGGTCCACCGGCACGCGTTCCGACGCAGGAACCTACGCCACCAGAGCTTGCCCGCCAGGGATAGGATCACCCGTACCCACCAGTTCGCAGTGGCCGGACCAGCCGGACGGCGGGCGGAAGCACCTGCCGTCCGGAGGCCGGACCTGATCGGCTTCTAGTTCGCCCGCTCCGTCCAGGACCCGGATTTCGGACGGAGAGAACGGCGCCAGCGCGTAAGAGTAGTGGCCGAACGCTTCGCGCACCAGCGGGATACGGCGCGGGTCGAAACCCATCAGCCGGGCGTGCACCCAATCGGCCGCGGCTGGGGAGACGGCTCCGGTGATGAAACCCGCCGGACGGGGCGTGCTGGCCAGTGGCCCCTCTCCCTCGCCAGCGACGATAGCGTCGGTGATGGTCACTACCGAGCGCTGGGGTGCGGCGCCCAACGTTCCATCCGCACGCCCGTACCGCAGAATGCGCTGCAAGTCCAGGCACATCCGCCAGACGGTGTCGTTTCCGTACCAGGACCCTTCCAGATCCGCGTCTTCGCCGGCCAGGCGCGCCCAACGCAGGGCCAGGGAAGCGGAGCGGGCCAGCAGAGCCTGCACGCCGCCGGGCTGCCGCCGGTTGGCCGCGTCCAGCAGGTCCTCGGCTCTGGCCTTCCGCCAGGAGCGCCCCGGATAGCAGTCCCCTCCGCTCGCGGCGCCGCCCTTGCGGTGGTGAGGCAGATACTCCTTGTTGCCGTTGACGCCCACCAGGTTCTTGAGCGCGCCGGTGATGCAGGCTTTCTTGTGCGTCTTGAGCTTGGGCAGGTTGATGACCACATCGGCTTCCAGCACCTCGCGGGCGATCAGGTACTGGTGCCGTCCGGGCGCGTGCGCGCGCAGCAGCAGGCGCGGGTCGTACATGGTGACCCGGAATTTCGCCGCGTCGGCGGACAGAGGCTCCAGGAGACTCTCCGTGCCGAGGTCGAACAGGACGTACTGCTCGGGCCCCCGGCAGTCTTCCCGCCGCTGGGCGCCGAGCGCGGGGCCTGCGCGAACGCTGCGCCGGAAATCCGCCAGGCGGATGTTGAGTCCCCGGGTGTGGAACCGCGCCACCAGCGCATCCACCCCGCAGGCCGCTATCAGGGCGGCGAAATCACACCCCTGGACCGGCGCGTCCCCCAACACCACCTCGCCGGGGCGCGCCAGAGCGACATACTCCAGAACAGCCTCGATCAGACTGGGGTGGGTGACCAGGCACTCCAGACCCGCGCCCGACTGGTTGTGGTGGGAAACCCAGTTGGGCTTCAGTACCACGCGCGAGCCGGGGCGAATGAAGGCGCCGAGCGGATTCCAGGCCGCCGTGGAGGCGCGGTCCCGATCCAGTCCCCAGGCGGCCAGGAGCCGGCGCAGGGCCTCCAGAGCGACCGTGAATGCGCGGCCAGTGGCCAGCTCCGGGGCTTCCACGGGATCGGCCAGAGATCCGTACGAGGGCCGCTCGCTTCGGGCCAGGACGACCTGTCGCTCAATTACATCGAACCCACGGCCGGTCATTGAAATGCACTTCTTCGTCTTCTACCCCCATGTTAGCAGCGGGCGGTGGCGAGCGGACCCGCCGGCGAAGGCCTGGGAAGAAGGACGGAGCCCGATCACTCAGCCGGAAACGAGCCGCTCGAGCAGGTTCAGAAGCGCGTGCGGCGGTTGGTGCGGGAGCAATTGGGCATCACGGCCGGCCCGACTACCCAGCGACAACGGGCAGAAGCGCACCCGCGGCAGGTGGGGGAAGGCCGAACCGTGAGGACAGCGGCCCGAGCTTAGCCGCTAAACTGACCCCCAAAGGAGACCCAAGACCAAATCCTGGCGCTGCCGGTGCTGTGTCCAGCACGCCTGCCCGATGCAGGAGTCCTGCGCAGACCTTCCCTAGCTGCCGATCACCAAACCTGGGTGGCGCCGCTTCTGATCGGCAGCCCGTCGGAACACTGATCGGCAGCGGTGGAACACGCAGGTGGCTCCCTGCTTCTGATCTGCCGTTCGAGTTCCTCCCACGGGACGTTGACCGACACCAGGGCGGCCCGCATGACCCTAACGAAGTCGTCGGTCTCTTTCAACCGGTCCTGACAAGCTCGGCAAACCAGCAGGTGCTCCTCGACCGCTACAAGCTCATCGGCGGAGAGCCGGTCCAGCGAGTACAGCTCCAGCAGGTCGTCCGCGACGTGTGATTGATCACCCATGCTGCCCTCCCACATAGGTAGTGCATCCAGCAGGGAAGCAATCTGACGGCAAGTTGACCAGTGCCGGACGGGTGGCTGATCCTGCACGCTCGACACTTCTCGCTGTTGCTGGCCGAGGGCCATTGGAACAGCCGGCTGTTCGGGGCCATGGTGCGGCGGATTGCGGCGTTGCCGGCGCCGGCGGGATAGAGGCTGCGGGTGGTGGGTGAAAATCCGGCCAAGAAAGGAGGTAGGGTCGGGGAGGTGTCAATGCAATCCTTGGAAACAGGGCAGTTTCAGCTCTTCCGGTAGCCGGAAGAGGCAGGGCTGGCCCCTTCGTGGCCCGCCGGAGTCCCTCGGGATGCAAAGGATGAAACAACGGCCCCAACGGAGGGGATTGGGAGTATACTGGAAGGCAGCCGGGAAGCGAAAACGGAAACCCTGGCTTACTTACTTCATGCCTGACTCTTCTCGTGTCTACTCCATAGCGTTCGTGGCGGTCGGGGTCGTCTATGTAATGGACTCGTCAGAAGAATTCATGGGTAAGCTCCGGCTCGGGCAGTTTGCCAAGTGAGTGATACAGCGCGAGTTCCAGGATACGGAAGGTCCGGAAGCCGTACGATTTTCTCATCGTTACTTTGGCTTTGTTATTCAGGCCCTCGACGACGCCGCTGGAAAACTCCTTTCTGGCCTTGAAGTAGTTGAGCAGCAGCGCGCGGTGAGCCCGCAGCATGCGGGCGATCTTCTTCATCGGCTCGATGCGGGAACGCATGGTTTGGCGGCACCAGAAATCCAAGAACATGCCCGCCCAGGTGGGGGAGTTGTACTCCCAGAACTGGTGAAAATCTTCTTTGAGGAGGTAGGTGCGGACGGTTTGCAGGTTGTAGCGCAGCAGATCGCGCAGGCGGAATTTCTGCTGAGGGGTGAGATTCTCTTTGCGCTTGAGGACACACCAGCGCGACTTCTTCAGCAGCGGCTCGTGGCCCTCCTGCGCCATCTTGCGTGACTCGGCCGCGCGGACCTCGTCCAGCGCCTTGTTCATCTTGGCGACGATGTGGAACCGGTCCAGGATGTGGAGCGCCTGAGAGCATTTCTCGCGGATCACGTCCAGGTAGGGCTGCCATATATCCGAGCAGACGAACTGGATCTGTGCGGCCAGTTGGTCCCCGATGAGGGTGAAGAAGCCCTGGAAGGACTCGATGGTGCGTTCCCTGCCGACCCAGAGCAGGCGGGTGATCCCCTGGTCGATCTGGTAGACCAGCGTCAGGTACTTGTGACCTTGGGCGTACTGGATTTCATCCACGCCGATGGCGCGGATCGACTCCAGCGTGCGATGCTCCAGGCCCCCGCCGACCACATACTCGACGGCGTCGCACACCCTGTCCCAGGAGGTGTGGAACGCCTCGGCGGTTTCCTGCCAGGAGAGTCTGCGCGCCCATCGGGCCAGGAACAACAGGTGGGCTTTGGTGGACTGGTGCTTGCCGTCGCTCCAGGGAAGTTCCTCCGCCACCACGCCACAACCGCGACAGTTCACGCGCCGGCGGCGGTACAGCAGGAAAACCAGAAAGCCCCAGAAGGGGATGAACTCGAAGCGCCGCTCGGGAAGATGATCGTAACCCGGCGCCGGCTTGCCGCACCCCGAGCAGACCGCCGCCGCACCCTGTCGCGGACGCACGTCTACTTCAATGCTCTTCTTGCCGGGGCCGAAGCGGGCCTGCTGGTAGACGAATCCCCGATGGCGGTGGCAGTGGTTTCGAATCGTGATCAGTTCCATGGCGCGGACCATTTCCAAGGCGAAGACTTCCAGAGTAAACCGCGCCACCCAGCCGGTGGCGGCCACCGATGTTTCCGCCTGCTGCCGCGATCTGGACAACTGGCCGCGCTCCTGGATGGGGTTGGAAAAAGACCTGCCGCCCGGCGAACAACTGTTGGCTTGCTTCCGGCCATTCATCGAGCATCTGGCATCATCGGGTCTTTCCCCGAAGACCATTCGCACGCATGTGGACAACCTCTGGATGCTGGGCGGAGAGATTATCCGCGACCTGCACGAAGACCCTTCCCTGAGAAAAGTCGCCGTCGACCGGCTTCTCCGCGATGTGATCCATGCCCACGGCGGCCCGCTCATCCACAACGGGTCCGAACAGGAGCAACGCTCCTTCGACTCAACCTGCCGCAAGTTCCACCGCTTCCTCACTCAACCCCAGCGCTGAGCCCGCCAGTTACCCACACATTCCCCGGACGAGCCATGAATAAAGACGTCCGAGCACTTCGAAAGGTTATCAGTAAGTGCTCAAAAATGGAAATCTGGGTTCGGAGGATCTGTCGGGGTAAGCGACAGCGAACTTGGCAGGGTCAGCGAACAAGAGCGCCTCAAACTCGTGCACCTGGATGTAAGGGACGAAGCGGGGGTGCGCCAGGTCCTTGGCGAGTTCCTGGCCCGCCCCAAGCAACGTCTCTTGCGGGTTCGTGAAGCCCGCCCGCTGGATGGACTTGAACCCTTAGATTGCAACTCGCGGGAGTCGGTTCATTCCAACCTGCCGTGCGTGAACCCAAGCTATCGGCTCAATTCTTGCACGATCTCCGCGGCCACCCGGCGGGCTTCGTCGATCTGGCCCTTCTCGAAGCTGATGGCGCCCACCCGGGGGTGGCCGCCGCCGCCGTAGCGCTCGCAGATGGTGGCCAGGTTGTGTCTCAACTCGACCGGCGCCCAGGGGTTCGAGCCCACCGAGACCTTGGTGCGGAAAGTGGAGACGCTCACCGAGACCGTATAGAGCGTGTCGGGGAACAGGTAGTACGGAATGAACTTGTTGTAACCCTCCAGGTCGTCGCCGACCAGGTCGAAGAACACCACGCCGCGGTCGGGAACGGCCCGCTCGCGAATGAGCTCGATGGACTCCAGGTGCCGCCGGTGCAGCGGGCCCCAGACCTGCTCGACGGCGGGCTCCTGCGCAATCTCCTCCAGCCTGCGGCGCTGCATCCAGCGGATGATCTGCTGCACCAGCTCGGAACCCTCGACTCCTTCGATGACGGTCATCAGCTTCATGGCCGGCGCCCCCAGCTCGACGGCCGCCTTGGCGTCCGGGTACTGCGCCCCGTCGATGAGCTCCGCCCAGGCCACCAGCTCGGCCAGGTCGGGCGCCTCGAAGCCCCATTTCCGGCGGGTCAGGGTGGCGATGAAGTTGGTGCAGGAGCGGAAGCTGGGATCGTACATCTTCCGCTCGCTGCGCTCCTGCTCGAAGTGCTCCTGGTCTTCGGGTTGCAAGAAGGCGCTCTGGTGATGGTCGAACCACCAGGTGACGCGCGGGTCGGGCGAGTACTTGAAATCGACGATGGCGTTCTCGTCCCCGTCGAACATGCCCGCTTCGAACAACTGCGAGGCCCTATGGGCCAGGCCGGTGAAGACGAACTCCGCCTCGGGGTGGAACTTCTCCTGTAGGAACCGGCAGAAGTAGGCTGCTGCGGCTGCGCCGTCAAAGCAGTGGTCGTGATGGAGCACTCGGACCCGCATAGGGCAAAGCTTTTCAGCTTGCCTCAAAACGGGTCCGCTTTGCAAGCAAATATTGCATAATGTGTCAGAATGAGCGCGGCAGGGGCGGCAGGGGCGGTGGTGGCGGTGGATCTGGGGGGCACCAAGACCGCGGTGGCTGTGGTGACGTCCGACGGCGCCATACACGCCAAACTGAGACATGCTGCCTCCCGGACCGGCGTGGAGGCTTCCGTAGCGCAGGTCGCGGAGCTGGCCCAGGAGGCGCTTTCGGCGGCGTCCTTGGGCTGGGAGCACGTCGGCGCCGCGGGGGTATGCGTGCCAGGCATCTGCTTCGCCGAAACCGGCGACGCCTGGGCCCCCAACCTCTGGGGCCGGGATGAGGTTCCCTTGCGCGCCGGGCTGGAGAAGCGCCTGCCGGTCCCGGTGGTCATCGACAGCGACCGAGCGGCCTGCGTGCTGGGCGAACAGTGGCTGGGAGTCGCGCACGGGCTCACCGGCGTCGTCTTCCTGGCGGTGGGCACGGGCATCGGGGCGGGGATCATCGCCGGGGGCCAGCTCCTGCGGGGCGCCGGCGACCTGCTGCTCGCGGGCGTCCGCCGCCACGTGCTGCACTGGGCCCAGCCGCTGGCGGCGCGCGACGTGGCATCGAGCTGAGTCGGCTGGGCGAAGACGCGGGGCTGCTGGGTGCGGCACGCCTGGCCGCGGGCGGCTGCGCCCCCGCTTGTAGAACGGCCGGCGCCACCGCCGCGCCCCGTGTCCCCGCCCGCTCCGCCTCCTGAGCCGCTCGCGCCCGAGCCGGTTCCCGCGCCCGAGCCGAGCTGGAGCGACCGGCTGCGGGAACGGATGCAGGGGCAGGAGTGGGAAGCGGTCCTGGGGGGAAGCCTGCTGAACAAGATCGGCGTCGGGGTGACGGTGATCGGCGTGGCGCTGATTCCACTGTCGCTGTCGCTGCTGTGGGTGGCGCAGCGGTTCGGGTGGAACGCGATGGCGGTGCTCGGGGCGCCGGTCACCTACTGCATCTACCTGGCCGCGGTGGCGCACAGCCGGGGCGGCAGCCTGGCCGCGGCGCAGACGGTGCTGCTGATCTATTGGGCCGCGTTCGAGGCCTTCGATGTGCTGGATGCCGCGCGGCGAAGCGCGTGGCGCGGCTGGGTGCATGCCCTGCTGCCGTTGAATGCGTGCGGGTTGTTGACGGCGTCGTCAGTGATCTGGACAGTAGCGGCGCCGGGGAAGATCCACCAGTTCCTGGCAATCGTCGCGGCGGCGTACTTGGTGAGCGCGGTAGTACGGTCGCGGGTCTTGCGCCCGGCGGGCTTCCCCGCGGAGGCGGGCTGGATCGCGCGGGTGTGGGCAGGGGGGTACGAGCCGGCCGCGGCGCTGGCCGCGCTGCTGGCGGCGGTCGGGATCGGGGCGGGTTGCGAGAAGACGCTCATGAGCTTCGCCTGGCTGGCGCCGGCGGCGGCGCGCTGAACGGCGCCACGAACACGCTGGTGGCCGACCTGCACGCCGACCCGCGCCAGAAGAACTCCGCGCTGAACTTGCTGGGCGTCTTCTTCGGTTTCGGGGCGCTGCTGTTGCCCTTCATGATCGGGACGCTGCTGGAGACCTTAGGGCTGGTAGCCATACTGCGCCTGGCCGCCGCGCTGGGCTCGGCGCTGGGGGTAGCGCTGCTGGCGGCGGCTCGCTGGACCGCCCTGGCCGGGTTGGGTGTCGCCGTCACCGGCCTCAGCTTCGCCGGCATCTATCCCACGGTGCTAGGCCAGGCGGGCAGCCGGTTTCAGGAGCACTCGGGGACGGTCTTCGGCATCCTGTTCGCCATCGCGCTCACCGGAGGGATGACGCTGCCCTGGCTGGTGGGCCAACTGGGGCAGGCTTATGGCCTCCGGGTGGCCCTGCTGGCGCCGGTCGGGAATGCTCTGATGATCTTCGCCTTGCAGGCCGCCGTCACCAGGATCGGCGCTACCGGGCCAGCGCCTCGATAACCACTTCCTTGCGCACGCCGCCCGCCTCGATCTCGAAGACGTTGTTGCCCGGCTCGTTGCCCAGCCGGAGCTCCAGGCTCCAGAGGCCGGGGTACTCCGGCTCGAGCCAAGTCACGCCCAGGGCCTGGCCGCCCCCGGAGAGGGCGATTACTCTGGGCTCGACGCCCGCCACCGCCAGTCCGGCCGGATCCGTCACCCGCATCCAGAGTCGCAGCGGCTGTCCCGGGACGCCTTGAAGCGCGTGGTCCAGCACCGTGATGTACCGCGGCGCCGGCGCCCGGACCGCATACCAGTAAGGCACGCGCATCCCGGTCTCGGCCGAGGCGTCGCGAATCCGCAAGTAGCCCTGATAGACGCCCGAGGCCAGGCCGGCGGTGCTCAGCCCCACGGTCAGCCGCTGGCTTCCCCCCGCCTCCAGTTGCAGGCTGAGGGTGGACAGCACGGGCGCCGGCCCGGCCTCCTCGGCCTCCACCGAGACCGCCACCAGGGTTGAAAGGCCCCCGGCATTGGCCACCGTCAAGGTCCTGGATACCTCCCCACTGGCGTCGTCCGCTCCGAAGCTCAGCGAGACCGGCGCTGTGGTGATGGCGGAGCGGAGCGCGGCATCCAGGTCCAGCAGGCCCGCGCCGGCCTCCTGCACGGCCGCCGGCTTCCCGTCCCCCAGCAGCAAGGCCGCGGCGGAGTTGACCACCAGCGAACGGTACTGCCCGGTGGTGAGGCCCGGGCGCGCGGCTTTCAGCACCGCGGCCGCTCCCGCCACCAGCGGCGCGGCGAAGCTGGTGCCCTGCGCCGCCGAGTAGCCGGTCGCGGCGTACATGCCGCCGCGGGGCTCCCAGCGCTGCGTGGCGACCAGCAGTTGCATTCCGGCGGCCACCAGGTCCGGCTTGATCACCTCCGCCGCGACCGGGCCCCGGCTGGAGAAGAACGCCACCTGGTTGGGATTGACCGTGGCCGCGGCCAGCGTGAATTTCAGCGTCACTTCCAGCGCCCCTTCGGCCTTCAGCCGCGCGCGCAGCTCCGCGCCGTCGGGGTTCCGGACGACCGACGCCGGCAGCGTGGCCCGGCCCACGGCCATCTGAGGGGACTCCAGGCCGGCCACGTCTGCGTAAATCACCGCCCCTGCCGCCCCGGCTTGCTGCGCGTAGGTGAGCTTCTACTCAAACCGGCAGCCGCCGT
>Ga0315289_10008729_pt1 | contig 14629 bp, 10 predicted proteins | sample YL17G11_40_MG_FD_203452 | JGI IMG/M metagenome (GOLD analysis project Ga0315289, IMG submission 203452) | Sediment microbial communities from Yellowstone Lake, YNP, Wyoming, USA - YL17G11_40 | ecosystem: Environmental > Aquatic > Freshwater > Lake > Sediment | place: USA: Wyoming | collected...
TCACGGTCACTCCAAAGCAGGTGTTGACGAGCACAACGCCGACCGACAGCGCACCATAGCCCTGGAAAAAGCCCGGGAAGCCGTCGGGGTCGGCAGCCTTTCTGAAGGCATGCCCCAGCAAGTTGAGCGCAAAGCCGCCGGCGTACAGCACCATGTTTTGCTCGTGCAAGCCCAGTGGCAGCGTTTTCAGCTGATTCTCGTTCCACACGCCGCTGGCTGCCGTAATCAGCACAGAGCCCGCGATGGCGGCGTAGACGGGTTGCGTCAGCAACAGCGCGTCTTTGCACGAGTCGTACTGGGTCAAAAAAAGGCCAGTACCTTGCAGCACGATAAACGCCCAGTGCGGGATGGGAATATGTCGGCCCATGCACACGCACCAGACGAGCGCGGTGAGGATGCTGGATCCCGACTTGAGCATGTTGATAGACGCGGGGTCGGCTCGCAGGTAGAGTGCAAAGGTGACCTGATTGTTTACAAAGTACATGAGAGAGAGCGCCAGGATGCGTTGAGAGGCAGATAGCTTGGACCGTGCCGTGGTCGGCTCGTGATGACTTGCTTTAATTCCAGACCGTTGTTGTCGTGCACACATCGATGCGCTGATCCCAAATTTAATCGCCTCGGCCATGGCCAGCGCCGAGTAGGTCGAGTACGTGTAGCTGGACCCGGTCTGCGACACTTTGTAGAGGACGCCGATCAGGACTTGCAAGGTGACGAGGCAAGCGAGGGCCGCCCATTTGAAAAGTGCTGGCGGCGATGGCCTATCGTTGGAAAACATGGTGCAGGGCGAGTGTATTGCGTATAATACGCAACTTTGACGTACAAGGTGAGTCGACGGCTCTTGATGCTGCCGAATACAATGATGGCATTATAATCCAAAAACTTTTAGGACGCCCTCAGAGCGCGCCGAAAAGCTGGCCGCGCTCGAGAACTGTGTCCGAGAGCTGTGTCCGAGAGCTGTGTCTCGAGCACGTCGAGCATAGTTTGGGCGCCGCGGTGCACTGGTACGCGGACAGCAACGACCGTGGAATTCGTTGTTGGACAACATATGAGTTACAATAAAGCCTCAACCATTGCCATAGCACAATACATTCATCAAAAGCAATGCCACCGCCTTTCCAACACCACCACACTGATTTTCGTTGTAGTGATGGACATGAGAAGGAGCGTGCGCCCCAACTCTCGTCGTCCACGCATAGGTTTGCAGGCCTGTTTGTGTGCAATATCCAAAGTAGTGCAATCCGTCTCGGGACGCTTCCCACCGTCCGCGCGTCAAAGCGGTAGCGTCGAAAAAATCCCACTTGCCTCGTACGCGCCTTTCGGATACCTCGTTGGCGCTTGCAATTCTGCCAGGCCAGATGAGGTGCTCTCGGTATCCAGCAAACGAGTACAACGGAACGCTGCCAGAGGCATATCCCCGTCGACTGAAATTGTTTTCGTCAATACGTGCACGCTTGAGATTTGCCAAGACGTCGACAGGATGATTAACGCTGTCGCCGCAAGATACAGTGTTCCTGTCGTTTCCATGCACGCGTTGACCTTTCTAGAGAGGATTCTCACAAACAACGTCGCGAGTGGATCGAGGTTTTGGGAGGTCGAAGGAACTCATCCTCCATTTTACGTGCACAAGCTCATAGCTGACATAGTCGCAAGTTGCTTGCAGCACAGGCGCGACCCGGATTGCAACTCTTTGAGGCCCGATACAGTTGTTTCGAGGCGGCACTACGACTCTGTGTCTGTTTGCGAGAGACCGCTCTCGAGCTTTACAGCAGGTGGCTCGACTGCATCAGCTGATGCAGTCGACGTTGTCTCCGACGGTTGGCGCCTGTTTGAAGACAGGCCAGGCAAGCCAGGCTGGATATCCGAGTCGCCTAATGCGACTATTTCTTTCCCTCAGCGTTTCGGTCCGTCTCCTCGAATTGTCATTTCTGACCTAAAAAGTTACAATGGGTTGTCCAATGCCCGCATCTGGATAGATGACAGGCAAGGCGAGCCTGCGATCGTGCGCGGTCGCTACGATGGCACCGATGCTCGCGTGTCGCAGACGGCCGTTCACATCATACATGCCGGCATGACAACTTATCAGCCCAGGCTGGGCATGGACGGCGTCATTGGCTGGGGATTGGAGCCGCACAGCCAGCATGTGCTGCATTTTGCAGTGGACACGATAAACGAGGATTTAACGAGGCCAATAAACGGGGCTTTCAAGTTCAAGATTTTAAGCGTCTACTCGTGCTAATTTTCATGTAACTGCCTACATGTTTGGGTCGGGCTTTTCTTGTAAAGCGTCGACGCTCCGCCGACACAATTGTCCAGGCACAAGCACGCACTCTTACGATAGCTCGACGCTGTGCACCCCCTCCAACTCGGCCGGCTGCATCTTCCACGACGCCGCCGACACGTCGAGCGCGTCCACTGCAAGGCTGGCAAACATGCGTCCCGGGCCGCTGCACCGCGCCATGCTGCGCAGCGCGTCATACTCGGTCGCTTGCAGCGGCGCCGCAAACCGCATCAGCGTCACGTGCGCGATGTCGTTTTTGTACGGCTCGTACAGCGGGTAGCCGACCCGGGCGAGCGCGTCCCGCACCTGCTCGCGCACGTGGTTGAGGCCGACGGTGGGGTGGCCGACCAGCAGCACGCTGGCGCGCGTGACGATGACTCGCGTAAAGTGCACCTCGAAAGGGCGCAACACGCGCAGCAGCACGGATTCGAGCACCTCGCTGTAATCTTTGGGCAAGGCCACGGTGCCGTAAATGTCGAATCCAAGCAGCTGCATAAAAGTCATGTGCAGGCGCCCAAACAGGACGTGGTTGCGGTCGGGGCGCAGGCGGTATAGCACGTGCGCGTCGCCGTACGCCTCTTGCAAGCGCCCCATGAGCAGGTCCAGGCTGGCAAACGCGTGAAAGTTGTCGTACGTGCACAGGGTGTAGGCCGCCAGGCACCGTTGGGCCTGTGTGCCCCTCAGAGTTGGGTCGTGATTGAAGCCGTGCTCGGCGATTGCTTTGGCTTGCCGAGCCTCCATCTCATCGTAAATGCGCGTCATGCTGTTTTCCACGTGCTTGGACACGTAGGCGTTGGCAAATTCGCTCACATCGAACATGCTGCGCACCGACCAGCACGCTTGGGCGGGTACGACCTTGAACGACAGCCCGGCGCGCACCGCCTCGTTGTATGTGGGTGCCAAAAAGTAGAGACCCCGGTGCTTGACGCGGTGCTGCAGCTGCGACCGGGCGGCCGCGAAAAAGTCGACCGCCCGCCTCCAAAAGTAGAGCCCCGTGCACGCCACGCTGCTCACAGCCGCCTTTTCGTGGACGTCGACGACGATGTCGCTGTTGCTGTGCAGGCGCACAAAGCTGCACCGCGGGTCGGTCGAGTCAAACGTGGCGATGGCGCCGTCGGCGTGGGCGTCGATCAGGTCGTCCACGCTGCTACCGGGGTGCCACGCGGTGACGTTGCTGCACGTGCAAAACAAGACGGGCGCGTCGGCCGGGATGGCGTCCTTGGCGAGCAGCACCGTCTTGAGCGCGCCTAGCGTCTCGCCGTGCACTGGCACCACTTTTGTGGGGCGGTAGCCCACGATGCGCGGCAGCAGGCTGTCGAGCCTGTACTTTTTGGATTGCGACTCTTTCACGACAAACACAAACCGCAGATCGTACCGCGAGGACAGCAGCGGGCGCACCACCCACTCGACCGCGGGCGCGCCATTGGCGTCGCCCAGGAACGAGGGCACCTCGGACGGGACGGCCTCGGGGCCGTCGGCCCAGTAAAGCTGGCTGTTGCCGGCCAGCGGAACGACGACGGTGATCGGGACTGTCGACTCGTTGATGGTCGCAACGCGGCTCAAAATGGCGTCTGCACGCACGTCGGTCGGGCCAGTGACTTTGAACAAGTGGCAGTCGGCGCGCACGCACGCTTCAAACCCTTTGACCGAGTCTTCGACGACAAGCGCAGCCGACGGCGGCACGCCAAACGTGGCGCACGCCTTGAGGTAGATGTCGGGCGCCGGCTTTGCGTTGTCGACGTCCTCGTTGGAGAAAAAGGCGTCGACCAAAGGCAGCGCGCCGATGGCGTCGAGGATGCTGTGCACGGACGACTGGATGCAGTTAGACGCGACGGCAACGGGATAGCCCGCCGATTTGAGTTTCTTTATAGCATCCAGCACGAGCGCGTCGGGCTTCAACTGGTCGCGCACCATGGCCTCGGTCAGTTCTTGCTTTTTGGTCCAAATGGGCTTGTGCGCGTCCAGCGGCAGATTTTTGTGGATGGTGAGCAGGCGCAACTTCTGGTTGGTCGACAGGCCGTCGTAGACGGTCTCGTGCTCGGGCCGCGAGATGACAAAGCTCGCACCCGCAACGCATGCAATCGCATCGTTGAGCGCGTCGTAGTGCAAATCTTTCGACTCGACGAGCACGCCGTCCAGGTCGAAAATGACGAGCTGAATGTTGGGGCGCGATGCGGCGCGTGGCAGCTGCCGGGCCACGTACGCGCGGCGCAGGTCGGCCACGTTGTCGGCGCACACGCCAAAAATGTCCTGGTCCAGCAACGCCATCGGCTCGCTAAACATGACGGCCACGCTGTTGGGCCCCTGCAGCTCTTTGTCGGGGTAGATCCAGACCTGGTTTTTGGAGGTGAGCGTAAACTCGTCGGCGTCGTGCGTAAAGCAGTTGACCCGGGCGTCGGTGCACAGCTTGCGCAGGGCGGCCCCATTTTTGCAGTGCACCCACAAGCGGTCTTGCAGCAAAAAGTCAAACGGGATGGCGTACTGGGGCACGTCGTGGCCCAGGGCCCAGGTGCCTGTTGATGGGTCGTACCACGCGTCCAGCTCGACGTCAAAGCCGGCGCGTAACGCGGCCGCGATGTATTCGGGCCTGTTTTCGTTGGCGGGGTCGGCGCCAGTCAGGTTGCCGCGGTGGGCGACGAAGCGCATAGGGCCGCAGGCAGCAGGTTGAGTTGATGGAAGCGCAACCTTGGCGCGCCCTTGATCGCGCACGTAGCCCGTCAAGAAACGGGTCAAATCGTGCGGCACGCCCAGCCCCCACATCTTGTCGCAAAACGAGAGCCGAAACGTCAAGCCGGCCGCCACGCCCTCGTTGTACACGGGCGCCACGTAGAATTCACCGTTGACGCGCACGTCCTTGGCAATCATGGCGTCCGTCAGAGTCACATACTGGCTGCCACGGCGCCAGTAATAGTAGCCGACGGTCGCGTTTTCGCTGATGACCACCTTTTCCTGGATGTCGGTCACCCGGCCGCCGCCGTCGACCGCGGCGTACGACCACTTGGTGTCGTTGGCCTCCATGGGGATGTGAAAGCAGAGCACGTCGCCGTCGCTGCTGTCGAGCTGGGACGCCATGCGCCGCCAATAGTCGTCCGCGCTCCACTCGACGTACTGGTCCGAGTTGGCGATTAACAGGGGCGTGTCGTTGTCGATCAAGCGGCGCGCGAGCAGCGTGGTGCACGCGGCGCCCTCGGTGACGGCGTCGACGTAGACGACGTCGACGTTTGGTTTCAGTGCTTTCAAAAACGACGTCAAACCATGCTCCTGGTCGTGCTCGCGCAGCACAAGAAAAATAAACCGGGCTTCAATGAGATCGGAATCCACGTTGTTGACGACCCACGAAATCATCGACCGGCCGGCGACGTCGATCAGGGGCTTGGGCTGCACAAAGTTTTGGGTGGCAAACCGCGAGCCCCGCCCCGCCATGGGTATCAGGATGTTGACCTTGAGGCTTGCCATGGTGGCGAGTAGTGGGAGGTGAATGACATTGTTTGGACAAAAGGAGCAGGGGGCACAAAACGGCAATATCGCCATCCTGTTTTCTACATCCACAGGCCCACCGTCGTCCCTGCAGACGCGCAATGTTTCTTCAAAGCCGATCCCGGCGCATCACCATATCGGCCAGCCTCTTGGCCGCCGACTTTTGCGACCTTGGTGCCGCAATAGACGCCGTCAACGCGTCGCCCGACGTCGACTCATTCCACGTCGACATCATGGACGGAAGCTTTGTAAACGCCATCTCGTTCGGGCAGCCGGTGCTGGCCTCCCTGCAACCGCGCATGCGCAAACCGTGCAACGTGCACTTGATGGCGGTCGACCCCGAGCGCCACATCGCGTCGCTGGCCGCTCTGGGCGCGTCGTCTCTAACGGTACACTATGAAGCGTGCCCGCACCTGCACAGGGCGCTGACCCGCATTCGGCAGGCGGGCATGAAAGCGGGTGTCGCGCTCAACCCGCACACGCCGGTGGAAGCGATACGCGACATGCTGCATCTGGTCGACATTGTTTGCATCATGACCGTCGATCCTGGGGCGGGCGGGCAGGGACTCATCGAGGCCATGCTGCCCAAGGTTACGCGCGCGCGGGCGATGCTTGACGGGCATGGATCGACCGCGGTCCTGCAGGTCGACGGCGGCGTCAATGCAACAACGTCACCTCTGGTTGCAAGCGCTGGTGCGGACGAACTCGTCGTCGGGAGCGCGCTGTTTGGGGCTGGCATTTCTTCGTTCGAAAAATCGCTCGAAAGCATTCGCAATGCGCCAACCAAGCAAAGCTGAGCAGGCTTACGTCAGCAGAGGTGTCGCAGTGCTGCAAGAAAATATTTTCTTTTTGTGACTTATCTTTACAAGATGTCCTACATTACACGGTGCGCGCTTGCAAAGAGAGCACCGCGTATCTTTCCTCAGCGCCATCGAGCTGCATTTACATTTGCATAATCGTACCAGCATACTCCCGTACATGCTATCAAGTAACCAAACTGTCCAATGCCCGCATCTGGATAGATGACAGGCAAGGCGAGCCTGCGGTCGTGCGCGGCCGCTACGATGGCACCAATGCTCACGTGTCGCAGACGGCCGTTCACATCATCCATGCCGGTATGACAACTTATCAGCCCGAGCTGGGTAACCTGCTCCGATCTCACGTGCAAGCGCCCGACTGGGCCGCCCACCGGGGCGTGCTCGAGGTCGACGGCAAGCGACCGCCGCGGGCGCGAGGCCAGCGCGCCAGCGCGCGGGGCCAAACATCACGCTCAGGGTTGGCGCATGGATTTAAGCAGGACTTGCAGCCGTTGGTCGGGGCGTGTGAACGCGGTGGCGTGGACGCACCGAGCTGACATTTTGGATGGCGGCAAAAAAAATGGCAGCCCGCCACAAGTGCCGCGCGGCACGACCACGCCCCCAGCCAACACCGAGGATCCCTGCTCCTGGGCCACAAAGTTGCACAAACGCAGCACTCAAAAACAGTGGCGGCCCTGCGACATTGCGGTGGTCACCACGGCGCCCTGCTCACACGGCCATACAACTTCCAAAAGATGCTCGCGCCGCTCGCGCTGTCGGCGCTGGCGTTGGTGCGTGCGGGGCAAGCCGCCTGGGTGGCCGTGCCGCTCGAGGCAGCCCCCTTTTACGCCAAGGGCGGCGCCCGTCACGGCGTGTTTGTGGCGACGTACGACGAGGAGGCGTGCATCGGACGGGTGAGCATTCATATTCCCGGGTGCCTGGTTGGTGCGCCGGCAACCGTCCTTGGGCTGGGCCAAAACTACTCTGCCTTTGCCACTGCAAAGGGACCCGACTCGTTTTATGTCCGGGTGCAAGGGCGAGAGAGTGTGTCGGTAGCGCTTCGCGACCTGTCGTTTGACAATTGCACGTACACGACGCGACCGTTTGAACTGCGCCGCGCGGGGCGGTACCAGGTCGCGGTATGGCACCTGTACGACAGTACAGGTGCGACAGTACGATGCGTGCAAAGCCACGATGGTGCTACCGGCAAGCACCTACATGATGCTGCTTTATTCGGTTACTATCACCTCGTTGAGCGGCGTGTGGAACGAGCAACAGCTCAAAACCTTGCCAATGTCACTTCACGAGCAAAATATGGTGCTGTATGCGGGTGGATTCGTGCTAAACCTGGGCGGTCATTTCATCAAGTCCGCACTTGTTGATGGTACGCCCGGTTTCTTCGTTGGTTACGACAAAACATCCATTGCGGTCGTCGCTGTCAACGCATGTTTTGGCATCGTGGTCACAGCCGTCTACAAGTACGCTGACGCCGGCATGAAGTGCATGGCTAACGCTGTGACGACAGTGATGCTGCTTACCGTGTCGTGGGCGCTTTTTGGGTTGCAGGTGCCCGCCACAACACTTGCAGGATGCATAGTTGTCATTGTGGCTGTGGCTCTGTACTCGACAACGACGCTGGAAAGGGTCAATGTCGTATCTTCAACTTATAGAATGGTGGTTGCAGGATTACTGGCGGCGTTGGCGTGCTTTATATTATCGGGCATTGCGTCGATTTAGTTCCAGTTGGTTTGCAATATAAAATTGATGGCTACAACAACAGCTGCTTGTCAAATGACTGCATCTAGGCTAAGATGCTTTAAAATTGTTGTTCGCAACATAAACAACATGCTTTTGGCAAAAAGAGAGGGAAAAAACATCAGCGAATGATCTGGCGGCGATGTTCAGAACTTTGAGGCTTATTTGAAACCCGCCATAATGTTCTCAAGGCTTTGGTTTGCATGCGCTAGTTTGTACATTGCATTGAATCTGTTGCAGTGTGCCGGACGTTTCCATTATGACTCTGCGACGCCAATGTTACAGCAATCAAGGGTGACTTTAGTGACATCAGTCTACGACATAGGACGAAAAGGTGTCGACGGTCGAAGTATTGAGGCATATTATACCTGGCTCGAGAGTCTTATCTCGGTCAAGGCACATCCCCTGGTCGTTTACACGTCCGATTCATTGCCTGCACCAATAACTAATCTGCTCGATAGAGATCCAACGATATCTCACCGAAAGTTGGAGCTATCTGATTTGCAAATTTGGTCACGACGTGCTGCCATTGCCTCGGTATTAGAAAATCCGCATTGGAAAGCGTCGATCCCTCACCCAGAGGACATATGCATGCGGCAGCCTGACTACAACATAGTTCAGTACGCCAAGTTTGAGTTTTTGTTGGACTCCATTCAACGCAATGTGTATGGATCAACACATTTTGTTTGGATTGACGCCGGCATTACGCGTCACTTTGTTCAAGACGACCTTAAAAAAAAGGCCGTTCCTATTGCCTTACGTGGCGAAAAGATATACGTCGGATGCTCTCCTTCCGCCGAGCTTGTTCAAAATGGTTCCCGCAGATTGCAGAAATCGTTTGTTGGGTCGAATGAAAACGTTATCAAGGGTATGATTTTTGGTGGCGCCATTAAAGCTGTCACTTCGCTCAGCAGAAAAACACTGTGGGTACTTGATCAACAAATGCTGGCTAAGAATAGAGTCGACAACGAACAAATAGCGATGGCTTTGGTACTGCAACAGTGGCCACATTTATTTCGTCTCGTCAAGTCGAATCACACCGTCTCTTACAGGTGGTGGGCTATGTTTACCACGTCCGCAACTTAAACTGACCGTACGTCTATCATCGCATTAAAAAAGTATGTAACTCTGATGCCACAATTTTATTTTACAGCCGATTGTGCCATTTCAATGATAACGAAATCAACAACAACTCTCGCCAAAAATTACGACACTTTTAAACAAACATGTCAAGATCATTCCTTGCAAGCAGATATCAAATGAGTCTGACACTTTTTGGGATGTTCATTCTATCACTACCCTGCTCTGGATCAGCCCTAAGAAGCCCAATTCAATGGATACGAGGTATGCAGGCGCACCCTTTATTACAAAACCGCCGTGCTGTACATCATTCATTGCTTCAAAGTAACGGTTTCTTCCTTGAAAGCGACACAACCTGGATGATTCGAAAAAGATTGCACGACAGACAGCTGCGCAAAGAATACGACAATGAGAACGCAAATTCAGGCAATGGAGACGACGTGTGGTGGCAGAACCACTATGATCCCACGTTTCACTGCCGCTTCGAGCGCCGACTCGGCAAATTTGGCGATGGCGGGAAGTGGGTCTGCAATCCGCACCGCATTGCCGAGATGGCCCGACACTCCAAATCTTGCATTGTGTATTCAGTTGGAAGCGACGGCGACTTTTCATTCGAACGTTCGATCATGGATGAAATATCAGAGCAATGCGAGATACATACGTTTGATAAAAACGACAACTCATTTTACGTGGAACGTGCTTCCAAGGACCCAAGCTTTCCGCTTCGCGATGAACCGGTGCCACAGTTTGTTCATCATCACGTTGCCGAGATCGGTAGTTCACATCCTGCTGTTTCAATCCCGGAAATGATCGATCGATTGGGACACCGAAACAAAACCATTGATATATTTAAAATTGACTGTGAAGGGTGCGAGTGGCAAACGTACACGTCGTGGCTTGATAATGGCGTGAACATTCGACAAATATTAGTAGAGCTTCATCGCCCGTTCACATCCGAGATGGGACACAAGTTCTTCCGGTATTTTATCAACCATGGATACGCTGTTTTTCACAAAGAACCTAATGGATCGGGGTGCATTGAGATTGCTATGATTAAACTTTCTAAAGAATTTACAAGCATTTTGGACGACACGCCATCTTGACACAGATGGCGAGTGACGCAAGAAAAGGACGTGTGTAAGTGGAGTAGTTTTCTGTCTAACTTCAAAGCGCTAGAATTATCTCGAACGGAAATGCCACTTTGCGAACGCATCTCAATTTCTTTTTTAAGGAAGTCCACAACTCGACGAAACTTTTAAAATCATTGAGCAAAATCTACTGTGACACCAATGGTGTCGTCCTCCATTGTTATTTGGTTGTCGTTTTGTGCTTTGCACGTTTCGGCAACCACTACAAGCACCGTTTTATGCGCCGGTCACCTTCCGAGCAAAAAGGCTTGTGTATTTCACAACGTCTCCTACGAACGTGATTCAAACACCATTATCTTTTATGAACAAGAAGAAACCATTAAAGCAGTTGGATTAAGTAACTCGAGTTCCCAGTTCTGGTTTGACGCCGGCGACAATGACTACTTGGTCGGAAAATCATTCTTGACGTTTCCTGGACTTTCCAAACCGTACAACATTAGGATATCCAGACCTTTATCTACTCAGAGGCTGCGCGGAAACATCTACGACGGAATGACGATGATGTGGCTTTCTACGCCAAACTCGGATTTTTCGTTTGGCCACTGCGTGGTCGACGACTGGTACCCGATGTTTATGGTGCAAAGTGCGCTGTTTCTTGACTTCATTCCGCATCACATTCGCACAGTATATCACGGCTCAGTGCCTCGCCTGTGCAGCCGGATGATGAATGACATGAATCGCGGACATTCGATCGATGTTGAATCCCTGCCCGATCTTTCTTTTTTCGAAAGCGTCGTGGTCGGTGCACTTGGATTTACTGAGCAACGTCACTCGCGCGTATCGTACAGTCAGCTTTCAGACCGTGACTTTGGCTCATCTGCCTATACATCGCAGGGATGGTGGCAATTTCGGTCGCATGTGCACCGTGCTGTCAACACAGGCCGGCAAACAAGTGTTGGCAAACGCCCGCGTGCAATGCACCCAACTATACTGGTAAACAATCGAACAGACACCGTACGACCTCACGCTCCCAGGCGTTCAATTGTCAACCTGCAACAAACACTCGCTTGTCTTCGTCAAAAACTTCAAGCGGATGTGCGCCTTGTTGACTTTACGCGCATGTCGTTGCGCGATCAGGCACAAGAGCTTTTGCAGGCCGACGTGTTGATCACGACTCAAGGAAGTGCTTCATTTGGTATTCCCTTGATGAAAGCTGGCAGCACAGCCATCATTGTAGGATCGCCTCACTACAAAGAACGGTGCCCCTATCATCCGTTTATAGACTATATTAAATTTTTTCCACTTTCGTACGTAAATATTTTGAAGTATCACATTGCTGAGTCGTCTACTGAAGAGTATATACCGGATCCAGTGGACGTCGATAATTGCCTTGATGTCTCCGTACGTATCAATTGCGTCAAGCTCGTCGATTTAATTAACAGTGCTTTGTTAAAAACTGTTTCATTGTAACTGTCAAACCGCATAGCGTTCTCTCAGACTGGGGCAAAAACATGTTTCATTTTTCCATAATTTCATATTTATGTTGTTGTCAGACCAGACACACATTTTAACAAACCAAGATGATTATGGCACTTTTGTTCGTCGCTGCAGTAACTGGTTGCGCAGAAGCCAACAATAATCCTGCTTTGCGAAGGAATTGGCGGACAAGCAAGCGCGCCGAGTCGAGTGTTGAGCCTCTATGCGCTTTAGCCCCTGTCTTTTCGAAACACTTTTCAGCTCTTGCTGTTCGTTTGTTAATGACCAATGCACTGGCAAATGATGAAATTCCGTTTCATTACATAGTTTTCTCAACTGCGAAGGACGTCGACGATTTTTGCAGCGCCTATCGCCAAGTTTGCCATCTCACATGGTTCAAGCCGTTAAAACTGTCAGAATTGATTGGACTCCACAAGTTGCAAAAGCTTGAAAGTTTCGTGGATGCCCATGGAGATAAAAAACTGAGTCAAATAGGGGTGACTGGAACATGCACTCGTTTCGCTTCCAGCTACATCCAGCATTTGAAAAAGCATCTAGGCGTTGCTTCTCTGTTAGGGAAGTGCAAAACTGTCTGGGTGACAGACGCTGAGACGGTTCCCTTTCGTGGGTTCTCCTTTAAAGATCTTGTTTCACGCACGGATCTGCACTCGAAATATCTTATCTCTTCCTGGTTCCACAGCAGACACAACTGCTCCGCACCCCTCCATCACATGGGTACTGATTACGCGTGCTCTGAAATAACGACCCGCAGACTTAATATGAGCGACTTTCAATGCACCAAAAAGTCCTGCTTTGGTGCCAGGTCTGCTTATCAACTGAGCAATATCGAAAACTGGTGGATGTACTCGCCTGAGACCATGAAAGTCATCATTGCGCGAACAGAAGAAGTTACAGGTATGGAATATGCCGATTACATTGCCTACCACCAAGTCGACAGTGACATCAACTTTTATGCTGACCAGGTTCAGTTTCTTGGTTTGCAAAAGAAAACCACACAACGGGTGCTCAATTTCGTCGATGAGCTTGCTGGCGCGCATCCCGCCGAGTTTCAACAGTGCTGTACATGCAACTCCCGCCGAAATTATACCTGCCACTCAACTTGGAGTCTTTGGACGGGCTGCATGTCTGCAAAAATGAGCATGGAAAACGTGGCAAGCTTTCTCGTAGACAGGATAGGAATGTATGGGTTCTTCGGCAATAATTTCATGGTCGCACCTGCACCAGATTCGGAGTCGACTCCTTTAGCGTCCCCGCCGTTCGCGCTTTTCGAAAAGGAGCCCAGGCTGTCTTGGTGCGTAAATAATTGCTTCCGTGCGAAGGTCATAAACTATTTTCAGCTTTTGAAAACAAAAACTACCGTCCCGGTTGTTTTTGGCCGAGCGGACTGGGTGAAGACTACAGGGATCGACATCGCAGCGGATTCAATTGAAGTGTAACGATGACATTGCCGTGCGATATGATGTTAACTTTTTTAATGCAGACACAAAATATAGGCACTGTTCATTCAGGCCTTCAATTTATTTTTGTAAATTTTACAAAAACCATCTGATATGTAGTACTCGCCGTTGGCCAAACATGGCCAACGGCGAGTACTACATTTCGTGCGTTTTTGACGTGATGCTTCGGCACGGCACGCCGGTCAAAGCTCTGCACGCGCCATCGCGTGCGTGTCTTGGAACGCCCGGCGAACTACAAGAAAATGTTGTCATGGGCAGGCTGACGACATCGCAAAAACGCTTCTGCTTTGACCTGGACGGCACGCTCGTCACCCACCCAGTCGTTCCTGGCGACTACTCGTCCGTCAAACCCATCAATAGGACCATCGAAATGCTGCGTGAGCTGCACAACGTGGGCAACCACATCATCATCTACACGGCTCGCGGCATGCGTACTATGAACGGGGACGCGGAACGACGCGTGCTCGACCGGGCACGCGGCCGCCAAAAAGCTGGCCGCCCAGTTTCCGGGCGAGCACCCGTACGACGCCAACATCGAGTTTTACAAGACGCTGAGCGAGAGGCTGGACAAGGGTAATTGTTCATTGTAATGGAACCGCGGTCAAGGCGGTGGAGGTCGAGGTAGCCATTGGTCGACATGCGCCCCGTGGCGGCCGCCCATTACTCTGGCCATTGATGTTGCGCCAATTGACGGACAATCCGCCGGAGCCGCCCATGGACGCCGCATTTTTGCGTTCATTCTCTGTCCAAAAAGAGATTGCGGCCGATGCACAAAGCCACGACACAATTGAGTCCAGGCTCTTACACGGGCAAATCATTGCTGTTCGATGCCGCGATTCGTTTTTTTTTGACATCCAAAACTGTAACATGCTTTGCGTTTTTAGGGGTTGTTGAATACAGCGCCACCGCGATGACGACCGTGATGCACCCGGCGACGTTGGTTGCTGTTGGCCGCAGCCCAAAATACGCGGCCGACGCAACCATCATTACGACGGTGGTCACCGCGCTCGCGAGTGTCTTCATGACGGCGTCTGCGTATTTGTAGACTGCCGTCACGGTCACTCCAAAGCAGGCGTTGACGAGCACAACGCCGACCGACAGCGCACCATAGCCCTGGAAAAAGCCCGGGAAGCCGTCGGGGTCGGCAGCCTTTCTGAAGGCATGCCCCAGCAAGTTGAGCGCAAAGCCGCCGGCGTACAG
>Ga0315289_10008730_pt1 | contig 14628 bp, 10 predicted proteins | sample YL17G11_40_MG_FD_203452 | JGI IMG/M metagenome (GOLD analysis project Ga0315289, IMG submission 203452) | Sediment microbial communities from Yellowstone Lake, YNP, Wyoming, USA - YL17G11_40 | ecosystem: Environmental > Aquatic > Freshwater > Lake > Sediment | place: USA: Wyoming | collected...
TGGAAGTACAAGAAAAATAGGGAGCATTGATTTAAGTCCTTATTTGATTATAATTATTATAATCTTATTTATTATAAAACAATTTTTAATGAGTATAAATAAATTGATTTGGTAATTGTCCTGTTTTATGTTTTTTTGAGATAGTTTTAAAAAGATTAAAAGTTATTTAAAAAAAGATATGGAATCAAAATATTTAGTAATGTTTGCATTAATGTTAAGTGCAACAGCAGGATTAATTTATGAAATAACTGCAACAAACTTATTATTCTTTTATTTTATTGAGAGTTCTTATTCTTTTGCCACTGTAGTAAGTGTTTTTTTATTAGGCTTAGGAATTGGTTCTTTTGGTATTCATAGATATAAAAAGAAAATAAAAAACAAAAGATTATTATTTGGAATTCTACAAATTATAATAGGAATCTATGCATTAATGATTTTAAAAAATTTAGATATGATTCTTCCTTCATTATCAACAGCAGGATTATTTTTTTCAAGTTTTTTTATTTTATTGCTTCCAACAATATGTTTGGGTGCGATATTCCCATTAGCTGGGAGTATTATAAGTAAAGAGAAAAATGAAATAGGATTAATTTATTCAATAGATTTAATAGGGGCAGTAGTTGGAAGTTTAATTGCTGGGTTTTGGCTAATTCCAAATTTCGGAAATAAACTGACAATTTTATTCGCAGTAATACTTAATTTTGCTTCTGCTACATTAGTATTTAATAAAAAAATACTTAGGATAATCAGCATAATATGTGTTGTTTTATTTTTATTATTTTTTATAAATTCAGAAATAAAATCAGTTAGATATGTAAATCCAAAATTTGCAAAATCCTCTCCTTATGGTGAAATAATAATAGAGGATAATTCATTATATATTGATGATAGAGTGCAATGCAGTGCAGATTATACTCAAGGAGAAAAACAAATAGTAAGAGAATCTTTGTCTTCTTTTGATTCAAGAGATTTACAAGTACTAAATATTGGTTTAGGATGCGGGTTTACTTTAAATGAAATTTTAGAAAGAGTAGATAATAAAGTTGATATTGTTGAGATTAATCCAGTAATTGTTGAAGCAAGCAGATTAATGACAGATGTTTTAAAAAATGAAAAAACAAACCTGATTATAGGTGATGGGTTTGATTATCTAAGAAAAACAACAAAAACTTATGATAGTATTATTATAGATGTAGAAGACCCAAGTGTAATTCATTCTTCTAATATTTATACAGTAGAATCATTTGAGATTATAGAAAAAAAATTAAAAACAGAAGGGGTGTTTGGGCTCTGGACCTATCCTTGTGAAAGCCAAAGATATTATGATACAATTTATTACACTCTTAGTAAAGTTTTTGATTATGTGTATAAAGTAACTGATACAATTTTTATTGCATCAAATAAAGAATTAGATTATATTAAATATAATGCAACAACAGAAAAAACAATTAATACCTTAGATAAAAAAACCCTATCTAAAATATATTTTGATGATTGTAAATGGTGGGATATTGAATCTCATGTATTAAGGAATTTAAATGAAAGCGCATAATTTAATTAGTATAAATTAAATTTTTGCATAAGAAATTAATAATTATCTATTATTTTTGCAAAAAGATTTGTGGCTTGTATAATATTTTCAGGAGTTTTTTGCCCTTTGTATTTTATGTCAGACATTAATTTACTAAGGATTGCATAATCTGGTTTGTTTTGTTTTTTAAAGATTTTTTCAAGTTCTAAGTAAGTTAGGCTGTTGCTTAAATCTAAATATTCTTTGAAAAAAGAACGCACATATTTACTTAAAATATTAAAATCTTCTTCTGGGGTTCCAGGTATTTCCTTTAAATTTGCAATGCCTCTTTTATACCTATAAAATCTTGTTCTTTCAGAAATCAATTTAGAATAAATTTCTTTGTTTTTAGAATATAAGTACCACAAGATTACAATTAGTATTATTACAACTAATCCAGTAGGCAGTACAATATCTAAAGGAAGATTAATTTCCATTTTGCCTCTTTTACATAATTTTATTAATGAGTTTGGATTTAAAAATATATGGTAAACATAGGAAAGAAAGAAAATTTGCATTTAGGGTTATTATTGAAGGATATGAAATTTACTCTAGAGGTTTTGTTTATGCAATAAATATATAAAATGAAAATTAGCATTATTATACCAGCACAGAATGAAGAAAAAAGAATTGAAAATACTTTAAAACAATATGGGAAATTTTTTCAAAATTTAAAAAAACAAAAAATTTTAGATTTTGAGATTGTTATTATCATTAATAATACAACAGACAATACAGAAAAGATTGTAAGAAAATTTTCTAAGAAATATAAATATATAAAATATTTAAATTTTAAGACAGAAGGAAAAGGGTTTGCAATAAAAGAGGGATTTAAGTATTCATTAAAAGGAAAAAATGATTTAATAGGTTTTGTTGATGCAGATATGTCAACTTCCCCAGAAGATTTTTATGATTTATTTAAGAACATAAAACATTATGATGGAATTATTGCTAGCAGGTGGATTAAAGGAGCAAGAGTTGTGAAAAGAACATGGATAAGAAAGATTACTAGTAAGATTTTTAATTTTGTTGCTGGAATCTTATTTTTTCTTTCTTATAAAGATATTCAATGCGGAGCAAAAATATTCAAAAGAAAAGTTATTGAAAAAATAATTTATGAATTAAATACCCCTGGATGGGTATTTGATGTTAATTTATTGTTTTTGTGCAAAAAATATAAATTTAGGATAAAAGAACACCCTACTGTTTGGCAAGATAAAAAAGAGTCTAAAATAACAGATTTATCTAAAACAAGCATCCAAATGTTATTTGAGATTATAAGATTAAGGCTTTTGTTAAGTAAAAGATAAGAAAAATATGAATTACTTATAATTTTGTAATTTAATAAAAGGATGGGAATAAAAGATGGACTTATCAATAACTATACCTACTTACAATGAAAAAGAGAATATACAAAAACTTTTGGAAAAAATTTATGGTGAATTTAAAAAAAATAATATTAAAGGTGAAGTGATTGTTGTTGATGACAATTCTCCAGATGGAACTGGGGAGATTGTTGAAAACTTAAAAAAGAAGTATAGAACCTTACAATGCGTCCATAGACAAAGTAAATTAGGTTTGTCTTCTGCGGTTTTAAAAGGATTTTCTATTTCTGAATCAAAGATTCTTGGGGTGATGGATGCTGATTTGAGTCACCCCACTGAAAAAAATAAATTTAATGTATCAAACAATTAAGAAAGATAATTTTGATTTGGTCATAGGCAGTAGATACATCAAGGAAGGAAGAATAGAGGGATGGAGCTTATATAGGAAGGTTTTATCAAAAGGAGCTATTATTTTAGCGAGAGTTTTTACAGATGTTAAAGACTTAATGACAGGTTATTTTTTTATTAAAAAAGAATGTCTTAAAGGAGTGGAAATAAATTCTAAAGGATTTAAAATTCTTCTTGAAGTTTTAATAAAGGCAAAATATAACAGACTAAAAGAAATTCCAATTACATTTATCAATAGAGCCAAAGGAAAAAGTAAAGCTGGAATAGTTGAGATAATTTATTATTTACAGAACTTAGTAGGGTATCTGCTGTATAAGAAGAAAGTTATAAACTTAAGCTAGAAATATAATCTAATGTATAATAAGGTTTTTTAATCATATAGTCTTGTTGTAGTAATGGGTTTTTTTAAGCATTTATCCAAACAAAAAAAGGTGTTGATTGAAATTTTGATTATTTTAATAATAACCAGAGTATTAATTTTAGTTGTTGGGTATTTATCAAATTTAGTTTTTATAGGGGAAATAAAGTTGTTAAACTATCAGTCGGTATTAGACTTGTTTTTTAGATGGGATTCTTATTGGTATATTGAAATAGTAGAGTATGGATATTCTTATTTTCCTGGAGAACTGTCTTCTGTTGCCTTTTTTCCGCTTTATCCTCTCTTTGTTAAAATTTTCTCATTTTTATTTGGTAATCCAAAATTAGTTGGGTTTATTATTTCTAATGCTGCCTTGTTCTTAGCTTGTTTTTATTTATATAAATTAACTAACTTAGAATTCAGAAATAAATCAATAGCTATGAAAGCGGTTTTCTTTATGTTAATTGCTCCAGTAAGTTTTTTCTTCTCAATAATCTACACAGAAGGCTTGTTTCTTTTTTTGGCAATATCTTGTTTTTATTATATGAGAAAAAAACAGTGGCTAACAGCTTCAATACTTGGATTTTTTCTTTCTTTGACAAGAAGCGTTGGCTTTATAATATTCTTTCCGATGCTGATGGAGTATCTTGACTTAGATTTTTATAATTTTAAAATCAGAAAAGAGAAAATAAAAAAAGATATTCTTTATTTATTGCTTGTGCCAGCTGGGCTGTTGAGTTACATGGCTTATTTGTATGTTAAATTTGGAAATCCGTTTGTATTTTATACTGTTCAAGCTACTGGCTCTTGGTTAAGAAAATTTACTTCTGTTTTTTTTACTTTGCATACTATAATCTATTGCCCTTTTCTTTATGCAATGATTTTTGCTGGCTCAATTGTTCTAGCTATTTTGTTAATCACTTATTTATATTTTTCTGAAGCCAGGCTTAGCTATACTATTTATTCTTTATTGCTTTTAGGAGCATATTTATCAACTGGAAATTTAGCTTCAATACAAAGGTTTATTGGTGTAATTTTTCCGCTGTATATTTCATTAGCTTTAATTGCAAATAAAAACAAGTATCTTCGAAATCTTTTAGAAATCTTTTTTATAATATTATTAATCTTTTTTATATTTTTATTTGTTAATAATTATTATTTTTATTGATTGAAGAATGTATACTTTTAGTATGTAATATAACTGAGGATTAATAATCTGTAATTTAAAAAGTTGAAAAATAGAAAATCAAGAAAAAATTTTGGGATTTTTTATCAAATTTCTTTTGTTTTTACTTCAAAGAAAAATACTGTATTGTGTTTTATGTGGATCCTTAGGTCTCTTTCAAAAGTTTTTATATGGGTTATATTATAGTATTGAGAGTAATTTCCATAGACTTCATTGCTAGGATCAACAAAAAAAACAGTAGTATCTGAACTGAGCAAGGAATCTAAATAAGCTCTATCTATTACTGCAAAATCTTCTGATGGTATTTCATGAAACATAAAAAATCTTCTGATTATTGTTGGAGAAAAAATAAAAATGTTTTCTTTGGAATTATAGTTTTCATTAATATAATTTATAAGTTGGATTGGGGGAGAAGGTGTTGTATGGATTTTTTGTGCCAAAGGAAAAGAGAAAACAAACAATAAAACAAATATTAGTATAAAAGCTAACCAAGAGTATTTTTCAAACCACGAGACCCCCAAAGAAAGAAGCAAAGAAATAAATGGGATTAAAATAAGAAAATATCTTATATTTTCAGATGGTAAAAATATAAACACTAAGATTATATTAACAGATATTCCTATTACAAAAAATAAAATCTGCTTATTTTTTAATTTTTCAATTGATAAAAACAGGAAAAATAAAAGAACCAAGAGGTAGGATATATTAAAAATATTAAATTTATCTAATTCAAACCCATAACCTCCTGCTAAAAAAAATTTTGAAAATAATTTTGTTCTTGAAAACAAGTAATCAAAAGTAATCCCCCCTCCTATCCCGGTAGCTTGCGGGCCTTTAAAAGACAATACAAATAAAGTATGGTTGTACATTGTGCGAATATAAGCTTTAAACCCATTTATAATAAAAACAGGAATAAGCCAGATTAGAATTCCAATTGAAAAGTAAAGTAAAGTAAGAAATATTTCTTTTTTCTTTTTAAGAACAAAACAAGCATATACTAATAAAGGAAAAAGCACAAAAAGAGTTTGCAGTCTAACTCCGACACTTATTCCTGAAATTAAAGAACCAATATATAAGTTGTTTATTTTTTTATATTTTATAAAACAATAGATAAAATACATTGATAATAAAGTAAAAAAAAGAGCCGGGATGTCTGTCAGAGCTTTTAAGCTCCCAATCCAAAATAAAGGAGTGACTGCCATTATTAAAGTTGACATTAATGCTATTTTCTTATTAAACATTTCAAAAATTAAGAAATAAAAGACTAGTAAAGATAATGCACCGCAGATAGCTCCTAAAATGGTTTGGGCCAAAAGTTCATCATGTGTAAAAAAATTAAATATCTTGCCTAGAAAAATATAAACAGGATAACCAGGAGGATGAGGGCGGTAGTCATTAATATTAAAATCTCTTATTCCTAGTGTAAGGTGAATAGAATCTTCTTCATCAAAAGAACAACTTAAAGTAAGTAGATAGACTATAAGAAATAAAACTGACAGAATAATTATTTCCTTATGTTTGAAATCTTTTATTTTTTTTAATTTCACTTTTTTATAAACACCATCTTTTTAATGATTAAATCTAATGTATTTAAAAAATTATCTAAACAAGAATTAATAAAAATAAATTTTAAAACTTGAGCAACAGAAGATTAAGCAAGGAAGAGTTAATCTATTGAGGAAGCCAATGATCTTAGTGGGAAAAGGTTATATTACTTAATGAAGAATTCTTGTATAATTAATAAAAATATTCCTAGATATTTAGATTAGTAATAAATTAAAATAGAATAAAGCTTGCTTATTTATGGATAAGGGCAAGAAGTCATTTTAACTATTTGTGGAGGCCAAGCAAAAGCACCACATTTAATGCAATAATTATCATTAGGAAGAGGGCAAGTAGGAATATCTTTTAAAAGAGTTATTATAGCATCATTTGCAGCAGTTATTTTTTTTGCTTTCATAGTGGTAGTGCATAACTCACAATTACCTGTCATGTCTCTAGGAGGCCAAACTACTCCTTTAGGCCAACCTTTTGGAGCTTTTGTACACCAAGTAGTTCCATTATTACAAACAACTTGGCTTAAAATAGCTGCTTTTTGGCCATGAGTTGTAATCTGTGTTGTTGCTGTAGTACCATCAGAAGCAACATATGTTTCAGTGGTTGTGCTAGATAATGAAGTGTCTAGTGAGATAGAAAAATTTACAACTAGAATTACAGCAAGGAGAACTGAGATTAAAACTAATAATTTTTTTATTAATCTATCACTCTTTTCCATATCTTATATAATAAAAACATGTTTTTAAACTTTTTGGTTTTGCTGTGTTGTTATAGTATTAATATGATTGTGTGGCTTTGGGAATATTTTTAAAATAGGATATTAATAATTTCTAAAACCCAAGAAAACTTTTATAGTTTTCTGGGCCAAAAAAATCGTTAAGATTTTTTAAGGCTAAGAAGGTTTGCAAAGATAAGATTGATGAAGCTCATAGTTTGATAATGTCAGAAATTGAACCAAATCTTTTAAGATGTTGATGATAGCTCGTTTTAATTTCTGAGCATCCAAAAAACAAGTGCCTGTAACAACCCACACACTTTAGTGTGTGGTGGCACATTGTTTTTTTGATCTAAGAAAGTAATGTTTTAAAAAATTATAAATATTTTATGGGATATAAAAAGATTTAAATAAATTTTTTTGTCAACTGAATTGTTTTATGGGTAAGGGCAAGAAGCCATTTTAACAATTTGTGGAGGCCAAGCAAAAGCACCACATTTAATGCAATAATTATTATTAGGAAGAGGGCAAGTAGGAAGATTTCTTAAACAAGTTATTATAGCATTGTTTGCAGTAGTTATTTTTCTTGCTTTCATAGTGGTAGTGCATAATTCACAATTTCCTGTCATATCTCTTGGAGGCCAATCTATTGGTATATTCTTTTCTGTAGGCCAACACGAAGGAGCAGATGTACACCAAGTAGTCCCACAAACAACTTGGCCTAAAGTAGCTGCTGGTGGTGCTTTTAGAGCTTGAACTCTGATTTCCATTAAATTTTCATAAACATCAGTAATAGTCTCAACTAGGGTTCCAGGTAATGTAGGTTCACTAGAAGATGAACTACTTGATGAACTTGAACTAGAACTTGAAGAAGAACTTGACCTTAAAGAAGCTGAGTATCGTGTTAAGGCTAATTCTCCTTTTAAATTAGAATTAGTTATTAAATTATTTAATAAACTAAGAGAAACTAATTCTACAACTAAAATTACAGCAAGGAGAACTGAGATTAAAACCAATAATTTTTTTATTAATCTATCACTCTTTTCCATATCTTATATAATAAAAAGATGTTTTTAAACTTTTTGGTTTTGCTGTGTTGTTATAGTATTAATATGATTGTGTGGCTTTGGAGATATTTCTCTGAATAAATTTCCTATAAAATTAAAGAATAAATTATTATTAATAATAATTTGTGTTTGATGTAAAGTAAACTAATAAATTTAACATCAAAACACTCTCACTCTGCCCACTTAAATATACTTGCTTGCGCAAAGAGATTATTTTATTGAATTTAATTAATAAATTATTGAAATCATAATTATATCTAATAGCTTCAAAAGCAAGGCAGTAGAATGTTAAGTTATGAACTTGACTTAACATTTAAAAAGAATTTATAAACAACTAATTCTAATATTATTTATGGTAAAAAAGGGTCAAGCAAATATTGTTGCTGTAGTTTTAATTGTTCTTATTGTATTAGTTGCTGTTGGGATTGTTTGGAATTTTGTTGCCCCATTAGTTAAGGAAAAAAGTCAAGAAATTCAATTTGGCAAATTTACAATTAATCTTGAGCTTAGAGATGTTGTTTTGTTTGAAAACGGAGTCTTAATGATTAATGTTCATAGAGGCTCTGGAAATGAAAACTTAGATGGATTAAAATTTGTTTTTTATGATGAAGAAGGAAATTCTGTAACAAGAGAAGGAAGAACAATTAGTGAATTAGAAACAAGAACATATTCATTTAGTGCTATACCTGAAATTGGAAAAATCAGCAAAGTAGGTGTTGCGCCTATTATTAATGGAAAATTAGGTATGTTAACAGAATCAAAACCAGATAGTATTTTAAAAATTCCATCTGGGGTTGTTAGTTGGTGGAGATTTGATGATTTAATTGATTTTATTGGAGGAAATACTTGTACTCCAGGTGAAGGAGAAGGGGGGATAAACAATGGGGTTTTAAATGGAAAGGTTAGTTGTTCTGCAAATGATTTGAATTTTGTTAATGAAATGGCAATTAGTTTTTGGGTTAAAGGAAATGCTAATCAAATAATAATTACAAAAGGCGATAATAATAAAATTAGTATTGAGAATAAGAAGCTTAGGTTTGATTTTGGAGCAAAAAATGGAATAAGTTTTGAAGAATTAAATGAGGGATGGAATCATATTGTTATTAGTATTTCTCCTGCATTTTTAAAAATTTATGTAAATAAAGCTGTTAAAATCTTTGAACCTAATTATTTTGAGCCAAATAATGAAAATTTAATAATTAATGGAGAAGTTGATGATGTTATGTTTTTTGATATACCTATAACAAATATTGAAGGGATTTATAATATTCAGAAAAAAGATTAATTTTTTCTGATGGTTTGTGAAAATACTTTATTTCTTAAAATATTCTTTTGCTATTCCTATTTTTTATATCAGTTATTTTCATTATTTAGGTTTTTTGCTATACTTTCTAGTATTTTCATACACACAAATTAAGTATTTAATATATATAAAACAGAATAATTTATAAAGTATTTTACACACAAATTAAGTAAGGTGTGTAAAGTGGCAAAAATAGAGGTAAGTATAAGTCTACTTAATAGTAATTTCAATTCTCAAAATAATTTTTGTTTTCCTCATCTTTGTTTTATTCAAATTCTAGATAAATTCTTGGAGAATAGAAGTGCCACTTTACACACCTTTGGTAAGTCTATTCTCCAGATTTCTAGAAATTTAAAATAAATAAAAATTAAAATGAGTGAAGAAATAATAAAACTGCAATTAAGAAAAGTAAAATTATTGCAAGCAATTGAAGATACAAAGCAGAAAAAAGAGAAAATAATTTCAGTTGTTCAGGATTTTGTAAAACAGCTTAATAGCGGAAGAATAACAAGAAAAGAGTATGAAGAAAAACTAAATTCTGTTTTGAATAAAAGAACAGCTGAGCAATGGATTAAGTATTATGATGATTATATTAAATATTATGAATATCAGGTTAAATTATGTGATAAGCTGATTGCAGGAGAAAAGAAAAAAGAAAAATTAGAAAAGAATCGTAAGGAAACCAAGGCTTCAAAAACAAATGTTTTTGATAGTCATCAGAAATCAAAGATTTCTGAGATTTCCTTAACAAGTCAACCTTCCTTAAGTAAGGAAAAAATTACTATTTATAAAGCATGGGAAGAAAAACCAAGAAAAAGCAAATTAACTCCTATTTTAATTATTTTAATTAGTGTTGTTTTGATTGCAATTATTATTTCTCTTTTTGTTGATTTAAAACCAATTGGAATAAATGTTTTTAGTAAGATTAGTGAAAAAGTATCAGAAACAATAAGTCATTTGACTGAAAAAGCTCCTGAAGTTCCTGCTGTTGCGCCTGTTAGTGGATTTATAGAACCAACTCTGCCTGTTAGTCTAGATGATAAAACAATAACTATAAGTGGAGAAGAGCTAACTCAATATCAGGCTGTTGTTGGAAAACCTGTAAAATGGAAAAAACAATTTACAGTTGATTCAATAACTGGATTTAGTGTTGAATTGCCAATAGGAAGTGAAAATATAGAAATTAAAAGTTCTGGGAAGGATATAACAAATCTTACTAAGATTGGGGAAAAATGGATTGGAGAACAAATTAAAGTAGAATTAAAAACCAGCAAAATAACTAAAAAGATTATTGAAGAAGATAATAAATTAATTCCATATGAAATTATTTATGAAACACCTGCTTCCCAAGTTGTTGAAGAAAATTTAAATGATTCAAATGCAATAAAAAGAATTTTAATTAATGGACCTAATGATGTTCATTATAAAAATATTTTATCTTTCACTGAACTACCTAGAGAATTTGATAAAAATGAATCAGAAAAATTAAAATTATATGAGATAAAAAATAACCAAAGAGAAGCAGTTAAATTTACAGCTTATGATACTGATGAAAATGGATTATATGATCATATTGAGTGGATAACTTCTGAATTATCAGAAGCTGAGTTTATTTTAGTTATTGAGGGATTTGTTGGAACAGCTCCTCCTAGTGAATTTCCTGGCTCCCTTTTAGAATTACCCCCTCCTCAAGGCCCTCCTACAACTCCTTATAAACCTGTTTCTGAATTTGGAATACAACATCAAGCAGTTGTTGGAGAGCCGGTCATTTGGGACAAAATTATTGTTTCTAATGATTCTGCTGGCTTTGAGGTAGATTTACCAAAAAATTCTGAGATTATAAAAATAAAACAAGTCAATGGCACGACAGAAGAAGATATTACTTCTGAAGTTGAAATAAGTCAAAACAGAGATAAAATAAAAATTAACTTAAATAAAGAAATATTAAACAGAGAATCAATAACTGAAAATACAATTTTAAATAGTGAAATCATAGAACAAAAGTATAGTCTTATTTATCAAACCCCCTCTCCAATTATAAAAGAAAAAGTTATAGATAATTCAGGAATGAGAAAAGAGATTACTATAAACAGTCCTGATAATGTGCATTACCAAGATATTTTAAGTTTTACAAAAATTCCTGAAGTTTGGAAAGTTGGTGAAGAAGATAAAATAAGATTATATCAAATAAAAGAAAATGGGGAAAAAGTAAGATTCAAGGTTGAATTTAATGCTAGCGATACTAATGGAAATGGTTTGTTGGATAAAGTTGAATGGATAGTTCCTCGTTTAAGTGAATCAACTTATCTTATCATAATAACAAAAGCACAGCATTTAGATGAAAATAAAGATTATATTTCTAATATTTATAATGAAACCTATAAATTAGATAATATTTGGAGTGAAGCAATTAATGAAAGTGAATATGTAAGAGCTACATTTGAGAAAGTGCTTAACAGTAGTAATGATATTACTTTATATTTAAAAATTATTTCTGGAAATCCAAGAATAGAAGTTTATGAAACAAATGGAACAGAGAAGATTGCTGAATTTGAAAATTTAGTTGATGGAGGAAATAAAGTTTATCTAACTAATCTAATTGGAGAGCAGGATGTTTTTGATTTAAGAGTTGTTAATGGAAGTATTGAGATTGATTGGATTGTGGATCCAATAGGTAGAAAATTATATACTATTACAGATGGAACTACTACTTTTAATTATGTTGAAATACTTAATAGCCTTAATTGGAAAGTTGATTATCAAACTTTAGGTAGTTCTTCACAATTAACTGTGTCAGGAACCTCAATAACTTTAAATCCTTCTGCTCCTACATGGCAAGATAGAACAGGAAATGTATATTGTGCTTATTATGGGGCAGATAGGACTTTATCTAGTGGGTGGATTTGGTGTGATTATTGTGAATTGTATTATACTGGTAATTATTTCCTTTATTCTTATTACCCTCAGCATAATCCTTCAAGTAGTGCTTCTTCAATAGTTTCAGCAACTACTGGGGTTCATAATTTTGCTATGACTTCTTCTGGTGATGGGATGACTAGTGCTCTTTTAGCTTCACTTAACAATGGTCCATATGGTTGTAGTTTGTTTAATTATGTTGGGTATTCTGCTCCTAAAGTTAATTGGGGTTGTGGACTTTGGTGGACTCTTGCTAGTATTGGGGAATGTGTTGCAAGTTCTACTTCTTGTAATGCTTTTAGTGATACTTTTGGTTGGCAATGTAATGGTGGTCAGGCTACAATACAATTTTATGATGGAACTAGTGCAAAATCTGGAATTTTATTTAATAGTGATAGTTGGACAAGTGGTTCAGGAACTAAAGATCCTTATGTTGCTTATTCAATTTCATGGTTAACTGACCAATCTCCAAGCAGTATCTCTTTTTCAGGGGCTATAACTATCACAGAATTTTGTGCAGATACATGTAATATAGGGACCAAAGGTTGTATTGATACAAATACTCCTTGGAATTGTTTAGAAGGTTCAGCTACTACTTGTTGGACACAAACTGCTGTTGCTGATTGCACAGGAGGAACTCCTTATTGTTCTGGGGGAAATTGTGTGCAGTGTACACAAAATAGTGAGTGCGGAACTTGTAAAAAATGTTCAGGTAATGTTTGTGTAAATCAATTAGATACTGAAGATTTGAAAACTGAATGTACTGCTTCTTATACTTCTTGCAGTAATACATATACAAGAACAGGAGGAGATGGTTTTTGCGATGGTGCTGGTGCTTGTGATACAAATGATGCATCTCTTCATGTTACTGAAGGATATGTATGTCAGGGCGGTAATAATATACCTCCGATTGGAAATTCAAATTGTGGAACAGGAACTGAAAATTGTTTTTGTGATGCAACTATTAATTGTGTTGACAATGCTTGTAGTGCTAATCGTTATTATCGTGGTTATGCTGCTTCTGGTAGTTCTTGTAGTGAAACAAATAGGCAATCTTATTCTGCATGGAATGCTCCTGTGGATTCTTCTATAAGTGAAACAAATTATAAAGTTGGAACAATTTGTGCAACAGATTCTTTGGGTTGTTCAGATGCTGATCATTGTAATGGAAATAGTTTGTTTAGTGGATATAGATGTAATGGAGCTGGAAGTTGTAATATTGATTTTAGTTTAATACAAATTTGTCCTGATTCTTGTATTGCAGGAGTTTGTGTTGATACTACTCCTCCTCTTATATCAATTGTATATCCTCTTAATAATACAAATTCATCAAATAATAAATTAAATGTAAATTATACTCGTTCAGACACAAATCTAGCTTATTGCTGGTATAGCAATGATAGTATGTCAGTTAATACTTCTTTAGGAACACTAGGAGTTTGTATAAATATAACAACAATTACATGGGCAGAAGGAAAGCATAATGTAACAATCTGGGCAAATGATACATTTGGCAATGTAAATTCAAGTTCTGTTAGATTTACAATTGATACAATTGTTCCTCTTATAAACATAACTTTTCCAATTAATAATACAGTTTCTTCAGACATTAATTTAAATGTAAATTATACAAGAAGTGATGCTAATCTTCAATCATGCTGGTATTCTAATGATACTTGGACTGTTAATACTTCTTTAGGAATAGGAGGTGTTTGTAGAAATATAACAGATGTAACCTGGACAGAAATGATACATAATGTTAAAATCTGGGCAAATGATACAGCAGGAAATGTTAATTCAAGTTTTGTTAGATTTAGAATTGATACAACTTTCCCTCTTATAAATATAACTTTTCCAATTAATAATACAGTTTCTTCAGATATAAAACTTAATATAAATTATACTCGTTCAGACACAAATCTTAAATCTTGTTGGTATAGCAATGATACTTTGGCTGTTAATACAACTCTTACTGGCTGTACAAATATAACAACAATAACATGGACAGAAGGAATGCATAATGTTACTATTTGGGCAAATGATACAGCAGGAAATGTAAATTCATCAAGAGTTAATTTTAGTATTAGTCTTCAAGTTAATCAAGCTCCTACAATTACTTCATGGACAATTCCTACTGGAAGCCCTAATGGTGATTGTACTCCTACTGCTCTTGGGAATTTTGTAGTTACTGTTACTGATCCTGATGGTGGTGCTGATTTATCA
>Ga0315289_10008731_pt1 | contig 14628 bp, 12 predicted proteins | sample YL17G11_40_MG_FD_203452 | JGI IMG/M metagenome (GOLD analysis project Ga0315289, IMG submission 203452) | Sediment microbial communities from Yellowstone Lake, YNP, Wyoming, USA - YL17G11_40 | ecosystem: Environmental > Aquatic > Freshwater > Lake > Sediment | place: USA: Wyoming | collected...
TCTGGAAACGGCGGACCAGGGCTTCTTCATTAATCGGGCCTTCGACCCGGAGGAGAACCAGGTTGCGGATTTCCGTGGCGATACTGGTGCCGGTTTGGCCTTCGACGACCGCTCCCGGAGAGGTAAAATAAATGCTGGCGTAACGGCCACCAGGGAGAGCATCAGCCGGCACGGCAATGAAAACATTGACACGGCCTTCACCGTCTGGGGGAATGGTCAGGCTGGTCGGGCTGAAAGTCAGCCATTGACTCAAAGCCCAATTGCCGGCTTCTTCGGGCTTAACAAATTCCACCGTACCGCTCATACCTTTGACCAGAAAGTCGCTCATACCGACGGCCACCTCCACTGTGTCTGAAGTTTGATTTTTGTACCTGATGACCTCTTGGACCGATTCTCCGGGTTTGACGCTTAATTCCAGTTTGGGAGGGATGACGACTAAAGTCCGTTGCTCTTGAGCCCGGACGTTGGTAGCGAAAAGAATTAAAGTGATGAGGAAAAGAAAGATGGGCAGGTTTTTTTTCATTTTAGAATTGGGGGGTGGCGATGTAAGTAATCGTGTTGTAATAATCACCGGCTGCTTGGGTACCGGAAACTTTTAAACGGTAGCAGACAAAGACGCTAGAGCCATCAACAGGATCGTTATAGGACATGATTTCGGCGCCCGAGGCAGTGTATTGAGTACTACCTTCGGTGTAGTTGGGAAATTGTTTGGCTTTAAACCCCGTGGTTGGGGTCGTATCGTCCCACTCGAATTCGGAGTCCGTGCCGCTAGAGTTTTGTAAAGAATAACCAAAGCCATTAATCGACAGCGTGACCCATTCTTGAGGCGCTATATGGGTGCAAGGACCAGTATCACACAGCGTATCAGCAATGAAAGGTGAGTCAGCCCCACCTTTACCCAGTTCATCGTCCTCGTACATCCTCACCTCATAGCCGTCATTGGCATTAGTAGAAACCGTTAATTTTTGCTCAGCGTCATAAAAGGCGTTAAAATTGCTGATGGAACCAAAAGGAACGGAATAGACCGTTGTCACCACGTCACTGGTGGCGTTAGTGCCGCAATTAGTCGAACCAGCCGACACGCCGGCAATTGAAAAAGAGAGAGTGGATTCCACCGTGGCCGATACCCGGACGCCTTCAATCAAAACCACTTTGGCGTTGACTTCATCAACGGTCGAGTAAGCACTGTTCAAGTTCCTGATGGTAATCGTGTAGTCATCAGCCGTTCCTTGGACGTGGCTTGATTCCGGAGCAGGATTGAGGAGTTTTTGGGTAACGCCAATGGTTAGCGATAAAGCCGTTGAAGTGTTGCCACTGCCGGAGTAACGGCATTCAAAAGTGTGCCAGCCACTGGTCCCGGCATCGGTGGCCGTGCCGGCAACAAAGTCAAAGCCGGTGGTGTCTCCCGGGCAAGTCACATCACCAGCCGTCACAGAATTTAAATCAAAACCGTCAGCATCCGGATTGCCGTCGCTGTTGTTGGTGTTGTTGGCATTGGCCGGCACCAAAATCCGAATGGCCCCGTTGGCCACAAATGACGCCGTGGTAAAAGAAATGGTGTGGATGGCATTGGTATCTTGATCAACATAAATTTTGGTGTCGTCAGAGGTGTCTCCGGATAGCAAACCAGAAGTGAGGGTAAAAGTATCACTGTCTATAATTGTGCCCACGGTATAATTATTAGAACCGATGTGGGCGGTGTCGCCGGGGAAAAGGTGGTTGGTGTTTTCATCAGGATAATTGCTGGTATCAATGTTGATGGTTGTCTGACCGACGACGTGAGTGCCTTCCAGAGCAGAGGAGAAGGAAAGGCGGGCGTTACCCAACTGGTCCTTGGCCGCGGTCAGGGTGGCCGAGCCCAATTTTGAGGGTACTAAAAGGCTGACTCCTTGAAAAAAAGAGGCAATAAAAAGAGCTAAAAAAGCTCTCCGAGCCCACTGACTTCTCGTTAAGCCCATATAATTTACCTGTATTAAGAGTAGTATAATTTTTTAATCCCTGTCAAGCACCAATTTAGACTTGATTAATCCCAAAATAATGACCAAAATGAGCAAACCGAAACCAAGTTTGAACGGTAAAGCAATAAATTGGATTTCTTTTTGGTAATCATTGGAAAAATCATCCAAGCCGAATTCTAGTTTGGCTTTGAAAGGCCCAATCAGAAATTTTGATTGAGATTGGCAAGAGACAACCTGGTCCTCTTTTTGGCACTGAATTTCTCGGGTGGAATCAGAGAGGATGTTTTGGGGGAGAAGGTCAAGGGTTTCTGTTTGATTGAGCCAGCCTTGAAGAGTGATTTTGCCTAAAGGTTTGAAGAAAGAATGACCGCTGTTTTTAATTCGCACCAGCCATTGAGGGGGGCTGAAAGAATCAATGATGCATAATTTTGCACAATTTTTTAAGCTGAATTCTTCAATGGAGGCTTTTCGGAAAGGCTCGCCCGTGCGAGAAACTGAAATAAGCAAAGGACTGCCAATTTTGGTCTGGGTTTGGCTGGCGGATTGACCGCCTAAATTGGCCAGAGGACTAGTTTGGAAAAGGAGAATAGCGTAATAATCTTTTTCCGGTGCGGTTTCCGGGACTTTAATAATGAGAACGACTTCTTGAGTTTTGCCGGTCGGGAGAGAAAAGGTTTGACCTAAGCGTAAATCAGCGTTTAAAAAGCCGAACTGAAGCGGTTGGAGTTTCTCGGTGTTCTCAATAATTTTAACCCCACCGGTTTCGTCGCTGGGTTCAAAGGCGACGATGGCGCTGGTCATGGTTAAATTGACTTCGCCACTGTTGGTCAAGTGATAAACCTGGGTCAGGGTTTTACCGGGCATGATGGTCACTTCTAAAAGAGGCGGGTAAATGCCTAAACCAAGCGATTGGGCTCGAACAGTTTGAGGGAAAAAAACAAGGAGAATGAAAGCGATTAATAGATACTTGATTTTTTTCATTTTAGTAAGTGGGCGTGGCGATAAAAATAATTATGTTTTCGTAGACACCGGCGGCTTGAAGACCAGAAACATTGACCTTAAGCGTCATCGTTGCTTGTTTGTTTCGGCCGGCATTACTGCCGGTCATGACTGCTTGCGGGGTTTCCGGGGTGGGCAGGGAAAGGTCCGCGTATTGTTTATATTTTCCCCCGGAGAACTCACCGGGCACGTCCGTACCGCTCATGCCGTAACCAAAGCCATAAGTGGTGCTTAAGGTCCAAGTGCCGGCATCAACTTCGTCACAATCGTCTGCATCACAAGTGGTGTCGTCAATGGTCGAAGCAGCTGAAGAAGTTAAAGGGTTATTTTCGTGGGCGGTGATGGTATAGCCTCCGGCCGAACCGCAACTGACGGTTAAGCCAATCGTGTCGGTCGTGCCCACTCCCACGGTCAGAACGCCAAAGTCCACGGCGATTTTGTCAATGGTGAAGGTGAAAGGAATCAAGGAGTGGATGTATTGAAAACCGGCTCTGACTTTAAAACCAGTGCTGCCATAACCTTCGTAAAGACCGGGGGCGGTTTGACCGGTGGTCACCCCCAGACCGTAATTGTCTGAAGAAGGCAGACCGGCACCCATGTTCAGGTTGGGCCAGTCGATTTTGAAGTTGTCTGATTCCATCGGGTGAACCGCCCAAACCGGACCGGTTAAAAGAAAAAACAGAAAAACGAAAAACGAACAAAATTTAATTTTCATCACTGGTTTGGTCAACTTCTTCTTTTAATTTTTGGCCTGTTTTCAGTAAAGTTGAAGCTGTTTGCCTAATTTTGCTTATTTTTTCCTTTTGCCTTAAAGTCAGATGGGAAAGGTCCGCCAGCAACTCGGAGGTTTGGTGCAGAATCTCCGTTAAACCGTGTTTGAGCTCTAAACTTGACCACAAGAGAATATCGGTTTCTTCCTTTTCAATTTCGCCCTCGATGATTTGGGTTTCCTCTTTGAGAATTTTGATTTTTTCTTCACTTTTTAAGACTTGAAGATATTGTCGGCCAAAATACATCGCCAGGGGGGTGACTAAGAGAAGAGAAAGGAGCTGAAGAGCTTCGGTAAGGGGCGCTTCTTTGGTCGGTTGGAGAAGAAAGAAAAGGACCATGGCCAGGGACAGGGAAAAAGTGATTAAGGGTTCGAAAAGCAGGGCTAAGCCAAACATCAGAAAGTAAATCAGGAAAAAGAGCGGTGAGGCTAAGCCGCCGGTGGAAGCGACTAAAAGGAGAATGACTAAGGTAAAGATGACCGCGTCAATCGTCAGGTTGGTTCGGGAAAAAAGAAGTTTCTTTCTCTGGAAGTAGAATTGATTGAGGAAGTAGGCCAAAACAAAAAGAGCGATTAATTGAAGAGTATAGACCGAGAGTTCGGGGAAACTCGTCCAGAAGAAAACCAGGACCACCGCCAGGATTAAAAAAGCCGAGTGGAGCAGGAATTTGGCCATTAAAGAGAGTTTACACCAAAAAAGAAATCAATTACAATATAGGTATGGCCAAACATTATCATCCTGAAGAAATCGAGAAAAAGTGGCAGAAAAAGTGGCGTGAGAAAGGCGTTTTTGAAGTTGATTTGGATAAAGCGAAAAAACCCTTTTTTAATCTGATGATGTTTCCGTATCCGTCAGGAGAGGGCCTTCATGTAGGGAATATGTATGCTTTCACCGGTTCTGATCTTTATGGGAGATACCAGAGAATGAAGGATTTTGATGTTTTTGAACCGATTGGTTTAGACGGTTTTGGTATTCATTCAGAGAATTACGCCATTAAGTTGGGGAAGCATCCGGCCGAGGTCGCCAAAAAAACAGAAAAGAATTTTTATCGTCAATTAGAGGCCACGGGTAATGCTTATGCTTGGCAAAACACTTTAGAAACTTATCATTCTGATTATTACCACTGGACCCAATGGCTTTTTCTTCAGCTTTACAAAAAAGGCTTGGTGGAGAGGAGAAAGGCCTCAGTTAATTGGTGCCCCTCATGTAAGACCACTCTTTCTGATGAACAAGTGATTGCCGGTAAGTGTGAGCGTTGCGACAATGAGGTAAAGAAACGAGAATTAGAGCAATGGTTTTTTAAAATTACTCAATATACCGACAGACTGCTTAAGAATTTGGACAGAATAAACTGGTCCGAACGAACCAAAACTGCCCAGAAAAATTGGATTGGTAAATCTGAAGGTGCTGAGATAAAGTTTCGAGTTCACAATTCTCAATCGGTCATTCCTACCTTTACCACCCGGCCAGACACGATTTTTGGGGCGACTTTCTTTGTTTTGGCGCCGGAGTCTGAGTGGGTGGAGAAATTAACTTCGCCTGAAAATAAAGAAAGTGTTTCAAAATATATCGCAAGGGCTCGCAAGAAAACAGAAATCCAGCGTTTATTTACTGAAAGAGAGAAAACAGGGGTTTTTACGGGCGGCTATGTCGTTAATCCGGCTACGGAAAAGAGAATTCCGGTTTGGGTGGCGGATTACGTCGTCATGGGCTATGGCACCGGCGCGATCATGGGTGTGCCGGCTCATGACCAACGGGATTGGGAATTTGCTCAGGAACATAAAATCTCGATTAAACCTGTTATTAAACATGTTTTTAAACAGAGCCTGCGGGATAAAGATCACGAAGAATTGTTAATTAGATTACTGGATTTATCAAAAAAGAATAAAAAGAAATTAATTATTGGGGGGGGATGGGCTGCAGATATTTATGTTGGGTATAGAGTGAGAAATCACGAAGATTTAGATCTTTATGTACCCTACAAAGAGGTGATTTGGTGGAAAGAAGAGATGAAAAAACAGGGTTTTGTGCAGAAAATTTTAGATCCAAAAAAAGATGAGCGTTATTATGTCGAGATGAGTAAAGAGGATAACCACCCCCACTACTTGTGGGTTGATTTTGTGGGAATTGGTACTGACAAGAATGGAAAGGTTTTCGACATGGAGGAGGGTAAAAAACGTGTTTGGAAATTTACAGAAAAAGAAGCGGTTCTTAAAAGCAGCTTTAAGGGACGAAATTTGTTTTACTTCACTCCTGAAGTAAAAAAATGGTTCACCTTTAAAATGCGAGACAAAGATGTGATTGATTTAGCCAGCACGGGTTTGGCTGTCTATGAAGGAGAAGGTGAGTTGATCAATTCCGGTCAATTTAATGGGTTGTTAGTCAAAGAGGGAATTAAAGAGATCACTGCCTGGTTAGAGAAAAAAGGTTTGGCTAGAAAACAAACTCAATATCGTTTACGAGATTGGTGCGTTTCCCGTCAGCGTTATTGGGGGTCGCCGATTCCCATGATTCATTGTTCAAAGTGTGGCTGGCAACCCGTGCCCGAAAAAGATTTGCCGGTGAAACTGCCTTACCTTAAAAACTGGAAACCTTTGGGGACCGGGGTTTCACCTTTGGCTCAAGCTAAGGATTGGGTGAAGGTTAAATGTCCCCGGTGTCAAGGGCCGGCGGAGCGAGAAACGGATGTCTCTGACACTTTCTTGGATTCCGCTTGGTATTTTTTCCGTTACACCTCGACGGATAAAAAGCAAGTGGCTTTTGATAAATTAAGAGTCAAGAAGTGGTTGCCCGTCGAGATGTATATTGGCGGCCAGGAACACGCCGTCCTTCATTTAATGTACACCCGCTTTTTAACCATGGTTTTAAAGGATTTGAAGTTGATTGATTTTGAAGAACCGTTTGAACGGTTTTACGCCCATGGTTTGTTGATTAAAGATGGCGCCAAAATGAGTAAGTCTAAGGGGAATGTGGTCATTCCTGACGATTACATTCAGAAGTTTGGTGCTGATTCATTGCGATGCTATTTGATGTTTTTAGGTCCTTTTGATCAAGGGGGAGATTTTCGGGACAAAGGCATTGCCGGGATGTATCGGTTTTTAGGTCGGGTTTGGCGTATTTGTCAGCAATTTAGCGTGCAGGGGAGTTTTGAGGAAAAAAGAATCATTCACCGGACGATTAAAAAAGTGACTCAGGACATTGAGAATTTGCGTTACAACACCGCTTTAGCCGCTTTAATGGAATATGTTAATTATCTTTACCAGGAGAAAAGGGTCAGTCGAGAAGCAATTGAAACCTTGACTTTGCTTTTTGCCCCCTTTGCTCCTCATTTGAGTGAAGAAATTTGGGTTGAAGTTCTAAAGAATCAGTTTTCGGTGCACCAACAATCTTGGCTCCAGTATGATGAGAAATTGCTTAAGGAAGAAACAGTGATGGTCATTATTCAAGTCAACGGCAAGTTAAGGGGACAAGTGGAAGTCAAGAGTAAAGAGGGGGAAAAGCAGTCAGTCGTGGAGAGTTTGGCTAAGAAAGAAGCCAACGTGGCTAAATATTTAGAGAAGAAGAAAATCAAGAAAGTGGTTTTTGTGCCTGGGAAATTGATTAATTTTGTGATTTAGCTTCTAAATATTTTTTGAAAGAGATCTTGGTACTCATATTTAAGTTGTTTAAAAATAACATCGGTCGAGACTAAATATTGGTTGGCCAAATTTTGGATAATTTTTCCGATGTCCATTACAGAAACTGAATTTATGCCTCCGGCTTCGCTGACTAAATTACTTACTGATTTTCCAAATTGCTCTTGCGGTAACAGAATATAGCCGGCGAAGAGGTGAGCTTGAAATTCAAGTCGTTTTTTGTCTTCTATTGTGAGTAAATTTTGAAATCGCTTAAAAGTGGTGATGTCTTTAATCTCATAAGATTGATAAATTTTTTTATGTAGAAAGAGATGGCCAACTTCGTGAGCATAGGTAAATCTTGTCCTTTCCTCGAAATTATCATAACAGTATTGATCGATGATGAGATAACGAAAATCGCTTGATAAATAGGAATCGATATCAAGGTCTTTTTTTAATCTTGTTATGGGAAGAACGCTGATTTTGAGAGAAAATTCAACAATTTCTTCGATAGGCACAGGAATTTTTCTTGAAGGGTGGTATTTTTGAAGAAACTTATTGGCTCTTTCGATTAGGTCGTTTAAAGAGATATAAGGGATGTTTATTTTTAGACGCGTGCTCATCTTCCTTTATTCCTTGCCCAACAGGTTCATTTTTGCCTAAATAACTTCAGAAGATTTTTTATATCCTTCTCGGTAATTTTCTTTTTTCTGAGAGTTCTATAAAAAACTGGGAGCATTCCTTTTATTTTAGAGAAGTCTTCGATATCTTTGGGAATTTCTCCCTTTTCTGTTGCCGCCAAATCGAAAAAAAGAACCCAATTTGGTGTATTTTTTTTTATTTCAAGAGCGATGGCTAAAGCTTTAAGTTTTTCGATATCTTTTGGTGGAAGAAGCAAACCACATTCCATTCTACTGATGTAACCAGCATCATAACCTTTTTTTCTGCAAAATTGTCTTAGGGTTAACTTTAGCTCAAGTCTTTTTTGCCTAAAAAATTCTCCAAATCTTCCTTTTTTCATCTTACTTATGTTGTATTATAAATACAACAGTCAGTTATTGTCAAGTAGCAAAACTGGGGGACTTGTGGCGTTAAGTTTTTTTGTGTGGTAGATTCTAAACTAATGGCCGTTGAAGATTTTGACTTCCAGAAACTTTGGGAACAGGGGAAAGTGCCGGTTATTCTGGGGATGCTGGGTTTGCTTTTGGTAAGTGTGGGCATTTTCGCCACCCTTTTTTTAAATCAACAAAAAGAACCGGAGATTGAAATTCTTTCTGATGAAGAAGGAGCCGGGACGATTTGGGTGGATTTGGCTGGGGCAGTGATGAAACCAGGGGTTTACGAGTTGCCTGGTGATTCCAGGCTCAAGGATTTGCTCGCTTTGGCCGGTGGACTGACAGAGGCAGCGGACCAGGTTTGGGTGGAGAAAAATCTGAATTTGGCTTCGAAACTGACTGATGCCCAAAAAGTATATGTTCCCAGTCAGGCGGAGGCAGTTGGGGATTCTGGAGAAGTGGCCGGGGAATCAACCGTCGCCTCTGATAAAATCAATATCAACAGCGCTTCGGCGGCGGAACTGGACACGCTTTGGGGCATTGGTGAAGCCCGCGCCCAGGGGATTATTGACAACCGTCCTTATGCTTCGATTGACGAGCTTTTGTCCAAGAAAATCGTTCCGGCAAACGTTTTTGAAGCGATTAAGGAGAAAATCAGCGTCTTTTAAATGAAACCTGCCCAAAAAGTCTTGGTTGTCCTGACTCTTTTCTCGATCGTCATTCTTTATTTCTTTCGTCTCCAATCAGTTTCAAGATTAAATCTTCCTGCAAATAAAGTCATTACCTTACGGGGAAAAGTGACCGAACAACCCTATCTAAAGGGTTCATACCAGATCATTTCATTAGGCTCGATTAAGGTGTTGACCGACCGTTTCCCCGGCTATTTTTACGGTGATGATTTAGAGGTTTCTGGCAAGTTCGAAAAACGAGTGATAAACCCTTTTCAAACAGAATATTGGGCTTTTTTTCCAACCATTCGTCCACTTGAGGAAGGAAAGAAACTGAGTTTCTTCTCTTCTTTTAAGCGCTCCCTTTATTTTTTCAGAGGGCGGTTGGAAACGGCCTTTGCCCAGGTTTTGCCAGAACCAGAGGCGAGCCTGGAGATGGGGATTCTTTTGGGGGTTAAAAAAGAAATACCGGAAGATTTCCTGAATAATTTGCGGAAAACAGGCACACTGCACATTATTGTTGCCTCTGGTTACAATCTTTCGGTCGTCGCCGGTTTTCTGGTTTCGACTCTTGTTTGGTTTGTCAGTCGCCGAAAAGCCCTTCTTTTTGCTTTTTTGGGAATTATCTTTTATACCCTGTTGGTGGGAGGGGAACCGCCGGTGGTCCGGGCGGCGATGATGGCGACAATTGCTTATACCGCGGAGTTCTTGGGTCGGCCTAAGTCTGGCTTGATTGGTTTGTTCATTACTGCCCTCGTTATGCTAATAATATCCCCTTTGATCCTTTTTGATTTAGGTTTTCAGTTATCTTTGTTGGCGACCAGTGGAATACTATTAGTTTATCCTTTGTTAAAAGAGAGAAGAATTTTTAATTGGCCGGTTTTCGGTGATAATTTGGCCACCACTTTGGCCGCTCAGATAGGCGTCCTACCGCTTTTATTGGTAAACTTCGGCAATTTTAGTTGGCTTTCTCCCCTCATTAATGCCCTGGTTTTACCGCTAGTTCCCTTGCTCATGAATTTAGGCGGAGTTATGGTTCTTTTTGCTCTTGTTAGCAAACCCATGGCTCAAGTGATAGGCTGGGTTTTGTGGTTGCCCTTGACTTATTTGGTCAAGTTGATTGAATTCTGTGGCGGTTTGCCTTGGTTTAATTTTCAGATAAAGAGTCTCTCTTTTTGGTGGGGAATCGGTTATTATTTAGTCTTAGGCATTATTCTTTGGTTAGCTTGGAAAAGAAGGTGGAATTTAAAAGAGTCAAGATTGTTTTAATCGGTTTTGTCTTAGTCATCGGCTTACTTTGGGCGGCCATTCTTCGTCAGCCGGACGAACAACTACACTTGGTTTTTTGTGATGTCGGTGAAGGGGACGCAATTTTGATTTATCGCGGCTCCATCCAGATTTTGATTGACGGTGGTCCCAATCAAGCGGTTTTGACTTGTTTGTCCCGTCATTTGCCTTTTTGGGATCGGGAAATCGAAATGATGGTGGCCACTCATCCGGACGCGGACCACATTACCGGGCTGATTGATGTCATAGAAAGATATAATGTGAAACAGTTTGTTTTAAATTCAGTCGGGAAAAATTCCGCTGTGTATCAAGCCTTCAAAGAAGCCGTTTTGGCCGAAAAAACACCGGTTTATTTTCCGGAAGAGGGAGACGAGATTAGTCTTGAGTCAATTAAACTGGCGGTTCTTTGGCCTCTCTCTCAAGAGAAGGTTTTGGGTGCCACGACAATCGAGGGAGAAGTCAATGAGACGTCAGTGGCTTTTCATCTCTCTTATGGTGCTTTTGATGCTTTATTGCCGGGTGATATTTCTTCCCAAGTTGAATCCCGGCTGGCTTTGGAGGACGTGGAGGTTTTGAAAGTGGCTCATCACGGGAGCAAATATTCGACTAGTGAGTTGTTATTAAAAGAGAGTTTGCCGGAATTGGCGGTTATTTCCGTGGGAAAGAATTCTTTTGGCCATCCTACAAAAGAGGTTTTGGAGAAATTAAAAAAGTTAGGGATAGAGATAATGAGAACTGATGAAAAAGGGGAAATTGAGATTGTCAGTGACGGAGAAAAGTGGGAAGTGAGATGATTTTTAACAAGAAAAAGAGCATCGGTATTGGTAAAGTGGGCATTGTTTGACCCGATGCTCTTGTTTTGATGCCTTTATCCTTGGCGTGGGAAAAATGCACCACAGAGAATGGCGAGGATTACTCCCCAAAGTACAAGCGAGATAAAACAGTATGGAAGACCATTAAATGGCCATACAAACAGTATCGAGAGAACGAATCCAAACGCATAAAAAACCCCAAGGCAGCAGACAAGATCTCCCATTTTTTGACCTCCTTTTCTCTTCTCAAAGTGCGATCATCTCAGTCTTACGAACAGTGTGGATGTTTGTATCAAAAAAAGGGACAAATGTCAATCACTCCTACTAGTTGTTGTCAAAAAGGGCCAATGTTATAATCAAACCCATGATTCAAGACCAACTCCAAAAGGATTTTGCCAAAGCCTTGGCCAAACTCAAAATTCCTGATAAAAAATTGGTGTTTGAGCATCCGGCTAACTTAGAGCACGGGGATTATTCGACCAACATCGCCATGCTGGTCAAGAAAAAAGAAGTGCCCACTCCCTTTGATTTAGCTAATTTAATCGTCAATACTTTCCGGAGTTTGGGAATGCCTGAATACCTGGGCAAAATTCAAGTGGCCCCACCCGGTTTTATCAATCTTTGGCTTAAAAATGAGTCTCTTGGCAATCAATTAGAGAAAGTGCTTAAGGAAAAGGAGAAATATGGTGCCTCAAACTTGGGTAAAAGCGAGCATCTTCTTCTAGAACACACCAGTCCGGACCCGATTAAAACCATTCACATTGGTCATTTAAGAAATAATTTTTTAGGGATGACCATGGCCCGGATTTTGGCTTCTCAAGGGTATGTGGTTGTCAAGGACGGCATCAACAATGACCGGGGGACTCATGTTTCCCGGGCGATGTGGGGTTATCTAGTTTTTGGGAAGAAACAGGTTTTGAACAAGAAGAAAATGTTAACTTTTAAAGTCACTGATGCGGAGATTAGGAAAGCGGCCAAGGGAATTGACTGGCAAATCCTGTTAGACGAATGGTCCAAGAAGCCCAAGAATTGGCTAGAACCGCGGGATTTGGGTTTGAAGAGTGATCATTTTGATTTGATTGTTTATTCTTTAGGGGCCAGAGCGGAAGATTTGGTGGTTGGTGTTAAAGAGCAAGTCCGGACGATTCTCCAGCAATGGGAGAAAGGGGAGAAACAAAACCGCGCCCTTTGGCAAAAAATCATTCACTGGTCTCTGGAAGGTTATCAACAGACTTATGAAAGGATTGGCAGTCTTCATGATTATGTTTGGCACGAAAGTAAACTTTATCAAGCGGGTAAAGACCTGGTTAAAAAAGGTTTGCAAAAAGGTGTTTTCCGCCAGTTGCCTGATGGGGCGGTTCTTTCTGACTTGAAAGATTTTGGTTTGACCGATGCCATCCTGATTAAAGCCGACGGAACTTCGATTTACCACACTTTTGACCTGAACTTGACTCTCCAAAAAAGAAAAAAATTTCCCTCCAAGCTTTATCTCTGGGATATTGGTAATGACCAGATTCTTTATTTAAAACAGCTCTTCGCCATGTGCGAGCAGTTGGGGATTGGCAAACGAGAGGATTATTGCCATTTGAATTATGGTTATCTGACCCTTAAAGGCAAGGGAAAAATGAGTTCCAGAAAGGGATCGGTGGTCAAGGCCGATGAACTTTTAGACAGCACTCATCAACAGGCGTTGGCGATTATTAAGCAATCTGCCCCGGCCTTAAGAAAGGTGAAATCGCCCAAGGAAAAAGAAGTTTTGGCCGAGAAAGTGGCTTTGGCGGCCTTGAAGTATGGCTTGTTGAAGTTTAGTCGAGAGAAAGATATTCAGTTCGATATAGAAGAGTCGGTAAAATTAGAAGGAGATTCAGGTCCTTATCTGCAATACACCTACGCTCGTTGCCAGAGTGTTTTGGCCAAGGCCGAGACCCCTTTGGTTTTACCCGAGAATTGGCCTGATTTGAAACCAGAAGAAACCGCTTTATTAAGGACAGTTTACCGCTATCCCGAGGTTTTGACCCAAGCCGCCCAACTTTATGCCCCGAATTTGCTCTGCAATTTTTTGTTTGATTTGGCCCAGAAATACAACCTGTTTTACCATCAACTGCCTATTTTGCAAGCCGAAAACGAAGATTTACTGCGTTTTCGTTTGGTTTTAACCGCCGCCGTGGGCCAAGTCTTGAAAAATGGGTTGGCTTTACTGGGGATTGATGCCCCGGAGAAAATGTAATCTTCTGCCCAGAAAGTTTTAATGGCTTATTCCACCGTTGAACGTCCTGAAGCGAGTTACCGAGTGATTTATGGTAGTCACGATACCGTGACGCCTGCTTCGGAGTTGCCTTCTCAATATGATGCCTTATTTTTAGAAGGAGGTTATCATTTTACTCATGGTGAGCTCTTTGAGTCGTTTGAATTTTCAGAGAGCGATCAATATTTTGAAGTCACTCAGGATGCAAAAGAAAAAGAGGTTCGTCTCTATTTTGGTGATATTCTTTTTAAAGAATTTCCTGTTCAAACTAAATACCTTTCTGATTGGCAAGACGCCATTCTTTTCGCTGAGGGCGGCGCCGGCGCCTTATTATTCGGTTCATTGTTTACAGAATTAGCCTTCAGAAAAGAAATTTCTCGAAGGGATTTTTTACGACTGGGTGCTCAAGGAATTGGCATGCTCTGGTGTTTGAGTTATCTTAGCGGCCTTGGCACTTATTTATTTGAAGAAAATCAAAGAGTGACGGAATTTCAAGAAAAGGTGACTTCTTGGGATAATCAAATTCATCCAGAGTTTTTATCCTTATGGTTTCGTAATGCGGTCTTGGCAAGGAAAATAATGGCCATTGGCCGGTCTGAATCAGCCAGACAAAGACGCAGAGCCGAAGTGCCTGTTGTTCTTGGCAGTTTACACACAGGTCTGGCTGAATTTCTAAGAAAAGGAGAAGAATTTTGTGAGAAAGTGGTCCAAACGTATCCCCAATGGTATTTGGAGGCGATGATTAAAGATTTGGAACATCTAAGTCTTGTCACCGAAGCTAGTTTTGATGATTGGGTTAATGGCTGGATTGTTGCCGGTCGGTTTATGATTGAGGGTCTTTATTTATCCGTCAATCAAGAAAAAGAGAGTTCAAGCCGCAGAAAGGAGGCGATTTAAAAAGTGAGCCAGGTTGTTTATTCGACAGTTCAAGAATACCCCGATTTTTAAATCGGGGATGAATTGAACTAAGAAAACATTCTCCCTTGGGGGTGAAACCGCGTCTGACGCGGTGAAACACCAAACTTTAGTTTGGAGAGAATGTTATAATTGAATTGTGAATCAACACAAAATCACCACTCTTAAAAACGGACTACGTCTCATCACCATTTCCATGCCCCAGGTGGAATCGTTGACGGTCATGGTCGGGGTGGGGGCGGGTTCCCGCCACGAAACCAAACAAGTGAGCGGTCTTTTCCATTTTCTTGAGCACATGGCTTTTA
>Ga0315289_10008732_pt1 | contig 14627 bp, 26 predicted proteins | sample YL17G11_40_MG_FD_203452 | JGI IMG/M metagenome (GOLD analysis project Ga0315289, IMG submission 203452) | Sediment microbial communities from Yellowstone Lake, YNP, Wyoming, USA - YL17G11_40 | ecosystem: Environmental > Aquatic > Freshwater > Lake > Sediment | place: USA: Wyoming | collected...
AGGAGCACCTTGTAGAGAGGTGAGTTGGTTATTAGCACAATTGAAGTGTCCACCTACACTACTAGGAGCACCTTGTAAAGAGGTTAGAGAGTTATTATGACAATAAAAGTGTCCACCTACACTAGTAGGAGCACCTTGTAGAGAGGTGAGATGGTTACTATGACAATAGAAGCCTCCACCTACACTACTAGGAGCACCTTGTAGAGAGGTAAGAGAGCTATCATAACAAGCGAAGTGTCCACCTACACTACTAGGAGCACCTTGTAGAGAGGTTAGAAAGTTATGGCGACAAGAGAAGTCTCCACCTACACTACTAGGAGCACCTTGTAGAGAGGTAAGAGAGTTTTCAGAACAATAGAAGCCTCCACCTACACTACTAGGAGCACCTTGTAGAGAGGTGAGATGGTTACTATGACAATAGAAGTCTCCAGATACTTTACCAAACTTGAAGGGGATCTTAGTAAGTCCCCTACTACTTAGATTTACATCACCATCTACATCTATAGTTCCCTCAGGATTAATAGTATGTTTAACATTTCCAATCAATGATATTACTTGCTGATCAGTAACTGTACTAACAGAAGGTTTAGCTGTAGTACTACTAGGTACATCAGACTTTACAGTACTACCCTTCTTCATACTAGCTATCTCATCATAACACTTCTGACATAGATGACCAGGACTTCTAGATGTATAAGTTTTACTACCAGGGACTACTCTAGCTTGGATACCTGTAGTACTACCACATACCTCACATTTATCTTCTAGTAGCATCTCCTGTAGAAGTCTCTTTACATCCTCTTGTGGAGTAGTCACTTTTTCTCCCTCCCTGACTTTGTAACAGTAACTATACCTGGTCTAGACTTCTGTACTGGGGCACTGGCTATCTTCTGTGCAGGAGTCCTGGCCTTAGCCTGGGCCGGGTTCTGAGGTTTAGGGCCCTCCTTGGCCTTTAAAGCGGGGATAGAAGGTCCTTTAGAGATAGGGGGAAGGACTGTTGGCCTAGCCGGAGATAGAGGATTTATCATAGCCTGTATCTTCTGCCATCCTGAAGGAGGCATCTGTAATAGGTAGTTAACTGCAGCTAGTAGATGTTTGCAGCAAATAGAGTTTTGCCAGCTAGTACCATCACTATATCTCAAGTTCCTCTTTGGTAGTGCAGTACTACCTACTGGCTTGCCTTGTAGATAGGTCATCCTCTTAGCTAAAACCTGGTGGCCCCAATAGCGGCTTGAGGGACAAGAGCAACGAGTTTTCATATGCACACCAGCTATAGGACCAGCTAGTATCTCCTTGGTATTCTTCTGTGGATCAATAGCTACTGTGGTTGTATACCCACCCTTCTTCCCACCTACTGATCCTGTCCTAAACTTAAATGCATTAGTAGTAGGATCGAAACCTAAAGGCTGTACTGATACATCCCCTGCTCTCCTCTTAATAATCTTAGCTGTGTTGTTATACATATCTACTAATCTATACTCTACTAGTAGCTTCTCTGCATACACAGGGGGATTACTCAAAGCTTCTACTATTTCCTCAAACGTAAACTTAGACTCTGGGATATCTAGTGTAGTTGTCTTGAAGGAAAGTCTAGGTCCAGTACCTGTATAATCCTCAATAGTTATCTCCGACCCACCCATACCCCTCTCTAGATAAAAATCTTCTATCATCCTCTTAGTATGTTCATCTAGCTCCCATACCTCGACTAAGTCTCCTCTTATACGTATGAAACCTTTCTGTAAAAGATACTTAGTAGGATCCTTGGAGAACTCACCTAGATTAAGATCGAACCTACTCTCAAACGCCTTCCATTTACGGAATACATAGTCTTCGTGTGTATCTACATCACCGCCACCGAATACACCTACATATGCAGATTCTCCATTAGGTAGTATCCAATACCCATCCCAATCCCCTATCTGTGTATTAGGAGATCTAGATCTCAGAGTTTCACTTAGCATCTTTTGGAGTAATCAACTCTGTAGGAACTGGCTTCCTAATCTCTGCGGCCATTGTCTTGTTATGATTCATATTCCACAAGAGTGCTCCAAGAGATAAGATCAAAGTAGCAGTCATACCTACTAAAGTACTCCAGGCTAGGTACTCAAACTTCTTATGACTATCTATATGGGTAGTTAACGGCTTGCAAGGAGGTTCACCTAAAGACCTGTGTAGCGATGCATTATCTTTATGCTCTTTTAATCTCTCTTCTAATACTGCCTGATTTCTATCTATCTTTGATAATGTATCAGTTACCTCCGCTATAGTCTTATGCATATCCTGTACTGCTTGAAAGAATCCAGTATCGAGGGGGCTAAGACTTTGATGTAATCCAGGAGGTACCATGAGATGTCTCCCTATGTTAAAAAGGCCACCTAGAAAGATGGCCTGCAGATATAAGGATGTATAGGGAAACTAGCGGGTACTAGGCCTTCAGACAGGGGGTATTATTCAAGATCCAGATATGCTACGTATCCAAAGGGAGGATAGTAAGGCTCTCCAGGAGACTTATGAGAGCTTAACACCCACAGGACAGGATAGGAGGGAGCCTCCTTTGGATAGTCTCCTTCTCCGTCTGTGATATACACTAGCAGCTGAGGCTTAGTCTCCTCTAGGAGTTCAAAGACCGGATTGAAGTTAGTACCACCCCTACCAGAGATCTTAATAGGAATATCGGAAGCTATCTTCACTATCTCGTCTTCATGAACCTGAGCATCACAAGTCATGCATCGAACAGAGGACACATTTCTAGTATTCAGGATACCTAGGATCTCAGAGAGAAACTGCTTGATATCATCATCTGAGATAGACCCAGAGGTATCAATACCAACAGCTACCTGAGCCTTGGTATCCGAGAGGTCTGAGACATAGATACCTTGAGAGATCAACCTACGGTCATAGGAGACCTCACTATAGTCATACGGGATATAAGTAGTCAGAAGATAAGGCAGCAGCTGATCCCAGGGTATCTTTGGATTCAGAAGTTCGTCTAGCATCTTCTGAACACCAGCTGGGAGAGCTCCCTTGCCAGACATACGCTGTGCAGTAGCAGCTGCTTCTATAGTAGCTTGCCACTCCTGCTGACTCTCCTTCTTCTCAGCTTCAGAAAGCTCCTTGACGGACAATCCATCCTTACCACCGTCACCACTCTTGCCATCATCCTTCTTCTCGCCAGGACCAGACTGTCCTTCAATATGATCATCTACCCACTTATATCCAGACATCTCCTTGCCAGTTTGACCCTTATTCTTGCTACTCTTTAGCTGCTTCTCCAGAGCCTCATAGACTTCCTCAGCACTCCAACCCTTATACCTCTCTTCAGGCTCCACACAGCCCTTAGGCAAAGTGTAACCACCCTCGGTTAGTGTCTGATTCACAACAATGTCAACAGAGATGTTCCAAAGAGTAACAGCATTACCGGCAGGGTCCACAATCACGATGTTTCTGTTGCCCCTGCGAGTGACGTGACTAAATGCCATATGTAGCACTTCATGGAGAAGTACTGCTATTGATTCCTTCTTGTTTAGTTTGCAGTAGAAGTCAGGGTTCACAAGGATCTCATTGGCAGAAGCAGCAGCTGTAGGGATAGCAGTCGTAATACGAGTGCGAGAGTTCAGTAGGAGCACAGAGTAGAAAGGATGGTTCAGTACTATAAGAGCTCTAGCTCTCTCTAGTACCTCCTGAGGGCTCATCGGAGTGGTAGCAGTAACGGCCATCTTAATGCTCCAGCCTTACACCCTTAAGAGTTCTACACCCCCAGCAGCTGACGCAAAGGCTCGAGATACTTCCTGCTCCGCTTGAAAACCTCTCCACGAACCTTGGCATCGAGATTCGAAGCCATGCAAGAGGTCAGATAGAGAGCGATGAACTCCTTGGAGAGATTGTTATCTCCAAGATAGTTAATCGAGTTGGTAGCAGCCTTGATAATGCCATCGTTCTCCTTGACCTTCCTGGTCTCATAGGCCAAAGTAGTAATGATCAGATAGGCCATGCTATCCTCACCCTTAGGCCAGGTAGGATTCTTCCCCTCAAAGATGGCCTTGATGTCCGGCAGTTTCTCAGACATCTTGTGGAAGTTCACAAACTTGCTAGCGAACCCATCCCCAATGATACCACCAACGTAGGGGATAATAATCTTCAAGGGGGGATCCTGCTGCATCATCTCAGAAAGGACCATCCAAGACCTCGGAGTAGGAAAGGCATCCTGTGCAGGATTGTCAGGCATCCGGAGTAGGTCCATAGACTGATAGGAGAGATACCCCAGAATGGAGGGATGAACATCGTGCTCCAAGGCCCATCTCTTCCAGCAGTCGAAATCCTGTTCCACCTTGACGTGAATGAACCTGTTCTTCAGAGCAGCAGACATCTCGAAGACGTTAGACCTGTCCTGAGCTCTGTTCCCAGCTGCGATAACTGCCCACCCATCCGGCAGGACATACTCTCCCAGCTTCCTGTCCAAGATCAGTTGATAGGCAGCTGCCTGAACTGTAGGCACTGCTAAGTTAATCTCATCAAGGAAGAGGATACCTCTAGTACCCTCTCTGGGAAGGAAGTGTGGAGGCAGCCAGGTAGTGTAACTAGGAGGCTGACCCTCCCCAGTAGACATAGGGACAGGTAGCCCTCTGAGATCAACAGGGTTCAGCAGGGAGAGACGGACATCAGTGAACTGCTTCTTCATCTCCGCCGCTATCTGACGGACTAGGTCAGACTTACCTAGACCAGGAGGACCCCACAACATAGCAGCCTTCTTAGCTGCGACAGCTACCCGGAGGATATCCTTGGCTTGGTCCAGGTTCATAGCCCCGCCTCCCACTAGACCCATCTCCCCGTCACCCCCTTAAGAGATCTACACCACATACAGAGTATTTCATCTTCTCCCCCTATTTATGGAGTGTAGGAAATCCTATCTGCTTATACTTATTCAGATCTAGGAATCTATAGCCTCTAGGAGATACTCTAGCTGCTTTAACTAATACACCTTCCTTATTATAGAACTCTACCTTGTCCTTCATCTTCTTCTCAAAGGAGATAGAGAACTTAATACCAGATTTATTTAACCTATCCAGGCCTGTATGATTATAGGCTCTAGTACCTAGCACTATCTCAGCTACTTTCAGATCCATGAGGACTCCAGGGGCCAAGTTGGCCCAACCACTTAGAGATCGTTCGGTTATCGATGTTCTGAGACCCCTATCCTACGTTTACTTCTGCTTCTCCCTTAAGTTTTAGACTAACCTGGAACTCAACCTCCACTCTCTTGTACACATGAACGCCTGGAGGGACGCGTCCATACTGAGTAGTTAGTTCTGAGATACAATCCTGGAGTGCATGGATATCCTTAGGATACCTAAATGTCCATCCTCTACCATCACTAGAGGGTATCCTAACTATAAACATATCAGCCTCAACATCAGGAGCAGGATGTCTGTCTTTCTTCTTCTTCCCCTTCACAGAGTAATACTGCCCTAGTAGCCTTGCGGCTAAGAAGGTCGTATTAAACTTCTTATTGAAATCATCCTTTATGAGATCTGAGGCCTCTAGGACTGTGGTTCGATCATCGGATAGTAACTTATCCATCTCCCCCTCAAGATAGACATTCTCCTCCACACTCCAATGATGTCTATCAGCATAGGCTACAGGCATACTCAGTCCTCCTCATCTTCTCTATCCGGTGAACTAGGACGCTCCTCGAACTCCTCACAATCACATTCAGCACATGCTCCTATGCAGTCGTAGTGATCTAGCTCATCATGACCACATTTACAGATAAGAAGTGACATATCTCTATCCTATCTATGGTAGCCCGGGAGGGATTCGAACCCTCACTTTACAGTTCTTGAAACTGTTGCCTCATGCCAATTGGGCTACCGGGCTAATGACCCTCACTTATCAGCCTCTTCTGTACGTAGACTAGTTCATCCTCTAGTGTCTTATTATCTGGAAACTGTGGTAGATCAGATTTAATAGCATCTACCTCAGCTATCATAGACTCTGCCTTCTCTCTAACCTCACTTAGAGTTGCAAATGCCTTACCCTCTCGGATAGACATCAGCCAAGTCTTCTCCTCATCTGAAACCTGTACTCTAAGATCTCCAGTCTCTAGCATATACTTGCACTGTAGGATAAGTCTGAAACAGTGCATAGCATTCTTAGTATCGTATCCGAACTTCTCTACCACAGCCTTTCTCTTAGCTCCAAGATCTCTTGTATGTCCAGACTCTAGACGATGTATCTGTCCTATGGCATACCCCATGTAGTTCCTACGGCATCTCTGACTCAGTACTTTCTTTCTAAGAATAAGGAAACTTCTGAAATCTCTATGTACATAGAGCACATTAGGTCCATCTAGGAACAACTGCTCTAGTACGTTAGGATTTCCATCTAGAGCTAAACGTATGAATTCAGACAGAGACTTTAGTACTATATCAGGCTCCTTCTTCTCTATATGAGTCTTATGATGGATACCTAGGAGGTCATTGACTCCTGGATAGAATACTCCTCTAATATCCTCATCAGACTCAGGGGTACTTAGACCATATGCGTGTGAGCCTCCTCTCACTAGATAAAGGAGCTCTGCTCCCTTAGGGAGTATACTATTAGCACTACATACCAGTACACCCATTCTACTTCTTCCTTCTCCTAGGAGTAGGGATACCAACCAGGAAGGGAACATCTGCAAAGTTGATAGGGATAGTCCTAAGTGCCAGTCTAGGATAGTTTCTAGAAGGCGGAGGCATATGGCCCCGTAGAAACTTCTCATAGCAGTCATAGCAAAAGGGGTAGATATCCCAGCGTTTAAGGAAAGCCTTCCTAAGGATCAAACCAGCCCAGATACCAGTACTACCGGTAAGAGTATTAATCTTCATAGAGTCCTTAGTCTCACTAGGCTCTACATATTTAGCAAGCACAACATGGCAAATATTGCACTTGCAGGAACTATACTTAGGTCCACCACCAGCAATATAGTGATAAATCTCTACGAGCCTCTCTACAGTAGATCGCCTAGTATCGTTAGACATCCTCTGATGAATAGGGAACAGAATGGGGTAGTGAAGATTGCCCTCTACTTGGTAGAACATAGATCAGGATCCTCCTAACACCCTTAAGAGATATGGTAGGCCCAGTAGGACTCGAACCTACACTCACCTGCTTAGAAGGCAGGTGCTTTATCCATTTAAGCTATGGGCCCACGGAGGATAGTGTCTATGACATCTACCTAGCTTCCACCCATTCTTAAGAAATCTTATCTCCTACATCAAAGGGTAGTACAATAGCCTTAAAGTGTTTGACTGTGACTCTAGGCTCATTAGTATTAATTTTCATAACTGTATCTCCTCACACCCTTAAGAGTTATGGTAGGCACGACTGGATTCGAACCAGTAGATCTCTCGGGTGTAGGCCGAGTGCGCTAGCCGTTGCGCTACGTGCCTATTAAAGACGGCAGACTTTTAACCTGAGCAGCCGTCCCCGAACAGGTGATGTGTAGGGAGGCTTAGCCTTTACGGCCAGGTATAGAAACCCAGCCAACCCCACATCAGCATCACAACCTTAAGAGATTTGGTGGACCGCACCGGATTCGAACCGGTATTTCCAGATTGCAAATCTGGAGTTCTCCCATTGAACTAGCAGCCCACACTTAAGATCTCACAACCTCAACCTACCTCCATTACCCCCACCTAGACCTTCATCCATCCTACGAAGGTCATCGGGAGAGATTATTTTCTTCTTTCTACTCTCTATCTGTCTTATTACATTCTCTGCTACTGTACTTATAGCTGTATCATAAGCCTTATAGGCTTCTTCTATAGTACTAACACCTTCTAGTTTAACATGGATAGGTATAGGCCCCATAGGGGTGTCTACTCCGCCCTTTGCTATAAATACCACAGAAGCTCCATCTGTAGAGGTCAGTCTATCTATAGCTCTGAGTTGATTCAAAAAGGTTTCTATCCTATAGGTCTTATCTGTTTCTAAGCCTAGATCATTCTCTGGCATGTTACTCTCCTAAAGTCTACCCATCTCTTCAGAGACGAGAGCCCAGAACTTCGGATGACTGAAGGGTATCCTACCCACAGGCACCCCTAAATTGCTCAGTATATGCACCATAGCATCTCCACCTGCGGGATTAATACTATGAACTATCACAGATGCATGTATATTCTTAGACATGTAGAAACAAGTACACACATCTCTGCCATCTAAAACGGCATCCCCTAAATCGTGGTCTAGGAAAATAAAGTCATAGACCTTAGATCTGATAAGTTTGATAGCATCAAGAGGGTTATCTGCAAAGTCTAAGATAGACCCTGTAAGTCTTCTATTAAACTCATCTCTGCGGATAAGTTCATCATCTACTACTAATACAGTATTCATTTCCTCTCCCGACTCAGTGCACCAGATAACCCCACCTTAAGAGCTACTTAGCATCAGGAGGTATAATATCAAACATCAACTTCTTTATACCCTCAGCTGTTGCCATCAACTTAGCTACGCCTAGCCTATAAGCCGGTAGGGACTGATATATAGCCACCTTTGACATAGGTCTGTCCTCTACAGCCATGAGAGCTACTACTAAGGCCTCTTCATAATTATACTTTTTACTCTGCATAAGCCCAGTAAAGTTCCTCCCAAACTTGATTATCTGAGTCTCTGTAGGATTAGTACTGGGAGTATTGCCCCCCTTCTCTCCCTCCTCTAACTCTGTATTCTCTGCTTTGAGTTCAGATAGCTGCTTATCTGACAAGAGTCCTGCTTTGTGCAAAGAATCTGCTAGTGAACTCTTTAGTGGGCTTCCTTTGAGATCTGACATATTAAACTCCAAATGGTGGTACTGGTAGGGGTCGAGCCTACAGGAGCCCAGAAGGTCAGCAGATTTACAGTCTGCCCCCGCCCCCTACGGGACTATAGTACCAGGGCGGCAAGTTGGCTCGCGATAAAACCTAGAGGACTAGGCCGTTGGGCAAGCAGATGCGGAGCGGCGGCGAGCGCCCGCAGTGCCTTTACCGCCCTCTCTACCTCCGTCCTCACCTCCTTGATTTGGAGGTCCGCGATGCCTACGTTATTGAGATTACGGATTTGCTCCCGCTCGACCTCGGCTTTCGCTTTCTTCGCTACTTCCTTCCACACATCACGTTCGCCCTCTGCCACGCTGAGAAGCGGAAGCCGCATCGTAACCTCCGCCCGCGCCTCCTGCAACTGGCGCTTGGTCTCGGCGAGTTCGGCGTAGGCAGCGTTGAGAGCTCCCAGAACGGTCTGTGCCGCCATGTGTTCATCGTGGTGCCACTGGAAAGGATGGTTAAGCGCATTTTCATCTGGCAGGTCGGGACCAACGATGCAAAGGCTGGTCTGACCCCGAGGACTCTTAAACCTGTATGGCTCGCTCACTTGTCCCCCCTCTCCGCCGCGATGGCGCCGGCAAGGGCTTTGCATCCGGCGACAAGGCCACACCCAGGGCAGGGGTGACCGCAGACATGCGGCCACGCAGTGCGGTCTAGCGCCCACTTCTCCACAACCCCCATGGCGGCGTCGGCAAGTGCCGCGCAATCTTCGTGGTGCATTGAACTACCATGACACTTGAACCACTCTGAGTAAACCGCATTTGCTACGTCCTCTTTCAGCACGTCAGCCTCCCTTGGCCGGCAGCGCGCGGACCTCGGCCGGAAAGCAGACCGCCTGATAGTTCTCGCAATCTATCGGGCTGCATTCGTGTGGCACCCGAACCTGACAGGTCCGGCACATATCCGCGCCGTACTTGGCGGCCTGACCAGTTTCGCCCTTCAGCCGCTTGACCACCGCCCGCAACCGGTCAATCTCTTCGCGCTGCTTTGGGCAGTCCGGGCATCCATACACACAGCCGTATCCGGGACTCACATTCCTTCCTCCTTCTTCTTGGCCGGCGCGTCTTCTTGTGGCGGTGAGATTGTGTTCTCCCTTTGCAATCTAGCTATCAACCGTTCCGTGACTCTTATCTCGCTTACGCCATGCCCGGCAAGCATCGCAGTCCAGGCCGAACATCCCTTTAGCTTTGCATGTGGCCGGCGGGTGCGGCCGAACCTTCCGCTTTTCACGGCTCACGTTCGCCTCTCTTCCCTCTCGACCGCGGCCATCTCTATGCACTTGTAGCAGTAGCCCACCCCGGTTTTGTCGAGCCTGTAATGACACTTGATGCAGGGGTCATCGCTGGGCGGCTTGTCCGCCTTTGCCCGCGGCCTGGCACCTTCATCTAGGAACGCCTTCACTATTTTCTCTTCCAGCATGTCAGCCTACAGCGAGCCGGTGGTCAGATTGCGACTAAATTCGCGCGCCCACTGCTCCACGACCTCCAATCTCATTTCTTACCTGCATCAATAGCTTACCAAGGATATTCTGACCCTTACCCCTACAGATACCCCAGAAGATATCCCCCCAGGTATTTCCTTCTATGAGTATGTCATCCTTGGTAGCCAGTAACTTCTCCCTAAGCACAGGATCCTTGAACTTCTCTCTCAAGAGTCCTAACATTACATAGGGTCTGCACTCTTCCCAATCTTCTCGTATCTCTACCTTCTTACCTAATCTCTTAGCTTGCCCAGGAGTAAGACTAACAAACTTAGCCCAGTCTCCTACATTCCTACACTTACAAGCCTGATATGCATTCTCCAAGGTAGGAAAGGTATACGCCCCTATCCTGATAGAACATGGCCAGAAGTTGGATAGCCATCTGTTCTTTCCTTGAAACTCAGAAATCATCTTTAACCTCCAACCTTAAGAGATAGTGGTGAGCCTACCCAGACTCGAACTGGGATCTCGAGTTTAGGAAACTCGTGCTCTATCCGATTGGGCTATAGGCCCTTATCTACCAGTATCAAACCTAACCAGCCAGTTGTAGACACGCAACCTAATCTCAATAGGAGACTCACCTTCCCTAGATAGCTCTTATTCTTATATAGTTCTATACCATAGTCACTAGGTATTACACTAAAGTATCTATAGCCAACAAACACAGACACTGTCTTTCCAGTAGATATACAGTCAACAACTAGCATAGCATAGCAAACTCCTATAGTATAATAGAGTATTATTACACCATAGAGTAATGTTATGAGATCCATCTACATCTCTCCTTCTACCTTAAGAGTTGGCAGGGCCAGGAGGACTTGAACCTCCAATAGCGGTTTTGGAAACCGCCAGTTTGCCATTAGCTTATGGCCCTATAGAAACATATTGGAGCGGTGTAGGGGATTCGGACCCCTACCTCCTGCTTGGAAGGCAGGAATGCTACCATTGAACACCAACACCGCTTTCCATTAGACTAATCCTTATATGGCGGGACCCCCAAAAGATTAAATGGAAGGTTGGGTGATGCCTCATCCCCACAAAGTGGGTTCCGCCAGTTCAGGCACTGGGAACCTAGCAACAATGCATATGGATTGTTGCAAGAGAGCCGGAAGAATCACACCACCCAACCTACCTCACCTCTCACACTTTGTTAGATTTGAACCCTTGATCTCTGGCTTGACAAGCCAGCGCTTTATCCAGACTAAGCTAACGTCCCTCACTCTTAAGATCTATGGCGGAGGAGAGAGGATTTGAACCTCTGGGAGTGTTACCTCCTCACGGTTAGCAACCGTGTGCAATAAGCCAGGCTCTGCCACTCCTCCTAAATACCCTCTTTATGTCTCTTCTCTTCCTTCTCTATAGCCAAGGCCACATAGTCATAAGGCTTCAGGACATCAACCACCTTGATAGGATCTCCCCACTTTGAATACAGCTGATTTCCTAGCACAGCTGCTACTATACCATACTGAACTACTACGATACCTTCTCTAGATAGGTATACTCCGTTAGGGATATCAGTCTTATCCCCGATCTTATAGACCAACATATCTTCACAATGACCTACCTTCAACTGTACTTCAGCACCATTACCTACATAAGTATTGTACATACCCATGATCTAGTCTCCTCCTATGGTAGGGCTAGTAGGACTCGAACCTACAACACCCTGGTTCGTAGCCAGGAACTCTGTCCAATTGAGTTATAGCCCCTTAAGAAACAAATGGTGGGCCTGAGAGGAATCGAACCTCCACGGGGTATCCCCCATCAGATCCTAAGTCTGACGCGGCTGCCGTTACGCCACAAGCCCACTACGCCCTTAAGACTTCTAGTGATGACTAGCATGGAGATGAGGTAGCTTCCTAAATACTTCTCCATGTTCCATCACACAATTATTACCCCTATCGTTATCTGAATACTTAAAGATAAAGATACGACTACCCTTATTAGCTATCAAAAACTCTCTAAGAGTAACTATATCTATCTTAATTAATTTAGACTCCCATTTCTCTATAGCCTTATCATCAGACCAATTCGGTGATTTACCATAATGACCTACCAAGCCACCCTGGATTTCTTTCATCATATCAGAGACTGTAGGATACTTCTGATCCTCCATATCGTGGAAGACTATCTCGGCAGCAGTCTTAATAGATAGGGTAGAATCACAGTAACCTATACTCTCATCTACTCCAAACATCAACTGCTGTAATTCCTCAGCATTCTTAGGTACCTTCTTAAAAGCTACCAGAAAGCTGGAGCTAGAGCTATTACTTACGAAACCAGTTCTAACCTTCATAGTTTACTCTCCTAACCATCATACCAAGCCTCTTCACAAGTCCCACACCTAGGTGCTAACTCTCCTAGTAAATCCTTTAGTTTGTCATCTACACTCTTCTTAAACTGAGCTCCAGTCTCATCATCCTTAATAGAACTCCAGGTTCTACCTATGTACCGACCATAGTCTGAGTTACCATACCAATCTAGACCTAGCTTCTCTAAGGAGGATTTGATAGCGTCCCAGTCATCTTCACTCTCTATCTTTAGAGCCTTAGCTAGAGTCTCTACATCACTTATGCTAGCTCCATAGATACAAAAACTTGAACTAGAAGAGTTACTTACGAAACCAGTTCTGATCTTCATGGTACCCTCCTACACATTATAGACTGGGCAGGGAACATCCCTAGCCTTCAGTACTCTGTTCCTAAACTCAACTACACTAGGATTGTACCACACATCCTTAAGAAAGTCCTTAGCCTTTAGTACATCTACAGGATTCACTTCCTTATTTCCTTCACAGAAGCTACAGTTCCAGTACTCACCCTTCACATTAACATAGCTGGAGAATAGACTAGATTCACAAGGCTCTGTACAATCTCTCATCATCCTCTTAGTATCTTCAGAGACGGAGAGTGTATCTATAACCTGCTGAAACTTATAGGCTGAACAACTATCGAAACCAAAGGAGAGTTTATGCTCTACACAGTACTGCACTAAAGAAAGAAATTCTACCTCTATTAGTGGATGATACTTAGATCCTCTACCTTTAGGCTTCAGACTTAGAAACACTATAGCATTTAGATCCTTAAGTCTAGGATCAGTCTGTGAGTCTCGTAAGACTTCAAAGACGTGTTCTAGAGTCTCTCTAGCTACCATCAGATGTATATTAGTTTGCTTAACTCCTCTAGAAGTAAACATATTGACAGTATTATATCCTAGGTTCTTATCTCCATACACAGAGACTGCTACTGCCCCTACATACTTAGAGATCTCATCTGCGAGATGTGGAGTAAGATCTACACCAGATAGTGTGAAGTTAGGGACTATATCTCTGAATCTGCAGTAGCACAGCATATCCAGGAACTCTGGATTTGTCTGTACTCCTGTAATACCAAAGGCTACTTGTGTTAGAGTCTTAGGAAACTTGTCTATAATCTTCTTGAATGTCTTAAAGGACATATTAGTAGGAGGCGCATCAGAGTTACTCTTATAGCAGAAGGGGCACTTATTTGGACATCCATTCACAGAGATCTCGATATCTAAGATCTCTGGACCGATAGGAGAGTACTTAGTATCCTCTTCTGCTGTCCTACCCCATCTCTTCATGAAGCCATTTACTTTCATGAAGTCTAGATTATATATTTCAGATCTCACTCTCTTGAAGTGAGGAGTATCTAATACTCTATACTCTCTGTTGTTAATAGTGTAGATAGATGCTGGCATGATATCTCCTAATACCTAATATTGGTGGGCTCGATGGGACTTGAACCCACACTATCCGGATTAAAAGTCCGGTGCTCTAATCCAGTTGAGCTACGAGCCCTAGGCATACTAGGACTCCTCACGTTTATAACGGTTCATTCTAATTGACCCTAAGCCGCCCACAGCCTCATCCTCGATCGCCCTGTCACGGACGTCTCTACACGTGGAGCACGGAGCAGGAGTCGAACCTGCCATCAACGGTTTTGCAAACCGCGCCATTATCCGCTTTGGTATCCGTGCTATTTATTCCTTCCTACACAAAGACCATCAACGAATCTACTATGTCCATGTTTATCCCTGCCGCGAGTATCAGTTCTAAGGCCCTTTCCTTGGATATGATCTTTAGGGAATGACTAGGAAACTTTGAACGATAATACTCTCTTGTATTCATAAATCTAAACTCATATATTGGTTGTTGGGTACCCCTGCAATGAACAACCTCAGTAACGTACCCTACCCAACCCTTCAGTGGTGAGATATTATAGGGGGCTAGTGTACGCTCTACCAGAACGAAGGTACCAGGAAGGAATTCACTATCCCTATTTATTCTA
>Ga0315289_10008733_pt1 | contig 14627 bp, 10 predicted proteins | sample YL17G11_40_MG_FD_203452 | JGI IMG/M metagenome (GOLD analysis project Ga0315289, IMG submission 203452) | Sediment microbial communities from Yellowstone Lake, YNP, Wyoming, USA - YL17G11_40 | ecosystem: Environmental > Aquatic > Freshwater > Lake > Sediment | place: USA: Wyoming | collected...
GTCTTATAAATCAAATCCGGTCTTTTGGGGCGAAGGTGTGTTTGGTAAATGGAAAACTGAAGATTCGATTTTGCAAGATGGGATTTATACAGGCTTATATAAAATTAAATCTACTGATAAAATCGAGAATGGGAAGATAATATTTGAGATTTTCAAAAAAGTTGAAAACCCCGATTCATTTTATTTCCCAGCAGAGGCATTTTATGATAAGGAAAAGGATTTGGTCTGCCTGGTTGATTCTGCTCCCGGAAAGATAACCATAAAAGAGGATGAAATACCGCAGATTGTAGAGCTTAAAGATACGGCAACTATTATCCGCACAGGTCCTGGTCTGGGTTATCTTCTTTTGTATCAACCTCTGGGGATAAGGTTTGTGGCGAGTGGTGAAAACGGTAACTGGGTAAGATTAAACTTAGCGGATGATATCGAGGGATGGGTAAAAGAAGAAGCTTTGAATTTTTTACCTGCTGGTACTCCTGTTCCGGAAAGTAACATAAAATTCATTAGGTCAGAACTGTTGAATGATCGAACCAGGATAAAGATATCTCTCAGCCAGAAATTACCGTATGAGGTGCAGCAGGAGATTTCACCACCGGTTTTAATTTTGAAGATTTATGGCGGGAATTCGGATACGGACTGGATAAGATATGATTCAAGAGATGAGATCATTCAGGAGATCAAATGGGAACAGATTGAAAAAAAGGTTTATCAGCTCAAATTCTATCTGAAGCAGAAAAGATTCTGTGGCTATGATATCTATTATAAAGATAATGAGCTTTGTTTAGAAATAAGGAAAGAGCCAGATATAAAACTTAAACTTAAAGGACTTAAAGTCTGTATAGACCCTGGACATTCTCCAGAGAGCGGTGCAGTAGGACCAACTGGTTTAGCGGAGAAGGTGGTGAATTTAGAGATAGCTTTGAAATTAAAAAAAATCCTGGAGACAAATGGCGCAGATGTGATTTTAACCCACTACGGTATGGAAGGAGTTGGGATCTACGAAAGGCCTGAAAAAGCCAAAGATAATAATTGCCACATCCTGATAAGTATTCATAATAATGCGCTGCCGGATGGGGTAAATCCTTTCATTAACAATGGGGTTTCCACTTACTATTATCATCCGCAGAGTTTAGAGCTTGCCAGAGCGATTCAAAAGGAGCTGGTCAAGAAATTACAAATTCAGGATCAGGGGCTTTACTATGCTAACTTTGCTCTTACTAGACCGTATCAGCTCCTCTCTGTTCTGGTGGAATGTGCCTTTATAATCTATCCAGAGCAGGAGGAGCTTTTAAGAAGTGAGGTTTTTCAAAAGAAATGTGCTTCAGGCATTTACCAGGGGATTCTAAATTATCTTAAAGAAGATCAATCCAAGGAGAAGAAATGATTGAGTCATACGAGTTCGGGGAGATGGTAATCAATGGGGAGAAATATACGGCTGACTTGATCATCTATCCGGACAGAATCGAGCCTGACTGGTGGAGGAAATCAAGCCATGAATTGAGATTAGAGGATGTTAAAGCGGCGGTAAAGGAGAAGCCGGATACCATAATCGTGGGCACGGGTTATAATGCGTTGCTGAAAGTGTTGCCGGAGACTGAGGATTATATTCTCTCCAAAGGGATTAGATTCATTGTGGAAGATACTAAAAAGGCAGTTAAAAACTATAATGAGCTTTCCCCCAAAGAAAAAGTAATCGCCCTGTTTCATCTGGCCTGCTGAAGACAGTTTTGCGTTTGTTAGTTTGTTAGTCTGGAGTAAGAGCAGGCCTCTGTGCCTGCCCTTAATTGTTTATATCCTTTTAAAATATTTTTAGAGTAATTTCAAAAAACACTTGACAAATAGAATACCTTGTAATACATTGTATTTGGAGGATGATTATGGAACTATCCAAATGGATTGCCCAGACCCGTAAAGGGACCTTAGAATTAGGAATTTTAGTCCTTGTGCGGAACAAGAGAAGATACGGGCTGGAGATCTTAGAGATCTTAGAAAAAGATAGCGGACTGGTTGTGACTGAGGGGACTTTGTATCCTCTAATGAACAGGCTTAAAAGGGAAGGATTAGTTATATCAGAATGGGTGGAATCAGAATCCGGTCATCCAAGGAAGTATTATGCTTTAAGCAAGGAGGGTAAAAAATTAGTTGAGCAGATGATCGAATACTGGGGGAAATTTTCAAAAACTCTGTCAAAATTAATAGAAGAAGGCAGGTGAAAAGAGATGAAAGAATTAAGGTCTGAGGTTAAAAATCTTATTGAAGAATACCTCATAAAACTGAAAGAGGTTTTAAGACCACTTCCGGAAAAAGAGAGAGATGAAATCGTTCTGGAGATCAAGGGGCATATCGAGGAAAAGCTGGCTCAATCTCTCAGAGAGGGAGACGAAACTGATGTTCTTAAAAATATACTGAATAGATTAGGTAAACCAGAGGAGTATGCCTCAGAATACGTTACTGATTATCTATTAAGTAGAGGGATAGAACAGAAATCAGTGAGCAAAATATTTCAAGGGCTTTTTCGCTGGGGGTGCTCTACCTTAATCGGTTTCTTCTACGCTTTCTTTTTCTTCGTCTCATATCTTGTCTCCATATCTTTCGTCTTTATAGGGGTAATGAGACCCATCTTTCCTGAAAGTGTGGGTCTTTTCTTGAAAGAGGGAAGTCTTAAAGGTTTTGGTTTTTTCACAAGTGCAAGCTTTGACTCAAATACACAGGAGATACTCGGATACTGGATTATACCGATTTCCTTATTCATCGGAATAATATGGTTCATACTAACGAGCTGGCTTCTGAAAAAGACAATTAAAAATAGATTTTGTTTCCGGAGGAAGCCATTAATACATTAAATATTATATAACATTACAATGTTATACAAGGTATTATTTGTATGGTCTAAATCGTATAAAAATCAAAAATTTAACCCTTTTTTTTATTCCTCAGACAATCTCTGCCTTGGCTTATCTGAAAGCATATTTTATAAAATTATCTTTGAATGGATCTGTTTCAGTAAAACATCTGGGGAGATTTTGCAGCTTTACTTTTCTGGAGATTAAAAAGAGTAGTGACAGAATCTAACTGAAGTGGATTCGGTCCCAAAAAAATCTTTAGAAAACTTTCCAATTTTCCCTTGACATTTTCCGGTATTTTGATATAATCATTACTAAAATGGTCTTCTTTGTGAAAAAAGTAACAAGATCAATGTGAAAAAATAGTTTAAGTTTATGTCAGACAACGAAGAAAAGAAAATCTCCCGGCGGTCTTTTTTAGACTTGATGATCGGCGGTTCGGTTATTATTTCTGCCTTGGCAGTGCTTGGCTCGATTTTAACTTATGTTTATCCACCTAAGAAAGAGGGTGGGGCAGAAAAAGCAGAGAGGGTGGAGGTGGCACCTGTAGCTGATTTGCCAGTGGGGAAAGCCAAGCCAGTGGTCTATCAGGGTAAAAACGTTATGGTGATGCATGTTCAGGCAGGTCTTTTTGCGGTGGATATGAAATGTACCCACTTAGGCTGTATGGTGGAATGGGAAGAGGGTCCCCAGACCTTAAAATGTCCCTGCCATGCCGCATTTTTCGATTATAAGGGGAATGTGATCTCCGGCCCTGCGCCCAAGCCCTTGCCATTATATAAGGTAGAAGTTGCAAATGATATAATCTACGTTACAGGATTAGCTTAAAGATGGATGAAAAGGATAAGAAGATAGGTCAGAAGGTTAAACACTGGACCGAGGAGAGGTTAAATCTCAGGCAGGTGGTGGGAGTTCTATTAAATGTCTTCCCGATTATCTATGGTGAATTAGACCAGAGATTAGATGTTAAAGAAGGATTACAAAAACTTCTCAAGAAGCCGGTTCCAAAAGGTCTTAGTTTTCTGCATTGTTTTGGGGGTATGACATTTCTTTTATTTGTTATTCAGGTTATAACCGGTATACTTTTGGCAATATATTATAAACCCTCAGCCGCAGATGCTTACAATAGCGTAAAATTCATTACCAACACAGTCCCCCTGGGCTGGCTTATTAGAGAGATCCATGCCTGGGGTGCAAATCTGATGATGATTACCGTTTTAATCCATATGGGAAGAGTATATTTTCATGGAGCATTTAAAAACCCGAGGGAATTAAACTGGATGGTGGGTGTGGTTTTACTTATTTTAACTTTTGGTTTTGGATTTACCGGTTATCTTCTACCCTGGGACCAGAGGTCTTACTGGGGAACAACAGTAGGGACGGAGGTGGCAGGAGGAGTTCCTTTTATAGGTAGTTATCTTTTAATTCTTTTAAGAGGTAGTCTGAATGTAACCGGTGATACCTTAACCAGATTTTACAGCGTGCATGTGCTTATCCTCCCCTGGATAACCGCTCTTTTTTTAGCAGTTCATTTCGCTATGGTCAAAAGGCAGGGAGTCGCAAAACCTTTGTAAAAATTAGTGAGACATGAGAGGTTAAATGGAAAAGGAAATAGAGAAAAGAGTTACAGAGGAAATAGAAGAAGGGAAACCTTTTTTCCCGAATCATTTGCTCAAAGAGGTTATCGTAGCTTATCTTCTTTTCGGGATTCTATTGACTTTAGCGGTATTTTTTTCCTTCCCCATGGAGGAGAAAGCTAACCCGTTTCAGACTCCAGAAGGGATCAAACCGGAATGGTATTTCTTAGCTGGTTATCAGCTTTTGAAATATGTCCCTAAGATTATCGGTATATTGGGAATAGGGCTTGCATTGGCAATACTTTTTCTGGTGCCTTTCATAGATAAAAGCCCAGAACGTGAACCTTCCAAGAGAAAATTAGCCCGGTCGATTGGAATAGTTGTTATCATCCTTGCACTTCTTTTTTCTTTCTTGGGTTATATGTCTGAATCGACAAAAACTATCTTTGGTAAAAAATATCATTTCGATCTGAAAGGGGTACCTCACAAGTTCGAAGAAATTAAAAAATAGGTGAAAATGAAAGTTTTTAAAATAATCTGCCTGATAATAGTTACTATATTATTTTTATTTCCTAGCAGATCTTTTCCGATAGATCTGGAGTCTTATTCCTGTATGGTCTGCCACGGGGAAAAGAAAGTAGAATATCTGAGAAGCCTCCACCGGGAAAAGGGTTTATGGTGCGCAGATTGTCATGGCGGAGACCCCTCCAGCCTGGACCCAGAAGTCTCTATGTCCTCTAAGGCAGGTTTTAAGGGTAAGCCTTCTAAAAAAGAGTTGGTCTTATTATGCGGAAATTGCCATGCAGATAAAAAGAGGATGAGGCAATACGGCATACTAACTGACCAGTTAGAGTATTACCGGACCAGCGAACACGGAATAGCTCTTTTAGAAAAAAACGATGCGAATGTAGCTGGTTGTGTGGACTGTCACGGCAGTCATACTATCACCGCGGTCAAAGACCCTCTGAATAAGGTCTTTCCTACAAACCTACCGCAAACCTGTGCAGCTTGCCATTCTGATAAAAAACTTATGGAGCAATATCGTCTGCCTTATAATACCTTAGAGGAATATGTTTCGAGTGTTCACGGTAAAGCTCTCTTAGAAAAAAATGACCGTTCAGCCCCCACCTGCGCAGGTTGTCACGGAAACCACGGTGCAGCCCCTCCAGGAGTTACAGAGGTGGGGAATGTTTGTGGGAAATGTCACATAAATGCTGAGACCTATTTTGCTAAAAGCCCTCATTTTGAAGCTATGCAGAAAAAGAAGATGTCCCAGTGCACCTCCTGTCATGGGAATCATTCTATTAAATATCCAGAGATAACTTTGTTTGATCAGGTCTGTTCTAACTGCCACGACCCCAACTCCGGGGCTTACAAAAGAGGGCAGCAGATAAAGACCCTGATCTTAGAAGCAAAGGAGCAGATAGATAAGGCTAAAGAGTTAATAGCGAAAGCCAAAGCCAAAGGACAGGATGTTTCCGGATATGAGAACCAGTTAGAGCAGGCTAATACCGATATGCTACAGGTATTGCCGGTAACTCATACTTTGGCTATTTCTGATGTGGAGACCATTACAAACAGCACCAGAACGGTGGCGGGAGAAATAGCTTCCTCCGTCCATAATTATCTGGAATCTTTGCGCATGAGAAAGGTGGGGTTAGGGATTGTCTGGCTTTTCGTCTTTTTCGTAGTGGTAATTTTATATCTGAAGGTGAAAAGAGCAGATAGGGAATACGAGCTATCAAAGGAGAAAGAAAAAAAGTGGATTTAGTTTTTCTCTAAATGATTGGACATTCATAAGGCAAGGAATAGGCGTAAAACCGACATCCCGAAAAGGTGTCGGTTTTATTCCGTTTAGATAAAAAGATGAAATTAGATTTTTTCAAACAGGAAAAATTTAAAAGAAGAATAATTAAAACTGCCAAAGTTCTTTTAGTCCTGTTAATCTTCGGGATAATCCTAACTTTTATCGGCGTGGAATATTCCGCCAAGCCAAAATTCTGCATCACCTGTCACTATATGCAGCCCTATTATGATGGTTGGAAAACCTCCACTCACAATATGGTTCCCTGTGTGGACTGTCATTATCCGCCGGGAATCCAGAGCGAGATAAGGGGCAAATTTGAAGCTCTGGTCTCGGTGGCTAAATACGTTACCGGCACTTATGGGAAAAGCAGGCCCTGGGTGGAGATAAGCGACCAGAGCTGTCTCAGGTCAGACTGCCATGACAAGAGGCTCCTTCGAGGGAAGGTCAGTTTTGGGAATATCCTTTTCGATCATACCCCCCATTTAACTGAGATGAAAAGGGGAAAGAAGTTAAGATGTACCAGCTGTCATTCTCAGATAGTTCAAGGGGTTCATATGACAGTTACAAACACTACTTGTTTTCTCTGTCATTTCAAGGAAGTTGAGGGAGGGAGACCCTTAGGCGGATGTCCTTCCTGCCACGGTGCACCGAGTTCAGTGGTGGAATATCAGGGGATAAAATTTGACCACAAGGAGACAGTTAGATTAGGGATAGACTGTATGAAATGCCATTTGAATGTGGTGCAGGGGGAGGGGAATGTTTCCAGAGAGAGGTGTTTTAACTGTCATACTGAGCCAGAGCGGCTGGAAAAATATGAGGATGTGTTCCTGATGCATATGTATCACGTGACCAGCCATAAGGTAGATTGCCTGAGATGTCATGAGGAGATAAAACATCAGATGGTCTCTATGACGAAGTCGATTGAGGTAGATTGCAGTTCCTGTCATCCAGGGCATCACTCTGCCCAGAAAGAGCTTTTCATCGGGACAGGAGGAAGGGGGGTAGAGCAGATGCCTGATCCTATGTTCCTTATGCGGGTGAGCTGTACCGGATGCCATATCTCGCATAAAGGGGAGGAACTCAAAGGGAAGACTGCTTTTGCCTCACCCGCGGCCTGTGTCTCCTGTCACGGCGGCAACTACGGGCAGATCTTAGAGGAATGGAAAAAGATTATTGGTCAAGCGCTTTCCCAGATAATTCCGGCATTGAACAGGTCTGAAGCCGAGCAAAAGGGAACTCCGATGAAAGGGGAGGTTTATTTGAGGGGTAAAGAGTTATTAGAAGAGGCGAAGCATAATATTGATCTGGTTAGGGAAGGCAAAGGAGTTCATAATATAAAATATTCTATCCATCTTTTAGAAGTCGCTAACCAGAAGCTCAAAGAGGGGATGAAGGTGTTGGGCTCTAAATACCAGGTTCCAGGTTTAGCTTTGCCCTCGATAACTCCTAAATCGGAGTGCTACAGCTGTCATTTAGGGATCGAAACCAAGACCGTTACAGCCTTTAACAGAGCTTTTCCTCATCAAACTCATTTAGTAAAAGCTAATTTACCCTGTGTGAACTGTCACTCAAATGAGAGAAAACATGGAGAGCTTATCTTGAATCAGGAGAGCTGTAACAACTGTCATCACGGTAAAAGAGAGGACTGCCAGACCTGCCATCCAGTTCAAGCAACTTTCCGCAAAGGATTTAAGGTTTTGGATTACGATTCTATCCCTTCACCTATGCCAGATTTAGACTGTCGGGACTGCCATCCAGAGATTAAATTTAATGAAACCTCAAATATCGTTAGAACAGCCTGCACGAATTGTCATGAAAAAAATTATATTGAGATATTAGATAATAAACAAAAAGAGATCAAGGTAGAATTAGAGAAGATCAATGATTTTATTCTGCTGAAGAAAAAAGAAAAATTGAGTTCTGAAGAGCAAAAAAGGATCGATTATATCCAGGAAAGATTGGATTTGATAGAAAAGGATAGAAGCTCTGGCGGACATAATCAGAATTTAGATGAAAAGATGATTCAGGATATTAGAGGGAAGATAAAAGAGTTAGGGGGATAGAATTTGTTTAATAGATACAGAGTTCCTTCATCTCAATAATCTGGTCGAGTGGATCTCGCACCTACACTAAACTACAAACTCTAAACTGCTCTCAACAGGCCGGTTTTGGTCCGCCTCTAAATAGATAATTAATTAAGTAGACTACATCGGCAACAGAAACTTGAGTATCGCAATTGCAGTCTGCAACCTGAAGTGGCACCGGAGCAGGTCCTCCTCTGAATAGATAATTTATTATATATACTACATCTGATATACTCACTTTTCCATCCGCATTGGCATCGCCATATGATCGCCCAATTAGGATTACACCATTCTTAACAGACACAGAATCATATTGGAGGTCATTCGAAACAGCAGTAACTTCTGAGATAGATATCATCGCATAGGTATTAGTGGTATCAGGAGAGAGATCGAAATAGAGATTGAAGATGATGCCGGAATCAGCAGGTAAACTTGCACCGTTATAATCGAATACAACAAGAGATGCTTTTCCGGTAGAGAACTCATAATAACCGGTCCCTGTTTGCCCGGATAACCTGGAAGTCGTCCCGATCCTATTCAGATAAAGTAACGAGGAATTAAAATTCAGGCCAAATTCGAATCCAGCATAGGGTTTTGTATTATTCAGAGAAACCTTAATCAAAATCGCTGTATCTCCCGGGGTTGCATACTTATTTGAAACAGCAATTGATGAACCGTATAACGGAATTGTATAAATTACAAGTAATGTTAAACCGAGAATGACTGATCTTTTAAATATTCTCATGACCTTTACCTCCCAAATCTTTGTGCTTGCATGGCAACTTGTTCAGTGTAAATTGTTCCAGCTCCACCAAGATGACTACCGCCACCTCCCTGGGTTGTTATGGTCCAATTATTAATGCTTCCACTCTGCCATCTGATGGCTATCCGACCCCCACCCCCACCTCCTCCCGAAACCGTACCACCCTTACCACCATTGACACGCATCGTTCCCGTCCCACTCGCGTCTCCTATACGAAGATTGATTGTACCCCCAGCTCCACCACCAGAATACCCGCCAGTTTGATTTCCACCATCTGCAATCAGAGATCCATTCAACACCAGATATTCTGCCTCTATGCGAATCAATCCTCCACCGTTCATACCAATGCCACCCCCTCCACCTGCACCTAAGGTAAATGGGTCTCCTAAAGAGTCATAAACGTCTCCGGCATCACCTGAAGGAATCCCACCATAACCTCCATGGCTACCGCCAGGATTACCACTACCAGTTGCCCCTAAATACCCAGGATAAGTCTCCGAACGAGTACCCGTCCACCCATCCCGATTAGTACCCCGATAGCCCTTGGAAGTAACATCTATCTTACCACCTGTCTCTATCACTAACTCCCCTACCTTGAACACTAATCCGGTATCTGCATAAGTATCATAGGATAAAGCATCCTGTCGCTTCCCATGAGTCAATGTCCCTAATATCCTCATCCTACCAAGACTGTCGTCAGCGCTAAGTAACCCACTCTCCTCTAAAGTCACTCCCGTATTCACCACAATGGAATCAGAGGTAACGTTTAGAATTCCCCAGTTCTTAAATGTCCCCGATACCACGTTGTCTCCCTCAAATCGAGGAATCGTAAAGGTCACGGTCTTACGGTTATCTAGCATACTTCCATTGGTCAACTTAAAGTCTGTAGCGTCGGCAAAACTCAGATTAGTCTCAGTAATCAAAGTAGCACTACTATCCACCCACATCTGGGGAACACTTAGTGTCAAATCCTTGCCAAAAGTCATCACTGAGTTATTCCGTCCGATCAGCTTTGGAGTTGTTAATGACGCGCTATCCGATAAAGTCAACTGGGTATAACTCCCCTTCACCGGCAAGGAATCCAGTACGGTCAACTGCTTTGCCAGGGCACCTACTGTGAACTTTGCCCCGCCTAGCACTGAAGCAGACTTGAACTGGGTCCGGCCACCTGCTGGAAGTGGAGTGGTACTTCCATTGCGACCAAGGTTATCAACTATCAGCCTGCCATCCACACCATCATTCGGACCCAGATAATAAATCGTTCCTGCACCACCGGGGTAGTAACCGCCACCGCCCTGGGCTGTTCTGGTCCAGTTATCAATGCTACCCGTCTGCCACCGAATCGCTATACGACCACCTCCTCCACCTGCTCCTGCACCTGTACCACCCGCTCCTCCGTTAACACTAACTACGCCGGTCCCACTAGCCTCCCCAATACGAAGATTTATGGTACCACCCGCTCCCCCACCGTAATAGTATCCGCTTATGCTACCACCATCTGCAATCAGCGATCCATTCAACACCAAGTGGCCTGCCTCAATGCGGATCAACCCACCACCATTCTTACCATAACCCGAACCACCTGCACCTAATGCAAACGGATCAGCCAAGCTATCATATACATCCCCAGGGTCACCTGAATATCCAGCCGCACCATAACCTCCATGACTACCTCCAGCACCATTATAAGACCCTGTATAACCGGGATAAGTCTCCCCATAAACACTGGTCCAACCATCCGATTGACTACCACGATAGCCCTTGGAAGTAACATCTATCTTACCACCTGTCTCAATAATGAGAGTATCAACGGTCAATCTGACCCCAGTCAGTAATCCACGTTTATGTGTCAAATTTCCGCCTGACAAGATATATAGTTTTTTGAGATGGATATATCCGCTATCTGCTATAGAAGCATTTGTCGAAACAAGAACCTGCGCACCAGGTTCTGCTACCAGACTATCTCCGTAAGGTACAGCGACATCATTAACTGCATAGTATGGTGACAAGTTAGGACTAAGTACTCCAGCAACGCCATCGCAAAGATGAGAGATGGGCACATATGGGTAACTACTCACACCCACTTCAAAAAGTCCATCTCCTCCTGTTACTCCATAAGTTATTGTAATCTTATAAGTCCCTGCAGTATCAAGCACAATTCCCTTTTCAAATTCACAAGTTGTGCTGCTATCCCTCACAATAAATTCACCCGATGGTTTCTGAAGCCAGAAGGTCAATGGTTCATCTGAGTGGAAGCCGATATTGATTTTCTTGCCAACATCAGATTGGTTCACGGTCAATCGGTACTCAATGCGCACTTCTCCAGCGGAAATTGTGTCGGTTTTGGCTTCACCGATGGCGAGGGGGTAATAGTGGAATGTGGTGTCGGGTAAAAACCATATCGGAGAATTAAGTCTCATTGTCCAAGGATGCCCTGGTAGTGTGGTGAAGCTTGCGATATCAGGGTCATATAGTCCAGTTTTGGGGTCATACATTTGCAGAACCATTTTGGTGTTACTGGGCAAACAGGGCGTTGCAAAACGACCATCTGCACCAACACGAGCTGTGATTCCAAATGGTAAAGTGTAATTGACCGGACTGATTATTGCGCCCTGTAAAGGGTGACCTGGAATAGCGATCCCACCGGTACTGGAGAAGGCATGCATAAATTGGTCAGACGAGAGAGAGCTGAACTCGGAGTCGTTTTGCGATGATTCTTTGCTGACGACTTTCAAAGAATGTGGTAATCCATAGTGTACATCTATAGGAACGCATACCCTTCTTTTTTGGCAATTAGGGCAAACCCGGCCTTTAGAGTCCGTAGGACTTTGCAGTTCCCAGCGCCCGAATACCCACTCGCACTGAAAGCAGTCGCGACAATTATCAACAATTAACATGACGTACTTAAAACTCGTTTCACACGTCTTATAACCAACTCTATAAGGCAACCACCAATACTCGGCACAAAAGTAACCGAAAACTAAAGTCCACACTACATACCAGTTACAGTTTTCTGGGCAGCCAGGCATGAGACTTAAATCTTTAGCTGAATACCCATTGCGAGTTAAATGGAATGCGTTAGCTTCTGCAATTACAGATGCAATTTGGCTCCTAGTGGATGCATCCAGAAAAGATAGCGAATCTTTAATAACTGACAAATTATTAATGTCATCCAAAGTCGCTTGCAGCATTGCCAGTCGTTCCTCTTGCCGTATTGTCGTGTCCGCCTCTGTGCGGGCATAGATTTCATTATGACTAGCAATAACTGTATCCAAAAAAGCAGTTATTAGTGAATCAGGATTTCCGGGAGGTGGTAAGCTTTCCAAAATGTTCACATAGAATTCGTTGCTGATAAAACCGTTGGCCGAAAGCAATATCCGCACTGAGTAGTTTCCTGGTGGTAAAGCAGGTGTGAGCACACGCAAACCCCCTCCTCCCCCTGACAAAACAGGTAATGCCCTCAATGTTACACTGTCAACCCCATTGCTGAAATGAACCAATGCCCCTATTTTAAGCAAATTGGACCCATCGATGGTGAATACTCGGCCAGGTCTCGTAGTTAAGGTCATACCGGATTTTGCCATGGAACGGGGCTCACGCCCTTCAGCAGTAATACTATCGATAATGGGAATTTGAGGTGGAGGTGAAACTAATGCCGTTGAATCAGCGTTGGGTATTAGCTCCCCAACCGGGTATACGTCTGGTAACCCGTCCAGATTCGCATCTCCTCCTATAGTAAACAACCCATTATACGCCCTTAAACTGCAGGGGGGTATTGCGAAGGGACGGATCTCTAAATTTAGTGGTTTCTTGAATTCGTAACCACCTGCATCTAATTCAAACGCCGCCGTCAACCAAGCAGAATCCACTTCTGCAGCTTTAAGGTCTATACTGTTTGCTGCAGCAAAAGTGTCTGGTCTTACTGACTTTACACTGACCACAATGGCCGTGTCCACTGCCCCTGGTGGAATCGTAACTGTAACTTCACCACCACTGACGATGCCGCCAGTTGAATCAACGATATGTGGAAGTCCAGCCTTTTGCAGAAACACGTCACGAAATAAAATCACGTCAGCTTGATTAATCGCTCCATCCCTGGTCAAATCCCCATCCACCAACTCATAAGAACTCGGCGGGTCGCCAATACCAAGAGAAATATTTCTCACCCTCAAAAGGTCCCAGATATTTACTATGCTATCCCGGTTCATATCACCCAGGGCATTGGGCGAGACGGGGAAGCCACGCATAAGGGCTTGAAAGAACTTGGCTGTGTCTGGTATCTGCACGCCCTCAAAAAGAGTTTTGATTGATGTATCCCTCTCTATGATGGGCCTGGGTGGCGTTGGCTGAACATCTTCTTTTTGGGGAAGGCCTTTTTGAATTTCTGTTTTTTCTTCTGGTTTGGCTTGCTCTTTGTCGGGCTTTACTGCCTCTTTAACTTTTTCTTCTGTTTTTATTTTGCCTTTGTCAGTTTTCACTGCTGCCTTTGTGTCAGTATATACAAAACAACCAAGAAACAGCAAAACTGCACTAAGTAAACAAACTGTTTTGTTAGCGAAACTTTTCATCTGCCTCTCCTTGCTTGAAAGAGTGGTTAATCTAACTTTATTCAAAAGTAATAAGGTAAATTTTCTAAATTTGTCAAGAGTTTTTTATTCTAATATTATGAAATTACCCCTATTCTACAACTCTAAGGGTAGGTGTGCGTAGAGGTTTGTTGCACCGTCCCTTATGATTATTTAACTTTTGTCTTTATCCCTTTCTTAGCTGATTGTTGAACGCTCAGCTGGAGGAAGGACCTTTCTTTTTTCTGAAGTTCTTTTATTATCTGCGGATATTCGGAAGAGATATCTTTTTTCTGCTTCGGATCATCTATATAGTTGTAAAGAGAAGTGGTGGCGCCTATTCTGTCAACTAAGAAATAAGGCGGATCTACCCAGCCTATTCTTTTCCCGTCCACCATCATTGCAAATCCTTTATCCTCAGGCGAAAGTTTAAAAAGATCCCTTCCCCAGGATTCATGCAGGGCAGGTTTACCCAATAGACCTAAAATTGTAGGTAATAGGTCGGTCTGGCTGGCTACGGTTTTTATTCTCTCCGGCTCTTTCCCTAAAATCTCCGGGGAATAGATAAGACAGGCGATATGGAAGCGTTCTAAAGGTAGATCGCTCTGGCTCTGAAGAAGTCTGCCGTGGTCTGCTACCAAAACGAAGATAGTATTCTTAAAAAAAGCCTCTTTTTCTGCTTGATGGAAAAACTTGCCTAAAGCCCAGTCTGAATAATGAAAAGCGTTTAGATATTCGCTATTGGGGTAATCAGGAGGATAGGGCTTGGTTACATTCCTGGGTACAGTAAAAGGCTCGTGATTACTTAAGGTAACTATCACGCCTAAGAAGGGGTTATCTCCAATTCTGGAAAACTCATCTATTGCCCGGCTGAAAACGATATCGTCTGGAACGCCCCATTTATTGGTAAATTCGTTTTTAGAGAAATCCTCCTGTCCGATAAAATAGTCGAACCCTTGTTGACGGAAGAATCCTTCCATATTGTCGA
>Ga0315289_10008734_pt1 | contig 14626 bp, 14 predicted proteins | sample YL17G11_40_MG_FD_203452 | JGI IMG/M metagenome (GOLD analysis project Ga0315289, IMG submission 203452) | Sediment microbial communities from Yellowstone Lake, YNP, Wyoming, USA - YL17G11_40 | ecosystem: Environmental > Aquatic > Freshwater > Lake > Sediment | place: USA: Wyoming | collected...
TCTTTCGCGCTCTTCCCCAAACCCCATCGGATCGGTAGACCCCCATGCCTTGAAAATCCCCGCCCGCAGGGCGGAATGCTCACTAACGGAGAACGCCGGTTGTCCATTTCAGGCTGAACCGGAACACCGCTGGAAGACGCCGGGCAGCGGCGCCACTCAAAGCTTCGACATCCCCGCCAACGACCCGCGCAAGAAGGGCATCGACCCGGAAGTGGCGAAAATCCTCAAGCTGCTGCCGGACCCCAACAACTACGACGTGGGCGACACCCTGAACACCGCCGGTTTCCGCTTCAACAACCCCAACAACAGCATGGAAGACCAGATGACCGTGCGGGCCGATTACAACCTGACCGCCACGCATCGCCTCTTCTACCGGCACAGTTGGATGCGCTACGACACCGGCGACGCGCTCAACAGCCAGGACGCCACCTTCCCCGGGCAGCCGCAGGGCACGCAGGGCGGCCACCGCTGGGGCTACTCGATTGGTTCGGACTGGACCATCACGCCGCGGTTGGTCAACTCGGCACGCGTCGGCTACAAGTACAACAACGTGGACTTCCGCCGGCCGGGCCGCCTGCCAGGCGCCATGATGGGCGCCAATACCTGGACCAACCCGCTGAACACGGCCTTCGCCCAGGGCCGTGCCGCGCCGGTCCGGGAGATTAACGACAGTCTCAACTTGGTCAGCGGACGGCACACCTTCAAGGGCGGTTTCGAGGGCCGGTTCACCAACCAATGGGGCTATAACGACGCCGGCATCTACCCGAACGTCGCTTTCGCCCGCGACTTCGGCAATGCGCCGCCCGGCGCCATCGGGCCGTCGGGAAGCGCCATTGCCTCGGCCGACCGCCAGCGGTTCGAGAACCTCTACAACGACCTGCTGGGGCGCATCAGCTCAGTCACGCAGACCTTTTACAGCGACCTGGAAAAGTTCCAGAAGGCGGGAACCTCGCGCGTCCGCAGATACCTGTTCCACGAATACGGCTACTTCTTCCAGGACGACTGGAAGCTGAAGCCCAACCTCACGCTGAACCTCGGGATGCGCTACGAGTTCAACGGCGTCCCCTTCGAGAGCGACCGCTTCCAGGGGAGGGTGGACAAGGCCGCCTTGCTCGGCGCCACGACGCAGCTCGCCGACCTGACCGTGCAGCGCAGCGCCAACTGGTTCAACAACGAATACGACAACTTCGCGCCGCGCTTCGGCTTCGCCTGGGACCCCAAGCAAGACGGGAAAATGTCGATCCGCGGCGGCTACGGCATCTACTACGACCGGATAATCGGCGCGGCCAGCAACTACGTGGATTCCAACACGCCGGGATTCTCCCAGGCCGTCCCGGTGTATCCGAACTCGGCCGGCTCCGACCTGCGCTACAGTGACGGCGTTCCGCTGCCGCCCCAGCCGGACAAGCCGGTGCTGACGCTGCCCCCCACGCGCTCGACCACGGTGGCGCTGTTCTCGCCGAACCTGCTCACCGGCTACACGCAGCACTACAGCCTCACCCTCCAGCGCGAGCTGTTCCGCAACACGGTGATCGACGTCGGCTATGTCGGCACCCGCGGGGTGAAGCTGCTGATGGACCTCAATTACAACCAGCCCCGCATCTACGGAGATTTCCTCGACGCCTTCAAACAGATCCAGGCGTTCCGGGCGAGCGGCGCCTCCGTGCCCGCCGGCAACGTCTTCGTGCGCCTGTTCGGTTCGCCCGCCGCCGCGGTGAGCGCCGTCGGCGCCAGCACCTTCGACCAGGGCTCGGTGGGCACCGCCGCCACCACAGTTGACCGCTCGAACTACAGCCGCTACGCCGCCGCCGGGGTCTCGGACTTCTACCTGCGCAACTACCCGCAGTTCAATCAGGTCATCGTGGGCACCAACGACGGCCGTTCCTGCTACGACTCGCTCCAGGTGTCGCTCCGCCGCCAGGCCGGCACGCTCAAGTTCCACGGCAATTACACCTTCAGCAAGTCGATCGACAACATCTCGGTGGACGGCAACGGCTTCACCGCGCCGATGGATAGTTTCAACGTGAGGCTGAACCGGGCGCGCGGCGACGCCGACCGCCCGCACACCCTCAACTACTCGGTCATCTACACGCTGCCCATCGGCAGGACGCGCTGGCTGGGCGGCAACCTCCCGCGCTGGGCCGACAGCTTGGTTGGCGGCTGGGACATGGGCCTGCTCGGCATCTGGCAGAGCGGTCCGGTCTTCACCGTCACTTCCGGAAGGGCGCTGACGGCAGGCGGGGTCAACAGCTACGCCAACTACACGGGTGACCGCACCATCGGCACGGTGATGCGCCAGGGCAGCGCGGTCTACCATTTCACCCCCGACCAAGTCGGCAGCTTCACCTTTCCCGGCGCCGGCGAAATCGGCGACTCCGGCCGGAACGCCTTTCGCGGGCCGCGGTACTTCGGCATGGACATGTCGCTGGTGAAGAAGTTCCGCATCACGGAGGGCCACGCGGTCCATTTCCGCGCCGAAATGTACAACATGTGGAACCAGGCCAACTTCGCCACTCCCGGCGCCAGCCTGGTGACGCCCGCCAGCCTGGGCAAGATCAGCGGCATCGTGGGCAACGCGCGCATCATGCAGATGGCGCTCCGCTACCAGTTCTAGTGTGGCTTCGTGGTGTGTTGACCAGACGGAAAAGACCGGCTATGTTTGGGCGACCTGCGGGATGCCGGCCGCCTCAGGGACGCCCTCGGGCACGCCCAGGCCGCCCGGCGCAACTTCGAAACCTTCGGCGAGCGCGCTTTGCAGAGGTCGGGCGTGCCTCGCCCCTACCGAGGTCCTGCCAGCGCACGATCACAGCCCGGCTCCCGAGGTAGTGATGGAGAGCCGCCCGTGCTTGACGCCCTTGGTGCTGATCAGCGTGTCGGCGATCCGGCGAACGTCCGCGGCGCGGCCGCGCACCACCAGCACCTCCAGGCAGTTGTCGTGATCCAGGTGCACGTGCAGCGTGGAGAGGATGTGGTGGTAGTACTCGTGCTGGAGGTCGGTCAGCTTCTCGTTGAGCAGGCGCACGTGGTGGTCGTAGACGATGGTCACGGTGCCCACCACCTTGGCGTCGGGCGCCTCCCAGGTCTTTTCCACCAGCGCGTCGCGGATCAGGTCGCGGAAGGCCTCCGAACGGTTGGTGTACCCGCGCCGGGCGATCAACTGATCGAACTTCTCGAGCAGGCCGGCGTCGATGGCTACTCCGATGCGGCTGAGTTCGTTCATGTGAGAACCCATTATAGGCGCGCGGAGTGGGCGCCGGGTGGCACCTTTGCGAGATTCGTGCTACCGTGGGTACTCCCATGCACATCCCCGACGGCTTTCTCGCCGCGCCGGTCTGGCTGAGCCTGGACGCGGCCGGCCTGCCGCTGGTCGGGTACCTGGCGCGCCGGGCGCAGCGCGAAGCCGACGAGGCGAAGGTGCCGTTGCTGGGCGTGATGGGGGCCTTCGTTTTCGCCGCCCAGATGATCAACTTCCCGGTGGGCGTGGGGACCAGCGGGCACCTGTTGGGCGCCGCGTTGCTGGCGGTCACGCTGGGACCGGCCGCGGCCGGCGTGGTGATGGCGGCCATCCTGGCCATCCAGGCCCTCATCTTCCAGGACGGCGGCGTGCTGGCGCTGGGGGCCAATGTGGTGAACATGGCGGTGGCGGGCGTGGCGGCGGGCTACCTGCCGTACCGGTTGTGGGGCGGGGGAGGCTTCCGGCGGGCCGCCATCTTTCTGGGTGGCTTCTTGTCGGTGCTGGTGGGCGCGGTGCTGGCCATCGCCGAGCTGCTGCTCTCGGGCGTGACCATTCCCCGGGCGGTCCTGTGGGTAAGCCTCGGGCTGTTTGGCGTTACGGGTCTCTTGGAAGGAGCCATTACCGTGGCGGTGGTGCAGGGCCTCGAGGCGCTGGGCATCCGGCTGGCCCGGCCGGCCACTCCGGCGCTGCGGCGCGGACTGGCCGCGGTGGCACTGGCGGCCGTGCTGCTGGCGGCGGTGGGAGTCCTGTTCGCCTCGACCCATCCTGACGGGCTGGAGAAGCTGGCGCGGACCATCGGTCTGGAGGCCCGCGCCAGGACCCTCTACGCGACGCCGCTGGCCGACTACAGCCTGCGCTGGCTGGGTTCTTCCTGGGTGGCCCAGGCCACGGCCGGCTTGCTGGGCCTGGCGCTGATCTGGGGCCTTGCGGTGGCCGTAGGCCGTCTGGTGGCGCGCCGCAGGAGCGGTTGAGTTGCATCACGCCGTACTGGAGCGCTGGAGCCGGGGCGGCAGCCCGTGGCACGCGCGCGACGCGCGAATGAAGGTCCTGCTGCTGGTGGCGTTCCTGGGGGCCGTGGCCACCACGCCTGTGGCCAGCGCCGCGTCGCTGGCGGGTTACGGGCTGGTCATCCTGGCGGCGGCTTTCCTGGCCGGCCTGCCGCCCGGAGCGGTGTTGCTGCGGGCGGCGGTGGTCCTGCCATTCTCCGCGACTTTCGCCCTGGTGAGCTTGGCGGGTGGAGACCACCAGCGGGCCGCGGCGCTGGTGATAAGGAGCTATCTCTCGGCGGCGGCCGTGCTGGTGATCGTTGGGACGACGCGTATGCCCAAGCTGCTCCGGGCCCTCGAGTGGTGGCGCCTGCCGCGCTTCTTCGTACTGGTGACGCAGTTCCTCTACCGCTACCTGTTCGTGATCTCGGAGCAGGCGCAACATATGCGGCTGGCGGCCCTCAGCCGCGGCGGATGGCGGTTCCGCCCGGCGGCGGGGGCGGTGGCGGTCCTGTTCGCCCGCTCGTATGCCCGCGCCGAGGGTGTCCACCACGCCATGCTGGCCCGGGGTTTCCAGGGACAGATGGTGCTCCTGACCCCGGCACGTGCTGGCTGGAGGGACTGGCTGTTCCTGCTCGGCGGTGCGGCTGTGCTGGCGGCCTTGCGGTTCGGACTGGAGGGGGTGTGGAGCCGCTGATCGACGTGCGCGATTTGCGCTACCGCTACGAAGACGGCACGCTGGCGCTGGACGGCGTCGATTTCCGGCTGTATCCCGGAGAGACCGTGGCCCTGTTCGGCCCGAACGGCTCGGGCAAGACCACGTTCGTGCTGCACCTGAACGGGCTGCTCGCCGGGGAGGGATTCGTCTCGGTGTGCGGCCTGCGCGTCGAGAAGCGCAACCTGAAAGAAGTGCGCCGCAAGGTGGGCCTGGTCTTCCAGGACGCCGACGAGCAACTGTTCATGCCCACGGTGCTCGAGGACGTCTGCTACGGGCCGCTGAACCTGGGCCGGTCTCCGGAGGAGGCGCTCGTCGCCGCCAGCCGGGCGCTGGGGCAGGTCGGCATCGAGCACGTGCGGGATAAGGCGCCCTACCATCTGAGCGCCGGGGAGAAGCGGCGGGTGGCGCTCGCCGGGGTGCTGGCCATGCAGCCGGACATCCTGGTGCTGGACGAGCCGACTACCTTCCTGGATCCGCCGGGGCGCCGCGCCCTGCTCGCGGTGTTGCGCGGACTGCCTCAGGCCAAGCTCATCGTGACGCACGACCTGTGGTTCGCCCGGGCACTCGCCCACCGCGCCGTGTTCTTCGAGCGAGGCCGCATTGTGCGGGACGGCCCGCTCGAGGCCGTCGCGACACACTTCGGCTGGGACCTGCGCGCGGGGCCCGAGGCGGTGCTCGATCCAGAGGGCTAAGAGCGGCTACGACCGGCCCGCCGCCCTGCGCTTGCGGTACGCGGCCCAACGGCGCTTCTGCGCGTCGGCGATCCGCTTACGCGCCGCGGCGCTCAGCCGGCGCTTTCCGCCGGCCTTCGCCAAACCCGAACCCGGCGGCCGGCCCCTCCGTTTGCCCAGCAACGAACGCACGTGCGCGATCTGCTCCTCGATTTTCTGCCTCCGCGCTTCCAGCCCCGCCAAGGCGGCGCTCAGAAGACTCACATCTGCTACAGGTTTCACTCTGGGCATGTATTCACCTGACCACAAAGATAACATACACGAGATTACAACCGCTCAGGCCCGCTCGGAATCGCAGAGGATGGTGACCGGGCCGTCGTTTACCAGGTGCACCTTCATCCTGGCCTGGAAGATGCCGGCCTGGCAGGGAACCTGGCGCGCCCGCACCGCTGCGAGGAACTGCTCGTAGAGCTGCCGGGCCTGCTCGGGAGGCGCCGCCAAATCGAAACTGGGCCGGCGTCCCTTGCGGCAGTCTCCGTAAAGCGTGAACTGCGAGACCACCAGGAGGCTGCCGCCGGCGTCCACGAGGCTGCGGTTCAGCTGGCCTTCGGCGTCCGGGAAGATGCGCAATCCGACCACCTTGTCCGCCAGGTAGCCGGCGTCGGCCGCCGTATCGGTCCGGGCGATGCCCAGCAGGACCACCAGGCCCTGGCCGATGGCGCCCGCCACCTGGCCGTCCACCTCGACGCGCGCCTCGCTTACTCGCTGCACCACCACGCGCATATGCTATAAGTATGCCAGAGAGCCGGCCGTGATCATCGAGACCTACGCATACGCGCGCGCGGGGCTGCTGGGCAATCCCAGCGACGGTTACTACGGCAGGACCATCGCCTTCCTGGTGCGGGATTTCCGGGCCCGGGTGCTGCTGTATCCCAGCGCGCGGCTGGAGATCAAGCCCTCGAAGGCGGACATGCCGGTCTTCGAGAACCTCGAGGACCTCTACCGCACCACCCGCTGGCGCGGCTATTACGGCGGCATCCGCATCATCCAGGCGCTGCTGGTGCGGTTCATTGACTACTGCCGCGACCAGGGCATCGCGCTGCCGAACCGCAACTTCACCCTCGAGTACGAGTCCAGCATCCCCATGCGCCTGGGCCTGGGCGGCTCCAGCGCCATCATCACCGCCGCGCTGCGCGCCCTGTGCCGGTATTTCGAGGTTGCCATTCCGCTGCCCATCCTGGCCAACCTGGCGCTGGAGACCGAGACCGAGGAGCTCGGTGTGCCCGGGGGCCTTCAGGACCGGGTGGTGCAGGCCTACGAGGGCCTGGTGTACATGGACTTCTCGCGGGACCTCATGGAGCGCCAGGGTTTTGGCGCCTACGAGCGCCTGGATCCAGGCTTGCTGCCGTCCCTGTACGTGGCCTATCGCACCACGCTCAGCGAGGGCACGGAGGTCTTCCACGGCAACGTGCGCGAGCGGTGGCGCGCCGGCGACGCCCAGGTGGTCGAGGCCATGCAGGCCTGGGCCGGCTTCGCCGAACAGGGCCGCGACGCCCTGCTGCGCCGCGACTACGACGCGCTGGACCGCCTCATCGACGCCAACTTCGATTGGCGCGCCCGCATCTACCAGATCAGCGACGGCAACCGGCAGATGATCGAGGCGGCGCGCCGCGTGGGCGCCAGCGCCAACTTCGCCGGCTCCGGCGGCGCCATCGTCGGGCGCTACCGCGGCCCGCAGATGTACCAGGACCTGGTGGCGGCCCTCCAGCCGCTGGGCGTGGCGGTGTTCAAGCCGGTGATTGTGCCGGCGGGCTGACGGCTCAGTCGAACAATGCCGCTACCGGCACCGAGAATCCGGGCAACAGCTCGGGCTCCGTCAGAACGTCTTCCCGCTTGAGCACGCGTGCCTGGCCGCTGGCTTCAAAGACGTGCACCGGCGCAGTCTCCGGGTAGACGACCCAGACGGTGTGAGCGCCGCTCGCCAGATACTGCTGGACCTTGCGCATCAGTCCCGATGCCGTGTCACTCGGGGAAACCACCTCCACGGCCAGGTCGGGCGCACCTTTGATCCGGGCTTCGGGGTCGATTGGGCGACCGGCGCGCAGGAAGCCTACGTCCGGTCCGCGCAGCGTGGGCGGCTGCGCCGAGAGCAAGTAGCCCGTGTCTGAAAAGACTTCCCCCAGCGCGTTCGCCTGTAGGAAGCGGTCCAGCGCTCCCAGGATCTTGCGCTGGATGCGCGCGTGTTTGGGCATGGGAAGCGTCATGGACACCAGCTCCCCTTCGTCCAGCTCATAGATCACCCCGTGGTCGCACGAAAGACGCTCGAACTCCTCCACGCTCATCAGCGTCTTGGTCGCCACGCTTCGATTGTACCGCCGGGCCCGCGCTACTGCCGTTCCAGGTACTTCTTGTACAGCCGCAGGTGCTTGCTCTCCAGATCCACGGCCTGGCCGCGGATGAAGCACTGCTTGATCTGGGTGCGGGCCTCCAGCGGATCGCCGTCGGTGACGATCAGGTCCGCCAGCTTGCCCTTCTCGATCGAGCCGAGCTGATCGGCGACGCCCCAGATCTCGGCCGCGGTGAGCGTGACGGCCTGGAGCGCTACCGCGTGCGGCAGGCCGAAGGCCACGGCGTTGGCCGCCTGGTAAGGCAGGTTGCGTGCGGCCGAGGTCGAGAAGCTTCCGAAGGCGATCTTCACGCCCGCCTTGTGCAGCTCGGCGGGCTGTGTGACGGGCTTGTCGTAGGGGTCGTCCTCCTGAGAGGGCAGCCGCAGCGTGGGGCCGAGGATCACCGGGACGTTCTTGGCTTTGAGCTCCGCGGCCGCCTTCCAGGCCTCGTCGCCTCCGGCCAGGACCACGCGGATCTGCTCCTTCTCGGCGAACTTCAGCGCCTCGCGGATGGCCCGCTCGCGCTGCGCCAGAATCACCACCGGGAGCTTCTTCTCGAGCACCGGCAGCATGGCCTCCAGTTTCAGGTCCTTCTCTACGGGGCCGGCCGCCTTGGCCTTCTGGTAGCGCCGGGCCCGCTCGAAGAACTCGGAAAGCTCGCGCAGCCGCCGCTCGTAGTTGCGCCGGGCCTCGGCATACGGCGTGCGGCTGGGGGCGTCGGCGAAGGCACGGGATCTCGCGGACTGGATCAGGGGGAACCGCAAGATCATGGCCGCCGAGGGACGGATCTCCATCTCCTGCCAGGTCCAGCCGTCCAGGTGGATGAGCGCGGCCTGTCCGCAGATGACGCCGCCGCCCGGCATGGTGATGACGCTGGTGATGCCGTTGGCGCGCGCCACCGGGATGTGCTCGCTGGCCGGGTTGACGGCGATCAGGGCGCGGAGCTGCGGGTTGAAGTCGCCGATCTCGTCCGTGTCTTGGGTCTCCCGCACCGAGCCGATCTCGGAGAGGCCGATCTCGGTGGCCGAGTCGATCAGCCCGGGATAGACGCGCAGCCCCTTCACCTCGATCACGCGCGCGCCGCGGGGCACGGCGATCTTCGCGCCCACCTCGGCGATCTTGCCGTCGCGGACCAGCACGGCGCCGCCCACGATCTCCGGCCCGGAAACCGGGTACACCGTGCCCCCGCGCAGCAGGAAAGTCTCCTGGGCGCCGGCCGCGGCCGGCAAACCCGCAAGCAGAGCCAACGCCAGTATCCTCATGACGGCCTCCTGAAGCTCGGCGGTCCCGATTTTTTCTGTAGTTCTTTGGCCTTCTCGACCAGCGTCTTCCGGCGCGCTTCGCGCTCGCCGCGCTGGCTGGCGTCGCGGTCGCGGTCGAAGTACACCTCGCCGTCGATCAGCACCTTCTGCACCTTGGCGTAGTTGGAGAGCGGGTGCTGGTCGAAGATGACCAGGTCGGCGTCCTTGCCCGGCTCGATGGAACCCACGCGCTGGTCGATGTCCATCTGCTTGGCCGGGTTGATGGTGATCATCGCCAGGGCCTCGTCCTCGCTCACGCCGCCATACTTGACGATTTTGGCGGCCTCCTGGTTGAGGTGCCGCATCAGCTCCGGGGAATCGGAGTTGAGCGACACCAGCACGCCCTTCTTCAGCATGATGGCCGCGTTGTACGGGATGGCGTCGATGGCTTCCATCTTGTACGCCCACCAGTCGCTGAAGGTGGTGGCGCCGGCCTTGTGGGCGGCGATCTCCTTGGCCACCTTGTAGCCCTCCAGCACGTGGATCAGCGCCTTGATGTTGAAGCCGAACTCGTCGCCCAGGCGCAGGATCATGAGGATCTCGTCGGCCCGGTAGCAATGCACGTGGACCAGAGAGCGGCCCTCCATCAGGTCCACCAGCGGCTCCAGCTTCAGGTCGCGGCGCGGCGGCAGGACCCTGTCGCCGCGCTTGCGCCTGGCCTCGTAGTTGCGCCAGGCCTGCCGGTAGGCCACCGCCTCGGTGAAGGCCTCCCGGATCACGTCCTCAACTCCCATGCGCGTGGCGGGGTAGCGCGGCGGCGACGCGCTAACGCCGAAGGGCGTCGAGCCGCCGCGCCGCTTGGGGTTCTCGCCCAGGGCCATCTTGAGGACCGGCTTGGCGCCGTCGAACAGCAGCCCCGCGGCGTCCTTGCCCCACCGCATCTTCAGCGCGGTGCACACGCCGCCGATGGCGTTGGCGCTGCCGTGCGTGGTCAGGATGGTGGTCACGCCTCCGGCCAGCGCCCGGTAAATCGAGATGTCCTCGGGATTCAGCACGTCCTTGATGCTCACCATCGAGGACACCGAGATGCTGCCCTCGTTGGTGCTCTCGGCCGCGACGTGGGAGTGGTTATCGATGATGCCCGGCATCACGTACTGCCCCGAGGCGTCGATGATCTGCGCGCCCTCCGGAACGAGCACCTTCTCGCCGGCCTCGACGATCTTGCCGTCGCGCACCAGGATGGAGCCCTGAAACCGGCCCTTGGTCACGGTCAGGACGTTGGCGTTCTTGATGACGATGGGCGGGGCCGCCACCAGCGGCGCCGCCGCGGCCAGTATCAGCATCCAGCGCGGTCTCATCGGCTCACCTCCTCGGCCGGCTCCGGCAGGGGTTCGAACTTGACCCCGTCAATGAAGACGTACCTGACCTGGGTCTTCTCCTGGAACAACTCGCCGCTGGTCACCACCAGGTTGGCGATCTTGCCCTGGTCGATGCTGCCCAGGCGGTCGGCCACCCCGTAGATCTCGGCGGCGCTGAGAGTGAAGGCGCGCACGGTATCGGCCTGCGACAGCCCCGCCTCGAGGGCGCGCCGCACGGCCCGGACCAGCTCGCGCGAGCTGGTCACCCCTTCGGTGTAGAAGGCGAATGGCACGCCCGCCTTGACCAGCGCCGCCGGGGTCGAGGGCGCGCGCTCACGCAGCTCGAGCGTGCGCAGCGCCTCGACGTCCTCGGGGTCCGCGTCCCGGCTGCGCTCGGGCCATTTCAGGCTCACCAGCACCGGCGTGCCGGACTTTTTCAGCAGCTCGGCCGCGCGCCAGGCTTCGTGAGCTCCGTACAGCACCGCCGGGCGCTTCAACTCGGAGGCGAACCGCAGCATGCGGTCCACCTCGACGGCCCGCGTGGCCGGCAGCAGCAGTCGCGGCGCCTCCAGCACGCCCTCCAGCGCCCGGTCGTAGTCCGGACGCTTGGCGCCCACCGGCCGCGCCGCGTAGGCCTCCTGGGCCAGCTTGTAGTGCTCGGCGTCCAGGAAGATCTGCCGGATGTAGGCCAGCACGCCCATCAGCGAGCCGGGAAAGCTGCTGAACCCCGTGCTGGACACCGTCAGGTATAGACCGGCCGGAGAACTTACCACCATCTGGCCGCCCTTCTCTCCGGCCAGGTTGATCACCGCGCCCTGGCCGGCGAAGATGCCCCGCGGCGGGAAGGTCACCGCGGTGGTGAAGCCGGCGCTGCGAGCCGTCTCGATCCGCCGGTCCGAAGGACTGACCAGGTCCGCCGCCCTCACCCAGCTCGTGTTGGACGGCCGGTCTTCCGGGCCGCGCGCCGGCGGGCTGGTAGTGGTGGGCAGGGCGGGCGGTCCCGGAGTCTCCGCGGGCGCCGGCGTCGCAGGCGGCCCCGGAGTGCGTGACGAGATGCGCGTCGAGACCGCGGTGGTCGTGGCCGCCTCGGCGATTCCCAGGGTACTCAGGGCGTCAATCAGGCCCGGGTAGACCGTCAGGCCTTGGCCTTCGATCACCCAGGCGTCCGGCGGGATGGCCACGCTGGCGCCGACCTGCTCGATCAGCCCGTCGCGGACGACCACGGTGCCGCGCTCCAGCACCGGGCCGCTCACCCGTATGATCCGCGCGTCGCGGATCGCGAACACCGATGGTGGCGCGGCCTGGAGCGCGCAGACCGCAACGCCGAGCAGCAAGACGGTTTTCCTCATAGGGCCTCGATATACTGTAGAGTCTACGATGGTAGTCCGAAAAAAGTTACGGTACAAGGACGCCGGGGTCGATATCGACGAGGCCGACCGTGTCGTAGCCCACATCAAGCGCCTGGCGGCCGGCACGCTGACCCGAGGCGTGGTCGCAAGCATCGGCGCCTTCGGCGGCGGCTACTTGCTCTCGGGCTGGCGGCGCCCGGTGCTGGTCAGCTCCGCCGACGGCGTAGGCACCAAGCTCAAGGTGGCCTTCCTGGCCGGCCGGCACGACACGGTGGGCCAGGACCTGGTCAACCACTGCGTTAACGACATCGCGGTGCTGGGCGCCGCGCCCTTGTTCTTCCTGGATTACTTCGCCACCGGGAAGCTGGCCGCCGGAACCGTCCGGGAGGTGGTCACAGGACTGGCGCGGGGTTGCCGGGCGAACGGCTGCGCCCTGATCGGCGGCGAGACCGCGGAGATGCCGGGACTCTACGCCGCGGGCGAGTACGACCTGGCCGGGTTCATCGTCGGAGCGGTCGAGCGCAGCCGGCTGCTGGCTGGTGAACGGATCCGCCCGGGCGACGTCTTGATCGGGCTGCCCTCGACCGGCCTGCACACCAACGGCTATTCGCTGGCCCGCAAGCTGCTCTTCGAGGTGGCCGGCTACGGTGTGAAGACCTTCCTGCCGGAGCTGAGCTGCACCGTGGGCGAGGAGTTGCTCAAGGTGCACCGCAGCTACCTCGCTCCCCTTCAGGCGCTGGCCTCCCGCGGGCTGCTCAAGGGCGCGGCGCACATCACCGGCGGCGGGATCACCGGGAACACCCCGCGCATCCTGGCCCGCGGCTTGGCCGCCGAGGTGCACCCCGGCGCGTGGCCGGTTCCGCCTGTCTTTGCAGTTCTGCGCCGGCTGGGGAACATTCCCGAGGACGACTACCGCCGCACCTTCAACCTCGGTATCGGCCTGATCCTGGTGGTCTCCGCGCGCCGGCTCAGGCGCGTCGAGGCGGTTCTAGAGACCATGGGAGAGACTCACTACCGGATCGGACGCGTCGTCACCCGGCGCCGCGCCGCTCCCCGCGTCATCTACGTATGAAACGCATCGGCATTCTGCTCTCCGGGCGGGGCTCGAACCTCGAAGCCATCGCCGGCAACGTGGCCGCCGGCCGCCTCGCGGCCGAAATCGCGGTGGTGATCTCGAACCGTCCCGAGGCCCGCGGCCTGGAGATCGCCCGCCAGCGCGGCCTCAACGCGGTGTGCATCCCCTCGAAGGGCCTGGACCGCGAGGTCTACGACCGCATGGTGGTGGCGGAGTTGCGCCAGCACCAGGTGGACCTGGTCTGCCTGGCCGGCTTCATGCGCCTGCTGAGCGCCTACTTCGTGCGCGAGTTCCCGCTGGCCATCCTGAACATCCACCCCGCGCTGCTGCCGGCCTTCCCCGGTCTGGACGGCCAGCACCAGGCCCTCGAGCACGGCGTCAAAGTCTCCGGCTGCACGGTGCATTTCGTGGACGAGTTTCTGGACCACGGGCCGATCGTCGTGCAGCGGGTGGTGACGGTGCTCGAGAGCGACACGGTCGAGACGCTTTCGGCGCGCATCCTGGCCGAGGAGCACCAGGCATACAGCGACGCCATCCGCATCGTGCTCTCGGGCAAGTGGCGCCTGGAAGGCCGCCGGGTGGTTGTCGAGGAGTGAGGGGTTGCCGGAGCGCAGTGCCAGGGGACGGGCTTGTCCGAGGCGTGGTTAGCCCACGGGGAGACTGTTTTGGCGGGCGAAATCCCAGACCTGGCTGTCGGCGGATTCCCCCAGGCCGCAGTCGTGGACGTGCACGCTTCCTGGAAACAGGTCGGCGAGAGCTCGAACCAGCCTTGGGGGGGAGGTTCTCGTCGAGGAGCAGCTTCATTCGACCAGGATCTCCAGGTTCCTTTCCCGGTCGGCGGCGAAGGCCAGGCAGGCGAGGATGTCCTGCTCGGTCAGATACGGGAAGTCGGCGAGGATTTCCTGATGGGTCATGCCTGCGGCGAGGTACCCGAGAACGTCATACACAGTGATCCGCATTCCCCGGATGCAGGGCTTTCCGCCCCGCTTCCCTGGTTCGATGGTGATGATCCCGTGGTACTCCATTGCCCGGTGCTCGACTGTCTCCCTCGACCATAGAATAGCGCGTGCAGGGCGCGCCGTAGGCGGCAGGTGCTGACCGGCGGTCACTTGCCCCGGCGGCTGCTCGGTGCCATGCTGCGATGGATCGAGGCGTTGCCGGCGCCAACCGGACTGCCCAAGCTTGAAGGGAGACAAACTCGGCGAACAGCGCCACACGGGGCGGGCAAGTGTCTGACGGCCGGCTCAGGGCAAGTGCAGTTTTCAGCCCTCAAGGCCTTGGGAGGTAGCGGCATGGGCCCATGCGGGCACTGCCGGAGGGTCAGGCGCCGGAATCTCGCTCTGGCGCGTTGCCACTGGGGCGCGTATGCTAGACTTGCACGGAAGTGCAAAATGATTGAATAACGGCGTCGGCTCCAGTCGACCGAGTAGACTTGGCAGTGACGATCTGACCAAGACTCGGACGAAAGGAGCCGAGCATGTTGATTCACTGCTGTCCGGTTAGAAGTCGAACAGAATCAACTGGTTGCCGACATCGAGTAAATCGCTCTCGGAGTCGGATGCTTGAAGTGCCCGTAAAATGGGCGTTTTCTCGAAAAGCGTGACGC
>Ga0315289_10008735_pt1 | contig 14624 bp, 7 predicted proteins | sample YL17G11_40_MG_FD_203452 | JGI IMG/M metagenome (GOLD analysis project Ga0315289, IMG submission 203452) | Sediment microbial communities from Yellowstone Lake, YNP, Wyoming, USA - YL17G11_40 | ecosystem: Environmental > Aquatic > Freshwater > Lake > Sediment | place: USA: Wyoming | collected...
CCACGCATCCGGCGGGCGGCTTGACAAGGTTTTCTACGCGGGAAGAAAGCAGCAGGTGTCCGCCTTCGGGCATGGCATCGCGCGCATTGACCGCGATATTGAGAAGGGCGCTTTCCAGATGAGAACGGTCGCCAAGCACGCACGACTGGTCTGCGCGCAGGTCCGTTGCGATCGTGATTCGGGGATCGATAATATGGCGCAGGAGCGCAACCGCCCCTTCCACCAGCTCATGCATTTCCACGACGCTGTGCTGCATGGTGTCTTTTTTGACGAAGTTGAGGAGCTTGCGGGTGATGCCCGCGGCCGATTCGCCGGCCTTGGCGATCGCTTCGGCGAATTCGGCGCCCGCGGGATCAGTTTCACCAAGCCGCTGCTTGAGCATCGCGGAATAGCCGTTGATGATGCAAAGCATATTGTTGAAATCGTGCACAATGCCGCCGGCCAGCTGGCCCAGGACCTCGAGTTTTTGCGACTGGCGGAGTTCCGCTTCAAGCCGGGTCTGTTCCGCCTCGGCGCGTTTGCGATGAGAGATATCGCGGCTGATACCGACGATGCCGAGGATTTTGCCGTCGTCATTACGCAGAGGCACCTTGGTCGTGGAGACCCAGTTTTCGTTGCCGTGCTGGTCCAGGCTTTTTTCTTCGCGGTCTATGATGGGTGTTCCCCGGCTGACGATCAATTTTTCATCGGCCGCGTATTGGCGCGCCATTTCGCTGGGAAAGAAATCAAAATCGGTCTTTCCCGCGGCCGAGGCCTGGTCGGTGACGCCTAAAACGCGCAGGTGCGCGCGATTGTTCATGATAAAATGGTGGTCGCGGTCCTTGACATAGATATAATCAGGCATGGTATCGGCAAGGGTGCGGAGCAGATCTCGTTCGTAGGCAAGCGCATGGCGGTGCTGTTTAAGGTCCAGGGCGTTGGTCCAGAGATCGGCGATCAGGTTCTCCTGCTCGGAACATCGCCTGGCAAGCAGGGAAAGGATCGTCTGAGGGTCCTGGTCCAGCGAAGCGGATTTCTCGCGGTCCATGAAATCCTCCTTTAAGCGAAGGAAACTGAACTTAAGCGATTAAGCACTTCTGTGTATTTATTCATGATTCAGCCGGATAGTGATTGACAGTAATATACACGAAAAATCGGGATTGTGCAGGAAAATGTGGAAATGGACGTTCGTGCCTAATCATTATGCAAATAAACTGAGAAAAATAGGGATAGTGAAAGCCTTGGTTTTGCGGGTTTGTTCCGGCTTGGTCGAAAGGCGCGCGGCATAATAGCGGCATAATATAGGATAATACTAATTAGGGCAACGGATCGGTTCTATTTGAGGTGCACTTTCATTTCAGGCTGCTTCATAAATACCCCGCCACGCCAAACAATCCTGGCGCCGGTTCCACCCTCGTAAATCCGGCTTCCTTTAGACGCTGCACCACGCCTTTGGTGACCCGCGCGCCGCTTTTGCTTTTCGGGTCGCCGATATAATGGAACATGCGGCCTCGGGGCGCGAGTACCCGCATCGCTTTCCTATAAAACAGGCCGGAATACAGTTCCCCCGAAAGGCCGAAAACCGGGGGATCGTGGATGATGCGGGAGAATGTCCCGTCCGCGAACTGGTCGATGATCTCAAAGCTGTCGCCGGTCCGCATTTCGATTTTCGGATTGTCAAATAGCGCCCGCGACCAGGGATTGCTTCGCGCGATCTCCTGCACCACGGGATCGAGCTCGATGGTCACCACCCGGTCGGCAGTTTTGGCCGCCTCTATGGCCGTGTATCCCAGACCTGTTGCCGTGTCAAGAACCCGGCCGCGCAGAGGGGCGATCGCCGCGACCATTGCGGCCGCGGCATCCAGCGGGCTGATGCCTTGTACCCGGTGCATCAGAACGCCGGATATTGTCAGCGCCGGAGCGCTTTCCGTGGGCATGAGGGCGTATGACCGGCCGAATTCTTCGGAATAAATACGCACGGGGTCAGCCGCGTTGTCGCAGACGAGAAAGCAGGCGGAGGGATTGGCGCTGATCTCCTCAGCCAGATTCCAGGGCAGAAATGCGCCATCGGCAAAGCGGACGCCATCATCGGATACACGCGCGGATTTCGTGGAGACGCCGAGATCGTCCGAAGCCAGGATCTGCGAATCGCCGCGTTCGCGGGCGGCAAGCATCGGGGTGGTTTGAAAGTGGGATAGGATCATGGGGTTGTCCACGATCCGCTTTACAATCCTGCGTTCGGCCTTAATTCCGGGCCATCAATCATCCCCCAATTATCAAATCCGAATCCCGCCGAGATGGAGAACCGGTGGCCGCCCACGGGCGCCGGGCGGTCCATGCCATAGTCCCATTTAAGTTTGATGCCGCAGGGGTAGTTGCTGTACATGAGGGTTTCCAGCCGCACCTCAGCGCCGGCGGAAACCAGCCAGTCGCTCCGGCGGAACAGATCGTCGCGCGGGCGGTTGCGTATTTCGTCAATGGTGCGGAACCCGGCCGCGGCGGTGGTGCTCAACGCGCCGTAGAGATGGTCCAGATACCATACGCTGACCTTCCGGTCGATGGACCCGGGCCAGAGAGGAAAGCGATACGAAAGCCCGCCCCAGGCCAGCGTATTGCCTGCGATGACCCCTTTAAGGTAGGGGAGCTTCTTATAGGTCGTATCACCCACCGTGTTGACCAGGGTATCGTAATGGGTGGCGCGTTCGTAATACGCATAGCCAGGATGCCAGTAGATTTCCGGTTCGTAATAATAGGGAAAGTTCGTGAATTTTTTAGGCAGCTTGAAAAGGTCGGCCCCGGCCGCGCCGGCGTCGAGAAGGAAAACATGCTTCTTATGCCAGGGGGATGCGAATCCGGCGATCAGGTGCGCTTTCAGTTCGTTATAGGCATAGATATCGTAATTTTCCTGCCCTTTGCGGTTGAAACTCTTCTCGTCGTCAATCAGTTTCTGGTCGTACAGGGTATACTGGGCCTTGAGCATCAGGCCTTTCGGGGCGATATTCATGGTGGGTTCGGGCGCTATGCCCATAAACGCCCAGTAGGCGCCGGCGCGGAAACTTTTTGCTATGTTGTAAAGAAATGTCGTTTGCGTGGAATAAATCGCGTCCAACAGAAGGGTTACGTCCGTGCGGTCGTACCCGCCGAACACGGAAACGCCGTTCATGCCCTCATCCCCCATGCCGCCGCGCGTCCAGTAATACGCCACTTTCAAATACGCGGAATAGGGCGTGATATCATACGGCAATCGAAATGTCGCGCCTTCGATTTCGTCAAAGAAATAGTCCTGGCCGGTGATGCCCCGCTGCATATATTCAAACGACAAGGGCAGAGGCAATGTGCTGGTTTCGCCGAAAAGGCCGAAATCATAATTTATTTCCGGGCTGATCAGGCCGCGCTTGGGATCGATGAACGTGAGAACGCGCGAGGGGTCAAGCAACAGATAACCGCCCAGAAAGTTGCCGGTAAAAAGACCGGACGAAAGCGCCGCCTGCGAAAACGGGTCAAAGGCATTAAAGACCACGCCCGCCTTGGTGACCGTGACGCCTTTGGATGGATCGTTGTCGCGTGTGACCGCCTGCTCGGCAAGGAGCGTAGGGATCCATATCAGTTTGCGTGGAAATGCGGAATAACGCTTGGGCGACGAATAGGAGTTATCGACCGCGGGCGCGGGAACGGGTGCGCGCGCGGCAAGCAGCGCGGTATCCGCGCCGAGCTCTTCGACAACGGCAATGGAATCGAGTAGATAAATCCCGAAACCGGCGGCGTCGTAATTGGTGTACACGAGTTTTTTTCCGTTTTTCGAAATATCGGGCATGAACGCGCCGCCCGAGACGTTGGTGACGCGCTGCAGCCGGCCGGTGCCGAGTTCGCATCGGTAAATGTTGAAAATGCCGGTGCGGTCCGATGCGAAGTACAGCATCGTTCCGTCGGAGGAAAAACGGGGATCGCGCTCATCGCCTTTGGTGTCGCAGACGGTGATCAGCTCGCGGGTGAGGGTGTCGTAGATGCCGACCTTGCGGTCATCCTGGTCGATGTAGCTGAGCGCGATGCGCCGGCCGTCGGGCGACCAGTCGAAGGAAAAGATCGTTGCAATCGCCGCGTCGGGTCTGGCCGAGTCGGGATAGACCATGCGGATATTTTTCCCGGCGGTATCGCTCAGGCAGATGAAATAGCGGTCGCGATCGTGGTGTCCGGCAACGATCATATCGCCTTTGGGCGAAAACGCCGGATGGAACAGACTCATTTTTTTCGATACCTGGCGCTCGGTTTTTTTTCGGAACGGGTCGAAGGACTCCTTTTCGCGCGGCAAGGTGTCGATGAAAACGTCGCGCACGCGTAGATTTCCTTTGCCCGAAGCCAATGTTGATTTTCCCGATTTCATGCTCGAGAAGGCGATCAGCCCCGACGGCTTGTGGATCGAATAATCGCCCTTGATCCCGCCGGCTTCGACCTTGATGCGTTTGTCTTCCTTCACCGTGTCGATGAGGCTGTATGAGTAAAGGGACCGGTAGAAATAGGAATAATCGGCCTTGCCGTTCGATATGAAATAGATTTTCTTTTCGTCGGCCGAAAAGCGCGGATAGGCGTTGTCATAGCCGTCCTTGTTGATTTTGTGTCCGTAAACCTGTTTGCCGATGCTTTTAAGCTGCGCCTCGTAGCGGTCGATGAGGGACTGTTTCCAGCGCCGGTAGAGTTCGCGTCCGGAAATTCCAAGAACGGGCCGTATGACGCGGTCGAAATCCAGGCGCGTGGGCTTGGCGCTTTCGCGCAGGATCGCCGTGACTTTTTCGTATCCCCAGGTATCGGCGATATAGCGCACGAGTGAAAGACCGTGGTTGTAGGTCTTTTCGAAGTCGTCGCCTTTGCCGGCAAAAACGAACATATGGTCGTACGGCAGCAGCTTTTTAGAAAGCGCAAGCGATCGGAGAATCATGTCCCGGTGCGAGTCCCAGGCATCGGCGCCGTGACGCGTGCTTTCGAATTGAGAAATGCCCTCGAAAAACCAGGGCGGCAGGATTTCGCCGGGAAAATAGAGCATGCCTTCAACACGGCGCATTTCATTGGGATGACTGAAAAAGCCTCCTTGCAAATAGGGAATGGTCGATTGGAACTTGTGCGCCGCGGTGATGGACACGATATGGGCGAATTCGTGGGTCACCACGTCGCGCAGGTAATCGTGCGTGCCGCGGAGGTTGGTGAAATCAAGGCCGTTGGCCGCGATAAGGATGATATCGGAAAGGTCCATGGCCCAGCCGTCGCCCATGTCGTTGTCGATGACCAGCACCTCGGTCTTTTCGGGAAGCACCAGCTGATAGGTGTTCCGGTAAATATCGTAGAGCTGATTAAGGATAGCGCCGGCTTCGCGCGCCGTTGCTTCGAGACCGTCCTGATAATGGATGATGAAATGATCGTCCTGGATCGTATAGACCGGCATGTCCCAGGCGTTCAGATTGACGGCGTGCGTTGGGAGCGCGAGAAGCGGAAGAACGAATACGCGTGCTATCGTGCGTCCGACGCAATGGAGTCGCGGGCGGAACCTTCGGCATATGGGTTGCAATAATCGGCGCATTGAAATCACTTCACGACCGCCATTTTCCAGAATTTCGCCTGCTTCCTGCCGTCAACGGTTGCTTCCAGCCGGCAGCGATAGACGCCCGGCCCGAAGGGATCCAGGGACACCGGCGGCAACTCGCTCCAATCCTGCCAGTTGGTTGCGTATTTGTCCGCATCACCGGTCCAGGAGTAGGCGAGAAGGCCTGTCATGGTGTAAATATCGAGACGCGCGTTACGGGTCGGGCCGCTGAACCGGAACCGGAACGTCACGCTGCGGCTGCCATGCGTGGGATTGGGATAGCTGAAAAAGCTGATCGCCTCCTGCCGGGTTGCCGGGGCGGCCGTCGAGGTCCCGGAATAGGCGAAGCTGCGGGCGCCGTCGTATCCTGCCTGCGGCCAGGGGAACGCGGAAACGGATGCTGTTCCGTCAAGTTTCCACCGGTAAACCAACCCGCCTGCCGATACCGCCACCATGTCCGCGCCGCCGTCGGCATCGAGGTCGGCGACCATGGGCGCGACGCCGGCGCCCGTGCCCATGGTAAGCGGCCAGTACGACTGGCGGTCGACGCCGACATTGGCTAGCGTGTCGATGAACGCCGGCCGCATGCCGCCGGCATTAAGCAGGTCAACGAAACCGCCGGGCATGATATAGTTGCTGATCAGCGAATCGCCGAATTTAAGGAGCGAATCCACCAGGCCCGCGCGCAGGCCTGGAATGCTGTCACGCGCGCCGCTGGTTTGCGTATAATAGACTTTGGTGCGTGCGGCGTTCGTGCTGTCGATATGGAAAAAGGAGAAGGTGGCGTTTTCGCCCGTGGGCGATGCGTAGGCGATGAATGGGGTGCCCGAGGCGTCGGCGCCGATGATGGGTGTGCGCAACACGTTGCCGCGATAGTACCAGTACCTATTGTCAAGATACGACGGCCAGCCCGTGACCGGAACGCCTTTATAATTGAGCGCATAGAGACCGTTGGTACCGCTGATTAGAATATCAAGGAACCCATCGCGATTAAGGTCCGCAAGGGCCGGCGCCGATGGATTGGCAGGGAGCACGGCTCGGTCGTTGGTCGGTTTTTCAAGATAGGTGTAGGCTGCGGCCCAGTCGATGGGTGTGCGGTCATCCGGCCAGCCAAAGGCCGGCCTGAGGTTGTGCGCAAAGCACCAGAGTCCCTGCCGGCTGTCGCTGACCACCAGTTCGTTCGCATTATCGCGGTTCAGGTCGCCGGTGACAAGAGCATACGGGCCGATGCCTTTGCGCAGGCGGGTCGTGTCGGTCCAGCGCCCTGTGCCCAGGTCGACCATTGACAGCAGCCCGTCGCTTTGCACCACCGCGCACCGGCCGGTCTCCCCGGCCAGGGCGGCAATGGCGCACACGGGGCTTATTGACGCAAGAGAAATTTTGCCGCGCACCGTGTCGGCGCCCGCGGTCGTGTCGCCCCACACCACCGCGCCGGTGGAGCAACCCGCGGCCCAGGCGCCGCCCGAAAGCAGGGAGATCCAGGTCGATGCGGGGCAGGGGAGCGCAATCATGCGCCATGCCGCGGTGTCCGGGTCCGCGGCGGCAAGGCTGTCGAGCACGGCAATGCGGCTGCCGGCGCAGGGAACATAGATCCGGTTGTCGATGACCGCGGGCATTGCGGCGGGTGCCGGCAAACCGGCCAGCCAGCGAATGGTATCAGCCGCGGGCACCGCGGAATCGGTGCGCATGATGGTAAGCGCCGGCATGGTCATGAAAGCGCGCCCGAACGCCCGCACCTGCCCGAAGGATTTCCAGACATACAAACGGCCGCTTTCCGACAGCACACACAGTTCGCGCGCCGAATCGCCATGAAACAGGTCCGCCGATGCGGGCTCAAAGCATCGTTCCAAAACCATGCGCCGCGGCCAGCCGGGAACGAATTGGGGCTTGACGCCGCGCGCCGCCGCATTGGGTTTTTCCGGGACCGCCGTGCCGAATTGTACGGAGATATCGAACGCGGTGTCGGCGTAATTAAGCACATAATAATCGCGCACCGCGGTTTTTTCCATCGCGGCGCCCGCATGCGCAGGCTTGATCCCGATGGTAAGGAAGCTGTGCCCGCCGTCGTTGCTTTTGGTGGCGGGACGCGTAAAGGGCCCCATGGAATCGACCGTCGCGCTGTCGTGTCTGCCGATCACGATGTTGCGATGCGGGAAAACGTCTTCGGCGCCGCCGTAGTCGAACGCCGCCTGCGACAGGGCGTTCTGGAACGTGATGCCCAGGTCCGAAACACCGTCGGCTTCCACCAGGCTCACGCCGCGGTACATGGAATCGGCATTGACCATGTTGTAGCGAATCCGCTCGCGGATTATCTGTTCGTCAACATGCCATACGAGTACGCCCGATGCGGGAAGACCGGCGTCGTAGTTGTTCACTTTCGTGATGACGTTCGATGCGGCGTCGCCGGAGGTTGCGACCACCAGCGAATCGAGCTTGACGTTGAAGGGATACGGCGCGATATACACGGTATCATCGTTCTCCGTGGTATCATAGGCGAAAATATGCCCTTTTCCCGACAGGTCGCGCTGCCGGTTTTCGATCAGATAGTATTCGTGATCATTGATGGGGACCAGCAGAATCGTCGAATCGCCCGTTGTATCGACCGGCGGCGCTTTAATGCGATAGGTGCCGGATTCACCGTATTGAGCGACCAGCGGATTGTCCCAGCCCATGTACAGCCGCACCCATGCGGAAGGCCAGGGCGGGATGAACCCATACGCCGAAAAGAAACCCGCGTCCATGATGCAGAAGGCGCCCACACCCGAAAGACCGCTCGTTGTCGAGAACAGGTCGGGAATTCCGATCTGTCGCGCCACCTGGTTCACCAGAATCCCGTGAATGCCCCAGTTGAGGTTGTCCTGGTTTGATGTTTCGGACACCAGCATGACTTCGTCGATCAGCAGCGAGTCATGAGAACGGGGCACGATGATGCCCGTGGTGTCGGCAAAGGTGGAGTCCTTGAAAAAGGCGAAAAAAGTCTTGAAGAAATCCTGCGAAAAGAAGGCGTCGATCATGTCCGACGGCGTGTCTTTGCCGAATTCGCCTTCCTCACCGCCGTCGGTGGAGACGGATGCGCCGGCATGGATGATGAGGAATATAACTTTACGTCCGGTAATAGTATCGCGCACTATGCCCGTGGCCGGATCGCGCTTGAGGGTGGAGAACCAGGAGGCATCGTCCTTGGATGATTGCACCGCATCATGCACGAAGTTGACCAGACCCCTGGTCTGCCGCTCATAATATTCGTTCCACGATTCTTTTTTCTTCTTGCCGCCGGGGGAATAGTAATTCATGGTATGCGGCACGGTATACGCGCCGGTCGGCCCGGCGGGATATATCGCGTACTCACAACGCAGATGACCGCGCGATATGGTGCGGTAATAGCCGGAAGCAAAATCGAGTTGACGGGCAAAATACGCCGAGTCATGCGGCAGACGGTCATATTTGTAAATCGTGTCCGATCGGTAGGCCGCTATTTCGTCCTTTTCATCCACAACCGAAAATTTACCGGTGCCGGTTGTAAGGGGCGAGGTGTCCGCGGGAAAGTCGACCCGCAACGCAATGATCCGGATGGTATCGTTGGCGGCCGTGCCGGCGCCATAGAGGTGGCCGCTGCGCGTAAAGGCGTTGGCAACGATGTTTTTTTTCGACACGCCGGCGGCGAGCATTGTCCTAAGATCGCCCGCGGCGGCCGTATAGAGCACGGCGCCGCAGATACAGGCGGCGGCAAAAGCGGATCGTACAAGCGTCATTAATCGCGTCTTCCGTTGTGGGGCGCCGGCCGCTTAAAAATTAAAAATCAGCGACACCCGCGGTTGCTGGTGGCGCACACCCCAGCTGCCATGGCGATGGTCGTTCGTTCTTTCGGTGATCACCCTTTTCAGCAGTCCGCTCATGAAACCTTCGGGCGAATGGATATACGAAAAGTCAAAACTCATATTGCCGTATTTAAGCCCCACGCCCAATGTCAATTCGTAGCGCTGTCCGACGTAGTCGAAGAGAAACCCCGTGCGCAGCGCCAGAAAATTGATATACCAGAATTCGATGCCGGCATTGATGTTGATTTCCTCCAGCTCGCTTTCCAGCTTTTGCCTGGTTGTCTGGCTTGCGCTGTCTTTTTGGAAAAGGTCCGTATAGAAGGCCTTGTAAAACGGATCGGGATCGCCGGATTCGTAGGCCTTGGCGATTTCACGATTCAAATCCAGAAGAATCGTCAGATCGGTTGCCGACGTTTCGAGCGCTTTATACGCACAACCGAATTTGATGGTAAACGGGATCGGGTCTTTTTCTTCTTCAGAAATGTAAAACACCGGAGGCCCCATGTTCTGGGCGGTAAGCCCGAGTGACAGCCCTTTGGTGAACAGATTGCGTTTCAACAACGACGCATCGATGGCAAAGGACCGGGCCGTGCCCTGGTCTCCAGGGCCGATGTTGGGTGCGAGCGCGCTTTGCAGATACTTGACGTTTAATCCCACGGAAAAATCTTCTTTCAGCTCCAATCCATAGCACAGACCGAATACGCCTTCCCATGACCGGAATTTGGCAATTTCGCGGCCTTCTTCATCATTGAGTGTGTTTTCACCGAAGTTGATGAAATTGGCCGAAATGCCAAACGTTCCCCAGTCTTCGGTAGGGTAGATGAATGCCGCATATGTATGCCACAGATCGCGCAGCTTGAGCGTGGGAAGCAGAAGCTCCCAGAACAGGAATACCTGCTTGTCCGCATAATCGTATTCGTTGACGGCTCGATCCGTGGCAATCCATACATCTTTGCCGTGCACGGCAATGCCGTAGACCCGGTCGCCCACAATGGCGTTTTTAGAGTGGAATGCCTTCCATTCGGGAGGATTTTCGATCTTTTTTCCGCTTTTATCATAACCAATCCGGCCGGCCTTATGAGATATGGCGCCTTTGGTCGTGCCGATCCACATCCGGCCGGGTTCATACTCGGCGAATGAAAGGACGCGGCTGTCCGGGAATTTATAGCGCTTCCATGCTGTTTCGGAATAAATGGAAACGCCGCTATTGCCGCCAACCCAGAGCCTGTTATCGGAATCGAGCAGAAGACAGGTTACTTCGCTGGACAGCAGGCCGGATGCGGTATCAAAACGGACCCATGAACTGTCTCGCTTCTGCAGCAGACCCGAGCGCGTGCCGATATAGAGAACGCCGGGTTTGCCGAAGGCCACGGCAGTGACTGCGGAGTCGTTAAGCTGCAACGGCGTAAAACCGCACTTTGTCCACGCGCCGTCTGCAAGAATGGCCGCTCCTTTATCGGTGCCCACGGCCACTTCGCTGTTTGCACCAAGCGCAATCGACGTAATGTTTTCAGATGGCAGCCCGTCGGCCGCGGAATAGCGGCGCCACATCTGGCCGTCAAACCGCCACAGGCCATGCGGCGTGCCCGCCCATACTTTGTCCGTTGCGTCAACCTTCAGGGCGGTGATGCTGTCATCGGCGGCAATGGCATAGGGAATTCGGATCTCCACTTTGTTTTTCAGCTCCAGATCAGGGCTTTGCAAAATAGCAATGATCGACTGGGCCGCAGGACCGCGCCTTGTTGAATCGACGATGGCGGCAATCAGGCCGTCGATGGTGGATGAATCGCGATACAGATTTTCCTGGTCCAGAATACGGCTTGCATAATCGGCGGCGATCGAATCGCCGTCCATGGACAGCGTATCGCCGCGCACTTTGTGCAGATAGACCACAAGCGCTTTGCAGCGCTTCATTTCGATGCCGTTTGCCTCGCGGATTCTCTGGGCAGCCAGGCGGAGCATGGTATCATCATCGGATTCAAGGAATTTTTTGGCGATATCGGCAAGATTATCGTCCTGCTCGATGATATACATATCGTAATTGTCCCAGGATTTGCCATTAAAGCATACCAGGCCGTTGCGCGTACCCACCCAGATTTTTTCGCTCAGATCCAGTTCGTTCTTGGTGCGCGCGGCAATGGCATAGTAAGGTGCATATGCGCCCGCGGCATGGGCTTTCCATGCATTGGCCAGCGGCGCCTGTCCAAGGCCGGCGGGATTGAAATAGGTTGCATTGGCGTCATCTGAAACGGCCGTAAAGGCTTCTCCCAGGCCTGTGGCACGCGCGCCCGGGGGAAAAACCAGGGTTATAACCGCGGTTTGAAATGCTGCATGCGCCTGCGCGCAGAACAAACCGATGAGGACGACCGGCATCCATCCGGCTGTGCGGATCAATCGCATGATCGTTGCATCGTTTCTATGCCGAAGCAAGGGTTTTTTTCCATTCGGGAAGGCGCGGCAGCTCATTTTCACTGATAAGCGGTTTGAATCCGAAAACCTTGGTGTCGCGCAGATTTTCATCGCCCTGATAAATTCTTATGCAGCAGCGACACCCCACATGAAAAGGCGGAATCAGGTTCGGATAGCGGAAGATCTGCTCCCGCGTTACAAATGAGCCTTTTAGAACGCTATCCTGACATACCGGATCATTCCCGGCGTAATCGTAATAATAAAACTGGGTTCCCTTCTTGTCGCCATCTTCAATGGTTGTGAGGCTTTTTTCCAGGTCAATCTGCCAGCTTTCCACCAGTCGTTCCTTTTCGCCGCCGGAGATCGCTTTCCCTTGTATATCTACGTTTTGCAATGCCAAATATTTACGCAAATCCTCGATCGAAGGTTTATGCGCCGCAATATTCTCACGCGGGCTTTTGCGCACAATGGAATATATTCCGCTGTGATGGATCACCGGCTGTTCCGCTTTCTCCGGTTCCCTTTCCTTATTCACGCCAACGCGTATGGCGACAAGGATGAAGATAAGCAGTATTGCCAGGCCGATGAGTGCGATCATCATACGAAACCCCCGAGGGCTGGTCCGGAATCAAGATCCGGTATTCATGGAAATCCGCCAGGATCCTACATGGTATCAACTATCGCCCTGCCGAACCCCGAACAACTCAATGTCTGTGCATTTTCCATAAGTCGTGCAAAATCATAGGTGACTGTTTTCTGCACGATCGTCTTTTTCAAGCCGTTAATAATAAGGTCCGCCACCTCGTTCCACCCCAGATGGCGCATCAACATCTCTCCGGACAATATCACGGAAGAGGGATTGACCTTGTCCAGGCCCGCGTATTTGGGCGCCGTCCCATGCGTCGCCTCAAAAAGCGCGTGGCCGGTCACATAATTAATATTTGCGCCCGGAGCTATGCCGATGCCGCCCACCTGCGCCGCCAGTGCGTCCGATATATAATCGCCGTTCAGGTTCATGGTTGCGATAACGCCAAATTCGCTGGCACGCGTCAGGATCTGCTGCAGAAAGTTATCGGCAATGGCGTCTTTTATCAGTATTTTTCCCGCCGGCGGCTTCCCGCCGCATTCGTTCCACGAAACCGTTTCATCGCCGAATTCCTGCTTTGCAAGTTCATAGCCCCATGCGCAAAAGGCGCCTTCGGTGAACTTCTGTATATTGCCCTTATGCACGAGCGTCACGCTCGTGCGCTTCTGCCCGATCGCATAACGGATGGCCGCGCGTATCAATCGTTTTGACCCGGTCTCGGAAATGGGCTTGATGCCGATGCCCGAATCTTCGCGCAGGTCCCACCCGTACTCCTTCTTGAGAAAATGGATCAGCTTCAGCGCACCGTCTGTTCCCGCTTTGAGCTCCTTGCCGGCGTAAACATCTTCGGTGTTCTCACGGAATATGACCATGTCCACGTCTTCGGGCTTTTTTACCGGCGATGGCACACCCGGGAAATACTTGACTGGTCGCAGGCATACATAGAGATCAAGCGCCTGGCGCAGGGTCACGTTGAGCGACCGGATGCCGGTCCCTATGGGCGTAGTAAGCGGGCCCTTTATGCCGACAAGAAATTTACGAAATGCCGCCACGGTCTCGTCGGGCAGCCAGGACCCGGTTTTCTGGAAGGCCTTTTCGCCGGCCAGCACTTCGGTCCAGAAAATCTTCCGCTTTCCATTATAGGCTTTTTCAACTGCTTTGTCAAATACGTGTTGCGCGGCCCGCCAGATATCGGGCCCGGTACCGTCACCTTCTATATAAGGAATAATGGGGGTATCGGGGACGGACAGAATGCCGTTGCGCATGGTGATCGTATTTTCCATCCCGCGCCATACCTCTATAAAATATTGATACAAAAGTATCCGAAATGCCGGGTGCCGGAATTTCACGGCGACAGACAATTGAGTAAAATACGAAATCGGCTGTCGGCACTACAAGCCCAACTATTGACAGGAAAAGGAGATAGATGGTATCTTAGAAGCATGCTAAGGATATAGTCCTCGCCTCTGATTTGAGCGGGAATAACTCAACGGTAGAGTGCCACCTTCCCAAGGTGATGGTTGCGGGTTCAAGTCCCGTTTCCCGCTCCATTTTTTCCATTGGCCGTACAGAGCCAAAACATTATTCCACGAAGTCACACGAAGATACACGAAGAATACCAAGAAAGGAGAAACTGATTATGACGGAAGAATTGCTTTACAAAGATGAGGTCTATTCCATTATGGGAGCGGCCATGGAGGTGCATTCAACCTTAGGGCCCGGTTTCCTGGAAGCCATTTATGAAGAGGCCATGGTGATCGAATCGGAATTGCGTGGAATCCCGTGTTGTGTGCAGAAGGAAATTCCGGTTTTTTATAAAAATCGCAGACTTAAAAAACGCTATAAAGCTGATTATGTTGGATACTCAAAAATCCTTGTTGAGTTTAAATGCCTGCTAGCACTTACTTCCAATGAGGAAGCTCAGATCCTCAATTATCTTAAGGCTACACAATTTAAGGTCGGCCTGCTAATAAATTTTGCGAGTCACGGCAATTTGGAATGGAAACGATTTGTTTTCTGAAATATTGTTTCAATCGCATGCTCGATTTTGTTTGAAATTTGTCATTGGATTTGGCTTTCTTCGTGTTGCTTCGTGTGACTTCGTGGATAGATTGTGCCGTATTCTGTTCCGATCACGCGTACGGATAAATTGGCTATCCTTGAATGGCAGCGCCATGGTACATCGTCGAATTATTATCGGTTGATTCGATTCGTGTTTATTCGTGCAGATTCGTGGCTAAAAAGGTATTTGTATTTTCTT
>Ga0315289_10008737_pt1 | contig 14623 bp, 13 predicted proteins | sample YL17G11_40_MG_FD_203452 | JGI IMG/M metagenome (GOLD analysis project Ga0315289, IMG submission 203452) | Sediment microbial communities from Yellowstone Lake, YNP, Wyoming, USA - YL17G11_40 | ecosystem: Environmental > Aquatic > Freshwater > Lake > Sediment | place: USA: Wyoming | collected...
TGCGCGCTTTGACTTGAGCCGCTTCGGTATGGAGATCATGCGCGCCTCGCCCCGCCAGGCGGACCTGATGATCGTCTCTGGGACAGTAACCAAGAAAATGGTGCCCAACATCGTCCGGCTATACAATCAGATGGCGGAGCCCAAGTACGTGCTGGCGATGGGCGCTTGCGCGACGTCAGGTGGGCCATTTAAGGAAGGCTACAACGTGGTATCCGGCATCGACAAGTTCATCCCGGTAGACGTCTACCTGCCGGGTTGCCCACCCACGCCGGAGGCGCTGCTGTTCGGCGCCCTGAAGATCCATGAGAAGGTGATGGGCCAGTCGGTCAAGTCGGTGCCCTGGTATCGCAAGGACCAGCTTAACGAGCCCTTGCCTGTGCCGGTGCTCGGACCAGACCTGTACAATCCGAAGGATCGCGAGGCGTTGAAGAGGCTTGCAGAGACGGATGCGGAGCAGGGATAGATCGCCAGCAGGAAAGTACACTGTGTATAACGGATGCAATGGTGTAGAGGATCAGCATGACCATAAAAACTGAACCGGCAGCCCGAACCTCTGTGCAGGAAAGTACACTGTGTATAGAAGAAACCACACTGCCCTATGGAGATGCCGTGCCCGGTGCAGTCCTGGAGGACAGCAAGAGCGGACTGGTTGTCGCGGCCGAAAAGCTGACAGAACTGGCGACCTACCTGCGCGACCATGAAGGGTATGACTACCTCTCCATGGTTACGAGCATCGACTGGCCCAGCTACCTGGAGGTCGTGTACTATCTCTACGGCGTCGGCCAGCCGAAACCAGCGAAAGTGCTGAGAGTGCGCCTGCCCGACAAGGCCAACCCGGCGCTCCCCTCCGTGGTGTCCGTGTGGCCGGGGGCGGACTTCCAGGAGCGCGAAGTCTATGACATGATGGGCATCCGGTTCGAGGGGCATCCCAACTTGCGCCGCATTCTGCTTTGGGAAGGCTTCGAGGGGCATCCGCTTCGTAAGGACTACCGGGAAAGCTACTTCGAGGAGGACGCCAAGCCCTATAAGAGCCGGCATCCCGATGGGGCCCACCTTTGGGCTGAGGACCGCGTCCCTTGGAAAGACAACGTGAGCTACCCTGTGGGATGGGATCCCGACCTATGGACTCAGCCCGAGGTGCAGTACCGTCGCATTATGGGCGTAGACGATCAGGTCGATAGCGGCAACGGGTCGAAGTTTGGGACCGAACGCGTGCTCATTAACATGGGACCTCAACATCCCAGCACCCATGGCGTGTTTCGCATGGTCGCCGCGGTAGATGGCGAGAGCGTGGTCGGCCTGGAACCGGAAATGGGATACCTGCACCGTTGCCACGAAAAGATCGGCGAACGCAACACCTACATCATGAACATCCCGTACACCGACAGGCTGGACTACATCACTTCGATGTCTAACAACCTGGGGTATGTGCTGGCCGTCGAAAAGCTGATGGGGCTTCAGGTGCCGGAGCGGGCCGAGTACGTCCGGGTGATCATGGCGGAGTTCACCCGTATCGTGAGCCACTTCATCGCGATCGGTTTCCTCTTCAATGACCTGGGCGCCTACTTCACGCCCGCCCTCTACGGGCTGCGCGAACGAGAACTGATCCTTGACCTGTTCGAGGCCGCTTCCGGCTCACGCATGATGTGCAACTACATGCGCTTCGGCGGCGTGTCCGCGGACCTGCCCGAGGGGTGGATCGAGCGTGCGAAGGAGCTGGTCACCAACCGGCTGCCGCGAGTCATGGAGGAATTCGAAAACCTCCTCACGGGCAATGAGATCTTCCTGATGCGCACCCGGGGCATCGGGGTACTCACGGCTAAAGAGTCAACCGCGTACAGTATGGCTGGCCCGATGTTGCGCGCTTCTGGCGTTGTCTACGACGTCCGGCGCGCCGAGCCCTATTCGATCTACAGCCGTTTCGACTTCGACGTGATCACCCAACCTGAAGGAGATGTGTGGGCGCGGTTCATCGTGCGCATGCGGGAGATCTACGAAAGCCTCCGCATCCTGAGGCAGGCGCTTGACGGAATACCGGAAGGGCCGATCATGCCACCAGGCAAGAAGCAGTATCAGGTGCGCGTGCCGCCAGGCGAGGCGTACTCGCGCATCGAGGGGCCCAAGGGTGAACTGGGCTTCTACGTCGTGAGTGACGGCAAGCCCAACCCCTACCGCTACCATGTGCGCGCACCCACCTTCATCAATCTCACCAGCCTGGCGAAGATGTGCGTCGGTCACAAGATCGCCGATTCGGTGGTGATCCTTGGCGCGATCGATATCGTGCTCGGGGAAGTAGATCGGTAACAGGAAAGTACACTGTGTATAGGAGACCGCCATGTTCGGATCAGGCGCCCTGAAGGGGCTACGCGTAACGCTCAGGGAATTCGTCAGCACGTATGTCGACGATATCAAGCGCATCCCGAGCCGTTATGCTGGCGGGCGCGAGGAGATCGATCAGTCGAGTGCCGGCGAGCAACACGGCCTCTTCACGATCCAATACCCTGAAGAGCACCGCAAGCTGCCAGAGCGCTTCCGCTATATCCCGATCCTCATATACGACGCAGAGACCGGCGAGGACCGCTGCACGGCCTGTGGCATCTGCGCCAAAGTGTGCCCGCCGCAGTGCATCTGGATCGTGAGGGCCAAGGATGAGAGCGGCAAGCCGGTCACCCGGCCGGCCGAGTTCTGCATCGATACGACCATCTGCATGAACTGCGGGTTATGTGCGGAGTTCTGCCCGTTCGACGCGATCAAGATGGACCATAACTTCGAGATCGCCACCTACGATCGCATGCCCCAGCTCCTGTTCGACCTGAAAGCACTGCGCGTGCCCACCACCCATTACGCCCAGATCCGCCCAGGCGACTGGGCTGCCGAGCAGGCGGCACGAGCCGCAAAAGAAGCAGAAAAGGCTGCAAGGGACGCGGAACGAGCCGCGAAGGCATCGCAGCAAAGCAGCGCGTAGGTAGGAGACGCCAGTGCCTCGGTTGCGGTATGAGATGATCATCTACTGGAGCGAGGAAGACCAGGCGTACATCGTGGAGGTCCCCGAGCTCCCTGGCTGTATGGCTGATGGACGAAGCTATCAGGAAGCGATCACCAATGCGGAAACGGTGATTCGAGAGTGGATCGAGATTGCCAGCGACATTGGGTGGCCTATCCCCACACCACGAGGCCGGCTCGTGTATGCATAAGCTATGATAGAAGGAGCTTGAGATGCCTACTGCCGCGCTGATCGTCGCTGCCCTTGCGCTGATCGTTGCCTACCTGGCCGTCAGGCGAGCCGCCGCGCTTGACCAACGATTGGGAAGTGTGGACAGCAGCTTGATAGGGCTGCGAGCCGAGATGACCGATGTGAAAGATAAGCTAGAAGCCCAGATCCTCGACCTGCGGTTCGATCTTCGGCGGCAAGCGGGCGACCTCAGGTTCGAGCCGGCCATGACGATCGCGGAGGCCCTCCAGGTGCACCCGCGCGTTGCTGAGGTGCTCGCTGGGTTTCGTCTGGGTGGCTGTTCGAATTGTGCTGTCAGCGACGTGGACACGATCCAAGGCGCCTGCCAGACCTATGGCGTTGACCAGAATGCCTTGATGCGGGCCCTGAATGCTCTGCTTGGACCGGGCGACGGCCGCTCCGGGCAACCGGAAACCCCAAGGGCGCCAACCTCAAAAACGGACATGTGAGATGTATCCCAAGGCAGAACTGCTGTTCCCGCCCAGGCTGACCGCCTCATTGCGCAACCTGCGCGGACCCGAATGGGCCGAGCTGATCGACCGAGTCGTGAAGCTGCCCGAAATGGATCCTGATAGCCTGGCATTTAGCCTGATGATGATTCGATTGGATGGCTGTGTGAAATGTCATGAGGGCAGCTTCAAGTACATGCGAGGCTGCCAGCTTTGCGCTACCCAGACAGTGATGCAGTTCAAGGGCGCCGATGCCGACCTGCTGGCCATGTACTCGAAGGCGCGCCGCGACATTAGCGCCTACCTTGCCGGGGAACCCATCGAGGAAGAAGAAGAGCCGGAGCCTCCTCACGAGGAGCTCCTTGATCTGCCATGAGTGTGAAGCCGCATGGGGAACGATCGCCGCGGGAGATTGCCATCATCGGCGCAGGGCCGGCTGGGCTGGCTTCCGCGTACGACCTGGCCCGGGCAGGCCATCGGGTTACCGTTTACGAGGCGAGCCCCAACGTAGGAGGGTTGGCAGCCGGCTTCAAGGCGCCACATTGGGAATGGAGCCTCGAGCGGTTCTATCATCACTGGTTCGCTACTGACCGCCACATCCTCGGCCTGATCGACGAGCTCGGCTGGCGAGACCAGGTGGTTTTTCCCCGTCCCTACACGGTCGTCTACTACCAGGATCAGTTCTATCCCCTGGATTCCTACGTCGAGGCGTTCAAGTTCACCGTGCGCCACTTCTCGGTTGTCGACCTGGTGCGCTTTGGGCTGGTCGGCGTCTACCTGCGGATCACGCCTTGGTGGAAGCCGCTGGAGGCTTTCACCGCGGACGCCTGGATGCGCAAATGGGTCGGGCCGCGCATCTACGGGGCCCTCTGGAAGCCGCTGTTGGTTGGCAAGTTCGGGGAAGAGAATCTGAACGTCGTCAACATGGCCTGGCTCTGGGCGCGCCTCAAGGCCCGGACGACGCGGCTGGGCACCTTCGTGGGTGGCTTCCAGACGTTCCTGGACAGGCTCGCCGAGGTGGTGCGAGGCCAGGGTACCGAGATCCGGCTGAGTTGCCCGGTAACGGGCATCCAACAAGCGACCACTGACGCCGCAGATGACGCGCCTCGGAGGCAGGAACTCATCGTACAAACTGCCTCTGGCAGCCGGAGATTCGACGCCGTCATCTCCACCAGCTCTCCAGCGCTGATGGCGCGCCTGGCGCCAGAGCTTCTGGAGAGCTATGCCGGCAAGTTGCGGGGGCTAAAGTCAATGGGCGCGGTGGTATTGGTCATCTCCTTGCGGCAGCAATTCACCAGGTACTACTGGCACAACCTGCCCAAAGATGCCGGATTCCCGTTCCTGGCGATGGTCGAGCACACGAATTTCATCAGCCCCGAGCACTACGGCGGTGATCACCTCATCTACTGCGGCGACTACCTGAACCCAGATCACGAGTACTTCACTCTGAGCAAGGAGCAGCTTCTGGAGCGCTTCTTGCCTTCGCTCGCGAGGTTCAACCCTCAGTTCGATCGCAGTTGGGTGAAGGAGACGTGGCTCTGGAAAACGGCCTACGCGCAGCCAGTGCCGCCGGTTAACCATTCCCGCAATATCCCGCCGTTGCGCACGCCACTCCCCGGGCTCTACTTCGCCAGCATGAGTCAGGTCTACCCCTGGGACCGCGGCACGAACTTCGCCGTCGAGATCGGGCGCAAGGTCGCGGCTCTGGTTGCAGATGACCTCAGTTCCCGTCCCACGGGATAAAAGAAAACACCATGCATGGCGGGCAGTTCGCCGCATTGCGCCCGCCCTGCAGCGTCGAACCATGAACAGGAAAGATGAGTGAGGTAGTGATGTTCACAGGAAAGTACACTGTGTATAGTAGATCGAAAGCCCGCGTCACCCAGGAGCAGGAAAGTACACTGTGTATAATGGTGATGGCCGCCCTTCAGCAAGTCCAGGAGCCCGAGCTGCACAAGGACCTGGTGACGCTTAACATGGTGAGAGACGTCAGCATCAACGAGGGGACGGTGTCGTTCACGGTGGTGCTCACCACGCCGGCCTGCCCAATGCGCACGCAGATCGAACAGGAAGCGCGCGCGGCGGTGCTCAAGCTGCCCGGGGTGAAGCAAGTGACCGTGAACTTCGCATCGCAGGTGCGCGCCGATAACCGTATCGCCGGCAAGCTTGACGTGCCCATCAAGAACATCGTGGCCGTCGCCAGCGGCAAAGGCGGGGTAGGCAAGACCACCGTCGCCGTCAACCTGGCCGTCGCCCTGGCGCAAATGGGGGCCCGGGTGGGCATCCTGGATGCCGACATCTACGGGCCCAACGTACCGATGATGTTGGGGCTGAGCGAGATGCCGGAGCCACAGAATGAGAAGATGGTGCCTCCCACGGCATACGGCGTGGAGGTGATGTCTATCGGCTTTCTCGTGCCCGAGGGCGAGGCGCTGATCTGGCGCGGGCCGATGTTGCACAGCGCGATCCGGCAGCTTCTAACGGATGTGGCCTGGAGCCATCTCGACTACCTGATCGTGGACCTGCCGCCCGGCACCGGCGATGCTCAACTCAGCCTCGCCCAGTTAGTGCCGTTGACGGGTGGTATTATCGTGACGACGCCCCAGGCGGTAGCCTTGGCAGATGCCATGCGTGGGATCACCGCCTTCCAGCGGTTGGAGGTGCCCGTTATGGGCATCATCGAAAACATGGCGGGTGAGGTGTTCGGCGTAGGCGGCGGCGAGCAGGCCGCTGCCAGGCTGGGCGTATCGTTCCTCGGCCGGATCTTCCTCGATCCGTCGATCCGGGAGGGTGGCGATGCCGGCAAGCCGGAAGTCGCTTTCCGCCCGGATTCGGAGCAGGCCAGGTCTTTCCAGGCTGTGGCCAGGCGCGTGGCCGCGCAGGTGAGCCTCTTGAACGCAGAGAGACCAGCGGCGCCTCGAGTGCCCATCACACTGGACACGAGCGTGAGTTAGCACGCCCGCGGTGGTCAGGGCCCGATGCCCTCCGGCTTACGCCTTCCGAATGCATCGGGCCTTTGCTATCTTTGTTTCCCCCGCACATCGAATTGTGGTGTAGAAGTCGCACAGGCAACCACTCACGCAGAGTAGCGGAGTCGTCATGCAACTCATCCCGTACCGGGCCGGCTGGTGGAACATACCCATCCCGCTGCGCGTGGTGTTCTTCGTCACGATGGCCGTTGCCGCCGGCATCATGCTCTTCGGCATCGTGCAGCGCGCCCGGCTGTGGCGGACGGGCCGGCCGGAGGCCGCCTTCGACCGGCTGGGAGCGCGTTTGGGGCGCACCTTCCGCTACGCCGTCGCACAGGTTGGCGTCATGCGGCAGCGCTATCCCGGCATCATGCACCTGGCGATCTTCTGGGCCATGGTATTGCTCTTCATCGGGACGGTCCTGGCCTCGCTGGATACCGATGTCTTCGAGCTGATTCTCAACGCCAAGCTGCTCAAAGGCGACTTCTACCTGCTTTACAAGGCCGTGCTTGACCTGGCGGCCCTGCTCGCCTTGATCGGGCTGGGGTTGGCCGCCTACCGCCGATACATCGTCAGGCCGGCGCGGCTGAACACAGACTGGCGGTATGACCTTACGCTGCCGCTCCTGGCGTTCATCGTGGCAACCGGCCTGCTGGTAGAGGCATTCCGCCTGGCGGTGATGCAGCCGCCCTGGGCACCGTGGTCGATTGTCGGTTATCCGCTGAGCCTGCCTTTCCGGGGTATTGAGGCGAGCCTGCTGCTCGGCATGCATCGTGGCACGTGGGTTGTGCACTACCTAACGGTGGGCGTGCTCTTTGCCACCCTGCCATGGACCAACCTGTTCCACATCTTCAGCTCCACGGCCAATATCTTCCTGGCCCCATTCCGCGAGCGCGGCGCGCTCCATCCGATCGTCGACCTCGAGCAGGCCGACACATTCGGCGCCAGCAAGCTGGCCGACTTTCCATGGCCCCGCCTGGTGAACGTGGATGCCTGCACGGAGTGCGGGCGCTGCCAAGACGTGTGCCCCGCGCACGCTGCCGGCCAGCCCCTTAACCCCAAGAAACTGGTGCTGGATCTGCAAGGCGCGCTCGGCGCGCTTGGGACGCACGAAGGCGGACGCGGAGAACCGCGGATGAACGCGGAAACCCCTCCTGCCCCGCCGCACCTCGTAGGCGACGTGATCCTCGAGGAGACGCTGTGGAGCTGTACGACGTGCTATGCATGCGTTTACGAATGCCCCGTGCTCATCGAGCATGTGGATGACATCGTGGACATGCGCCGTTACCTGGCCCTCATGAAAGGGGAGATCCCTGCAGCGCTCGGGGCCGCTCTCACCAACATCGAGCGTGCAGGCAACCCGTGGAAGCAGCCGCGCCGCAAGCGCACGGCATGGACGCAGGGTCTGGATTTCCCGGTGCCCCTCATTTCTGAGACCGGCGAGGCGGATGTGCTCTGGTGGATCGGTTGCGCTGGGGCCTACGACCCGCGCAACCAGAAGGTGGCGCGGGCCATCGCCCGCATCCTGCATGCGGCTGGGGTTAACTTCGCCATCCTGGGCGAGGAAGAGCAGTGCACGGGCGATAGCGCTCGCCGGGCCGGCAACGAGTACCTCTTCCAGACGCTGGCGCAGGCGAATATCGAGGTGCTCAACCGGTACAAGTTCAAGCTGATCCTCACACAGTGCCCGCACTGCTACAATACGCTGCTCAACGAGTACCCGCAGTTCGGCGGCCACTACCAGGTAATGCACCATGCCCAGTACATCGAGGCGCTGCTGACCGAGGAGAACATCAAGGTGCGCGCCGTGCCTGGCGCTGGCGGGCCCGGTAAGATCACCATCCACGATGCGTGCTACCTGGGCCGCTACAACGATGAGTATGAGGCGCCGCGATACCTGGCGACCTCGACGGGGATGGCACTGGTGGAGATGGCCGGGTCGCGAGACAAGGCCATGTGTTGTGGCGGAGGAGGGGCACGCGTCTGGATGGAGGACGAAGGCGAAACCCGCGTCAACCGCCTGAGGATGGCGCAGATCCAGTCCACGGGCGCGGCCCGGGCCGGCGTGGCCTGTCCCTTCTGTATGATCATGCTTGAGGATGCTAAGGGGGCGCTGGGATTGGCGGACTTCGAGATCCAGGATGTGGCTGAGATCGTGGCCGATGGCCTGATCACGGCATAGAGGGCCACGCGACTCGTTGCGGAAAGCGCCATAGAGCGGTACACTGCTGGCATCGGACGTGAATCGGCAAGGTAACACCAAGGAGCTAATGAGAAGCATGGGCGAGATAGCCTCGCAGGAAAGTACACTGTGTATAGATGATCTGATCGTGATCGGCGGGGGACCGGGCGGTTATGTCGCCGCCATTCGCGCGGCTCAACTAGGCCAGAAGGTGGCCGTTGTCGAGTACGACACGCTGGGCGGCGTCTGTGTGAACTGGGGTTGCATCCCAACGAAATCACTCCTGCGCAATGCAGAGGTCATCCGGCTGTTGGGTCAGGGCGATGAGTTCGGCTTCAAGCTGGAAACCCTGACGGTTGACTATGCCGTCGCGCAGAAGCGCAGCCGGCAAGTCTCCGATCGGCTGGTCAAAGGGATCGGTTTCCTGTTCCGTAAAAACGGCGTGACTCACGTCCAGGGCACTGGGGCGCTGGTGGGGCCGAAGCAGGTCAAAGTTTCGCCATCCGGCCAGGTGCTGGAAGCGAAGAACATCATCCTCGCCACAGGCGCCCGCGCACGCTCGCTGCCCGGCATGAAGATCGACGGCCAGAAGATCATCACCGCCCGCGAGGCGCTGGAGCTGATGGTCGCGCCTAAGCGCCTGGTCGTGGTGGGAGCAGGGGCGATTGGCATGGAGTTTGCCTATCTGTTCCGCGCCTATGGGGCCGATGTGACCGTGGTCGAGATGCTTCCCCACGTGCTGCCGCTGGAAGACGAAGAGACCGCAGCCGAGGTAGCCAAGGCCTTCAAGCGGCAGGGGGTCAAGATCTTGGTCAACACTCGCACCGAAGCTGTGGAGACCACGGCTTCCGGCGTGACCGTCCGTGTCAAAGACCAGGGGACGGGGCAGGAGCAAACCATCGACTCTGATGTGGTGCTGGTCGCCATCGGCGTCGCGCCCAACAGCGAAGGGATCGGGCTGGAGGCGGCCGGGGTGGCCACCGACAAGCGGGGCTTCATCGTGGTGGACGAGTTCCTGCGCACCAACGTGCCCGGCATCTATGCCATCGGCGACGTCACCGGCAAACTGCTCCTGGCCCACGTCGCCAGCGCGCAGGGCATCGTCGCTGCCGAGCACATCGCCGGACATGAGACGCGACCCCTGCGGGCCGGTGACTATGCCTTCATGCCGCGCACCACCTACTGCCAACCGCAGATCGCCAGCCTTGGCCTCACCGAAGCTCAGGCCAGGGAAGGCGGCCGCGAAATCAAGGTGGGCAAGTTCCCGTTCATCGCGAACGGCAAGGCGTTGGGGTTGGGCGAGCGAGACGGCTTCGTCAAGATCATCGCGGATGCCAAGTACGGTGAGATCCTGGGCGCACACCTGGTTGGCGCCGAGGTCACCGAGCTGCTGCCCGAGCTGGCGCTGGCGCACACCTGGGAACTGACTACCGAGGAAATCGCTCGCACTGTCCACGCCCACCCGACGTTAAGCGAGACCATCATGGAGGCCGCCCACGCCGTAGAGGGCCAGGCGATACACATCTAACTGTGGGAGTGAGGACTAAGACGTGTCGTGTCCAAACCTGGCAAACTACGATCTAATGTAACATGCAAGCCAACGTGACCGTTGATCCCGTTCCCGTGGACTCCGGCTTGAACATGTCAACAGCCGGTGGTGAGCCCGCGCGTCCGCGCAAACCGGAATGGCTGCGCGTTAAGTGGAACCAGAACGAGGAGTACTGGCGCCTCAAAGCCCTCATGCGCGGGCAGACCCTGCACACCGTCTGCGAGGAAGCGATGTGCCCCAACCTCAGCGAATGCTGGGGACGGGGCACGGCTACATTCCTCATGATGGGCGAAATCTGCACGCGAGCCTGCCGCTTCTGCAACGTCAAGACGGGGCGACCGCTTCCCTTGGACGAGGACGAGCCGCGCCGGGTGGCGGAGTCGGTGCACAAAATGAAACTACGGCACGCCGTCCTCACGAGCGTGGACCGCGACGATGTGCCCGATGGCGGCGCACACATCTTTGCTCGTGCCATCCGCGAGATCCGGGCACTGCAGCCCGGCTGCACCATCGAAGTGCTGATCCCCGACTTCAAAGGCGACCCAGGGGCGCTTCAGCTCGTGACGGACGCACACCCGGAAATCCTGAACCACAACACCGAGACGGTCCCCCGTCTTTCCAAACACACACGGCCACAGGCCAAACCCGAGCGCAGCCTGGCCGTCCTGCGGATGGCGAAAGAGATGGACCCGGGCGCCCTCACCAAGACCGGCATCATGGTCGGGCTGGGCGAGAGGTGGGACGAGCTGCTGGAAGTGATGGACACGCTGCGAAGTGCAGATGTGGACATCCTGACGATCGGCCAGTATCTGCAGCCCACCAAGAACCATCTGCCTATCGAGCGCTACTATCACCCTGAAGAGTTCGCGCGCCTTGCCCAGGAGGGTTACGCCCGGGGCTTCAAGTGGGTCGAGTCGGGGCCGCTGGTGCGGTCGTCGTACCATGCCGATGGGCAGGCGCGCATCATCGCCGCAGGAAAGTACACTGTATATAATGGCAGACATCGGATGGCTGATAGCTGATGACGGATCGCGTCGGGAGGCCATCGACCATCTGCCGAGCACGGCCAACAGTCATGCCGTAACCATGCAGATTCTCACCGCAGACATCGGCACCGGCACACAAGATATCCTGCTCTTTGACAGCGAGCGCACGCCAGAGAACTGCCTGAAGCTGGTGATGCCGTCGCCTACCGTGCTGATCGGCCAGCAGGTTCGGAGCGCCACTGCGGCGGGCGCCGCGCTGCTGATCACCGGCGTGCTCATGGGCGGCGGGCCGTGCTCTTGGGCGGTTGAGGCGCACCGGCGGGCAGGCCTGCCGGTGCTTGCTACAGCCGATGCCGCTTGTACCTTCAACGACGACCTGGAGGTGGTCCAGCGCGAGCTGGGCGTCGAGATTGTGTCGGAAGCGGAGGGCGAGGCCCTCGCCGCGACCGGAAAATACGAGCGGGTGTCATTCGGCGACTTTGACTACGCAGCAATTCGAAACGCGTTCGCTGCCTTTGGTGTGGCTCTGCGGCCGGATGCGCTGGCGCTCGCGGTGTTCGACCACGGCGCAGCGCCGCCAGGCGTGAGTGACCGCCAGTTTCGCATGGACTACCTGGCAGATCGCCTGCGCCGCGATCGGCGCCTGAGCGCCTTTGCGAGCCTGGCCCACGAGACGCCCGAGATCATGACGCGCTTGCGTGCCCTGGCCTCGAGCGCCGTGGCAGCAACCGGTCTGCCTGTCATCGTAATGGACACGGCGCCGGCGGCCGTGCTGGGTGCGCTGGAAGACCCGGTTGTGACCGGCCATCCGGACGGCATGGTCGTCAATGTGGGCAACTTCCACACCCTGGCGTTCCAGTTTCGACGAGGCCAAATCGTACGCCTTTTCGAGCACCATACCGGCTTGCTGACCCCAGAAGCGCTTAAGGGTTGGCTTCGTATGCTGGCCGATGGCAGCATTGCACACCAGGCCGTCTTTGCATCCCAGGGCCATGGTGCGCTGTCGCTGGACGCGCAGGCGGTGTCGTTGGAATTCATAGGCGTCGTCGGACCGCGCCGTAGCCTACTGCGTGACGCGGGACTGCCAACCTACTTCGCCGTGCCGCATGGCGATCAGATGCTCGGCGGATGCTTCGGCCTTCTGCGCGCGTGCGCCGACGTCGAACCCGCCTGGCGTAAACCGATCGAAACTGCCCTGGCCGGGAGCAATGACCGCTCCCTCTGGTAAAGATATAACGAAGAGAGAGTAAGATGCCCGATAAAGACATCACCAAAGACGTCCTTCGCATGTTCAGCTATGGCCTCTTCGTGGCCGCAAGCGTTGGCGCTGAGGGCCCAAGCGCTGCCACCGTGAGCTGGGTCACTCAGGCATCTTTCGAGCCTCGCCTGATTGCGGTGGCCATGCGCAAGGGCACGGCCATTCACAGGGCCGTCGAATCAAGCCGTCGCTTCTCGTTGCACATCGTCAGCGCAGAGCAGCGGGACTTCGCTAAGGCATTCTTCAAGGCCCAGCCAAGCACCGCAGATGAGCAGGAAAGTACACTGTATATAATCGGCGGTCAGCGCTACGTCCTGTCTGAAGCCGGTGTCCCCGTGTTCGCGGACGCGCTGGCCTGGCTCGAATGCGAGGTCGTCGAGACGGCCAACGCGGGCGGCGACCACGCCCTATTCATCTCGCGGATCCTGGTCAGCGGGCTCAGGGCGCCAGGAGCGGCTCTCGCGCTACGAGACACTCCCTGGCATTATGGCGGCTGATCACCTAACTCGCATCGGCAGGAAAGTACACTGTGTATAAAGGAACCATGGGCACTCTCGAACTGCGCTCTGAGGCTGAGGCACTGACAAGCCAACTGGTCAGTTGGCGTCGCGATCTGCACCAGCACCCGGAACTGGGGTTCCGAGAGACGCGTACGGCCGCGCTCGTCGCTCGCGTGCTGGGCGAGCTCGGACTGGAGGTGCGCACCGGGATCGGACGCACGGGGGTGGTCGCACTTCTTCAAGGCGGTCGCCCCGGGCCGACCGTCATGCTGCGCGCCGACATGGATGCCCTGCCGATCCAGGAGATCAGCGAGGCCCCGTACGTCTCGCAAGTGCCAGGGGTCATGCACGCCTGCGGGCACGATGGGCACGTCGCGATCGGGCTGGGTGCTGCAACCCTGCTTGCACGTCACGCCGCCGAGCTGCCAGGGCGTGTCCTTTTCGTGTTTCAACCTTCAGAAGAAGCAGACTATGGCGCGGCCACGATGATCGCCGATGGCGCGCTCGCCGATCCCAAACCGGATGCGGCCTTCGCCCTTCACCTGTGGAACACTATGCCGCTGAACCGCGTCTGCGCACAGGCTGGGCCGATGCTTGCCGCGTCCGATGTGATCCGCATCACCGTGTACGGCAAGGGCGGGCACGGGGCGCTGCCCCATGAGACCGTGGATGCGATTGCCGCGACCGGCCAGATCCTTTCAGCGCTGCAGACCATCGTCAGCCGAAACGTCGATCCGCAAGAGACCGCCGTGCTGACCATCGGGACGGTCCATGGGGGCACGGCCTTCAACGTGATCGCCGAGACCGTCGAGTTGCGCGGCACCATACGCACTTTCTCACCCGCAGTTCGCGAAACCGTGCTGACCCGCCTGCGTGTGCTGCTCGAGGGGATAACGGCCGCAATGGGAGCACGCTACGAACTGACAGCCGAAGGCGCGGCGCCCGCAGTGATCAACGACCCCGCGATGACGGAAGTAGCACGCCACGCGGCAATGCAAGTGGTTGGTCCAACGTCGGTGGTATGGCACGCGCCTCTCATGGTGTCGGAAGACTTCGCGGAATACCAGAAGCTTGTACCAGGCTCCTTCATCTTGTTGGGATCAGGGAACCCGGAACTCGGACTGAATGCTTCGCATCACAACCCGCGTTTTGACTTCGACGAGCGTGTGTTGCCCACAGGTGTCGCCCTGCTGGCCACAACCGCCTGGCGCTTCCTGCTCGAAAGGGAGACCAAAATCGCTGGTTAGCCTGTGCGGCGAGTCGCGGCGTCTGCCAAATGTCACGTCATATTTGGGGTCTCGGCTCTACCTCGCTATAATCAGAGCGCGTTGAGGGCAATGGCGACCGCACTCAGGCCCGCCGCTTCACCGGCTTGTCCGTGCGGTGGGTCTTGCATGCAGAGCGCGTTGGCATCTCCTGCATCCCCAAAGGTCCAAAGGAGTGTACCGTGTCTATGCAGTTGAACCCCTTCGAGATCGCACAGCACCAGTTAGACGAA
>Ga0315289_10008738_pt1 | contig 14622 bp, 9 predicted proteins | sample YL17G11_40_MG_FD_203452 | JGI IMG/M metagenome (GOLD analysis project Ga0315289, IMG submission 203452) | Sediment microbial communities from Yellowstone Lake, YNP, Wyoming, USA - YL17G11_40 | ecosystem: Environmental > Aquatic > Freshwater > Lake > Sediment | place: USA: Wyoming | collected...
AAGGACCTCACGCCCACCATCTATCAACCGCCGGCGCTGTTGTCGGTTTTTTGCGAGGGGCTGGCCCGGCACATGGGCAACTCGGCGAAGGTGGATTTGAGCAGTGTCCCCGAGATCGATCCCGCCCCGGCCAACGTCAATCCCTTTCTCTGCATCTTTCCCACGCTGGACCTCTCGCTGGTCTTCAAGGTCGTCATCAGTCTCTTGGCACTGCTGGTTGCCTACGACGCCACATCGGGCGAGCGGGAGCGCGGGACGCTGAAGTTGACGCTGTCCAACCCGGCCGCACGGCACGAGGTATTGCTCGGCAAGCTGCTGGCGGGATTGTTGACGCTGATCGTGCCGGTCACAGCGACCTTCCTCGTGGCCCTTCTGATCCTCGGGCTGTTTCCCATGGTGGATCTCCATGCCTCCGACTGGGTCCGTATCGGCCTGCTGTACGTGGCGTCCCTCCTTTTCGTAGCCGCCCTCTATAATATCGGCCTGCTGTTCTCCTGCCTGACACGAAGCTCGGCCATCTCTCTCGTGCTGGGATTGTTCTCCTGGGTGGCCTTCGTCATCGTCATCCCCAACGGCTGCGTTTACCTGGCTCGCCGCGTGCACACGTTCGAGCCGAAGCAGAAAATGGAGGGCCAACTCGCCGCGCTCCAGGAGGCGGAGGGACGCGAGCGGCGGGAACTCGAAAAACAACTGCCCTCTGGGGGATCGGGGTGGGAATCCGACCGGGACAGCCCCTTTGGTGGATGGTATCCGCTTTTATGCACTCCCTCGGGCGCCGCCTACTACCAGAAACGGTACGCGCTGCTGAATCCGCTGCAAATCAAGTACGTGGACAAATATTGGGAAGTGAGGCGCACCTATCTGGCCGCGCTGGTGCGGCAGGGCGAGCTCGTGAACAATGTTTCGAGGGTCTCCCCCATCTGCCTGTATGGAAACGTGGCCTCCGCGCTGGCGGGAACCGATCTGGCCGGGGTCGAGTCCTTCCTGGACGGCGTGCGGGCATATCGGGAAAGAATTATCGAGTACATGCGCGCCAGAACCGACAATTTCTCTTCGCCGTCCTATTTCACCCCCTCCACACCGGAGGAGCGGATCGAATTCGAGAAGTGTGTGCAAATCGAGGATCGTGAAGCTTCGCACCAACGGAGCCAACAACTCGGCAAAAAAGTAACCAGCCGGATTGCTCCTCTTGAGCTGCGCGATCTGCCGCGGTTTGTCGGCTCGCCCGGCACGGCGGAGAGTCTCCGCAGAGCGCTTCCGGACCTGGCGCTGCTGGTCGTCCTGAACGCCCTGTTCTTTGCTTTGTCCTTTGTGGCTTTTCTGCGATACGACGTGCGGTAGTCTGCGACTCAAGGAACCGGAAATGGTGGTTTTGGAGAAAGATCATGATCGGCCAGATCGCCCGTAAGGACATCCTGGGAAACCTCGTGAGCCTGCGTTTCGTCCTTTCATTGCTCCTGGTGATCGCGCTGGCAGCCACCGGCGGTTTTGTGTTTGTGGATGAATACCGGCTGCAAGCGCAAGACTACCGGAATCAGGCAAACGAGACGCTCGCCGGCTTCCGCGAACGAGCCGGACGGCTTTATCAGTTGGCGTTCTACCAGCATCGAATTTATCAGGAGCCGAAACCACTTACGTTCTTTGCCGAAGGGTTCGAGCAGTCCCTGCCCAACTCCTGCACCTTCAATGCCTTTACGGTCCAGTTACCGGAGGCCCAACATCAGCGTAATTTCCTGTTGCCGGTGCTCAGCAATCTCGACTGGGTATTCCTGACCGGCTTGGTTCTGAGCTTCGTGGCACTGCTGCTGACCTATGATTGCGTCTGCGGGGAGAAGGAGGCGGGGACGTTGGGACTGATGCTGGCTGGCTCCGTCCCCCGGCACAAGGTCTTGGCGGCGAAATACCTGGGCGCGATGTTTACCGTAGGCATCCCTTTGCTCGCCGGCGTTCTGGTCAGCCTTATTGTGGTGGTTGCTTCCCGGGAAGTGGTGTTCAGTGCCGGGGATTGGCTCAAGATTCCGGTCCTTGTCGTCTTGTCCTTTTTGTACCTGTCGATCTTTGTGCTGCTGGGCATTCTGGTTTCCAGCCGCACGGCTCATTCCGCCAACTCGATGGTTATGCTCTTACTCGTGTGGGTGGGATTGGTGATTCTCATTCCAAGCTTCGGCAGGGTCATCGCGGAGATCACGTCCACAGGTTCCAGTCCGCAGGAGAGCCGGCGACGCCTGAGAGAGGCCTATGAACAGGTAGATGCCGACTATGAGGCCGGCAAGTTTGGCGAGAATGCCGGCGCGCGATCTCCCAACATTGCCGAGTGCAATCCGCCGGCGCGAGCCAGGTACATCAATGCCGGAACCAATGCGGAGAATCGGGCCATCGAGGACTGTTACCGCCAGATGCTGGCCCAGGCGTCCGCCGGCCGGAACGTTGCCTGTCTCTCGCCCACGGCCATCTACCAGCGTGCGTCGGAGGCCATTGCCGGCACGGGAATCAGCCACGGCGTGAGCCTGAACGAGCAAATCAGACGGTACCAGACCGAGCTCCGCGAGTATATCCGCGCCCAGGATCGGGAAGACCCGCAGAGCCTCCACCTTCTGTTCGACGAAGAGAACTCCACCGAGGAATGGAACGCCATCTCCAAAAAGCCGGCGGATTTCGCCGCCGTGCCCAAATTCCAGGAGCGGAACCTTACCCTGGCGGAATCCCTGAGGTTGGCTGTATGGGACATCGGTCTGCTGGTTCTGTTTAACGTGGTGGTCTTCGCGGCGGCCTTCGCGTCGTTTCTGAAATATGATGTCCGATAGAAGGGAGCGGTATATGTTCTGGCGGATTGCCCAAAAGGAGTTTCTGCTGAACGTCATGACGTTCAAGTTCGCGGCGGGGACGATTGTCTGCGTGGTGCTGTCCGCGGTTTTTGTGCCCCTGCTGGCGAAAGACTACCAGCAGAGAGTGAGAGCCTACCGCGATAATGTGGCCCGCAATCAGGCCGAGCTGCAGAAGGTCATGGTCTATAAGAATATCACGCCCATCATCTTTCGACCGCCGTCGGTGCTGTCGGTGTTCAGCGAGGGACTGGAGAAGCATGTGGGCGACTCCGCGACGATTGAGCTGGACAAAGTCCCGGAGATCAGCGCCGCCGCGGCTCAGGGCAATCCTTATCAAACCGTCTTCCCGATTTTTGACACATCCCTGATCTTCCGCATTGTCCTGAGCATCCTGGCCCTGCTCGTGGCGTACGATGCGATATCCGGTGAAAGAGAGCGTGGGACCCTCAAGCTGATGCTCTCCGGCACGACCCGGCGCTCCCAGGTGCTGCTGGCCAAGCTCGCGGCGGGACTGCTGGTCCTGGTGGTCCCGGTCACCATCACCTTTGCGCTGGGCCTGGTGATTCTGTTGTCCTTTCCGATGGTTGACTTGACGCTGGCGGACACGGCGCGCATCGCGCTGATGTACGTCGCCTCGCTGATCTTTGTCTCGGCCATGTACAACGTGGGCCTGTTGTTCTCCTGCCTGGCGAAGCGATCGGCTCTTTCGCTGGTGTTGGGACTGTTCCTCTGGATTCTCTTTGCGTTCGTCATCCCCAATGGCAGCGTCTACCTGGCGGCGGAAGTGCGGCCCCCGGAGTCGCAGGAGAAGATCGACGGACAAATGATGTCGCTCCGGCAGGAATATGGAAGCGAGCTGGACAGGAACAAGCCCGAGGGGCCTTCCAATACGAGCCAATCGGACGCCCGGGACGCGTTCGGGCGCGGATATCACCGGCTGCTCAATCGAGCCTACCTGGAGTACCTCCAGCAGTGCAATCGCCTTCAGTATCCTCTTACCATCCAGTACGCCGACAAGTTCTGGGAAGTGGAGCGCGGCTATCTCAACAGCCTGTATGAGCAGAGATATCTGGCCGACCGTCTCGCGCGCGTCTCTCCCATCTTCCTGTATGACGACGTGATGTCGACGCTGGCCGGGACGGATATGGCGGCGTTTCACCACTTCATGGACGGCGTCCGAGCATACCGGGCGGACATCGTGGAGTACGTGCGCGCCAAAACCGAGGGTTTCTCTTCGCCTGCGCTTTTCACACCTTGTACGAAAGAGGAAGCCGAGGAGTATGAGCAACTCCTGATGCAGGCCCGTCAGGCCAAGAGCCAGGCAGAGATGGCTGCACTTATGCAGGCTGTCAAGCCACGATGGGAGAAGATCATGGCGGACACTCCCAGTCTCGACCTGCAGGACTTCCCGGTGTTCACAGCCCCCGGCGCGCTCGGGAGTCTCGCCCGGGCGGTTCCGGACCTGGCGCTGTTGGTCTTTGTGAACCTGCTGTTTTTCGCACTGTCTTTCCTGGCGTTCATGAAGTATGACGTGAGATGAATAGGGAGATGCAGCTTCTGGTGGAGATGGAGGATAGAACATGATCCGTCAGATTATCGGCAGGGAAATTCTGGAGAACATCCTGAGCCTCCGTTTCGTTCTTTCGCTGCTTTTGACGGTCTCGCTCTTTGCGGCCAGCGGGGTCGTTTTCGCGCGGCGCTACGAGAGGCAGTTGGCGGACTACTCCAAAAAGACCAACAAGAACCTGGACGCCCTGCGGGAGCAATCGCGGCAGCTTTACCGGGTGGCGTTCTACAAGCAGGAAATCTACAAGAAACCCCAGCCGCTGACCTGTTGCGTGGAAGGATTTGAAAAGTCCCTCCCTGATTGTATCCGGTTCGATGCCTTCGCCAGTGAGTTGCCGCAGATCCGCAGCCAGAGCAACTTCGTCCTGCCCCATTTCGGCGACATTGACTGGACCTTCATCACGTCCCTGATTCTGAGTTTCGTGGCACTTGTCTTCACCTACGACTGCGTTTGCGGCGAGAAAGAGACGGGCACCCTCGGCCTGATGCTGGCGGGCGCGGTTCCCCGGTACGCCGTGCTCCTGGCCAAGTACGTGGCTACCACACTCACGCTCGGTATCCCTTTGTGTCTGGGGCTTCTGGTGAACCTCATCATCGTGGTTTCCTCTGGCGGCGTCGCCTTCGCGCCCGGAGAATGGCTGAAAGTCCTGGCGATCGTACTATTATCGTTTCCGTTTCTTTCCGCTTTTGTGCTGCTGGGTGTATTTGTCTCCAGCCGTACGGCTTATTCCGCCAACAGCATGGTGATCCTGCTGCTGGTGTGGGTCGCTCTGGTGGTCCTTGCGCCCAGCTTCGGGCGAATCGTCTCGGACGTGTCTTCCAAGGGCACCACCCAGGTGGAATTGCGCCGGAGGCTGGACGAGGCCTCGAGGCAAGTCGACGACCAGGCCCGCGCGGGTGTCTTTGGCGAGCATCCCGGCAACATGAGCACCAGATTGAAGGATCCCGGGAATAATCCACCGGCGCGGGCCCGGTACAGAATGGCATCGGTGAACGCCAGAAACCAGGTTATGGAAGAGCACCACCGCGCGTTGTTGGCCCAGGTCTCGGCGGGATGGAACCTTACGTGTTTCTCGCCTGTCGTGATCTACCGGCGTGCCACGGAGGCGATTGCCGGCACCGGGATCAGCCATTGTGTGAGCCTGCGCCGGCAGATCCAGCGCTACCAGGACGGGCTCCTGCAATACATCCGGGACGAGGATTCCAAGGACCCCGACAGTCTGCACCTGATCTTTCCCGAGGAAGGCTGTGCGAGCTCCTGGGGGACGATTTCTCACAAGCCCGTGGACTTCGCGACGGTGCCGCAGTTCCAGGAACGGGACGTTGCTCTGGGCGAATCGCTCAAACTGGCTGTCTGGGACATCGGACTGCTGGTTCTGTTCAATCTGGTTTTCTTCACGGCGGCTTTCGTGTCGTTCATGAAATATGATGTCCGGTAAAAGGAGGCTCAACATGGTCCGGCGGATTACCAGGAAGGCGTTTCTGCTGAATGTGATGACGTTCGAGTTCGTGGTTTTTACGGTGGGGTACGTATTCTCGTCCGTGTGCCTGGGCGTTCCGTCCGGGCAGGCCGCACCGGCGCAGGCGGCGCAGCAGACGAGCGATGGAAATTCGGTCGCTGCCGGCAGCGGCTCTGCTGCCCAGCCGGAAAGTCCTGCACCCACGGAGAAGAAGCCAAACAAGCTCATCGCCTGGTGGAAGTTCGATGAAGCCACCGGCAGTGAGGCAGCGGATTCTTCCGGCCACGGCTGTGTGGGCCGGCTTCTGGGGAATCCGCAGTGGCGCCCCGCCGGTGGGAAGGTCGGCGGAGCTCTTGAGCTTGATGGCGCCGACGACTGTGTGGAGATCAAGAATGAGCCCGCGTTTGATATCTCGGACGCGATCACCGTCGCCGCCTGGATCAAAGTCAATCAGTTCGACAGGCGCTGGCAGACCATTGTAGCCAAGGGAGACTCGGCCTGGCGACTGCAGAGAACCGCCGAGGAGGACACGCTCGCTTTCCACTGTACGGGAATTGAGACGGTTGGGGGGCCATGGCCCATGGGCACCCAGGGAGACCAGCACGTCAATGACGGTCAATGGCATCACGTGGTGGGGGTCTTCGACGGCTCTACGGTATCGTTGTACCTCGACGGAGCACTGGGCGGCTCCAGCAAGGCTTCCGGCACGATTCAAACGAACAACTTCCCTGTCGTCATCGGTGATAACGCGGAAGCAGGCGGCCGCAACTGGAATGGCTTGATTGATGAGGTCTGCATTTTGGGCTGTGCTATGGATGCCAATGAAGTCCGCGCGCTTTGCTCGGGCGCGGACCCGGTGGCGCTCGCACAGAAAATTGGCGACCGTCCGCCTGTAAAGGCGGCGGTCGCTCGGCCCGCGCCTCAGTTGTCGGCGGGCGGTGCCGGCGCCGGCAAAGGTATTGAGGGCGATTGGCAGGTAGTCTCCGAGGCGGCGGGTCAAAACGTTGTCATCAGGATCACGGGAAAACCGGATGGCACCCTCACGGCCGCCGCCGTCGGCGACGATCCCGAGGAGGTCCTTCCTCTCGAGCAAGTCACTTTCGCCAACGGCACGCTGCGTTTTGTCGTGACGGCCCAACAGGGCATCTTTGAGGGTGCGATGAGCGAAGATGGCTTGAAGATCGAGGGTAAATGGCGGCAGGGAGAGCAGGCTAAGCCGCTGGTATTGAAGCGCGCCGGCGCGGGCCGGGCGCAGCCCGCGCGCCCCAGCGGCGGTCAGGTGGTGCCAGCTTCGGAAAAGCTGCTCCAAGATTCCGTCCGCGGTGGCAGCCACAGGGCGACCCTGCTGATCCTGGTTCTGGTGCTGGTCGGTTTCGTGGCGGTGACGGTGCGTTTTGTCGTGCGATCGATCCGGTGACAAAACAAGGAGTGTTCCGATGATCTGGAAAATTGCCCGAAAAGAGTTCCTGTTGAACCTGATGACGTTCAAATTCGCGGCGGCGACGAGCGTTTGCGTGGTCCTGACGGCGGTCTTTACGCCCATTCTGGCGAAGGACTACCAGCAGAGGCTCAATACGTACCGCGAGAACGTGACCCGGAATGAAGCCGAAATGGGAAAAATCAAGGTCTACGAGCATCTCAAGCCGACCATCTTTCGGCCGCCGGCTGCTCTTTCGATCTTCAGTCAAGGACTGGAGAAACAGTTCGGCAACTCCGTGAAGGTCGTCTACAATGAGGTCCCGGAGATCAGCGTGGCGGCGGCCAATCACTACCTGTCCATCTTCCCGGTCTTTGACGCCTCTTTGCTCTTCAAGATCGTCATGAGTATCCTGGCCTTGCTGGTGGCGTATGACGCCGTATCGGGGGAACGGGAGCAGGGGACGCTCCGCCTGATGCTGTCCGGCACGACCGCCCGCTATCAGGTGCTGCTGGGCAAGCTGCTGGCGGGGCTGATGGTTGTCGCGGTTCCCACCGCCGTCACCTTCATCATGGGCCTGCTGATTCTCCTCTCCTTCCCCATGGTGAATCTGGCCGGCTCCGACTGGATTCGGATCGGATTCATGTTCGTTGCTTCGCTGGTATTTGTCGGGACGATGTACAGCCTGGGGTTACTGTTCTCCTGCGTGGTGGGCCGGTCGGCGACCTCCCTGGTGCTCGCCTTATTCTTCTGGATTCTCTTCGTGCTGGTGATCCCGAACGTGAGCATTTATGTGGCTACCCAACTTCGTCACCTCGCGCGGGAGGACCAACTGAACGACCAGATCGCCGCTCTCATGCGCGAGCGCGAGCAGGAGTTCATGGAGCAGTACAAGCTGTTGGGTCGAAGCGTTTCGTCCGGCAGCAGCAGTACGTCCGATGTCACCGACGCCTTCGGGCGCTTCTACATGCGTTCCTGCAACAAAGCCCTTATGGAGCAGAGTCTGATACGGTACGGCATCGGTGCCCCGCTGGAGATCAAGTATGCCGGCAAGCAGTGGGAGGTGAAATACAACGGCTACCTGCGCGGCTTGTTCGAGCAGAGACGTCTCGCCGGCCATCTCGCGCGGATCTCGCCGATCAGCCTGTATGAGAACGTGATGTCGGCGCTGGCGGGAACCGACATGGCCGGCTTTCAGCAGTTCATGGACGGCGTTCGAGCCTACCGCAACGACGTCGTGGAATACCTGCGTGCGAAGACCAACAACTTCTCTCTGCCGTGCTTCTTCACGCCCTGCACCGAGGAGGAGATGGTGACGCGGCCGAAAACTGACGATGCGCCCGCGCTCGAGGTGAGTGACGCGCCGCAGTTCCGCTACACACGCCATACGACGGAAGATCTGCGCCGGGCCCTGCCCGATCTGGGGTTGCTGGCCGCCGCGAACCTGTTTTTGCTCGCCCTTTCCTTTGTGGCGTTCGCACGCTACGACGTGAGATGAGGTATGTCCCGGAAACCTGAATACCACTTGATGATGACGGAGGTCAGCCGATGATTCGCCTGATTACCGGTAAGGACATTCTGGAAAACCTGTTGAGTCTTCGCTTCCTGCTCTCGTTCCTTCTTATCGTGACGCTGTTCACGGTGAGCGGATTTGTGTTTGTCGCCAAATATCGCCAGCAGTCGAGCGATTACTGGGAGCGGATGAATCAGAACGTCTCCAAGTTCCGCGAGCGGTCGCGGCAGCTCTACAAGCTGGCGTTCTACAAGCAGGAGGTCTATCGCCGGCCGCAGCCGCTCACCGTTTGTGCCGATGGCTTCGAAGGCACTCTGCCTGATTGTGTCCGGTTTGACATGTTTTCGAGCGACCTGCCCGAGATCCGGGGCCGCGGCAACTTCATGCTTCCGCACTTCAGCAGCATTGACTGGACCTTTATTATTTCGCTGATCCTCAGCTTTGTGGCCCTGGTGTTTTCCTATGACTGTATCTGCGGCGAGCGCGAGGTCGGCACGCTGCGCCTGATGTTGTCCGGATCGGTTCCGAGGTTTCAGATTCTGGCGGCCAAGTACCTGGGCATCATGATCACCATCGGGGTGCCTCTGCTCATCGGTCTGCTGGTGAATCTGATCATTGTGGTTTCCTCGCAGGAAGTGGCCCTCAGTGCCGGCGCCTGGCTGAAGATTCTCGCGATCGTGGTCCTGTCGTTTCTGTATCTCTCCGTCTTTGTGCTGCTGGGCCTCTCGGTATCCAGCCGGCTGGCGTATTCTGCTCATTCCATGGTCATTCTGCTGCTGGTCTGGGTCGTGCTGGTGGTTCTGGTGCCGAGCTTCGGCCGAATCCTGTCCGAAGTATCCGCCCGCACGCCGACGGCGGTGGAGCTGGAGCGAAAACTCACCGAAGTCTCGGGCAACATGTGGAAAAACTGCGAGCAGTTGTTCGGCAAGGGTGCCGGCAGCATGTCCACGGACCGCAACTGGGCGGGCAATAATCCCCCCGCACGGGCCCGGCTCAAGACGGCCACAACCAACGCCGCGAATGCCCTGCGGGAAGAGCATCACAACCGCATGCTCGCGCAGGCCTTCACCGGCCGCAATCTCACCCGCCTTTCTCCCGTCGTGCTCTATCAGCGTGCCTCCGAGATTATTGCCGGCACGGGCATCAACCATTGCATAAATCTGTGCCGGCAGGTCAGGGAGTACCAGGCGGAGCTGAAGGAATACACTCAGAGCAAGGACCAGGAAGATCCCAACAGCATGCACATGATTTTCCCGGAGGAAGGCTGCGCCGAGTGCTGGGAGACCATCTCCCACAAGCCGGTGGATTTTGACACGGTGCCCAGGTTCCAGGAGCGGGACGTCGCCCTGGGCGAGTCTCTCAAACTGGCTGTCTGGGACATCGGCCTGCTGGCGGTCTTGAACGTGGTTTTCTTCGCGACGGCATTCGTGTCGTTCGTACGGTACGATGCACGGTGATGGAACAAGGCGACGAAAACACGATGATATTGAGGTTTGTGGCGGGGCCATCGTTTGGGGTATGGTCTCTGCTTGAGGATCTCTTACAAAGTTTACGGGGTATGAACCATGATTGAATTGAAGGAACTGACCAAACGGTACGAAGATGGCGTATTGGCGCTGGACCACGTCAGCTACACGATCCAGCCCGGCGAGATTTTCTGCCTGCTCGGCGCCAACGGCGCGGGCAAGACCACCACGGTCAACATCCTGCTGGACTTCATCCAGCCGACCGGCGGTGAGGCGTTCATCAACGGGCACGACTGCAATAAATTCCCGCTCCAGGCCAAGAAGTACGTCTCCTATGTTTCCGAGAACGTGCAGCTTTACGGCATGTTCACGGCCCGGCAGAACCTGCGCTTCTTCGCGGAGCTGGGAGGCAAGAAGGGGCTCAAGAACCAGGAGCTCGACAACGTGATGCGGTCCGTGGGCCTGCCGGAGAAGGCGTTGACGATGCGGCTGAAGAACTTCTCCAAGGGCATGCGCCAAAAGCTCGGCATCGCCATCGCCTTGATCAAGGACCCGCCCGCGATCATCATGGACGAGCCGACCAGCGGCCTGGACCCGACCAGCGCCAATGAGTTTCTCGACCAGTTGCGCAAGCTGCGCGAGCGCGGCAAGGCGATCCTCATGACCACGCACGATATCTTCCGGGCCAAGCAGATTGCCGACCGTGTCGGCATCATGAAGCAGGGCCGGCTGGTCGCCATGCGCAAGCGCGAAGAGTTCAAGCACGCCGACATCGAGCAGATCTACATCCGCGAGATGCAGGCCGCCGAGGCGGTGTGACCGGCGGGAATCAACAGGCGGCGGACTTGCCCAAGGACGATTTACGTCCTGCGGGCGGGCGACGCAGCAGAGGGGCGCCTCCCCTTGCTTATGATTCCGGTCCTTGGAGTATGACCCATGATCTGGAAGATCGCCAGGAGAGAGTTTCTGCTGAACTTGATGACGTTCAAGTTCGCCGTCGGGACCATCGTCTGCGTGGTCCTGACGATCGTTTTCGTGCCCCTGCTCGTCAGCGATTATCAGCAGAGATTGAAGGACTACGATGAGCACGTGGCCGCCAACGAGGCCGAGCTGAGAAAAGTCAAGGTCTACAAGAATATCACGCCGACTGTTTACCGCCGGCCTTCTCCTTTGTCGGTCTTCCGTGAGGGGCTGGAGAAACGTCTCGGCAGCTCCATGCCCATCCAGCCCGAAAGTGTGCCGGAGATGACCGTCGCTCTGGCGGAGGACAATCCCTTCCTGTCGATCTTTCCCGCCATGGACGTGTCGCTCCTTTGTGAGATTGTCGTGAGCGTCCTGGCTCTGCTGCTGGCCTATGACGCGATCTCGGGAGAACGGGAGCGCGGGACCTTGAAGCTGATGGTTGCGAGTACCGTGGCGCGCCATACGATTCTATGGGGCAAGCTGGTGGCCGGACTGATCAGCCTGACGCTTCCCGTCACGATGGCATTTCTCATCGCCATTCTCATTCTGGAATTCGCGCCGCTGGTGGAGTTAACGGGACCCGACTGGGCGAAGATCGGACTGATTTACCTTGGTACCCTGGTTTTCACCTCCGTTATGTATACCGTCGGTCTGTTCTTCTCCTGCCTGGCCCGAAAATCAGCCGTCTCCCTCATGTTGGCCCTGCTGTTCTGGGTCCTTTCGATCATCGTGATTCCCGGTGCCAGTGCGCCCTTGGCGGCACGGATTCAGCCGCTTGAGCTTAGAGAAGAGGTGGAAAGCAGGATCCGCTCGGTCCGCGACGATATGAGGAAGAGGGAAGGGCCCGGAATGAGCGAGCAACTGGCACAATTTACCCGAGGCGTGGTCAGTGGGCGGGAGGACGCGTTCCAACGGAGGTATATCTGTCTCATCGCAAAATCTGAGGTAGAGTACCGGAGGAAGCAGCAGGTTCTGCAGGATTCCTTCAATCTCCGGTGTGCCGAGAAGACTTGGGAGATCGAGCACCGATATTTCGCCAGCCTGGTTCGACAGAAATCTCTGGCCGACGGACTTTCCGCGATCTCCCCCATCTCTCTTTACGCGCGGGTCATGTCCTCTCTGTCCGATTCTGACCTGGGTAGTTTCCAGTATTTTACGAATATGGCCCGCGCCTATCGGATGCAGGTACTGGACTATATGCGGGACCAAACGAACAATTTCTCGTCGCTGTCCTATTTCACGCCCTGCAGTGAAGAAGACACGGTGGAGACCGAGCGGAGGTATGAGAACAAGGAATACCGCGCGGCGTGGGGCGAATGGGTGGACGCAAAAGAGGCGGCCCAGCCAGCGCTCGACTTGCAGGATCTGCCCCGGTTCCGCTACGAGCCGCCGGTGTGGAGCAGCCTCCAACGTGCGATCCCGGACCTGGGGCTGTTGACGTTCTTCGGCATTCTGTTTCTGGCATTATCTCTCGTGGCGTTTATGAAGTACGACGTGCGCTCGGATTAAGGCGGGGGATCACGTATGATGCGACACATCGTCCGCAAGGAAATCCTGGAGAACCTGCTGAGCTTGCGCTTTCTGCTGTCGCTGCTGCTGGTCATGTCCCTTTTTGCCGCCGGCGGCTTCCTGTTTGTCGGCAAATACCGGCAGCAAGAGGACGACTACCGCCGGCAGACCAATCAGAACCTCTCCGCGCTGCGCGAGCAGACCGGGCATCTCTACGGACTGGTATTCCATTATCAGACAATCTGGAGACAACCGAAATCGCTTTCCCTTTGTTCCGCCGGATTCGAGGACACTCTTCCCGATTGCTTCCGCGATCCCTTTACGACCGATCTGCCCGAGGTGAAGAGCCGGGGCAATTTCCTGTTTACTCGTTCTCACCAGGTGGACTGGGTTTTCGTCATCTCCCTGATCCTCAGCTTTGTGGCGCTGCTTTTGACATATGACAGCATCTGCGGCGAGAAGCAAGCCGGCACGTTAGGTATGCTGCTGGTGGGAGCGGTGCCGCGGCACAAGGTCCTCCTGGGCAAATACCTCGGGGCCATATTGACGCTCGGCATGCCGTTGCTGGCGGGTTTGATGGTCAACCTCATCATCGTTGTCTCGTATCGAACGGCTGCCATGGACAGCGGCCAGTGGCTGAGGATCGTTGCCCTGGTCTTTGTGTCCTTCCTCTATCTCTCGATATTCGTTCTGTCCGGCCTTTTTGTCTCCAGTCGCAGTCACCACCCGGCGAGCAGCATGGCAGTTTTGCTGTTGGTGTGGGTGGGATTGGTGATCCTGATCCCGACGTTCGGGAGGATTGCCGCCGGAACGTTCCGCCGCATCCCGGCCCGCACGGATATGGAACGCCGGGTGGCGGAGGCCGTCGCGGATATCCGGCGCGATCCTGAGAAGTTTGGCAAGGGTGCCGGGAGTTGGAACAGCTTTGAGGACAATCCTCCTGCCGCCGCCCGATACTACGACGCCCAGGTCGAGGCCCGCAACGCAATTATGGATGAGCACTGGCGGCAGATGGTCGCGCAGGCCAACACCGGCCGTTCCTTGACCTGTGTCTCGCCGGCTATTGTTTACCAACGAGCCTCGGAGGCGATTGCCGGCGTAGGAATGTCTCGAATTGAACATCTGCACCAGCAGATCAACAGATATCAGGAGAGTCTTCGGGAGTACATCCGCAGCGAGGATGCAGAGGACCCGGAGAGTCTGTACCTGCTGTTTCAATTTCCTTCCGAGTGGGTCGCCGAGAACTGGCACGCCATCTCGGGTAAGCCGGTTGACTATGACGGCGTGCCGAAGTTCCAGGAGCGCGATTTCACACTCAGGGAATCCTTGCGCTGGGCCATCTGGGACATCGGGCTGCTGATTCTCTTCAACCTGCTCTTCTTCATGGCGGCTTTTGTCTCATTCCTGCGCTACGACGTGCGCTGAAGCTCCGCTCGTCGCCTCGGCTCCGCAATGTGGCACCTCCCCCTCGGGAGTGATTCCTCCCCTTGTATGCCGGAGACCCGGAAGGTAGCATGAACGGTCAGTCTGCAAATGGTTGCCCAAAGGGCCGTGCTTTGCAGATACCGCGGCTCCGGCACGGCATCAGAAAGGACGTGGATCATGGGGTTGATGACCTTCTTGTGCGCGACATCAATTGTGGTAGCGGTCGGGACGCCGGGTGGCAGCGGCCAGCACGGCCAGCCGTTGGTTCTGCCGTACGCGCTCGAACGGGAATCCTTCCGACATTACGTCGATTCATTTAACCGGAACGACAGGGAACTGTATGTTCAACACATTCCCAACGCGGCCGCCTGGGACTTTCTGAAGAACAACATTCCGCTCCTGGAGTGTCCCGACAGGGAAATCGAGGAGACCTATTACTTTCGCTGGTGGACGTATCGCAAGCACATCAAGCAGACGC
>Ga0315289_10008739_pt1 | contig 14621 bp, 15 predicted proteins | sample YL17G11_40_MG_FD_203452 | JGI IMG/M metagenome (GOLD analysis project Ga0315289, IMG submission 203452) | Sediment microbial communities from Yellowstone Lake, YNP, Wyoming, USA - YL17G11_40 | ecosystem: Environmental > Aquatic > Freshwater > Lake > Sediment | place: USA: Wyoming | collected...
CCAAACCAAAAGAAAGGGGTTTAAATCAGTATCTTCGCAAAGCGAATGAATAGGTGTTTTATTTTGGATTATCAACAATTCCAGCGCTTGGTATCAGAATCAGTTGAATCATCTCTATCAATTCTTGGTGAAAACGCTAAGCAAGCTATCATAGTACATTTCATGAAAAACTATTATCTGAAATCCTTTGAAGAGGTCTCAGATCATGCCAAAGAATTTGAAACCTTCTTGGGCGAACTCTTCGGATATGGGTCAAACATTCTAATGAGAGCTATCATAACTAAAATGTTTTCAAAGATAGATATGGAGGTCTCAGAATCTGATATGAAATTTGAGACTGCTGTGCAAGAAATCAAAAAGATGACCATTTCTAAACAGTCTACATAAATCTCAAAAGATTTTATGTAATTGTATTACTGGTATCTTAGATGCCAATTATTATTCCACATACTTTTTTTGGATTTGACTGTTTTAGTACGATTTTTTCTTCAGAATGGATATGTTTAAAAAGTTCTGAAGGCAAAAAGGAAACAAGGTGAACTTATGCCATACTGGAAATGTGGTTCATGCGGTCTAATATACGAAGGTAGTGAGGCCCCAGAAAAGTGTCCTAAATGTGGTGCATTAAAGAATATGTTCACGCAGGTGCCTGACGATCAGGTAAAACTGATCGAAAAGTCACGTTTCTCAAATGGTCTCCATATGGAAGCCTACACTCTACTTGGAGAGCTTCTGGAACTTAGCGAAAAAGGTATTCAGGACAACCTTGATCCTGCGTGTGTAAAGATTTTTACTGAAGAGAGGGAATTCGCTAAGCTTATGATGCAGAAGATCAAGGCAGAACTTAAAACCCACATGGAACGAAATAAGTGGGGTTAAACTACCTCCCTTTTTTTGTTTTCAGTTCTATTTTGGCTTAGAGATTAGGCCAGCCTTCTTTAGCTCTTCAAGCTTCCTTCTTGAAGAAAGAATTATTTCCGTAGCTCTTTTAAGCTCTTCTTCTTTGGTAATTTTGACCCTCGCTAGCCCTTCTACCGTTGCTTGATATGCAGTTGCAGCAGCCTGTCTTGGATAGACCTCCCATTCTTCCATCGTTGGCACGATATAATCCAGAGTCAATCCCTTATCCTCGGCCATTTTCGCTATTTCGCCTGCTGCAGCTAAGCACATACCATCTGAGATGGTCTTTGCTCTAACATCAAGAGCTCCTCTGAAGATACCCGGAAAGACAAGAGAGTTGTTTAGTTGATTAGGAAAGTCACTTCTCGCAGTTGCCACGATAAATGCTCCCGCCTCCTTTGATTCATAAGGCCAGATTTCTGGAACAGGATTCGCGCATGAGAAGACTATGGATTTGCTGTTCATTCCTTTAACCCATTCTTTCTTTATAATCCCAGGTCCTTGTCTTGACATTGCGATACAGACATCAGATCCTTTAAGTGCTTCGGCAATGCTTCCACTCTTGCCTTCTGCATTGGTCTTCAAGCATAGGTTCCATTTGTATGGCTCACTTGCTTCAAGATCCTTTCTAGACTGATTCAGTATCCCTTCACTATCAACCATGATAATCTTCTTTTCATCCACTCCTACCTTGACGATCAGTCTTTCAACACTATAGTTAGCTGCACCTGTACCAATCATCGATATCTTGACATCCCTCATCTTCTTTCCTGCAAGCTTCAACGAGTTCATAAGTCCTGCACATACTATTGTAGCTGTACCTTGCTGGTCATCGTGCCAGACAGGTATCGACAGTTCTCTCTTAAGTCTTTCGAGAACTGAGAAGCATTTGGGTTTTTCTATGTCCTCTAAGTTAATTCCTCCAAAGGAAGGTTCTATAATCTTCACGACCTCAACAATCTTGTCTTCATCACGTGTGTTCAAGCAGATTGGCACAGCATCAACACCACCTAGATACTTGAAGATGAGTGCCTTTCCCTCCATAACCGGCATGGCTGCCTCTGGTCCAATGTTTCCTAAGCCTAAGACTCTTGTGCCATCTGACACTACTGCGATGGTGTTCCATCTTAGTGTTAGGTCAAAGACTTTGTCTTTGTCCTTTACTATCTCATTGCATACTGCTGCAATTCCTGGTGTGTACCATATCGAAAAATCGTCGAGACTCGAAATCCAACACTTAGGTATTATCTCTATCTTTCCATGATAGAACTGGTGTTGTTTAATTGCCTTCTCCTTTAGCTGTTTATCCATATCCTTTTCTTGACTCAAATAAATCTAAAGCATTCGGTATAATATAGAACTTAATATATTTTTTATTTTCGTTATTTGATTACTCAAACTATTTATATACATTTGAGATATAATTTTACTTGATTGATATGGTAGTAATAAATACCGAAGATATTCCTCGAGTTATGTTATCGCCACCAAATCCGAGGGAGTACAGAGTTGCACTTCATCCAGACATTAATGATAGTGACAAGGCAACGGTTCTACTTGTTACCTTTGAGCCTAAAGGCTCAACAAGTTTGCATACACATGAAGGTGATGAAATAATACTTGTCATAAAGGGAACTGGTGATTCAGTTGAGGTCGTAGATGATAAGGAGAAGGTTACGCCGGTTTCTGAAGGTTCTTTGATCTACGCTCATGCTGGTGTGCAGCATCAGGTGAGAAATTCAGCGAAATCAAAGATGACTATCTACTGTGTCTTCGTTCCTCCTCTGAAACCTTCGGCGCAAGCTCAACCAGCATTCGACAAAGCTAAGGAATATTTCAGTAAACGAAAGTAGTGTAGCTGATTCCAATCTTGAGATAGCAGATGTTAGAAGTCATATGTGCGAGAGTCAGTAGGGTTAAAGGTTAAAAATTATGCTTAGACAACTCTAATATGTGGTTGACGATAAAATGAAGCTTAAAGTATTCAGTCCACTTTCTGAAAAGATAGGCTTCAAGGAAAAAGAAATAAAGCTAGATGGTAAGGTGCATATCAAAGACATCAAGGAACTATCTGACGTACCTCTTGATGATTATGTGCTATCTATCAACAAAATGAAGGTTGTCAAATCAAATGCTGAAGTAACAGATGTTGATGAACTTTGGATTCTACCAATGGTGGATGGAGGTTAGGAACAATGAAGGCACAAAATTATAATGGCTATTCAGGAAAGATCCTTGAAGTGGACCTAGAGAAGGGGTCATTCAAGAACCTTAAGCTGGACAATAAATGGATAAAGCACTATGTTGGTGGTGGTGGCTACGCGACAAGGCTTCTATACGATCTTATCAACAAAGATACCAATCCGCTTTCTCCAGAGAACCCTTTGATATTTATGACCGGGCCTTTTACTGGTCTGGCTGCTACATCGCCAAAAGCTCTTATTGTTACAAGATCTCCCCTAACAAGTTTCCTAGGAAAGTCAGCTGTAGGGGGTTCCTTTGGTTCTGTCTTAAAGAAGGCAGGATTTGATGGAATTGTCATCAAAGGTAAAGCCAAAAGTCCTGTCTTTCTCTCAATAGTTGACGGTTCTCCTGAATTGCGTGATGCTTCAAGCATGTGGGGTGAAGGTGTATTCGATACCTGCAAGATGGTAAAAGAAAACTTAGGCGATCAGAAGGTTAGAATTGCAGCAATAGGTCCTACTGGAGAGAACCTTGTCAAAGAAGCTGCAATAATGACTGATGAAAGACGTGCCTTCGGACGTACTGGTGTTGGTGCTGTTATGGGCTCTAAGTTGCTTAAAGCTATTGCAGTATTAGGCAGTAAAAAGGTGATGGTCGCTAACGAAAAGAAGCTTATAGAATTGAATAAGAAGTACCTTATTGATTCTCCTGCGACTTCACGAGGTGGTGGACTACGAGCTTACGGAACTGGTGGCGGTATTATAGGGGGGCTTCAGAATGGTAATCTTCCTATCAAAAACTGGTCTCTGGGCTTCTGGCCTGGAGCTGAAAAGATAACTTCCCAAGTTTTTATGGAAAAGTACAAGTTCGACAGTGGAATGAAGACTTGTGGAGAAAGTGTATTCTGTACTATACAATGCGAAAGAAGAATAAAAATGAATGATCCAAGGTATGGTGAATCATTAGGCAAAGGGCCAGAATATGAAACTCTAGCTGCACTGGGTTCAATGACACTCATCGATAATATCGAAGCAATAATCAGGGCCAATGACTTATGTGATGACTTAGGACTAGATACAATATCAATAGGAGCGATTATCGCTTGGGCTATGGAAGCTTACGAAAAAGGTATCTTGAAAGACTCTGACATTGGTTTCCCATTAAAGTGGGGCGACGCAGATGCTATGATAACCTTAATCGGCATGATAGCCTACAAAGAAGGTATTGGTGCTCTACTTTCTGAAGGTGTCAGGGAAGCTTCGAAAAAGATTGGGAAGGGTAGTGAAAGCTTTGCTGTGCATACTAAAGGCTTGGAAGTTGCTATGCATAATCCTCGGCTATTCACGACGATGGGTGTGCTCTTTGCAGTATCGAACGTGGGCGGGTCACATCTTCAAGGCATGGGGATGCTTGTAGAAAGAAACTTGCTTCTCCCTGAATATGGTATAAATGTTGTTCCAAAGGATATTCCATCAAAGACAAAGACTGAAGTTGTCCATCAGAGTCTCTGCACTTTCTTAGACTCAATTGGTATGTGCAAGTTTGGTGTCTTCGGTATCACCGACTTCAATCGCATTGCTGAAATATTCAATGCGATAACCGGAAGGAAAGAAGACAAAGACGCTATCTTGAAGATCGGTGACAGAATATGGTATTTGGAACGTCTTCTAAACATTAAGCTTGGATTAACACCTGAAGATGATAAGTTACCTGAAAGATTCGTCAAAGTATCTGTAGAAGAAGGTCCCGCAAAGGGTCTCACATGTCCAATAGATGAGCTGCTTCCAGAGTTCTATAAGGCAAGAGAACTTGAGCCAATTACAGGTAAACCCAGTCAACATATACTAGAACAACTGGGTCTTGGTATATAGTTCTATCTCACATACTTTTTCTTATAGGTTATTCGTTAAGTTCAGGAAGAAACTCTAAAGTCTTATATACGACAGAACAAAGAATAATTTCTGAAAATAGTATGGTAGAAGCATGTGTGCTGATAAGGACTGAAAAGGGCAAGTTCATTGATGTCATTGAACGAATAAAAAGCATAGGAATTGTTGTAGATACCTATCCAGTTCTCGGAAGGTATGATGTCATTGTTCATCTTTCTGCCTCTGACGGGAAAGAACTTGGTAGGAATGTAATTAAGATCAGTAACATAGCTGGAGTAGTGTTTACTGAAACGCTTGTGGAGATTGAGAATTAATGATAAAAGCCTGTCTTCTAGTCAAGACCGTGCCAGTCAAAGGTACCACCATACAAGAAGAAGTAAGCAAGATGAGAGGAATTAAAAAAACTTTCCAGACCTACGGCAGAGCAGATATGGTAGTGTTCATAGAAGCGAACGATTTTGATGATGTTCTAGATATAATAGCAAGAGTTCACCTTATAGATGGTGTAAGAAGTACAGAAACTTTAGTTGAAGCTTGGTAAGTCCCATCGAAGTTTCCTGATAAAGTTTCTTATCAACTACCTTAGGGTTTTCTCTTTAGAAAAAACTTAAAGCCTCTCTTCTATAATCGGACGTTGGGCTCGTAGCGCAGAATGGACAGCGTTAACAGATACTGTGTATGCAACAACATTTAATAAGAGTGCCAGCTAACCGTATTGACAGAGGAAAATGTTGCTCAAAGAAAAGGCCAGCGAACTACTTGTTGACTCTAACGTGAAGAGATGGGTTGATAATCTCAATTCTCAGTCAGCTAAGAGGATCTACTTAGAGTCCTTGGCAAAATACTGTCTTTTCAGAGATCTAACGCCCTCTCAGGTGGTTGAAGAATTTAAGAATGAAGATCTTAGGAAAGAGGCTGAGGATAGGCTTGAAGACTTTATAATTGAGAATAGAGGAAAGCACACTCCTAAAGTGGTCAATAACCTTCTGACCGGTGTAAAGAGCTGGCTTAAGCACAACAACGTTCAGCTATTGAGAAGGATCAATGTTGGAAATGTCCGACTAACCCCTACTATAGATGGAGAGAGGCCTCCTAGCCAGGATGAGCTTAGAAGGATCTTGGGCTTCGCAGATCTTAGAGCTAAAGCTTGCATGTCACTCTTAGCCTTCGCCGGATTACGTCCTTCAACTTTAGCTGGTCTACAGTTAAAGGATCTTCCTGAGTTGAAGATCGAAGGCCAAAATGTGGATTTTGCCAAGATCCCAGCTCAGATAAGTGTTAGAGCTCAGCTGAGCAAGAATGGAAGGCCTTATCAGACGTTCTTGATTAAGGAAGGCTGCGACTACCTTAAAGACTACCTGGAACTCCGGTTAAAGAAAGGAGAGACCTTGACCGGAGAAAGTTCTATCATTTCATTTGGATCAAGGGCCAGGATAAAGAGCTTCAGCAGAAAGGCAGTTCAAAGAATGACAAAGCGTGTCTTTGACCAGGCCGGATTCAAAGCTAGACCATATATTCTAAGATCATACTTCGCTACAGCCATAGACAATGTTAGGACAATACCTTTCACACATCAGCAGTTCTACCTCGGCCATACCGGGCCAGTTGAAATGACCTATACCGTGCACAAGAGGCTGCCTGAATGGCAGATCGAAGAAATGAGAAAAGAATTTTTGGAACTGGAAAAATATCTTTCAACAATAGCTAAGCCCCTTCAGCTTCCAATCGAAGACGAAAAAGCTCTATTTCTTAGATTGGTAAGAAAGCTTGCTGATGACTATCCCAATATAGATCCTATGAAGATAAGAATAGAGTTAGCTAAAGAAAAGCCTGAATTCACCGTAGACGACGAGATTGAAGCGATACAGGATTCTATAAGAGATTCTATAAGGAAGATGACAAGACGAACTGGTCTAACCAAAGAAGATGATCCTCTATCTCAGCTTATCATACACTCGGACGAGCTTGATAGATATTTAAGAGAAGGCTGGACCTACCAGGATCAGCTCAAAGACGGAAGAATCATCATCGTGAAAGGAGGCAGCTAAAGATGGACTTTTACGATAGATGGCCAAGAAGATAGGTTGCTGGCGAAAGGTGTAGCCAAAGTTGATGGCTGTGGATATTAGAGAATTGGTAAAAAAAAGGGATTAAGTGATACAGATAATGCTAAAATCATAAAATTGAGGGAAGATTTGAATCAGCAAATTTGACTCTTTGAAGGTCATTTTGACATCTCCTTGATTGAATCTGTGTTTACCCCACAGTCTGGCTCTCGATAGTTTTCTAGCTTGCCCTCCGTCTTGGGGAGATATCGAAACAGCTTTGCCAACTCTTAGATAAGTACACTATTCAATTCCACATGGAAGGAGAAAGCCTCGATAGGCACGCCACAGGTTATGGCTGCTCTATATCCATTAGACAACCGTTATAGTTTCTCTGGAATCTTCCATTTTGGGTATCGTAATGACGCCGCTGGGAGGATTTGCACTGAAATTAGTGCACGTCCAACAAGAAGGCTCACACCAGCATCAGGAACAAGGCAAGGGGTATGATTGTGATTTTATCCTTGGTTTGGAGCTTATCCTTCGACAAAATCAACCCTTCCTTTCAGCTTGTCCCTTTCCCTCAAATAAACATTGTAATAAATATAAATATAAGAATGATGATAGATTTTAAGAGGTTAATCTATGAAAGACCAACGCCTAGAAGTTAAAGATATTATAAAGAACATTACTGATGCTACCTTAGGAAATTTAGATATTCCTGAGTTTCAGAGAGGATTTGTATGGAGTCCCGAGAAAGCTAAAAAACTCGTTGATTCTTTGTGGAGAGAATATCCAATTGGTACTATTCTTTTGTGGGAGTCTAAATATAGCTCACCCAAAGTAGCTCAGGGAACTCAAAGTAAGAAATTATGGGTAGTCGATGGGCAACAAAGGATTACAACTTTGGCTCTACTTTTTGGTAAAAAACCTTATTGGTGGCCTAGTCCTACAGATTGGAACAGTTATTATAAGAAATATGATGTTCTTGTGAATATCAAATGTCCAATAGATTCCCTAGAATTTGGTCTTCCTAATCCTGTTAGGGAGAAGTCATCAGAATGGATATCTGTCAGGAAGATATTAACTTCTGAGGATCTATCAAAACTTGCCGAAGAAATTATCGAAAAAATTGGAGGCAAATTCAGTGAAGTACATGAGAAATTACAGTCACTGAAAAAGATAGAGGATTATCCACTATATGAAATCATTATTGATCATGAGGTGGAAGATGTAGCAGAGATTTTCACTAGATTAAACATGGCTGGTGTGAAAGTTAGAGAAAGTGATGTTGTCATTGCTCTTGTAGCAGCAAAACAAGAAGGATGGGTAAGAGAGGAATTTGATCCTTTTTTGAGAAGTTTGGAGGAGAAAGGTTTTGAAATAGATCCAGCTATTCTCATAAGGTCATTAGCGGTTATTGGCAAGGGCATCGCTCGGTTAAAGGACATTCCAGAGGAGTTCTGGGCAAAGTCAAAAGATTTTGAAGATGGATGGAATAAGACGAAGGACTCTATCAGCTATGTGATAACGAAGCAAATGGATGACGTTGGTATTTTATCCTCAGACATATTACCTTCCCATAATGTTCTTATTCCTATGTTCGCTCTGTATTCAAAGTTTGGTGGAACCTTTAATTTTAAAAAAGCATTATATTGGTTTCTGTTAGCAACACACGATGGAAGATATAGCGGCTCTTCAGTTACCATATTAGATCAAGATATAAAAGCTATCAACTCATCTACGTTTTTTGATGATGCAATAAACGCTCTACTCAAACCTTTGCGTATTTCAGATACCTTAACCAAGGATGATTTTCTACAAGACTACGATAACGATTTCTTACGCTTAATTTATTATCTTATGGTTTTCAGGAATAAAGGAAAGGACTGGATATATCAAGACACTAGAATAGGCTATGACCGCTCAGATAACAAACTCAACAATGGGTTCAAACCAGAGTGGCATCATTTCTTTCCGAAGTCAATCCTACGAAACCAGAAAATAGAAGATAGGAAAATTAACGCCTTTGCAAACATAGTGGTCCTAAACGAGAAAGCAAATAGGCAATTTAAATCAACTTCTCCTGAGGAATATTTGGGAAAATTCAATGTTCAAGCCGAACGTTTGCAAGAACAATTAATTCCAACCGACGAAGAATATTGGAAAATAGATAAATATCTTGAATTTTTAGATAAAAGAGCAGACAGTTTGGCACATGAAACAACGGAGTTCCTTAAAGACTTCGTAATTAAATGATGTCTTCGATTTCACAACTCGAAATCCTTGATTAGTTATGCCAAACCCTGCATGATGATCTTAGGATGTGGCGTCCGGGATTTAGCTCCGAACGGGTGTGCAACCCAAGTCCATGGAGTGAACCTTAAATCATTAACAGTATTTTTGTTAGTGAATTATTAAGAAGGTGGCACTATCCATCTTATCGCTAACAACATCTAATGAAATAGTATTCCAATTACCTTGAGATTGTCACATATTCAGAGATAATCACTTCATTTCAAAAATGTTCTTGTGCAAAAGTGCAAGTGTATTTACCTTCTTTTCTGAAATCACTTTGTCCTTCTCCTCTTCAATAGAAAGGCTACGGTTCCTGTTATTATCGTAATAAGTAGTAGTCCTAGGCTAGCTGGTATTAGGATACCTGATTCCGGGCTAGTAGGTAGAGAAGTTGTTGACGTGGTTAGGGGCTTGCTTGTTGCATTTGTCGTAGTAGCTGTAGCTGTTGTAGTAGATGTAGTGGTTGTAGTTGGTGTTGTTGTCGTTGTCGGAGTTGTACTTGTTCCAGTAGTTGTGGTAGAAGTTGAAGTTGTTGATGATGTTGTAGTAGAAGTTGGAGTAGTACTTGTTGATGTTGAAGATGTTGTAGTTGTTGTAGGCGTCTGAGATGTAGTAGTGCTAGTGGTTGTCGAAGTAGATGTTGTTGTAGCAGAGGTTGTTGAGGTAGTTGTTGTCTGTGTTGTTGTCGGAGTTGTAGTGGTTTCTCCGCCGTTTGATAATCCCTTCGTAGAGGATCGGAACTGCCAATCGGAGTTAGAGTCAGTATCAAGGCCATTTGGATATCTCTGCCAGCTCCGATCATCGTTATATGTGTCGCTGAGGGGAGGTGTTCTATCTACTTCGTTACCTTCAGAATTCCGTAGGATGGCTGATTCGCCTTCGTTATCTAGCCATTGTGAACCATATGTTACAACATAATATCCGCCGGCTGGAACTTTAGTCCCTGATGAGATTGTAATAGTGACAATTTCACCAGCGGTAGTGGACACTCTCCAGCCGCTGATGTCGATGTAGTCTGAAGTTGGGTTATAGAGCTCCACCCACTCTTGTCCAGCATCAGTTCCTGTAGGATTCTGTTCAATTTCGTTGATTACAATATGAGCTACTGTAGGCTGTGACGATCTAGCTTGGCCGTTAAGCGTGTACAGGGCATCTGTAACATAGTTCACAGCAAGATTGAGCGATTCAATCATTTTGTTTCTAAATATTGGATCGTTCCAATTATAGTTCTGGTCCATCCAAACAGCGGTGAGATCTCCGTTTAGGTCGAAGGTGGTATCGTAGGCAAGATTTACTGTCGTATTGTAAGCGGAAACATTGTCTAATCTACCATCAAATGTCAAGTACTGGTTGAACTCCGAGATATAGTTCATAGTTCTTGTTTGCACATAATCTTCGTAATCGCTATGATGGACTTCGTTGCCCCAATAGGTCTGTGAGCCCATGACATGGCCGAAGACTGCAACATCAGAAATATAGTGAGTCATAATTCCAGCATGTTTTACAGCATTCTGTAGATCACCTTGTTTCAAAGAGGTTAAGGAACTATAGTATTCATCTTCAGCTCTTATGGCAGCTGAATCGTCTTGCAATGCACCATTCTGGTAGAAATAAATGTGGTGTTTTCCTGTATCTCCTATTCCATCTACTACTTGTCCATTATCAGGAAGCTCTGTCCCATACAAATAAGATGCTAAATTATTGAGAATATCCTGTTTTTTATTGTTTGGTAGCCAGTCTAGAGCATGTTGAGCGATCCAATCGTGGGTTCCATAGTCTGGATTCGATGGGTTTGAGCTGAAGCCACCGTTGCTCCAGGCTTGAACTCTATCAGAGAATGGTAGAGATAGAACCAGTAGAAGAGAAAATAGAATTGCACCTTTTTTTAGCCTGTATCCAAAAGATTCATTCATCTGAGACAATTAAAGGCACAAATATTTAAAGATTAAATAGCACAATGTTGTCGTTTCAAATTGAGGTTTTTCAATCTTCATTCTTTAGCAACCTCTTCAAATCCTCTATAAAATGCTCGAAAAGTTTGACTTTGTTACTCTCTTCTATTTCTTCTTCAGTCAAAACATAACTGCCATTTAAATCTACTTCTACAATTGCCCTGCCTTTCTTTATTGGCTTCTTTTGTGTTAATGTTCCATCTTCATCGGGTGTTATGAAATAAACCTTAATGTGTTTTGTCGCTTCATCTTGAAAGAGTTTGAGTTTCCAATATCCAGTTTGTGCAATTCTTTCTCTTAAAGTCACTTTGCTTGAAATGACGGCCAAGACCTTATAATTCGGAGGATTGTAAATAATGATATCAACATCGGGAAGATGCAATCCAAATTCACCGTAGTCAATGGCTAAATTCCGTTTTACCTGACTCAACTCTTTGGATAAATTTGTAGTTCTTTCCAGTTGATTACCATTAACGACTTTCAATCCAAGTTCTTCGACATCGTCTGTGATAATGTATTGGACTAACTTTTCTAAATTTTTCCCTTTAAAAGCTCGCCAGCTTTGTTCATGATCCCTATTGGGGGTAGGGTGTTTTAACCAGTCTCGCTTATGAATCTCCTTTGCTTCTTTCAACAGTTCTGAGAGGCGCTTGTATGTTTCTGCTCCAAACTGTTCTTTCTTTTCCAGATATAGCTTTTTCAAATCCTCGAATTTCATGTTTTTCACTCCCTTAAGCCAACGACAATGTATTCTATAGGATATGCTTCAGAGTTTGCTTCATGGTTATTGGCAAATCTGCCTGTTTTTTCATCCCTTTTTTGTGGAAGTATTTTAGAGGGAATCTCTCTCTTTATTATCCTGTCAAGTTTAAAACCAGAGTACTGTAAGCTCTCGGCAAAAACTTCAGCGTTGAGTATATCAATACCCTGTAGTTTTGTATCTCCTATGACATAGCAACATCTCCCACCATGTTCTAAAATCCTAAAACTCACATCAAAAACTTCTTCCATATCGATGAAAAACGCTTCGATTTCTTTTGCCATTTTCTTGCTTCTTTTGGACATTTTATCAACTATGTCCATAGCAATTGAACTTCTTAATTTTTTATTTTCGTACTTTTTGTAAGATGTACCAATAAATTCTTTTTTGTATTCCGTTAAATCCTCTGCCAAATCGAGCCATATGGTTGATAATTGATGTAAATCTGCATACTCATAACTGGTAACATAAGGACTTGAACTTACAATTAAATCCACAGAATTATCTGGTACAGGTTGTCTCCTGGCATCGCCGATCTTGATGTTTAAGTATTCATTAAGATTCTCCCTTACGTTTGCTGGAATAACATTATAAAAAACATCATTACCGCTCTGCATTTTCTTTAAATGTCTCCGCAAAGCATCATAAGGCTTAACTGGAATTTTCTTTAAGTCTCTAGTTGGTTTTGTACTTCTTTGAAGCCATATAGAACAGTTTTTTAAAATATGGCTGAAAGCAACGATGAAGAAATTTTTTATAGTTTCATCGTCCTCATTATAAATAACTCTTAATATTTTCCCAAGTTCATTTTTGCTTTCTTCTGTGAACCAGTAATTGATTCTATTTAGATTTTTTTGAGGGATCAACGGTTCAATTTTATCATCAAATAGTGTTTTTTGCGAACCGTTTAGAGATTTCAATTTGAACAAAAGTTGCTCAATCTTTTTATTAAGGTATTCTGGTTCTATCGGTGTTGATTTTACCTTTGTAATGAGATAGGCAATTTTATTAATATCAGTTCCGCTTGCTTTAAATCCTCTAGAAATTGCGGTAACAATTGTAGTTCCACATCCCATAAATGGATCGTTTATATGTGCCTCTTTATGAGGGATGTATTCATCAATTAGCCTCTCAACTAATTGGGGGATAAACTTGGCTGGATATCTGTGATAATCATGAGTCCATTTACCAGTATCCGAGGGCTTGTACTCCACAAATGACCAATCTTTATCTAATTCTTTTGTATTAAATTGGTGGATAATATCTTCTGGTGATTTTATTGTTTTGGGCGTTATGTACCCAGACTCGCCCTCCACCTTTTCCACGATGAAGATGTCTCTGAGCGCCCCGTAGAATTTTTGCTCTTTCGCCGTTCCCCGCTTTCTCAAATTGGTTCGCTCCATGGCGCTACCTGCCTTTGGCCCCCTTGGTGAGGTTGTTTTCCTCCACTTTTTGCTCGATGAGCTTGGCCATCAGCTTGTAAAGTTGCTTCAGTACATAAATAAACTTATTCAAATTAGTCCACGCCACTTCGATAAAATATTGCTATTATGATGAGCAGGGCCAGTATGAACGGTAAAAGGATTATGAGTAGAAGGATATCCCTGATCTTCTCCTTGATGCTCAAACGTTCCTCACCGGGTAAAGCCTGTTCGCGTACCTTTTCAGGCCGTCTTTGAATATGGACTTATGTTACTGATCATCTTATATCAGCAAATCGCCCATTGTATTACATGGCCATATATAAATTTCAAGATACCGTTTGTGGCACATATGTAGCAGCCATTGGAGGAATCGTCCTCTTTATCGCATTATTCTCCGACAAAATTCAAGTGAAAAGTGCTCAAACAGCTACGTCAATATGGTAAGATCTCGGGTAGGCACGGGGCCTTTGAAGGGCACCTTCCTCTCCGGTTCTATGTTAAATTTTTTAAGCTCCGATACCAGCATCTGTTCTACATCAGGCTCCTTCTCCTTGAAGACTTTATCAACCACTTGAGACAAGAGTGCGGAGTCCGCAATCTTGCTCTCATCATCTTTAGTTTCTCCTTCAAGTTTACCGTCAGCTTTTAGTCTTGTAGGCGACAATCCTCTTGCCAAAGAATAGGTCTTTCCAGCCGGTATTGATCAGGTAGGTGTCATAATCATAATTTTTGAAGTCGTCAACAGTCCAGAGGCTGACATGCGGGCCCCAGCCAATGGTAATGGGGAAAAAATGGCTTGGCGTCGATATTATGCAATCATGATTCTGGAGTTGATGTAGTAGGTTTATTCCATCCTGTTTTGGAAGATGTTCTATTACGTCGAACATGAAAACAATTTCTGCTTGTAGGGGAACCTGAAAAAATCTTATATCCTTGAGGACTAGCTTGCTATAGCATCCAGTTTTAGCACTTTCCTTCAGATGATATGGATTCCTGTCTACTCCGATCAAGTAGCTGCAATGCTTCTTTAATATTGGCCCCCAAGTGCCTATTCCACAGCCTAAATCGCAGCCGACATTATAGTATTTACGTAGCATCTTGTCAACAAACTGGAAGCAAAGGTCAACCATATCAAAAAGGTTTAATACTAAAAATATTTAATGTTATTG
>Ga0315289_10008741_pt1 | contig 14620 bp, 7 predicted proteins | sample YL17G11_40_MG_FD_203452 | JGI IMG/M metagenome (GOLD analysis project Ga0315289, IMG submission 203452) | Sediment microbial communities from Yellowstone Lake, YNP, Wyoming, USA - YL17G11_40 | ecosystem: Environmental > Aquatic > Freshwater > Lake > Sediment | place: USA: Wyoming | collected...
CTTGCCAAATATGCTCTCAGATTAATATGTCTAAAATGCATGGCGTATGGTTTTGAATTGAGCCAATTCTTGGCATCTGGAGTGCCAAAATCCTTGGAAGAAAAGTTAATATGAGTAAGTCAAGTTATATCATGCGACTTAATAACTTGATGCCAGATGATCGGAATCAAGTTGATTCATGTCACATATCACTACTACTAATTTACATCAAAATTGGCACGCTTCCTTATCAAAGTGCACAAGATACAGAAATCAACATGACCAAGCAAGAGACCCTTGCTATGCTTCAGATGACTGGTCAACCCTGCAAAGGCAACGACTGCAATAGAAGGGAAGGCTGTTGAATCGATAAATATTTCAGAAGTACCTATTGCGATGTCCTTTGCCAAACTCAGTGCATTATAAGGCAAAAAATATATTATATAAAGATCTCAGTATTTAAAACGCTTACGCTTCTTTTAATGCTTTTTGGAAATTATACAATAAAAATATATTATTGGACCGCTGAGTTCCAGCGGCCCTACAGAAGCTACTTCTTGCCACAGGTGGTGCAGCCAGTAGAGCTGGGCTGCTTTACAGGGGCTTCAGTCACCTCCACAGTCACCTTTCCTGTCTCCTCTACCACAGGTTGCAGAGCGGCCGCCGCCGGCACTTCTGCAGTCTCCGTCACCTTCTTCCCCGGATTGATGGGACCTCCAAAGCTATCGTCGACTATTACGCAAACTAAATTGCTGACATCGCACACTGTGAAGTTGCCGTTTACAGTAATTACCTCGCCGCAGACTGTGGCGAAGTTGCAGACCTTGCACATGCAGTTGTTGCAGTCCACGCAGCCAAGAGGTTTGGTTACGGTTAGGATCTGAGGTGTATCCTTCACCAGGAGCGCTATAGTCCCCACTTCGCCCCACAGCGAGTCTTTCACGACGACATTCTGGATGGGATAAGTGCTCTTTGCAGTAATAGTATAGGTGTATGTAACTGTCGCCCCGGCATCAACGTCCAGCGGTTGCGCTGATTTGGTCACATTGATGTATTCGCTGGTGCAGTCTATCTTCATCAGCATCTCGAAGCTGTCCAGCAGGTTGGACTGTCTCCGGATCAGATCCTCGAAGCTTGCCAGGAAGGCCATCCAGGTTTCGTAATCCGTCCCCTCTATCATCTGCTGGTAGTGCAGCCAGTCCTCGAACTTCTTCAGAAGCACTACCTCCTCCTTCAGCCTGGCCTCAAATCTGTCAAGGAGCTCCTGCTTCTGATCAAGCTCGCAGAAGCCCCTCTTGAGCAGGTCCTCATTGCTGGTGAGGATGACGGCCTGCCTTCTCAGCAAATCCTCGAAGCTCTTTGTCAGCTCTATAATCTGCGCATCCGTTAGGGTGCTCCATTCAAAGCTCACTACATCCTCAAAGCTGTAAAGCCCCAATTGCTGTCTTTTCGCCAGGTCGTCGAAGCTGTCCAGGAAAATATAACTCATACTAGAATTAAGTGTTGTGTTCTTCAAGAGATTTTCGAAACTTTCTATAAGATATGTCTGGTTTCTCAATAGATCTTCGTAGCTTGTTATCGAGTCATACTCGGCCGCCATGCCGATTCCCGCTAATGGAAATACCAGCAATAATACGGCCAGCGAGGTGACCTTGCCCCCCCCGGTATTCACCATATACTTCCTCCATATATTTTTTAAATGAAGATACGATTCTCCTAATATTTAAATTTTATCTTTTTTCAGATATTCGATTGCTATTTGCAGGATTGAGCAAATACCTGAGCGATAAGCCTTTTAGATGAGAATAGAATTTAATATTTAAAATATATAAATCAATACTATACTTTCTCTGTTAGATGAAAGAATTATATATGAGTTTCTTATGAGTAATTGCAAAGGGATTTAGAAGGGAGATAGCAATGGGGTCGAAGGGCTTTATAGCGGCTGCAGTCTTTGCACTGCTTGCATCATGTGTCATCTCTGGCTTGGGAGCTGATCTGGAACCGACCACGCCAAGGAATGAAGCCGTTTATTCTGCGGACAGTTCTCCCCTGGAGAGCCCATCCGACCTCAACCTATCTCTTTTCAAATCCCCTTTGATTGCCGAAATAAAGCAGCTGCAGACCACAGAAGTCTGGAAAAAGTACACTTTGGAATCGATTGGGCTATGTAGCGGAATAATAGCCGAGTTCGAGAGCCAGCTGCGAGATCGAGCCCTGAGCCTGGATACTTTTGAGCGCCGGCTGGAGGCGCAATGGCCGCACTTAAGCGATCAGGAGCGCATTGACCTCACCTTCAAGCTGGAATGCTTGCTGCGAAAGCAGGCCGAGTATCTGTATAAGTTTCAGGCCGATCTCAAGAAGATCTGGTGCTTCCTCCCCTCCTGCGAGAAGAAGAAGTTCCTGGACAGCTATGAGGACCTGTTGAAGAGAGAGTCTCGACTCCTCTTGAAATTCGAGGAATTCCTGCATAAACAGCAGCTGCTTCCGGAAGATCGCAAGATCCTCTTTTTGCAGAGCTTTGAGGACCTGATAAGGAGGCAGGCCATCCTTCTGGAGACCTTTGAGGACTTCCTGAAGGTTAACTGCGACGTCCTGGAGATAACGAAGATTGCCTACGCGTGCTGTCCCATGCCCGGAGATGTCGTCAATTACACATATAATATAGCCAACAAGGCCGACTACTCCATAAAGGATGTCGCCGTCATAGACAGCCGCCTGGGCATCGTGGCCATAGGATTGACCCTGGCCCCTCATGAGACGATTTTCATCAATCGATCCTCGGTCATGGAGGGGAAATGCGGCACCGTCATATGCAACAAGGCGATGGTCCTGGGCGAGGACCCCAAGGGCTTTGTGGTCCACAACGAGAGCAACAAGGTATGCGTAGAGCTGGTCTGCCCCAAGGTCAAACAAGACAGGATCAAGGTCGGGCTTCAGAGATCCATGGCCATCGGCTCGGACAGGTCCAAGGCCCAGAACGTAGTGAATATTGAAGGGGATCAGAGGAGCAAATGCCTGAGCTGTCCCGGCGATAATAGTAGCGGCAAGATCGAAGCCGGAGAAAAGAGCGCAGCGGCATTTTCCCGCTAGGCAGCCGGCGAGAATTTGAAGATCTCCTAGTCCTAGTGCAGGAGGATTGAGGCCGGATATCCAAGCATTGCTCGATGGAGGAAGTAGCGTTGGAAGTTGTCCGTCGGGCATCGGAAAGGAAGGCGAAATATGGGGATATGCTGCCCCGAGGGATCCGTTCGCTTTATAGTCATAGCGGCAATTTTCACCCGCAGGGCAGAAACGGCTCAGCCCTTTTTAGTGCAGAAGTCTCAAGTCTGGGGCGGAAGAGGCAAAGATAGCATCAGCGGCGATCAACTCTCCCGTGGCCCGATAGACGGTGAGCGCCTCTCAAATGGCGACCTTGGCTTTTAGCTCTATGTAGGTGGAATTGTTTACCCCCAGAGGACCTAAGTTCTCCCAGGTGATAACGCTATCTGTAACATTACCGCTGCGGTTATCCGACACATAGGTCATCATGACAGGAAGAATATCCACTACCCGGACTGTCTGCAGAAGCGTTTGCCCGATGTTAGTAACATTTATTATGAAAGTAACTTCTTCGCCTGGGCCTACATCCTTCGGAGTAGCATGCTTAATTATGCTAATGTCTGGTTTCCCGTGCGCATCTATCATAGCGGTTGCATCCGCAGTGACATAATATCCCGTGGGAGTCCTTCCAGAGGTGCTAACCAGGTTGGTCAAATGGCCCAGAACCGATCCATCAATTGACGCCTGCAGCAGGATATAGGTGGATTCTGCCGGCGCCAGCGGACCCACGTTAGCCCAAGTTATAGTGTTCCCCGAAACTGAGCCGGAGCGATTGTCGTAAGTATATATCAGGCCTGCGGGCAGGACATCGACGACATTAACAGGGTTCAAGGGGACCTCCCCGGTATTGGTCACCCTTATTGTGAAGTTGATAGTCTCGCCAGGAATTCCTTCGATAGGTTCTGCTATTTTTTCGACGGAGATCTTGGGCTCCTGGACATATAGCGATGTGTAATTTATCGAGGTCAGGTTCAATCCCGAGGAGAGCCGGCCCTTGGCTACTACAGTGTTCTCAAGCTCTCCGTAATAAGCGCCGTTGATGTGAAATACCACATATGTTAGCTTCTTTTGTCCCCCGTTCAAAGGACCTCGATTGCTCCACACAACCTCGTTATTGATAGTATCCACGCTTGAGGCGGTCGGCCAGCTGGAGACATATTCCAGCCCATCCGGAAAGACGTCAGTCAACTCCACCGGGTTCAGAGTGGCCTCTCCGGTATTGGTAACGTTGAGGGTGAAGTTCACGTACTGGCTGGGATATCCCGCAGTCCTATTGCCGCTCTTGATCACATTCATCCCCGTCGTTTGGGCTCTGACTACCTCTGTGTCATTATGCCTGACCGTTCGCCCATCGACAGTGCTTCCCGTAGTATTGACCACATTGGTAAGGTAGCCGGAAGCTGTGCCATCGATATGGGCCACTATATATAGCTTCTTATATGCTCCTTTGGCCAGAGGCCCTATGTTCGTCCAAGTGACCTGGTTCATGTTGGGCGAGCCGCTTGGATAGCTGGAGATGTACTTCAGACCGTTGGGCAGAGTGTCCACAACCGTAACCGGATTAAGGGTTGCGTCTCCATTGTTGGAGACGTTCAGGGTGAAGTTCACGTAAGTGCATGGCGGTCCCTGGCTGATATTCACCGTTTTATTCACGTGTATACTTGCCGCAGCATAATACAGCTTGGTGGACGCGAGACTCGAATCTATGGGCGTGGTGAAGACATTTGAATCGGACAAGTTGGCGGTATTGTTGATGTAGCTCACTGAAGGGGGGGTTAAGGGATCGATGGTCACAGCATAGCCGACTCGAGGGGTGACAAGAAGAGTTTCAGATGTGGCGTTGACGAAGGTGGCCGTCGGGGAAGTTGGCTTTCCGGTAAAGTTGAGGCTGCCCGGATTGGCCCCAGGGGAGAGGGTGTATTTGTACTGGAAAGTCACCTTGGTCCCTGCCGGAACGTTGCTGTAGGAGGACGGAGTGGGGCCGCTGGTCTTGGTGGCTGTCGCGCCGCCTGTGCTGTTGATGGCAAGGTTGGTGGGAGCGGTGATGGTTATTATGGCCGAGCTGTTCACGGTCACATCAACAATGGCCGTTCCGCCGCAGGAGAGCAGGGGCTTTGCCGATATGGTAACGTTTGTGGAGGGCACAAGGGGCATGGTGTAGGTTACGTTGAGATAAGTTCTGTAGTCAGCATTGCTGTTCTCCCGGCTGCCAATATGCACCTCGTTATCAGTATTGTCAGCAACAGTCATTCTCAAGATTATTCCATTATTGGTGATGCTGCCGCCCATCCAACCGCTAACCAGGGTGGTAATAACTGCACTTCTAGAACCAGTTGTACTAAAGGTGCCGGTAGATCCATATATAATATTAATATAATCATTGGGCGTATTCTTGGCACCAGCAGTTGCCCAGGCACAATTTGGCTGACGATTGTAATCATTCCATGTAGCTCCGTAGGTAGGATCTGTCCCGTTGAGAATGCCTTCAACAATCCCTTTATTGCAAAGATTACAATTGGCGTTTGGCTGCAGACACCACGGTCTGGCTAGACTATACACAAATATGTTATTAACTTTAGCCGGATTTTGGACATACAAAACTCGCATCTCTAATATTGCGCTCTGCAATACTGCACCAGTTGGCAATGTTGGCGTCTTGAAATAAATAAGAGTATACCTTTCCTTGCCGCCCCCACTGAGCCTATTAAGTCGCAGCCTTTTATCAATACCGTAATTATGATCTTTTTGTTCCTCATTGATCCAAGTATCATTAACGGCGGCAGCTTTGATGTATAGATGCGATGCTGAGGTTACCTTACCCGGCACTGCCGCTTTGTTACTCCCCAGCCGCCACAGCAGTGTCTTGTTGAGAGAGTTGTATGTGCCGCTGGCGTTGACGCTTCCTGTCACGTATGTGGTGTAGGTAGGGATGGTATCGCGAATGATGGCATTGACCAGCAGCTTGGTGCCGTTGTAATTTGGACATATAGTGTAGCGCAATCTATTTCCGACCAGAGCCTGCGTCAGGTTGACCCCCTTGCTTAGTGGAACTACCATGTCTATGTCTCGGGCCTGTAGTGAGAACGGGCCACTACTATTGACCTTGTAGTAGAGGGTAACGGTGTCTGTTATAGTTCCAGAAGATACACTGGTTTTGACCGAGGCATTCAACCGGATGATTTTGTAGCCGCTGTTCTTGAGGACCGTTCCCAGGTTCCAGGTCAAGGTTGTGGTCCCATTGGGGTTGTTGACCACGCCGGCTGGGGCAGGATAGGCAGTTGGGATGTATGTCAGCTCTGAAGGCAGCAGATCTATGACGGTTACATCCGTGGCATTCAAGATCGGGTTCTGATTTCTGTAATAGATGGAATAGTTCAGGATCTCTCCCGGCTGGACCACTTCTTTGCGATCCGTCTTGTTCAGGGTCATCAGGGTGGGATAAATAGTCACGACCTGGGCTACGAAGTTCTTTCTGCCGCACTGGTCTGTGACCGTTACTCGAATTACGCAAGAGGTTTCCACGCTGACAGAAGGAGGAGTGAAGGTGGTCGTGGCGGCGTACGGGTTGGAAAATATGCCGCCGCAGGAGCTGCTCCAGACGTAAGTGTATCCTGGCGTCCCTCCGCTCGCTGTAGCGCTCAACGTCACCGCCTGGCAGCTTACGATTGCCGAGGGAATGTTTACGGTTAGCACCACCCGTTTCATGATGCCGGCCATGAGCAGCTCGTTGCCGTACACCCTTGCAGCATCCACATTTTCAGAGACGGTTCCCGTGGCCAGGCTATGCGAGGCTTCGTAAACTATGAAGCCCTTGGCCGTATTTCCTTCTGCATATCCGTAGGCCACGATGGCCGCCTTGCCCGGAGATTTTCCTGTAACTACATCTATCTGATCTGGATCCCAAACCGCTACCATAGTGGAAGGCCGCCAGCTGCTGCCTAGTCGTGGGAGATATACCTTCTCAGAGCCGCTCTGCAGAGCATTGTCCAGGTTCCCCAAGAACTGCATTATGGGATGGGTGGCGCTGCTAGCGTTATAGGTATAGGGTGGGGATGGGCTGGAATGAGAGCCCCACGGAATCAGGCCGTTGGAGCTGAGAAAGTACCAGCCGAGATAGGTTGGAGTGGGAGCCTCCATCGCGCTGACAGCGTGACAGGCCGCCCAGAGATACCCACCCCCATCAATGAAGCTCTTGAACTTGGTCTTCTGTAGCGTTGTCCATTTCTGAGGATCGGCATGGGGCATGGCGTAGATGTCGTCGCATAGCCCCAGATCCTGGGGGCTTCCCAGCCTGTAGGAGCTGGAGGGAACTTCTGCTTTGGTATAGAAGGCGGAGATTATTATGGCCCCGTTCTGCAAGTCGCAGACTGCGTTGGGGAAGCTGGTGATGTTGCCGTAAATGGGTGCTGTGAAGGAGCTGCCTATGGGACCGTCTACCACAACCCCTTTGGCCTTCCACGTGTTTATGGTGGACAGGGCCAGGGAGGCATACTCTTTGGGTATTATGAGCGGCCCTCCTTTGTACTGCTTTCCCCCAACGGTGAAGTCCACTCCGTCCTTTGACTTGGAAGAATTAATGGCCCAGGAGACGGGGATCTGCTTGTTGATGACCAGGTCGTAGACCAGGCCGTAGGGCTTGAGGCCTGTGGCATAGGAGTAGGGATAGGTGTTGACCGACCCCATATCGATAATGTAAGCTCCTGAACTGAAATGCACGTTTGTGGTGGATGTCGCTGGAGTTATAATACATAATATAAATACTAATAATGCTACCAAAAGTTTCGATCCCTTTATGAGATTGCCCATTATATGCTCCCCCTTCCATTCATTATCGCATAGGTGTGCCTTTTTCTATTCCAGGCACTTGGACACGGCCCTTTCGTCCGCCTCCAACCCATTTCTTAAATGGAAAGCAATCATCGCATATAAGCTTTATCATATATTTATTGAGTTTTGGTATTTCGTGCGCTTTTGGCCAGGATTTTTAGGCCGTCTTGACCTGCAGGATTGTGAAGTTTAAAAATGGGTGCTTTCATCGGTTAAAATTTGCTTAGGCAGATGGAGGAGCAAAGGACCTCGCTTGTAACTATAAGAGCTTTCGCGCGAAGGCAGCGGGCTTAGAAAAGCTTTTAAGAGCATATTGATCGATGATTGATTTATTGATAACTAATAAAATATATATGTATATTGTTAGATCAGTTTATTTAATATTAGTTAAACCAAAAATTTTAATAGTTGGAGGTCAAAATTGGCTATTATGATAATCAAACCGAGAGCCAGGCTGAAGCCCTCCTGCCCCTCATTATGGGGATTTGCTCCCCTGCCTCTCGGTTTGTTTTTATTGCTGGCTCTTGCAGCTCAGGCTTCAGAGAACATCACAACAGAAGACCTCAACTGCTCGAATGAGACACTTCGGTATGCGCATAATTACACGGCTCCAGATAATAATACCTATCACGACCCCCTCTCCAGCATTGAGGATCTCTTGAGGGGGCAGGCAAACCTTCTCGCCAGCTTTGAGGCCCTGCTCCACAGGACTAATACCACAATTGGGGAGAAGATAATCTTCTTGCATAGCTTCGAGGATCTGCTGAGGCGGCAAACAGTTCTCTTCAGCGGATTTGAGGGGCTGCTCAAGCTGCAATGGTTCAACCTGGATTGCGGGGGCCAGAAAAAGTTCTTGGCGAGCTTCGAGGATCTCCTTCACAGAGAAGTCCTCTTATTTTGGAGCTTCGAGAACTTGTCCGAAGGATGCTGGGAATCCCTTCCTCGGGAGGAGCAGGTAAAGCTCCTGGCCAGCTACGAGGACCTTCTGCGGCGGCAGACGGAGCTCTTGAAGAGCTTTGAAGATCTCTTCAAGATGACCCATGGCGGATTGACCATCGAGAAGAGCGTGGACAAGAAGTGCGTAACCCGCGGGGAGAAAGTCACCTATATGTATACTGTGCGGAACTGGTACAAGGAGCCTGCGAAGAATGTGACCATCGTGGACGACCAGCTGGGATTCATCGCCGATAATATTTCCCTTGGTCCGAGAGAGATCAAGATCTTCTATCGAGAGGCAGTGGTTAGCTGTTGCATCTGCAACCTGGCGAAGGTCTTCGGTGAGGGTCCCTGCGGAGAAATTATCTACGACGAAAGCAATATGGTCTGCGTAGAGATCATAAGAGTTGGACTCAACAGGGATGACATAACCATAGGCGATCAGAAGACTTTTTCCATGGGGCAGGATCCTCCGGCTGCCTTTAATTCTATTGAAATTAAGAAAAACCAAAAATCAGTCCCCTCAGAGAATCGAATCCTCTACAATATTGAGAGTCTGCACCTGGGAAATCAGATGGCATTTGGCGTCGCTACCGGAACGTCGAGCAATACGATAAAAATTGTCGCGAACCAGGAATGAAGCGAACTATCACGGCCAAGGCAGGTATCTCGAGAGAGACCTGTTTTTCAGAGTTTTGGCCGTCCTGTGGAATGGCTTTTGCTTTCGGATAGCGACCAGAACTCGACCATTTACTTCACATCGGCAGATGGGACGAAATCTGCGCTCCTTCCACCACAAAGATTGATTTATCGACAGCCTTTGGCCGGGATTCTTTGCCTGTCTGCTAGCTACCTGCAGGCCTCGAACTTCAAGCCAGCCTCGAAAAAATAACACTAATCTTCTTGCGCCTCATCATGGTCGTGCTTGTTCGGGAAAGAAGGACGTCTTTTCTGCATTCTGCAGGATAATAGCAGTGGGGAAGACTTTCAGGGGAAAGGACTTGGCAGGCAAATGGACAATGCACCGAGAAGCCAAGTGATTATAATATTAATAATATTGATATATGTTTTGGCACTCCATAGGTGGATGTTTTTGAGAGAGAAACCTTTTTAAACCCTAAATCCAAATTACATAGTAATAAAATTAATAAAGTATTGGTGAGGATGGCTGGGAATCTCGCCTTCAAGTGTATCCTGGCGGCTCTGCTCATTTCAGTGGCTCACGGTGCATCCTCCACGTGTGCAGACCTGAGGATGAGCGCAGAAGCTCAGGCGAAAGGCATCGCCGTAGCGGAGGCTCAGCCGGGGCAAGTATTCAGCTATAATATTACTATTAATAATAGTGATCCAGGTTGTGATGCGCTGGATGTTGCTGTCACTGACATTCTCCCTTATGATGCCGTCTACTTGGGCACGCATGTCTATCCCTGTGCTGAAGAGGGCTGCGATATCAATAAGATAGGGAATATGCTTGTCGTAAGGATCGACATTATGCCAGGCGGGACAAATAGATATATCAATATCACTCTGAGGGCTCCCGAAGAGGCCCCGGACACACTCTACAACATGATACGATTAAAGTACGCCAACAAAACGCAATGGCACAACGATACCATCCTATTGGATACCTATGTGCCACTCCCCGGCTATAATAAGACCGCTGCAATAAAGAGCTTTGAAGATCTGCTTCACAGCCAGGCCTCTCTGCTCTTCAGCTTCTCTGACCTGCTGAATGATATCCCGCGGGGCGCAGCGGAGAACTACACCTTCATGGCCAGCTTTGAGCAGCTCCTGAGGGGCCAGGCCAATCTGACGGGCAGCTTTGAGGCGCTTCTCTCCAATCAGCAGAGGAGCGGCTGGGACAGGGACCTGGGGAAAGAAGAGAGGACAAACCTTCTGAAGAGCTATGAATCTCAGCTCAGAGACGAGGCCTTCCTCTTTGCGGCCTTCGAGACCAAGATCACCGACGCCTGGATTGGTCTTAGCGGCTACACTGCGCCAGGCCATTCCATGGACGCTCAGTGGGAGTTTCTGGCCAGCCTGGAGGATCTGCTCAAAAGACAGGTCAAGCTCTACAAAAGCTTCGAGATGCTGCTGCAAGAGATAAATGCAGAAGCAGATCCCCAGGACAGGCAGGACCTGGTGAATTTCCTGGCCAGCTTTGAGGATCTACTGAGGTTGGAGTCGAATCTGCTTATGAGCTTCGAGGAGATGCTGTTTATGAAATTCAAAGGGCCCGCCGATAGCTGGAAAGAGTATTCGCAGATTCAGGGGTGGCAGGAGATGGATGAGCTGGTGAAATACGATTGATCTCGAAGAAAGCGCCATCTTCTGGCCCCATATCCGAACTTCCGGAGACTTTAGATGGCCATGCAACCTCGCCTTCATAGCCAAAGAGGCCAGCGCCTGAAGGCTGCCGACTATCAGCCAGGGCTAATGACATCCGGTCCTAGGGAGGGATCGTCCCGTGTCCCGTGGGCCTCTTCAGCGAGAGCTTACCTCTACTTCGCGCAATAGGGGCAGCAGGTCTGCTCCTGCGGGGGCTCGGGCATGTAAGCGGGATCGGGGATCTCACATGTGAAGTTGCCGTGCAGTATATCCTCAAAGGTCATCAGCCTATTCGCCTGGATGCGTATCTTCTGCTCAAAATCCGCCAGCTTCTTTGGGTTCGGTGCTCCCTTAAGGCTGTAGCCAAGCTCGTGCAGCTCCACGCTGTAAATCTTCAGATAATCCTCCAGGTTCTTGGCGCTGATGGGAAAGTCTGCATAGGCATAGAAGGGTCCTATGGGCTTGCAGCATCGGTCCTTTCCTGTTGCTAGAGCCATATTATGGATCCAGCAGTATTTGGTATCATTCTGGGTGACGATATATTCGGGAGAGGGGGATATGGTGACCTCCTCCCCGGGAGTCAACTTGCCGATGGAATAATTTCCCAGGAGGGGGTCATTGATCTTAATCCCTGTTACATTCACCTCTCCTATATTTTTGATGGTTATATTATACTCAACCAGGGCCAGATCGAGCCCCACTCGACTCAAGTTGGTCACCAATGAAGGCCTCTTGGTGACATCCAGCTCAGCCCAGTAGGTGAGGTTCACCTTCTCTAGAGCTATCTTAGGGCTTAGGTTTCGGCCGGACTGATCAGTTGAGTTCACCACTACCAAGTTGGTGAGATCTGGACACCAGCAGAAGGTGGCGTTCACCTTCTCATAGGCTATTTTGGGGCCAATTAGCCTTCCAAGGGCATCGGTCGAGTTGGTGATTGCAATATTGGTTATATTGGCGCGGGTGAGCTCGCAATCATCGCAATTATCGGCATGGGCCTCGGAGGCTAAAAATAATATGGAGCATAGAATAAATAATGATGTGATGAAATAATTGGGCCTCGTCTTAAAAGGCCCCAGCTGCCATGCCCCCAAGTTCATGCCATCCCTTCTTCTCTCCTATAAAAAACTTATAAGGATTTAAATTTTTCTCTCTTTTTTAAATAAAATAAATAAAGATTGTATTAAATTAAAATATTGGGGGTCTGGAAATACCCTTTTGGCAATAACTGGCCGGCATTTCTTCAGGAAATATTCCCTCCCGGAATAGGCAAGGCTGTTGCCGACAAGAGAGAGCTCGAAACAGGATCATCGGTCCGTCAAGCCATCGCTTTGCGGCCATTCCCCCGTGGCCGCGAGCCGGTGTCTCGCGGGCATCCCCACCCCCGAAGAGAATCGCAAAAAATTTGGAAATATTCTTTGATACAGCGTGGAGAAAGTTATGGATCTGCGCGAAGCTGAATTATCTGCCCTGCCATTGCCACATCCGCTTGCTCTACGCGCAAAAGCGTGCTGCTCTGCCTGCATTAGCACATAGCACAATTCTCAATCCTGAAATCATTGATCGCGATTTCACAGTTAGACCGCAGCAAATACGGATGTAAGATCTCTATGTAATTATATTGATATGAGAAAGTATTTAAACTCGTGATTCGATTATTTTCATCAAAAATATTAATCAGGTGAGAATGGTGCTAAAAGAGATAAGTCTAGCATGGGGGGTGATCCTGGTTATCCTCTTGGGATTTGCCGGCATCACATTAGCTGAACAACCAGCAATAGACATGAATGTGAGCAAGATGGCGTGCAACGACACCGATTGCAATATAGCTGAAGTACTTCCAGGGACAGACTTCTACTACAACATCAGCGTGACGAATAATAATCTCCTCTACAACGCGACGGAAGTAGTGGTCACGGATAAGCTCCCTTACGATGTTATCTATCATTCGACAAAAGTCTATGGCGCCAACGGCACACCAGACTTGACTGCGGACGTCAATATTCATAAGACCGGAGATCTCCTTTATGTCAGTTTCGGGGACGTCAAGATCACCAAGCACGAGACATTTTACATAAATATCAGCGTAAAAGCACCTAGCGAGGCTCCTACAACTCTGTACAATATCGTTAACCTGAGGTATGCCAACGATCCCGATCCCGACAACAACACCTTTACGCTGGCCACCTATGTGCCGGTGCCAGGGTATGATAAGCCTGCCGCTGTGGAGAGCTTCGAGGGGCTGCTCCACAACCAGACGCGATTGCTCTTCGATTTTGAGGATTTGCTGCACGTTACCCCTCACACCAGAGAAGATAATTATACCTTCATAGCCAGCTTCGAGCAGCTGCTGAGAGCGCAGGCCAATCTCTCCCTCAGCTTCGAAGATCTGCTGAAGAACGAGACCAATGACGGATGGGACATGGGCAACTTTTCGAAAGAGGATAGGACATTCTTCCTGAAGAGCTTCAAGCGCATAATTTGGGATCAGGCGTTCCTCTTTGCCAGCTTCGAAATGAAGCTCAAAGATGCCTGGGTAAACCTCAGTTACAGCGATGGCTGGGATCTCACTCCATACAAGGCACCTGGCCATAGCCAAGATGCTCAGACGGAGTTTATAGCCAGCTTCGAGGATCTGCTCAAAGAGCAAGTAAAGGTATTCGATAGCTACCAGCTGCTCGAGAAGACATTAGGTGATGATGTAAGTCTGGATGATAAGGTCGATGCCTTCGCCGCCTTCGAGAACCTATTGAGGGTGGAAGCCAACCTGCTCATGAGCTTTGAAGACCTGCTTAAAGCGAAATACAGGGGTGAAATTTTCGATTGGATGGTACCAGTGTCGGAGCATCCACCAGCACCGCCTATGCTGCCTGTAGCCCAAGCGCAGGAAACCCCCGTAATCCCAGCTAATGAAACTCAGGCACCCCCAGTCAACGCAACTCGCTAGACGCTAAAACCATCGCACCCCATTAAGCGATATCGTCGCCGCTAGAGAGCGGCGACCAAAATTTTTTCTCCTGGTTTTCTATAGGCAGATCGCCCCCTGGAAAAAACTTGGCTGTCGGGATTGAGATCAGCATAATTGGTTAAATCATCTTCACGCTTGATGAAATCCTGGCGATATCATGTCATCGTTATTTATTTCTGGACCGACTGATTTAATAGCCTCCCATTTGGCTATACGGACCATCCGAGAACTTCATGAAGATCATGGCAGTGCCTTTCATCCGGCCTTATCCTGATGGTTCATCTCGGGGCTATCCATATGTGCTATAGAGGCTATGAGCCCGACTGAACGGTAGCCTCTGAGGTAAACAGCCCAGGGCTACTTGATACTGACATATTATAAGTAATATATTTATATAGATATGTTTATATAGGTTATCTCTTAAAAAATTATAATGATGTTTTAATGGCGCTCGGAGCAAGAAGTTCAGCATCGATGGTGATT
>Ga0315289_10008744_pt1 | contig 14615 bp, 13 predicted proteins | sample YL17G11_40_MG_FD_203452 | JGI IMG/M metagenome (GOLD analysis project Ga0315289, IMG submission 203452) | Sediment microbial communities from Yellowstone Lake, YNP, Wyoming, USA - YL17G11_40 | ecosystem: Environmental > Aquatic > Freshwater > Lake > Sediment | place: USA: Wyoming | collected...
CGGGACTGGGGCGTGAAGACTTCTCTTGTCCAGAGAAATTCGAGAGGACGAACTCCGGTGATAGTAGAGAGAATTGAAAACGGGAGACATGGAAACCCCTATCACAGATTCGAAATGAGATGCCCAACTTGCGGATTGGCGCTGCCAAGACATAAACCGGCAAAGAGTGAAAGAGTGAAATCAGTTGTCAGCAAGGTTCCGCACTGTAATGTATTCTATTTTGACCGCGTATCTCGAAGCGCTGTCGAATTGGCAAATCATTACAGGAAGAAAGGAGCGGTCATCTTCTTTGAACCTTCAGCGGTCAAGAATGTCAGCTTGTTCAAGAGCTGCCTCAAAGCATCAGACATTGTCAAGTATTCATACTCGAAGATTCGGACCCTTCATCCTTTCGATAATGGACTGAAGATCCTAATGGAGGTTCAGACACGAGGAGCAAAAGGCCTGAGGTATAGAACGAGAATGAGCAGCAACGGCCGGTCACGTTGGAAAAGTCTCAAGCCTTATAGCCTAGATCGGTTCGAGGATTCAGCGGGTGCGGGTGACTGGTGTTCTGCAGGTATTTTGCATGCCCTCTGCCAGAATGGAAGGAACTCTCTAACACGAAAGAGTAGTGCCGACATCCCTGTCGCGCTTCAATTCGGCCAAGCACTCGCTGCTCTCAACTGCTGCTTCGTGGGTGCAAGAGGCAGCATGTACGTGCTAAGCAAGAATCGACTCAGGAAGTACGTTGAGGAGATTATGTGTTGCTCCGCGCCTTCCGAATTCAGTATAGAGGATGGCAGGCTGCATGATGCGCTCCAAACAAGCAGGTATTGCAGCAATTGCATCGATGATGTGATTGTTGCAAACGCCAAATAGATTGAGGAGAATATTAGCAGGTGCTATCCTGTGTAAGCTCTAACAACCCGTTCATTTCAAGCCAAAAGGTCGTAGATCCGGTTTGTGTCTCCTCCGCGGCAAGATGCCTTTGTGTATTGTACCAGTGTGTCATGCGCCTCAACAAGGCTTAGAAAGGTAACAGTCGAGCTCATCTCGAGGTGCCTAATCGGAGTCATCTTTGAACTGTCGCACAAGACTCTTGATCTCGTCGCGATGCCTCTGAGCTCTACTTTGCTCTAACCATTTGCCGGGAAGCGACAACATCGTTATCTTGAGTTCATGTTTCATAGCCCAAAGGAGCGCTGCCCTCGCAGCGGTTATATCCGCTAGGCGTTCAGTGAGTTCAGTCCGTGCTCCTGTAGAAATCGCCACCTTCTAACCTTCTAGACAGTTTCGCATTACCTCCCCGAGTTCGCGAACCGATCTCTCGACCTCGGGTGTATCAGATACAAGAAGCATGTCGGCTTCTAACTGTGACAGACGCGTGAGATAATGGTTAAATGCATCAAGATAAGCTGGCACTACATAAACGTGAAGCAATTGCCCTGCATCCTCTCTTGAGGCCTTGTCATCAGACTTCAGCAACAGCGACCTTGCGCGTTCGACTACTATCGATTCAATTCTTAGATCCTCTGGCAATCCCAGGGATCTTGTCCTCTCCACCATCCCAACGACTCTGAAAATATCGATTGAATTCTCTGATCTGAGGTTCATTGATGCCAACTCGTCGATTCCTGATATTGTGCAATCTATTCCCTCGATAACCTTGTTCACGGCCAGGAATGTTCCAAGCTTCGTTGAGTAGTTCACTTTTCTTCTCTCAAAGCTTCTTTCCCTCCATCCGTTGAGCCAGAATACCAATACTGCTAGCAGGATTGAACCAAAAATGGCTGCTAGCGACGAGTCAATAGGCATCCGGGGACCTCGGCAGATAATCAGTCTCGACCATATTGTCCTTTCTAATAAAATGAAAATGAAATCCACGATTGAGCGGACCTGGTCCGAGGCTCTTTGAAATCGATGCTGTCAATGCATCATTCTTCCCATTGTATCATTGCGAGTGATGCGTAAGTGCGAGTCCTGACCGGGTCTGCATGCCATTGAATGCAAGTAGTTGCTTGACGTATCATATGTGCAACTGGCTACTAGTCACCGGTTTCCAGAACGAATTTCGCCCTAGTTCCTGACCTTCCCAACATGGATAGCAAACCGATTTTTCCGATCGACTCGGATCCTAACCCAAAAGGGAGTCTCACCAACTGGTTCTGCGATAATTCCGTACGAACCGTCTGCGTTGATATCCCAAGTTCCAGTCCAATTCTTTGTCTCAGAGGTCTTCCTTAGACTCCTGAACTTCTTAGTGGATATGTCGCTTGCAAGGTGGACTGTGAACCTCTTGGGACCGCCTATGGTGACTCTGATTCTGTCATCCTTAAGAAGACCGAATATCTGCGTTGATTTCCAACCCTCCAAATAAAGATCGACTTCCTCCAACGTCTCCCAGCCAGAAGCTCCATTTGGTTTCCGGTTCTGCTTGTTTACTTCCAATTCAGATTGAAGTGTTCTTACCCTAAGGACCAACCAAGAGAATACGCAGATGATCCAGAACGCCGCGAGACCTCCAATGATCCAGAGAATCAGATGCGGAAATGCTAGCGGGAGCAATGCAATAATCGTCGATGGGATAGCGACGATGAATGCCCACATCACTCTTTCGCGATTCACAGAGTGAGTAAGAGACTGGACTTAGTTAAGGGTTGGGGGATATGGACTCCAATTAACTCCCTTGATCTGCATCATCCAGCCATGGCCAATTCAATTCGGACGAGCTCAAGGGTCTGCGCGCCTCGGTCACGACACCTGCGTGACTATTTGAATACCGGCAATTCAACTGCTGTGGCGGGGGCTAGATCGACGCGAACTTGACCAAAAGCCAGTATTAATCAACAAAAGTCTTGACGAGACCGGCAGATGACAACAGCCGGGCTAAGAAATCCTCTCTCTTCAACCGTCCTTCGAGAACACCCAGATATGCTTCAAAGATGGAAGCAGTGGAAGCAATTGAGTACTTGTGTTCTACTGCAAGATCAATCGCCTCTTCGGTCGCAACCAATCCTCTATCTTTGGGCGGTTCCTCTCGAAAGTGGTTGACCACAAACACTCCTTTCAGTTTTGCTTCGGGCTTACGCCTGGTGCAATGATCAAGAAGTTGTCTGAGATCCTCGACGTTCGCGTAGCCCTTCAAGCCCTTGCACTCAAACCTTATTTCCCGGCTGCTCGTTTGGGCGCATATGTCTTCTCGACCCTCGTCCTCCCGATACTCGACAGTGAACCCCAAAGGTCGAAGTAGCTCAGCTACAATAGCGTGGACACTCTTTGACAGCGGTCGTCCTGTTGTGTAAAGACAACACCTGGCTTTGCGCAATTTGGACAGTTGATCTGCCAAATGCGTTTCGAATGAAGGCGTGATATCGGCGAACCATTGGGGAGGCTTGCACTCCATCTGGGCGATCATATCTGAAACATGGTCGATTTCCGCTCTTACGAACTTGCGGCGGCCAGATGTTGTCTCAGGGCTGGGAAAGAACAAGATTTGACCATCCGCTACAGGAATCGAAAAAGCGATCACCATACCAGCATTGTTCCTCGCTAGAACTGTTGCAGAATCGCCAGACCGGAGCTCTGCCGTGCACTGCGCTCTGAACTGTACTTTCTCAGCGAGTGGAGTGACAAACGACCCTTTTTTCCACCGGACAGAGGCGGTTTCCTGAGGGACAAGTTTGGGGACAGGTGCTGGACACCAAGACTTCGCAGTCCGTTGGATAGAAGGTTCCAGAGGCAACACCATGCAAATACCACCAGCCTGCAAGAACTGCTGGAGTTCGTTTCTCTTATCCTCAACTCCCCGCCGGGACATCCGGTCCTTTGAGTACTGTAAGACGAGTATCCCGAAGTCAACCAACGATGGACTGTTCACGAAAGATTTCGAATTGCACAGTTCGATTGTTGGCTTGGTCCTCATTGGCAAAGATGGACCAACAACCAAGACCTTCACCTGAGGACCTCCGCTACTGGGGCGACGACCGCCCTCAGAACTCTATCCTTTCCTCCTCTGACTCTTCAGCTCCTGGCTTGACCTTGTTTATTGACCCGACGGCATCCAGAAGCTCCTTCAATTTGGGATTGGCAAATGCAAGTTTGGCTGCCTCAAGAGTCCGTGCGTCGTCGAAGTACATCCCACGTCGTTTAGTAGGATTCCCCTCAGGGTCAGGGGTGTTGAACTCTAGCTTGATTCGCAACGTTTTGTCTGGAACCTTCACAACGAATATTCCGGGTATGGGTGTTTTTCGCTTTTCCCAGTCTTCTGCGTGAAGCATGGATTCCCTGAGCTTCTCTGAAAGAGTCTTGGCCATATACAGCCCACCTCAATGGGATACAAAATGACAATCCCAGGTTATATAGTTCTGTTCTGAGTTGGACAGAGGAAGATCTAGGGATATTCCCAGGGCACGTCGGCGATGATAGAGGAGACTGGTGTTGCGAAAACATCCTAGAGCCTCACAGGCAAGCGCTTGACGATGCTTCGCGCGAGGAATCCCCTCACAATTCGGGTGTGCATCCTGTTCCCTGCACCAACGAGATGCTGGCTTTCCCATCCTGGATCGGGCGTTACCCCAACTGCAGAAGGCTTTACTACAGGTGTTGCTCATTCTGAGAGCGTGACAACAGGGCTAGTGCAGTCCTCGTATCGAAACCAGAGCCTTTTCTCCAATCACTTCTTGGAGCAGAGGCTCGTAGGACTTCCAGATTGGTCCACCACAGCACACGAGAAGGCATTTGCAGACATCAAAGAGTTGTACGAAAGAGAGAAAGAGTTTCTGACTACCGACCTGAAGGAATCGCAACTTGAGGAGCGTTTCTTCCGCCCCATCTTCCGGAATCTAGGTTTCGTGTTTGAGGTGCAAGAAGATGCAGACAAGAGCCCGAATGAGCCAGACTACGCTCTCTTCGCTAAGAGGCGGGACCTTGACGATGCTCGCAGGGGCAAGGGGACACTGGATTTCTACAACAAGGCTGTAGCCGTTGGCGAGGTCAAAAGTTGGGATTGTGAACTTGACCGATTAGGACGTGATAGATACAACAAACGCAGAAACCCGAGTTTCCAGATATGGCTGTACCTTAAGGAAACCAAGCCTAAGTGGGGAATCCTAACCAATGGTAGAAAATGGCGTCTCTATCACAAGGATCGCGCATTAGATGTCTTCTATGAAGTTGACCTTGTGGACTATCTTGAGACAAACAATCTTGAAGGATTCCGATTCTTTTACCTTTTCTTCAGGAATGATGCCTTCTCCCCAAGCAAAGATGGAAGCATATTCCTGGACCAGGTGTTCAGGGGCTCGGAGGAATACGCTAGAGAGGTCGGGGAGAATCTCAAGGAGAATGTGTACAAGGCGCTGAGAGTATTGGCGCAGGGATTTTTCGATCGCCCTGAGAATAGGTTGAATCCAACAGATGCAGGCTATCTCCTAGAAGTCCAGCAGAATTCTATGCGCTTACTCTATCGATTGCTCTTTGTCTTCTTCGCCGAAGGAAAAGGACTTCTGAGCAACCCAGCCTATTTTGAGTCTGAGTACTCCCTCCACAAACTGAAACGCGAAATCGCAGAGAAGATAGATGGCGGACAGCTTCTCTTGCCGAGTGGCAAATCCTACTGGACTAGGCTGAAGAACCTCTTTGAGCTGATTGACTTCGGAAGCGAGGCTGCAGGCATAAGCCGCGACCAGTTCTACGTGCCACCCTACAATGGTGGCCTGTTCGACAGAACAAAGAATAGATTCCTTGAAGAGAGACTAATCGGAGATCAAGCACTGGCAGAAGCATTAGACCTCCTTGCCCGCGCACGCACAAATGGCGGGCCGTCCGGATTCGTTGACTACTCTACTCTTGGTGTGCGGCATCTGGGAAGCATATATGAAGGGTTGCTGGAATACCGCATTCGCGTCGCGGATCAGCAGATGGTTGCTGTGGGTGACAAACTTCTGTGGATGCCTTATGACAGGTACAAGATGAAGTATAAACGAGCAAAAATGTTCAATGCATTTCCAAAGGAGAATCGCACCGAAAAGGACCAGCTATATCTTGAGACCCACAAAGGTGAGCGTAAGGCAACCGGTTCCTTCTACACGCCTGAGTTCGTCGTGGAGAACATTGTGAGCAGCGCCCTGGGCCCCGTCCTAGAAGACAAATGGGACCAGGCAAGGGAAACAGGCAGTTCGTTCCTTTCCGCCACGCTTTCAATGAAGGTGCTGGATCCGGCAATGGGATCTGGACACTTTCTTGTCGGTGTGATTGACTATCTGGCTCCCAGATTGCTACAAGCTATTGAGCTCGACCTTGAAGCAGGTCACCTGCGGGAGGATGAAACCAAACACTGCACCTCCGATTGGGCAAAGCGGGAAATTGCGTCGCATTGCATCTATGGCGTGGACTTGAACGAACTTGCTGTTGAACTCGCCAAAGTCAGCATATGGCTCAGCACGGTCAGCAAAGAGAAGCCACTCTCTTTCTTGGATCACCGGCTTAAGCGTGGCAACAGCCTCATAGGGTCGCGGATAGTGGACATCCCGTGGCTCCCGGGAACGAGGCCTACAGGTGTAGTTGGGCAGCTCGACAAGCCATATGGTCTTCTCGAGAAGCTCCTAGTTCGCCTACAAGAGCTGGCGGTTATTCCGGATGACACAGTGAACGCAGTCAGGAAGAAGGAGAATCTCTTTAGACAACTGAAAGATTCGAATGAGTACCAACGAGTCAAGGCAGTGGCTGATGTTCACACAGGTCTCCACTTCACAGAGCCTGTTTATGAGTCAATACGAAAGGGCTACAATGATCTTGTCAACGAGGCCTACTATGGTGATCCGAGAAAGTGGCACGAACGATTCGAAATGAGTTGGGCTAAACAGGCTAGCAGGCACTCTGAAACGCACTCATACTTTCATTGGGAACTGGAGTATCCAGAAATCTTCTTTGAAAGCAATCAACCGAAGCAGAATCCGGGTTTTGATTCGGTCGTCGGGAATCCGCCATACGATGTCGTCTCCGCAAAAGAGCAGAAGAGGCTTGAGGGCGAAGTCGAAATCGAGAAAGCGTACTTTGCCATGCAGAATCTCTATCTAGCCGCAACCGGAGGTAAGATGAATTACTACCGGCTTTTCCTAGTGAAGGCAGTAGATTTACTCCAAACAAACGGGACATGTGGATTCATCATTCCCATGGGATTCCTGGGAGATGAGCACAGTCTTGACACTAGGAAGCATGTGATGTCCCAGGCTCAGTTCATGCGGGTGGAGATATTCCCTCACAAAGACAATCCAGAGAAACGTGTGTTCAGAGAGGCGAAATTGTCAACATGCATTTGCGTTTTCAGGAAGACAAGAAAGGAAGCAAAGCGAGTATCTTTCCAGCTCAGGGTACATCCGTTTGGGTGGGTCGATGAGAGGGTCCCAATTGTGACAATAGGCTATGATGATATTTCAAAACTGTCCTCACATCTGATGGGATTCCCTGTCCGCCCGTTCATATGCAATGACGAAATACAACTCGCCATTCGGATCGGCGCGAAGAATACGAAGCTATCCGAGTATGGGACTTCCAACCAGGGAGAAGTGAACGTAACCTCGGACAGCAAGATGATTCTGAAGCTTGACAAAAGGTCCGACCTTCCATCGAAATACTCAGAGACGATAAGAGGGGCGTACGTTAACAGATACCTGCTTCTCTCTGAACCGAAGCAGGGCGAGTACTACTATTTGGACACGGAGGAATTCCTGGCCAACTCTTCCGATAATGAGACGAAGTCAAATGACCATAGATATCCTAGAGTTGGCTACCAAAGAGGTTCCGCGATTGACAACTGGAGAAGAATCATCGCTACCATGATTCCACCTGGGAAATACTGTTGTGACACTGTCAACTACATCACTAGACCAAACGGTATTTCTCTTGAATTCATACTCGCATTCCTGAACTCTGCGTTGGCAGAATGGAGATTCAGAATAACGAGTTGTACGAATCACGTCAATAGCTATGAGATTGACAACCTTCCGTTGCCAGTGATTGACACGAGTAACCCTCCGGATGAATCGGAAGTCAACCACTTATCTCGCCTATTTGATGGCGCGAACGACAACAAGATGATTCTGGATAGGCTAAGAGGGATCACTCCAACTTCCAGGATTGTGCATGATTTTCTTAGTCATCTCGCTAAGGCGATGGTCGAAAGAAGCCATGCGAGACTCCTGCTGAAGAATCTCGTTGTCGACAGACTAACGACAGGAAGTCAGGATAGAATAGATGCACTTTCTTACTTGGCATCGGTGGAACCTGACATGCCTGACAATATTGCTGTCATCAAGGAGATTGCCCAGAAGCATATTAGGTTGCTAGGCGAGGAACTTACCAGAACTGATGATTTGATTGACTCCGTTGTATACTACATGTTTGAACTGTCTGATTCAGAGATCAATACCGTCAGGCAGTCATTCGAGCTAGTGCAGACCGCTCCCCTTGATACAAGCCAGGAGCAAGACGAATGAATTCTCTGAATCCAGCAAGTGCTCATTGACGAGCCTGGGACCAATAAGTTAGAAAAGGGTTTGTGGACGCCCTGGCGCAAATTCGTTTCAATTGAACCGAAGGCATGAATGCGTGGCTCGAGCGAGTTCAAGGCTCGCCCGATGACGCCAACTGCCTCCGGTTCTTCCCAACTCCGCGATCCTGTAGGGCGTCTTTCTTGACCGGCGGTGGAGCCCCAAAGTCCCGCCTTGACTATGCCCTAGTTGAGAAGATCACGTATCATCGTCCGGATAGTCCTGAAGAACTCGACGAACAAGGGCACAAAGAAAACCAATCCTATTCCCAGGAAGAACAGTACTGCCCCGCCGTAGAAATAGGGATCTATCAATCCCTTTTCGACACCAGCAGCCGTGAATGTAAATGCAAAGCCGAGAAAGGACGCTCCAAGAACAAGTAGAATTTCACCGAAATGCGAGATTCGATCGCTCCTTCGCCGCTTGTCCTCGATCTCCCACCTCTTGTGGAGCTCGTGAATCAGCTCAACCTTGCATCCAGTCTCCGGAGACAAATCTGGTCCGTAGGTCATACTATAACCTCCACGATTGATGCACGCCAGAATACATGTGGAAACCTAGAAGCTTGCTGGCTAGTGCAGCTGCAATTCCGCTCCAGCAAGAACGCTTCGCTGTCCTTCTCGTTCATGATACCTCAATCTCTGACAGGTGTGTGCGATCCTAGTTCTGCCTTGCTGACGTCTGGCAGCATATAGTCCTTCCTCTTCTTCTCTGGAAGCAGTCCAATCTCTACAAAGAGACTAACGTCTCTGGGCCAGCGTTGTGCGATGAGGTGTATGTCTTTGAATCTGTGAAGTCGAGTTGCGAATGGCGTACTACCTATAGCCTTTGGCTGCGAGATTGCTTTGTCTGTTCCGCCTTTCTTGAGAATTCCTGTATCAGTTATGACGCCCACTCTGGCAAGCAAAGGAAGACGCGGGGGCAACAACCCATCTTCAGTTGGAGCCGAGCATGCGAACGCTTGAGGCTGAATGCGCCGGATTTGCGACCTTGCGTTCTTAGCTTTCTTGATCGAGTCACGGAATATCTTCGAATCCCCGATTACTGAGCCGGAGGGGTCCAGTAGAGCAGCCTCGCTCCACCAACATTCAAAAGCAAAATGATACTGGTCCATTCTCAAATTGTTCAGGTCAACGTTTTCTGTTGCAAATGCATTTCCTTCAAGGCGGATCTTGGCATGGATGTTGCTTGCCACGACCTTGCCGCTCTCAAACCTGATGTGGGCACTCAAGTGGTCGACTTCTCGGTCCTCAATACCCCGTCTAGGAAGAGCTGGGAAGAAGCAAAATGTGTGCCCATTTCGGGTGTTGCCAAAAGACAACGCGCCAGCGCAGCGAAGTCCGGGGGGCAAAGGGGTTTCCACTAGAACGAAAACAACAGCCTCGACGTTGCCAAGCTCAACCAAGCGGCCTTCTCGAGAATTCCAGTGGCCCTGCACAATCCCCTGATATGGCCTGAGATATGAATGCACGAATCCTGTTTCCTTGGTTGGATCTCTGTAATTGATTTGACAGTATTCCAACGGCGACAGAACTTCGAGTCGCCCTTTTTCGTAAGTTGCCGCACCCCTATCCATTCGGCATGACCTCAAAGGAATGTACTTGCGCATTCGTGGCATTGGTGCGCCCATTTCCCAGACCCCCTCGCGAGATTGATGGCCAACCAATGATTGGGTGCTCAGTATAAGAATCTGAATATGGGAGGTAACCGAATCTACAACAACCCATATCCATTAGAAGAGAGGTTTCACACGATCTGTTGCATTCTTCTTTCTATTGAACCCGGCGAACGCACGCTCGGTTTTGACATGCCAGTCACTCATTGACTAATAGTCGTTCTTGCCAGCGAGCCATGCAACCCAGATGAAGTCCCCCTCTCCGTCTGAGTGCACGAAAGCCGTAAACAACCTCGAGCTCAGAAGAAAGTGCCCGAAACGAACATAGCCAAGGGTCTCCAAAATAAGCCACATCGACGCAAACGATGAGTACGCGAGAACCACGGTACCCAGTGATGAACGGAAATCGGTCCAAAGAAAAAGTGGAATCGCAAGCACAGATGGCACAACAGCGAAGAACAAGAGAGTGGTCAACCTGAGAACCCGCCCATTTAGATATTCTGTCACTGCCATACCCACACGATTATGCAAGGCAGTAGCGAGTTGCGGCTCTGCATTGTCAGATCGAATTGTACTTTGGTCAAACCGCTTGTGAAATGATTTTGAGAAAGCTGCCCAGGATGCCATCATCGAGACATCAATGGTCACATATCCAACTGTTGCACCTATCAGAAAGCCCAACTCGCTGCGCTCGATTAGGACGTCGAGGCCGAGGCGGAGAAGCAGACCTAGGAACAGACTACCGCCGAGTATTGCCACAAGAACGACTCTGACGGAAGGAAGCTCGTCCACTGCGATCTTCACTGGCATTTGACTTAGATCTTTCGGAGTCGTAGAATCGCTTGGAGGAGTTGAGTACATAACGCCATGTAATGACCATATTCCCGAGATTAATCTGCCGGACGAGCCGCTGAAGAGAACTGCATTTCGGTACTCGTTGAGCGTGAATTCACTTCTCTTCGATTAAAGACGGTTAAAGAGTGAAGAGGTTTAGGAGGCCGAGGCGCAAATTGGTTTTAATTGAACCGAATCCATGAATGTCTGGCCCAGGTGAGTTCAATTCTCGCCCGGTCCACGCTGCCGCTCTCATTAATGATTTGACAAGAGAGCCAGTCTGGAGCAATCGCACTTGACCACCATCGCTGAATTGATGCTGCGTCAGGTTTCCACATACGCATGCGATAGCATGCAAACCTCCACAACGAATCGTGAATCTCCTGGCTGTATGCGTGGGAATGGCATTTGAGCTGGTTAATCGGGTTCTTCTCGATAGGGATCAAGCGATATCGGGGTCCTTCGCGGTCTCCAGCGTCGTCCCGCATTCGCATATCCATGACTCAGCAAGGATGTCAGCTTCTCCAAAGCTGACATTCGAGTGCTGGACGAAGAACATGCTCGCTTCACATCTGGGGCACATCACCTCGAGAAGTTCTCCATGTTTCTCGATTCTCAGGCGCTTGGCGAAGAATGCTGGCCCATCCTCAACTGCTGATCCTTGAACCCCAAACTTGTCGATGACGGATATGCTTGTGGACTCGCATTGTGGGCAAAGCCGAATCTCGGCAGGCATGATGAGCCCCCCTCGGCTGAACAGAGTCTGGTCGAGGAATCGCGTGCTGGCTCCGCAAGCACCACACTTCTCCTTCATCTTCCCCGAATCCGTAGCCTCATGCAATGATTTCTATTCTCCTAGATCTTCGAGGCTATTCTTCTCCAGCTTTCACGAGAGTTCCATGGAATCCGGTCACTCTCGCTTCCTTGACAAGGCTTTCGGGTCCCTATTAGGGGTAAGAAACTTCAGGTGCCCCTTCTCGATCGAAGCGTAGCCTATCTCGCAGAAGAAGTGGACATCCTCTTCGATGTCCTGCGCCTTGCGCCTGACGCTGGTGATTGACCTGGAGATGCTCGTGATTGGGGTTCCGACGAGCTTGCCGATGTCCTTCACACTCTTGCCCTGGCGCAGGTATCTGAGTATTTCCTTCTCGCGAGTTGTCAGTATACCCATCAACTACCATATGGTAGTACACAAGACTGGCGTCATTAGTGTTACCAACGCATTTGACCCAATTAACGCAGTTGCGTTATATTTATTAACTCCCGAACAGATATGATGCACTGAGGAGTTCGATGACAACCAACAACCAGCATGCAGTTCGGAGAGCCGCAGCCATGATAGCGCTCGCGAGCATGATGACCGTCACCGTCCATGCGATGATAGCTGGCCAGACGCTCGCGGCTTCGCAATCCGTGTCCTTCCAGGTGTCGGACCCGGCCATCGGCTTCTCGGCCGCGATTTCGACGAACGTGGCCTGGAACAGTGAACAGAGCGTCAAGAAGGGCTATGTCGCGACGATCGCGTACACTTTGACTTCAAATACGGGCTCCGCCTCCGTTACCGTTCCTCTTTCCCAGCTTGGCCTGGAGGATCAGACAGTGACCGTTCCGCTGCCCGACGCGCCCCTGGGATCGACGTCGGTCTCGCTGACGCAGCTCCTGGTCGGGATACCTTCCGCCGTAGCATCCGTTGACCTTGTTCTTGCTGCCTCCATCCGGATGGCGAAGATGACCATGACCTCGAGCTCCCTCGGTATGCTCACGGACATCAACGGGCTCGTGTGGACTTCATGGGGGTCCAAGAGCGTCCAATTGCTGGCCTCGGAGAAAGTCGACGCAACGGTCCGTGCCACTCTGGAATACACCATTTCCGTGGGAGTAACAGCCACGGTGCTTGGGGAGTCGTATTCGCTCGTCCCCAGCACACCGATAGCAGGTGTGTCAGGAGCTCCGGAGCTGGCGACGCACATCTCCGTCAGCGACAATTCCGCGCTTCTGCTGATGACGGGTATTGGAGCCGCGGTTGGGTGTGCAGCGGTCGTGGCTGCATTCTTCATTCTCAGGCGAAGGTCGAAAAAGGGCCAGACTGGAAAGACCGGCGGCAGCCAACATGCATGAACCCGCCGTCTCCATCGAATGGCACAGTTGTTGGCATGGGATGGACTTCACAGCTGGTGAGATGATATGGCTCGAGCCGTGATCAACGCCCTTCTCGCTCTCGAACGCCAGAATTGCGAGACGAGCAGCCTTATCCGTTCTCCTCACTCACGAGAGTCTCTGGACATCAAGACTCCAGCTGAAGTTCGTGGGCCGCCTCTGAGGATCATTGGCGTGGGCGGAGCGGGATTGAACATACTGTCGCGGATCCCCAAGACTGAGTTCGAAGATGCTGAGGTGTTCGCTGCTGACACGGATTCCGTCCATCTAGCAGTGTCTGGAGTGCCTCGGAAGATTCTGCTCCCCGCAAGTCCTGGGATGCTATCTGGGTCGGATTCCAACCCTGCCTGCGGCCGGGAGGCAGCCCTCGAGGTCGAGGAAGAGCTCCGGGCAGCTCTTGTTGGTGCCCGCTACGTCATCGTACTTTGCGGTCTGGGTGGTGGAACGGGATCGGGTGCAGCGCCAGTCATTGCGCGAATCGCCCGTGATGCGGGACTCATGACTGCTGCCATATGTGTATGGCCCTTCTCTGGAGAAGGACGGAATATGGAGTTGAATGCCGAGATCAGTGTCAGAAGAATGATGAAGACGGCGGATATCATGGTCCTGGTTCCCAACGACGCGTTGATGGAAGCCGATCCGAAGCTCTCTCTCAACATGGCCTTCGAGGCGATGGACAAGATCATCATCCGCTCTATCAAAAGCATATTCCAGGGTTTTTCAAGTTTGGAACGTCAGCATCGCGATTGACAATCGGAGCCGCTCATCGAACATCGACCGCGGCCAATGGCTGTCATGAATTGAAGCGATTCAAGGCAATGACTGCTTTTAGGAATTAGAAAGCTCTGCTTAAGCAGACAACGTCGGATTTGACAGAAACCGTCTGCTTAGTCACCCTGCGAACATCCCGGCAGACGCAATCCTGTGTTCCTTGCGCGTCAGAACGTCTCCGGGATGTAGAAGGGCCTGCCCGTGCGCTTAATCGCGCGCGCAGCCTCAACAGAATCGGTCGGGTCAAGATTCCGATGGTAGGCAAGGACGCGAACATCGGATGACTTGCTCAACTGGTGCAACTGCCGTGCTTAAGCACTCGAGCGAGGGGAACGTTTTGTGGCCCCCACCTAGATGCCCCACGGAGAGGGAATCCGGAAATCGGGAAATGGCGAAGAGAGGCAGCACGGGATGTCGTGTCCTCGTAGCAGAATTGTGAGTAAGGATGTGCTCAAGAAGTTGAGCAACGCAGCTGTCGAGATCGATGTTTGTCTGCAAGACTTGTCGATGCAATCGTCCGTTGCAGGGATCGGGAGATGCAGGTCGAGACGCTCGTGAAGATCATCAGGAAGGAATGCAAGAAAGGACTCGGGTCCGAGTCGGGTCTTTTCTCGGGTCATACAAGCTCTCGGGTCCTCTCGGGTGTTTCTCGGGTCCCTCTCGGGTCCGAGTCGAGTCCTCAGAAATTCGAAAAACCCGGAAAAAAG
>Ga0315289_10008745_pt1 | contig 14613 bp, 15 predicted proteins | sample YL17G11_40_MG_FD_203452 | JGI IMG/M metagenome (GOLD analysis project Ga0315289, IMG submission 203452) | Sediment microbial communities from Yellowstone Lake, YNP, Wyoming, USA - YL17G11_40 | ecosystem: Environmental > Aquatic > Freshwater > Lake > Sediment | place: USA: Wyoming | collected...
TCCCTCAGTATCTTGATACCTATACACTTGATGATATCTTTGAAAAGGTGCCCTGACACATTTACTAACTGTTTTTCCATTTTCAATAGTGTCTGCATACTTTGCCGGTATATAAACAAATAACAATCTAAAATCCTTTTCCAGACCTGCTTTCACATATCCACCATTGTCATGTATCTGTTTCCAAGTCATGTAAAAGATTTCATTGTCAAATGCCTGCAACCATTTGTTAATTCCCTTATAACAATAACCAGATATACCATTCTGAATAGGTACATCTATTGATCGGCGAACCACTTGACTCAAGAGTGAGTTACCATTCTCATCTTTAGTCAATGCTTTTTCAACAATGTTAATTTCTATTTCGTTTAGAGCATTGTTAAGTTGTTCTTTAATTTTCTCGTTAATGATTTCTTGTACTTTCATTTTTTTATCTCCTTTTAATCTATTGTAGTAACATCCATCCATTTTGGTACACTTTCTTTAGGACAATGACCGCCGGACAATACAACTAATGTTCTAAAATCTCTTACTGGATTTTTAGGCCATGACGTATAGCCATCTGTAAAAGATATTAAAAGATTTCCGTCTTTAGCATATCTTTTTTCTTTTACATATTCATACATCTGTTCGTGAGATGTTCCACCACCACCATTCAATTTAAGTGCTCTTAATTTTTTCTCTGTTTTTTCAGTCAACAAAATATCGTCATGCACTTTTGTATCATGCGTTAAAATTCTGAATTGAACCTCTTTAAATGTCTTTGCAATTCCAATCAACTCACTAACAAACACACTCAAATCTTTATTAGAAATTGACCCGCTTGTATCTATAGCAACCAGAACTTTTACACTTTCCCCATAATAGGACGGCACAAATATATCTTGCCACAAATATTTCTTGTGCGGTTTATTCCAATTATATCTATATGGTATTGCTTTAGATACCTCACGTCTAATAAATTGTCGCCAGTTAATCTTTGATCGACCAATAGCATCAAATTCCCTGCCCATTCCTAATGGTGACTTGCCCATTTGTTTAGCATATTCATAAGCTGTAAATACAGCTTTCTTCCATGAATCTTTCATGTCCTGCCCTTTAGAATCTTTCTCTTCTTTTCCCTCAGTCCATTTGTCATGACTGCCCATTTCAGTAGGTGCCTTTTTACCAGTAGTTATTTTTCCATCTTGATTATCTCCACTTTTTCCCTTGCCTTGCTCTTCTTTCGCCTGTTTTTTTAATTGACCCACTAATTCAGAGTAAATCTCTTCAGCATTCTTTTTAGAGATGTTGTCAATAGTAATACCAAAAATCATGACTGAATCTCCATGCGGTATTATAGCACCCTCTGGCAGTCTAAAGTTATTCTTAACAATCATGTTATTGATAACTATATCACAAGCGATATTCCATACAGTGACTTGACAATCAGGTGTTTCTATATAAGTGTTTCTATTTCCACGTCTAAAAGGATGATTAAAAGCTAAGTGCAGTACTTCATGAATTGCAATAACTTCAATCTTATATGTCTTTTCATTCTTATTCGTAGACAATGAATTAAAAAACTCTTCATTGTAGTACAAATTCCGTGAGCCGTCAACTCCCGCAGTGGGGATACTATTGTCAACAACCCATTTCAACCGGCTCACAAGATAACCATAAAAGGGCAAATCATTTCTCAATTCATACTTTGCCTTTGAAATATGATCGGCCAAACTCTTATTAGTGTACTTTGTCACATCAAAATTTGTTAATGTCATGCTATTACCGTCCCGCAAGCTTTTATCATCTTAATATGTATCTCCTTATCTGTAGTCCTCACTTTCTCAAAAAACTCTTTATCAGTAGCCTTTGCAGTAGATATTATTAAAGCTGTTTCTTCAGCCGGAAATTGACAGCTCAAATTAGCTAACATAACCGCCATCTTATTAGTGTCTTTTCCTTTTAGATGTTCCTTATAATATCCAATCAGGCCAGACGAAAGAGCATAAATCTCATCCAACTCCTCAGGCACTTTTATAATGCCAGTCTTATAAATGTCGGCAATATTCCACTTATGTTCAATTTCAAGAAATGCAGTAAACTCCATGCCTCTTGCCCTGCCTACCGCCATACCAACTAATTTACCAATCAAATCCGGTCTTGATGACGGTATATTCTTTATGAGCTTGTCACAATAAGACCATGACCTCGGTGTGGGAAACGCTTTTATATCGTCATCTGCATCCTCTGGCATAAAGTACAACATATCTGGACGGCTACCAAGATAAGACAATATCCGGTAATCCATTCCCACTTTCTCGGCAAAGTCCGTCATCCAATCAACTAACTTTGGCACCGTGAAAAGAAAGTGTATCATTCGGTTATTTAATGGCCTCGGCACTTCATTAGTGTATGCTCTATCTGTATCAAGATTGCCTGCTGCATACACCCTAAAAGTGTTTGGCATTTTATATTGGCCGACATATCCACGAGTAAATAGTTGATAAAGATTATTCATTACTCCTGGAATTGCCAAATTCATTTCATCCAGAAAAAGTATCCCTTGACCTTTTTCGGGGAAAACACCAAGTGGAAGAGATATAGCCTTTGTTCTCTCCTTATTCGGGAAAAGTACACCCTTAACATCTCCTTGCTCTAATTGGTGTGCAATCACCTCAAGGAATAAAAATTTGTTTTCATTGTTAATGTCTTCTATAGAATCACTAAAAGGCAGATTGGCTTTTTCGGCAAGAATTCGGGCTTGTGCCCTCATAAAATCCGTTTTTCCAATTCCCGGATGCCCAGTTATAATCATTGGCACACCTGCGTCATGCACGATTGGGAATAATTCAGAAAGTTCCCTGTGTGAGCCGGAAACGATATCGAGTTCCTGTTCTTGTGCAATTTCATTTTCTTTCATTTTCATATCTCCTTTATAGTTTTAATATACTCTTTAGATTGTCACCATTCAAGACCATTCCAAAAAAAATTGAACTGGTCTTGAATAGTCCGGCCCAAGTTAACTTGAGCCGGACACCCTCCTTTATCTTGATATAGTCATGCCGTCTGTAAAAGGGATAACTTCAGACCCTCGGAAAACATACCAATTAGAATCCACTTGACTAACTGATATCCCAAGATGATTCTCCCATGAAGCTTGATTAATTCTGGCTTTTGTTGTGTTTGTTTGCCATCCACCAGAATTGAGAATTATTTTAGAGTCATCCCATTTTATGATTTTAGTATTGTAAAGCTGAACAACCATAAAATCATCCTCTGAATAAAGTGAAGTTGCTTTCTTTCTTCCAAGTGCTACATGAGTCATAATTTACCTCCATTGATTGTTACAGTCAACTTGATACAGACACCCCCGTATCAAGTTGACTTGATACATACACCTTATATCAAATATCTATTATATTTGTTATAAGCTTCAACATCCTTGAATAATTCGCCATTAATCCGCAAAAAGAAAATTGACTCTAAATTATACTTTCTTACTCTTTGTTCAACTTCAGACGGTTTACAAATACAGGGCAACACGTCCAAGTCATAATCCAGAATCTTTCCAGTACTATCAATAAAGACACTTTTTTTCGCCTGAATTAAAACCGTCCAGACATTCAAATATATTTTAGACGGGTTTTTAATAAGTGCTTGAAGAATTAAATTTTCTGTTACTGGCTGGTAATAGGACGGTCTTTTGAGTTTATATTCTTCCTCAATTAAATTTGACATTCTTGTCAAATATTTTGAGCCAGTAAAAAAAAGTGCTTCTTGAATTTTATAGACTGGATTGTCCCTGAAATCTTTTAGCATTTTTAAAGCAGTACAAGATTTTAATTTGCAAAACCTGTTATAATTTCCTGAACTTTGACAGGCATTACATAAGTGTTTTGTATAATCCATAATAAATTTTCCCCCTTCATATTATACAGACTGCCAAGTAAAAAAATCTATCATCTTTTTTTGGCCGTCTGTTTGTTATACATACAATATACAAAATCTATTATCACCATTCAAGACCATTTCAAAAAAAATTCAATTCTTTATCTATTACATTATTGTATTTATTACAATATATTATTGGCAGTTTGTAAGATTGGATTGATTGCATTATTTAATAACACTTGTTATGCGGAATAGATACATGATTGTATTGACAATGATATTTATTTAATAACAGGTGTTATATGGAATAATAATAAAGGTGTAGTCATTGCACATAACGTGTGATTATATATGAGCATACCGGATAACGGGTGTTAGGGGGGAAAACCCCCCCTGCTGACCCAGGGGGGTGGGGGTGGCCCAGGGTATGGTGTGGCAAAAAAGACTACTACACAGGTGTTTTGTACATTTGGAGGTTATGGTAATTTGGTCATATGCCTTTAGAGTTAGGAGTTTCAAAATTTTTTTAAAAATTTTTTTTATATATGGAGGTTAGGGTAAAAAGAAAGCCCATATTTCTATGGGCTTTTGTTAGTTACTCTATTCCACTGGATTTCTCTACTCTTTTGGTTCACTCCATATTTCTGGATTTCTCCCATAGGCTGGTACATTCTATTGTAATGGATTTCTCTCTATTCATAATACACTTCTTTTGTTAGGGTTTCTCACGATTTTTGGTACACTTATATTTGCTGGTTTTCTCAATCTCTATAGTAGACTTTTTAGATATAGATTCAGTCACATATATTAGTTTTCTTGCTGTCGATAATACACTTTTGTTTGTTGGTTTTCTCATCCTTTTAAATACACTCTTAAATGTTGGATTTCTTTTATTTGTTGGTACATTTGATAATCTTGGTTGACTTTCTTGCTATAATACATTCTAACGATTTGGGTTTCTCTAGACATATAATACATTCCTTATGATTGGTTTTCTTAAGATACATAATACATTCATATAATATGGTTTTCTCTATGTCGATAATACATTCTATCAAATTGGTTTTCTCCGGTTATTTAATACACTTATACAAAAATGGTTTTATTGATCTACAGGGAACAATCTCTGTAGGTATTGATGTCAAAGAGCTAAAGTGATTATACTATTAATTTTTCTTCAGGTTTTTGTCCAGCTATTTTTTTATTAGGTTCATTTTTTTCAGGTGAATTATTTTGTAATTTGGTATGGTGTATTTTATTAAGATATTCTTTTTCATAGGGGTCACGTACTTCGAGACCTTCTAGGGTTCTCCATGCTACGTACAGAGCGATTAGGAATTGTTTTACTGTGTAGCGTATTGCATCATTGTGTTGATGGGAAGCCTTTGGTTTTTTTGGATCTGTTGGATTTGGGTTATCTTTTCCCCAGTTTTGAAGTTCACGTCTATGTCTTCGATTTAGGTATATTTCTCGATATGGGTTAGGATGTTTGATAAGGGAAGGCCCAAGTACTCCGCACAGTTTGGGTTTTAATTTTGAATTGTATGGGCACAGATATCCTTTTGTTTTTCGGTCTATATCAATAAGATCATTTGTCACTATTATTTTTCCATTTCGTTTGATTTTTCCTTTTGTTTTACCAGTTGCAATTCCACCAAAACTAATGAGGTTTGAAGCTGCGGGTGCTTTTCGTATGTCGTATTCTGTTAGTATTACTACTGACATTGCTGGGCCTACACCATTTACATGTTTTAGGAAAGATGTCCATAGGGGGTGTTTGTGGACTTCTTTTTCTATGATTTTTATGGTACTTTCTTCATATTTCAGGACTTCTTCTCGTCTATTGATTAACTCAACAAGATATGTTTCGTCTCTATCTATATAAGTCTTTTTATGTTCACCATCTTTTTTAAGGGAGAGTCTTCCATCTAAGGAGATCCTTTCTTTTTGGTAATCATAGTAGACACGAGCTAGAATTTTTAGAGATCTTTGTTTTTCGGGTGTCCAAGGTTCGAATGGTTTAGATTTTCTTGGTTTTGTAATTTTTTTTGGTTTCATTTCTTTTGGTTTCATTTTTTAACTCCTTTTAGGACTCTTACAATTTCTATATTTAACTCAATTAGCAATTGGATTTCTGAAGTACTTAATCGATAGGCGTTTGCTTTTAAGCTATCACGCAGGATTCTAGCACATTGGGACGGCATTATACCAATAGCATTTTTTGCGTATATTTCTTGTGCATTTGTTGGGTTTTCGACTCCAGCTAGCATTGATGCGCCGAATGGTAGAGGGATTATTTTTCCGTTTTTTAATTGGAGTGTTCTTTTTTTAAAGTATTCCTGGACTTTATCTATTCTCATTCCGAGTGCTCTGGCAAGTTCGATTGGGTCAGTGTCTCCTTTTTCTCTTGCTACTATTATGACGTGTACTTTGTCTTTTGGAGATAGGCACAGGCCATGTTTTATATTTAGTTCTGCTGCTTCATTTCTCATTTGGGATTCAGTTTCATACCATTTTATTATACAGACTACTTTGTAATCCACTCCGTACATCTTTGTATAGAGTTCTTTTCGGTAGACACCATCTATTATTTGATAATATTGATTGATAAGTATAGGGTCTAGGATAGTACCTGATAAAACTTTTTCTTTAAGAAGTGCCAAGTTTGTTGTATCAAGGCGCATATAATTGCTTCGAGGCCAGATGTCCTCATTAATTTCTAATCGTCCTACAGGGACTGTGATCATTTTTGTTTTTTGTACTTTTACAAGTTTTTTTCTTTTTGATCCTTCAAATTGAATAGTTGAAATGTTCTTTGGTTTGTTCTTCATCTTTGCTTTCATGTACTTCCTCCATCTATTATCAATGTATATCAATGCTCTACAAAAGTCAAGTATTTTTCAAAAATTTTAGAAAAAAAGGCCCCTGGTGTAAGCAGGGGCAATTATAGATTATTGGGATTTTATAGAACTTTATAAAGGAATTTTCCGCCGAGTCCTTGTCCCTCAAAATGTAACAAAGGATATTTACCACTTTGGGGGTCTTTGTTTTTGATATTATCACAAACGTCCCAGGCCATAATACTTGATAGGGGGATGAAGGGGTACAAGGTATGGACTATGTATTGAAATTCTCCGGATCCTATTAATTGTCCTTTGCGGGATTCTAAAGCAATTTTTTCGTAATCAGCATTTATCATATATATCTCCTTTTTATTAGTATAATATCAATGTATAATAATATTGAGTATGAGTCAAGTAAAATTTTGTTGGATTTGGGAAAAAGATACCCTCTCATGGAGGTGAGAGGGTATTTTTTGGAGTTAGGGATTTTGAGATTGAATTAGATATGTGTAGACAATAATAGATTTGGGTTTTGGTGTCAAGTAAAATTTATAAAAAAAACCAGCAGAGGAGCTGGTTGAAAATTTGTTTGATAATAACTGATAAAGTAAATATACTGTATAAGTATTTAATTGTCAAGTAAAATATTTTAAATAAATTAAATATTTAGAATAAGTTGGCCTTCATCTTTCATTTTTCTGGATAGGTATTTTTCTTTGTTGAATAGGTAATCCTTATCAATACGTATCCATTGTTCTTGTTTGATGGAATCGGTTCTTTCTAAAGCTTCATAAGCTATATAATCTAAGGATTCCGCAAGATTTTGGGCATTTCCATTTTGGGCATCTTCCATAAGTTCACTTATGTCAAAATGTTCTAGTTCATACTCTTTTAAAAGGTTTTGTGCTTTGGCCACAATTTGGACAAGTTCTTCTATTAAATCTTCATTTTCAATAGCATTCTTTTGTTTTATAGATGAAAGATACCATACATCTTTTGAAAATTGTCTAAAATTGTCTACAAGATTACCTATATCTCCTGGCAATAGTTTTCGTCCTATATTTTTAGTTTCTCCTTGATAGTTTGTTTCAGGTATATAGAGTGTCAGGTTAGATGAGGGGATCCATATAGCTTTGATTGCAGATGGGGGTATTTCTTGATTGTACATTAATTGAGATATTTCATTGTAATAGTTTTCTGTTAGTTTTAGTGTTCCATCATCCATTACCTTAATGTATTCATATTCTTCTCCAGGGGGGATGATTTTGAACATTAGTTGTTTGATTTTGTCCACCTTGATATTTTTTGATTGGGCAAAATCAATTAATTTCTTGTAAATATTGATTCCATCTAAATTTTCAATTTCATTAGTATCAATATTAAGATCACGAATGTATGCATATCTTCCTATTATTTTTTCAAGGTCATTTTCAAGGTCTCTAACAGATTCATCCCAGGGTTTTCCATATTCAGAGGGTTCTGAATATTCTCCCATTGATAGATATGGTTGATCCATAGGGTCTTCATGCAGTTTTTTGATTCTTTTTCCTTTAGTAAGAACAAGTTCCAGCACGATAGGATTTTCATTTGATCCTTTGTGAAATGTTGAGTAATATGCTGCTGTTTCTATATCTGGAGTAAGATAGACACTTCCTTTTATAGGTTTGAGTCCTTCCCTCATTATTGTTTCAAGATTGTTACCATCAGTTCCGTGGTACATGGTTATGGAATGAACTGTTGCATATTTGTGCAGGAGGTCTTCAATTGATTTTATATTTTTAAAGTTCATAGTTTCTTTCTTTTTATCTTTGCTTCCTCATATTTTTGAATAATATTAGGATCATATTGATTTTCTACTTCAAATTTTAAGTAAAAATAGAAATCAGAGAGATTGATTTCTTTTCTTTTGTATTTTTTTTCCAAATCATTAAATCTTTTAAATAATCTTTCTACTGTTTCAGGATCATTAAACTCTGACTCATCTTCGTTCTCATCAATGATTTCAAGAGGTTCTTCCTCAATCTCTGTAGCTCTTTTTATAAGTAGGTCTATTGATTTAATGTTTCTAAAGTTCATTCAAACTTCTCCGCATAGTAATCAAGATGTTTTCTACCAGTAGTTTTGCTATTACTTACAATACGTTCTAAACCAAAGTACTTCCAAGAAGGTTCATAAATAAAAATATTATCGCCGGAAGGTGTTGAATGATAATTAGAATATCCTTCTCCAACTACATTACACATTATATTATCATTTTGACGTTTGAGCATCATAGGTATTATTCTGTGCCACCCATCAACTAATAGATACTTTCCAATTTTAGGAAGATACCAGACACTTAGGTTTCCGCTCGTTTTAGATATATCACCATATTGTATATCTCTAAATGCGCCTTTGATGGAGTAATTTGACAGTATAAAATCATCTAAACTAAGGGTTACTACTTTTGTTTCTATCTCTTCATCATCTTCTTCATCTTCTTCAAGCATATATTCTTCTTGGGAATCTGATTTTTTAATAAGTTCTTCTATTGATGTTATATTTCTAAAGTTCACTGGTTTCCTCCTTTTGTTCTGGAGCAGGTTCTGTGTAATATTGTTTTAATAATGGGATCAATTTATCAATATTATATCCGAAGTAATCTTCTGATAGGGTCCGGCCAATCTCCATAAGAATTTCAATACGAGGTTTATTTATAGTAGCACCATGTTGTAGTAAAGCTTCTACTACTGATAATGCAGAATGTGATGTTAAATAAATATCTATAGCATTATCAAGAGGAAAATGTCCTTCAACACTTTTATTTGGATTAACACCTGCATCTAACATATAATAGATACATCTAACTGCACCATAACCTATAGCTTCCATCAAAGGAGTTATTAAGCGTCCACTTCCAAATTCTTTATTTAGGTTTAGTCCTGCATTGTGAAATTCTGTTAGGACAGCTACCAGATCCTCCCTGAAGATTTTTCTTAACCACGAGCCTCCTTTTTTATCAGTATGTTTAAAAAGAAGAGTAGCTATTTCAAACGCCCCTCTTTCTACTGCATACTCTATTAGTTGTTCAGATGGTTTTGCTCCATATTGTATAAGGAGTTCAATTTTATTATGATTAGAATCTATGTCATAACTAACAGTAACTTTTAATGGAGACATTTCTGACTCCCCTCCATATACGTTCATATTTGGGTCTGCTCCATAATCCAGTAAAAGTTTTAATATAGAAATGGGTTGTTTTTCTATAGCTATATAAAGAGGAGTAGTTGGATTCCTATAATTGGGGTCAGCTCCTTCATCTAATAAGCGTTTAGCTAAACTATAAATATCTGTATCTTTTATAAAAAGAACACTAATAAGAGCATTAGAACTCATAGTTCTTTCATCGGATATTTTATTTATATCTTCAAAATTGTTATCATATAAATCTTTTAAATATTTGATATCATTTGGAACTGGATATTTTTCAAGTAATTCAGAATCAAATACTTCAAGATTTCCTGCCAGAACTGTACTGGTTATATAATCTTTGATTTCAGGATCTGGATATAATTCTTCATAGGTGGAATTCATGTATAAGATAGAGAGAACATCTTCAGGGGGTTTATATTTATCTATGAATTTTTTAACATTTATTTTATTATCATTGCTGTCATTAAAATAACTAGAATGATCATCTGTAGCAAACATAAGATTTTGTGGTTTGTATGTTAAAATAAATATAGGATTAAAATCATCAAAATAGTGTTTTCCATTTTCACGGCCAAAGCACCAGGCTTGATCTAAATTTCTCTTATCTATAAGTAGGGTTGTATCTATTTCTTTATTTTTTCTTCCTTTGTTTGTTAGGAGGATAGCATCTTCATGGGTTTTAGGGACTTCAATTTTCCATGCATCATCATCATAAAATATTTCTGAATCAATTATTTTGTCTTCTGACAGATTAGAAGCCCATTCATCTAATTGGATTAGTTCTTCTTCTGAAGTATAATTTTGGATATGTTTTTTTCCTTCTGGGAGTAATGTTTTGTACTTTTTTATAATACCGACTGCATGGGTTATTTTTTTAAGTTTTCCATGAAGGTCTGGAAGTGTGTATGTTAGGATATTTTTACTTCCATAGATTTTGTTCATCATTTCTTTGTATTTATTGAATTCATCTATGATTTTATAAGCTTCTCTATTGAATATTAATGAAATGACAGTTCTTGATATAGTATCCCCACGATAGATTCCACCATAGACTTGATCTAATACCCATAAATCTGTAGGTGTTAGAACATAATCCATATATAATCTTTCTCCAAAATGTAAATGATTTACATAATTAAGAACAATTTCTTCTGTTTCTTTCTGAGAATCATCAGCTTTAATATTAAATTTTTTAATAATAGAATCTGCATAAGACTTTACAGTTTGTGCTTTAGCAAACTTAAGAATGAGATCATCTATATTTTTAATTCCTATAAAATTCATGCCAAATTTTCTGCCAATCTATCTTGTAGAACTTCATTGAAATCTTGATTTGATCCTGATTCATTCCATCCATAACGAGGTTCATTCAAATCAAAAGGATTATCATTATATTCAATATATTCAATGTAACTTTGTATTATGGCGTTAGCACCTTCTTTTACAATGTCAAAATTTTCACCATAATATTCTATGATATTAAAGAGAGTTTCTATGTTTCCCGCTAAATCGTATGTTACTACAATACCATTATCATCCCAGGGATTAAATTGAACAATGTCAAATCCAATTGTTTTTAATCCATCCATCATAGATTTTTTAACATCTTTTATCATTTTATCTTCTGTGGCCATTCTTATTGTATCATTAGAAGCTTGAGAAAGGGAACTTGATAAATTATCATCTTCTTCTATCATGTCTTCAATTGGAGGTTCTTCTCCATTCCAATCTGGGTATTTTTGATATAGGTAAAGTGTTATTGTAGCTATGTTTTCTGGGGACATAGTATAATTTCCTAAAATATCTTTTATGGGATATGAATAAGGTTCCCAATCTAGAACACCATCAAATATTTTTTTAATAAAATCAGATGAAACTGAATCTCTTCTATTATCTACATAGAAATCTATTAAATCTGAACCATTAAGGTTGAAGGTATATTTTTTAGAGGTAAGAGAAATTCCTACTATTTTTGAGATAGCTTTTAAGAATATTTTATAGAGTTCAGGGTCTTCTGTTTTAATTCCATCCATGAAATCAGAGACTACATTTAAGGAATCTGTAATGTTGCTTCTTAGAGAGTTTATTACACTCAGTCCATTATTTACTAAGGTTCTAACTATTTCTGTGTTTTCATAACGCATTGCTTGATAGAGTAGATCAGAATCTGCTTTGACAGGATCTAAATAATTTTCTATAATTTGTTTTGCTGTTTCTGTGAATGCAGTTTCATCTTTTCCGGAAGCTTTTATAAATTGTATGAGTATATCTTGAACACCTGGTTGATTTGTATCTTTTATAAGGGATAAAAATTCAAATACAAAATCTTTATCTTTGTATATATCTAAATTACCTTTGAGTAGAGTATCTACGGCTTTTTTAGGGAAGACTTTATCTTTCATTTTTCTCAAGCCTTCAATGTCTTTCTTTCTTGTCATTTCAATGATTTGGAATTCATATTCTTTGTCAGGATTGAGTTCTTCAAATTTGGATAGTGGATAGATTAATCTTAATATTTCTGTGGAAGGTTTGTATTTGAAGTACCATTCATCTAACTGTCTGTCTATACTAATATTAAGTATATTACTGAACCAACCTGATTTTTGGTCGGTTTCCCATTTTTCTCCAGTAGGTTTATAAGTTATTACAAGTAAAGGTTTCCATGTATTATATTGGTCCAGACTCCATTTATTATCATCTGAAGTACACCATTTAGCTTTTAACATAGGAGTCTTATCTATATCATTATTAAAATGTTCTCCTTCTAATTTAGCTACTTCAATGGCACCGGCATGGTTTAATGGGATTTGTAGAAGCCATTTATCATCTTCATACAAATTTTCAATTGATTTATCTTCATTATAAGTATTATATCTTTTTAGTTCTTTATGATATTGACCAATGGCAGTATCTAAATCTACAATATTCTTATAAGTAAATAGATCGGGTTTTGGTAGATTTCTTCCTATTCTAGAAAATTGTTCAAGAAGGTTTTTTAGAGTACCATTGGCAAGATATGTATTTACATCATTATAATCTGCATAATAGAGTTTAGCTAACCACATTGAGTATCTACCCATTTTATCTTCTAGGGAAGTAGGAGTATAATTAGGTTCTGTAGACATAAGAGAGAGGAAAAATTCTTCACTTATAGGTTGTTTATGTGTATCAGTATAATCAAATTTTTTTCTCAAAGAATCATTTAACTTGTCATACAATTCCTTGAGATTCTTAGGAAGAGCTGCATACTTTATAATGAGTTCGTCTATATTTTTTATTCCGGAAAATTCTAACATGTGAAATTCCTTAAAATTAGTACTTTATTATAAAAATGTCTTAATTTTATAATTTTTTAGGTATATTTGTTAAAATATACTTGATTTTTCCCTGTTATTGTGATATATTGATATTATGGACAAACAAAAAGAAAAGACTATAGAATCTGTTATAATGCAGATTGATAAGCAGTATGGAAAAGGATCCATTATGAAGCTGGGTGAAGAATCATCTAAACAGCAGATCCCATCAATTTCCACAGGCTCATTTGGACTTGATATCGCCCTTGGCATTGGGGGAGTGCCCAGAGGAAGAATTATTGAGATTTATGGGCCTGCATCCTCTGGTAAAACAACCCTTACCCTGCATATCATAGCAGAAGCTCAGAGAAGTGGTGGAACCGCTGTTTTTATTGATGCTGAGCATACGCTAGATCCTGTATATGCAGCACGGCTTGGGGTTAATACTGATGACCTTCTGGTGTCTCAGCCTAATACCGGTGAACAGGCATTTGAAATTACGGAAATGCTTGTTCGCTCAGGAGTGATTGATGTTATTGTTATAGATTCAGTGGCCGCTCTAATCCCTAAGGAGGAAATTGATGGTGATTTGAGTAATTTGCATATAGGTCTTCAAGCACGGCTTATTAGCCAGGCTATGAGAAAGCTCGCTGGTATTACTTCTAAATCAAATACATGTGTCATTCTTATTAATCAGATACGATATATGTTTAGGTCCATTGAAACAACAACAGGAGGTAATGCCCTCAAGTTCTATTCCTCAGTTCGTCTTGATATAAGAATAGTGGAGACATTGAAATTAGGAGAGGAAGTTCAAGGAAATAGGGTCAAAGTAAAGGTAGTAAAAAACAAGGTTGCACCACCATTTAGACAGGCTGAGTTTGATATTCTGTATAATAGTGGTATATCAAGAGAGGGAGAAATATTTGATCTTGGTGTAAAGTTCAATATAATATCTAAAGCTGGAACATGGTATGCATATAATAAAGAGCATATGGGACAGGGGCGAGAAAACGTGAAGAAATATTTAATAGAGAACACTCGTATATTGAAAGAAATTGAGAATAGAATAAAAATTGCCTGTGGTATAGTTAAAAAAAGTAGATAAAATTTTTCTGAAATGTCGAATATATTATTATAGTAAGGAGGAATCTTTATGAAGTTGGAAAGGAATCAAATAGTCAAACCATTTTGTACTTTAGAGACAGAAAGACCGTGGGGTTATTATGGATTATATGCAGATAATGTTAAGAGTACGACAAAGATACTATATGTAAAGAAAGGAGAAATGCTCTCATTGCAATATCATTTCAAACGGTCGCAACTTTATGTAATTCTTGATAATAATTTTTTGATAGAATATAGTAATGAGCAAATACCTCTTGATATAATAAATGATGAAAATGAAG
>Ga0315289_10008747_pt1 | contig 14609 bp, 8 predicted proteins | sample YL17G11_40_MG_FD_203452 | JGI IMG/M metagenome (GOLD analysis project Ga0315289, IMG submission 203452) | Sediment microbial communities from Yellowstone Lake, YNP, Wyoming, USA - YL17G11_40 | ecosystem: Environmental > Aquatic > Freshwater > Lake > Sediment | place: USA: Wyoming | collected...
ATGCGCTCGGCGCCCTGGTGAAAACCGAATCCGTCCGCGACCAGGCTGTAGTGCAAGGCGATCTGGACGACATCATGCTCGGTCACGCCGGCGGCCGCCAGCAGGCGCGCGGCGCACTCCTGCCAGCTTCTCAGGTCGTTTTGCGTGTAGCCGACGACAATGGGCCTTCCCGTCGTGCCCGAGGTCGTGTGGATGCGGAGGATGTCGCGCAGGGGCACGGCGAACATGTCGTAGGGATAGCTCTTTTGCAGATCCTCCTTCGTGGTGAACGGCAGGTCCCGCAAGGCCCGCACGTCCTTGATCTTTTCCAGGTTGACCTTGTGGGCGTCGAACGCCGTGCGGTAGAAGGCGACGCTGCGATAGACCCGATTGAGCGTGGCTTGCAGCCGCTCGATCTGAAGCTGCTCCAACTCCTCGCGGGCGATCATCTCACACTTCGGATTGTAAGGGATCGTGTGGTTGTTCATAAACTCCTCATCCACTCAGACGGATCATTCATCAATACTTCGATATTCCTTTCCGAGATAGGCCCGCTGGACTTCGGGGCTGTCGCACAGTTGTCGGGCGGTGCCCTGGAGGACGATCTGACCGGTTTCGAGCACGTAGCCGCGATCGGCGACCGCCAGGGCCGCGCGGGCGTTTTGCTCGACCAGCAGGATCGTCAGGCCGCGGCGCTTGAGGTTGACGATGGTCTTATAGATGTCCTTCACGACCAGCGGGGCAACGCCCAGCGACGGCTCGTCCATCATCAGCAGTCGCGGCCGGGACATCAAAGCCCGGCCGATGGCCAGCATCTGCTGCTGACCGCCGGAGAGCGTGCCGGCCAGTTGGCTCGAACGCTCCTTGAGGATGCCAAAAAGCTCGTACACCTGCTCCAGAGTCGCCTCGATGCTCTGTCCGTGGTCCGTGCGACCCGGCCCTGTTTTCCACGGGCGCGATGCCCGCGCCAGGCTATAGGACCCGAGGATCAGGTTCTCTTTGACCGTCAGGGTGCTGAAGATGTGCCGGCCTTCGGGGACGAGGCAGCAGCCGCGTGCCACGATGCGTTCCGCCGGCTCGTTGTGAATCCGGCGTTTGTCGAACTCGACCTCGCCACAGCGGGCCTTCAGAATGCCCGCGATGGTCTTGAGCAGGGTGGTCTTGCCCGCCCCGTTGGCCCCGATGACGGTGACCACCTCGCCCGGCGCGACGTGCAGCGAGATCCCCTTGAGGACCCGCAACTCGCCATAGCCGGCTTCCAGATTAAGGATCTTAAGCATGATCGTTCCCCAGGTACACGCGGATGACCTCGGGATTTCGCTGAATCGCGGCGGGCGGGCCTTCCGCGATCTTCTGGCCCTGATCCAGGACGACCACCTCATCCGAGATGTTCATCACCAGGGACATGTCGTGCTCCACGACGAGGCACGTGACACCCGTGTCGCGAATCTTCAGAATGAGCTGCGAAAGCTCTTGGGTCTCATAGATATTGAGTCCCGCCGCCGGCTCGTCGAGCAACAGCAGCGATGGCTCGGTGGCCAAGGCCCTGGCGAACTCCACCAGGCGCTGGCGGCCGAAGGGGAGATTGCAGGCGGTCTCGTTCGTGTGGGCGGCCAAACCCAACTCGTCGAGAATAGCGCGGGCCTTCGTCTCGGTCTGGCGATGCTCTCGCCACGTCCACGGGGCGTTCAACATGCCGGCGAGAAAGCCGGACCGCGTGCGCGTGTGCCGGCCCATCATGACGTTCTCCAGGACCGTCATGTGCGGGAACAGCTTGGTGGTCTGGAAGGTCCGGGCGATTCCCAAGGCCGCGACGGTGTGGGGCTTACGGCCCGTGATCGGCTTGTCGCGAAAAATGACCTGGCCCTGGTGCGGCGTGAGCGTCCCGGCAATCAGGTTGAAGAGCGTGGTTTTGCCGGCCCCATTCGGGCCGATCACCGCCTTGATCGCGCCCGCGGGCACGAGGAAGCTCACGTCCTTCACCGCATGAACACCGCCGAAGGAGCGGTGCAGGTTCCGCGTCGATAGCAGAACACTATTCATGGCCCCTCCTCAGAAAAGGGGACATTCTACTTTTTCGTTCGAGGACGACCTTCTGACAGTTGGTGAAAAAGTAGAATGTCCCCTTTTCTTTACGCATGTGACCTCCGGGACAGTCGGGCTGTCAGCGCTCGCAGTCGGGGCACGCGCAGCAGGCCCTGGGGTGCGAAGAGCATCATAACGATCAGAATGCCGCCGAAGACGGTGTCGTCGTAGGAGCCGAAGACGCCGCGCAGAGACAGGAAATTCAGGAGGATGCCCATGACCATCGCGCCCCAGAGGTTGGCCATCCCGCCCACGGCGACGATGGCGACGTACCGCACGGACTTCATGACGGTGGCCTCGGACGGCCCGATGCTGCCATTGTAGTGGGTCAGCAGGACGCCGCCAATTGCTGCAAAGATCGCGCTGAGAATGAAGACCGCGAGCTTGTAGCGGTAGGTATTGACGCCCAGCGAGTGGGCGGCCTCCTCGTTCTCGTGGATGGACCGGAGGGCCCGGCCGACCCGCGAGTGGACCAGATTCAGGGCCAGCACCATCGCGATCAGCACGACGATCCAGGCGATGTAGTAGTTCTGCACGCGGAACGGGGCTCTCCCGTTGACCTGAAGGCTACCGAGCAGATGGAAGGGGGGCACGTTCGAGACACCGTCGGCCCGCCCCAGCACCGGCGTGCCCAGGGCGATGCGGTAGACGATCAGGCCGAAGCCGAGCGTGGCCATCGCCAGATAGTGGCCCTTGAGCCGGATCACCGAAGCTCCGATGACCAGGGCGATCAGGCCCGTCAGCAGCAGGGCTGCTCCGAAGGCCACCCACGGCGTGAAGGAGAGGATCTCCGCGCCGTAAAGGTCTTTCCATTGCATCGTCAGGCCGAGCGATTGACACTGCGCGATCAGAGGAGTCTTGCTGTAGGGGGTAAGGTTGAAGGTGGTCAGGACGGCCGAGGTGTAGCCGCCGATCGCGAAGAAGCCCGCGTGGCCCAACGAAGCCTGGCCCGCGTAGCCCATGAGCAGGCACAGACCGATCACCACCAGGGCGTAATAGGCCGACATCGTGACTTGCGTCATGTAGTAGGTGGCATCGGCGGACGCGAGCACGAGGTGCAGCGCGACAATCAACGCCGCTGTGGCGAGCACCGGGTAATAGATCCGCAGCCGCATTACGCTGTCCTCAAGGCACTCACGTCGCTTCGGGCAAACAAGCCGCTCGGCCGCAGCACCAGGATCAGCAATAGGACCACGATGGAGACAGCCTCTTTATAGGCGGAGGACTGGCTCGTGACGAGGGCTTCCAGCAGGCCGAGAAACAGGCCCGCCGCGACCGCCCCCATGCTGTTGCCGAGTCCGCCGATGATGGCCACGGTGAAGCCTTTGATCGCCAGGGGGGCCCCCATGTCGTACTGGGTCTGCGTCACCGGCGAGATCACGCAGCCGGCCAGGGCCCCGATGCCGGCGGAGAGCATGAAGGACAGCGTTACCATGCGGCGGTCGTTGATGCCGCACAGGCGGGCTGCCATCCGGTCGTCGGCGCAGGCCCGCATGGCCCGGCCGGTCAGGGTGAAGCGAAAGAACAGGGTCAGCGCCGTGACAATGACAGCGCTGACGCCGAGAACCCAAAAGACCTGCAGGGAGACGTGTGCGCCGAGAATGGTGACGGTGGAGACCGCCGTGCCGGTGAAGTACGGCAGCGACCGCACCGTCTCATCCCAGAGATGGAGCATGGCCTCGCGAATCACGATGGACAGGCCGATCGTGATCACGATCAGCCGCAAGACCGAGGCATTCTTCACGGGCCGGATAAACACGATCTCGATCAGCCCGCCCAGCAGGGTCGTCAGCAGCACCGCGCCGGCAATGGCCACCGGCAGCGGTACGAAGTGCGACAGGCTGATCGCCGTCATGGCGCCGACGATCAGAAACTCCCCCTGGGCGAAGTTGATGATCCCCGTGCACGAGTAGATGATATTGAACCCGATGGCCACGATCGCATAGATACTGCCGACCGTGACGCCCGAAAGACCGTATTGCACGACTTGGGGGAGATTCATGCCAACTCAGTTCCGGTGCTCTCGCCCGCCCGTCGGCGCGCGCCACAAGGACAGAACACGCTGCTCTTCAAAACAGATTTGGGTGGCATCGCCAAGCGAAGCTTGACGATGGCTCGCTCGCATCGGGAGAAAACCATCGCCAAGGCCTTCGGCCTTGACGATGCCACCCAGTATGAATCGTTACAGGCTAAACACGTATATTACTTCTTCGGCTTGTACATCGTGAACTTGCCATTTTTCACGGTCTGCATCTCGAAGGCGGTCTTGTCGAGACCGTTGTGGTCCGTGGCCGAGAAGTTGAAGATGCCACCGGTTCCGGCGAGGCCCTTGATCCCCTCGATCGCGGCCCGGACGGCCTCCGTATCGGTGCTGCCGGCCTTCTTGATGGCTTCCGTCAGGACGAGCAGGGCATCGTAGGCGTGGCCGCCAAACGTGCTCGCGTCTTCCTTGAACCGCTTCTCATAATCCCGCTTGTAGCTCGTCAGGACTTTTTTCTGCGGGTTGCTGCCGGGCAGGGAGTCCGCGATGAGCAGCCGGCCGCACGGGAAGATCGTGCCTTCCGCGGCTTCGCCGCCGGCCTGAACGTACTTGATGTTGCCGAAGCCGTGGCTCTGGAACAGCGGCACGTTGAGGCCGATCTGCTTCATATTCTTGGCGACCAGGCTCTGGGCCGGCACGATGGACCAGTTGACGACCGCCTGGACATCGGCCCCCTTGACCTTCGTCAGGACGCCGGTCAGATCCGTCTCCTTCGGGTCGTAGGTTTCGGAGGTGGCGATCGTGATGCCGTACTCGCCCTTCAGCGCGTCCAGTTGTTTGCCGCCGGCGACGCCGAAGCCGTCGCTGCTGGCGACCACGCCGATCTTGCTGATGCCCAGGTCCTTCATCGTCTCGTAGATCCGCCGGACCGCGTCGCTATCCTTCTGCGGGGTCTTGAACACGTAGCTGGCTATCGGATTGACAATGGTCTCTGCTGCCGCACACGACAGCAGGATCGTCTTGCCTTCCTGGCAGATATTCTTGATGCCCATCGTCTCGCCGCTGGTGGACGGGCCGATAATCGCCAGGACCTTTTCCTCATCGATAAGCTGCTTGGCCAGCGAGATGGCCTGGGCCGGCGTGCTCGCGGAGTCCTTCACGATGAGCTGGATCTTCGGGCCATTGGCCCCGACCGTCTTGTTGTAGGCCTCCACGAACGCTTCCGCGGTCCGCGCCTCGGGAGCGCCCAGGTTCGCCGCACCGCCGGTCACCGCGAAGATCGCGCCGACCTTGACCGTAGCGGCGACGGCCTGGCTGTCCTTCTTGGATTTCGGCTGCTTGGCCTTTTTGCTGCCTTGGGGGGCGCCCAGGACCAGTCCCGCAAGGACCAGAGCAATCATCACGGCCATGAATCGCTTTCCCATAGTTTCCTTCCTTTCCGACCCACAAGGGTCAACACTCACGAAACGGTTTTCTCTTCCGTCACAATGCGATAGGGCGTTGGGTCGTCCTTGATTTGGCACGGCATCACGAGCGGGGATCATCAAGTTACCTTTACGGGCCCCGCCACCAACAAGCCGGCCCGTTTCCTGCGGAATCCCCGGATGCACGCGCATCCCACAGGCTCCACACCAGTCGCTTAAAGTACCGCCTCGGCTTTACCACGTCAAGCCTCTATGAATTTGCCAAAGAGTGACGAACGATGACAAGGGACAGGCGACAAGGGATGGGTCAGACACGGACTCGCCGGGTGCCGGCAGGACGGGCGGGAGCCGCGTTGCTGCCTCTGGAGTGACGGGGGCACCCGAAAAAATCGCCGAAAAATTCTCTTTTGATTCGGCAGAAAAATCCCTCAGACGGCCGGACGACCCACGTTTTTGCAGTCGAGAATGCGGGTAAAATGGGCAAAATGGGACTTCTCCCGCGGAGTCCTCTTTTGCGTTATGAAAATGACCCGAGAGGCACTACAATATGATGACAGTGGTTGGATTTAACAGGGGCAAAGTTGTCGATGGACATCCTACATTGGCTGATGCGGAAGACCGGGGTGACGCAGGAGACGCGGGGTGCGCGGACATCCTCTTTCGAGCCGCTGGAGCCCCGGGTCCTTCTCAGCGCGGATCTGGCAGGCATCCAGCCGGTTCTCGCCTCTGAAGTTGTCCCCGCAAATCAGGCCATCTACGTCGATCTGAATGATCAGAGTCCTGAGGGACAGCAGGAGCCCTCGCCCATCCTGACCTTCGATGCATCACCCAGTGGTGAGACGAGCCAACCCCAAACCGAGCATGAGACTCTCTCTACGCCGGAGTTGGAGCAAGCGCGACAGCAGGCGCTCGAGCTATTCAGTCTCTCCCCAGCGCTGTTTGTGGAGAATCAGGGGCAGTGGTCCGATCCGACGATTCGGTACGTCCACGACGGCGACGGCGTCGATGTAGCCATGACCGACACCGGCGTCGTATTCCGCGCCACAGACACGGACCTGCGGATGCTTCAGTTCGCTGCCTCCTTCGTCGGGGCCAATGCGGTCCGGCCGGTGGGGCTGCAGCGGTCGGCGAGCCTGTTCAACTACTACCTGGGTGACCAAGCCAATTGGCGGCAGAACGTCCCCTCCTACGAGGTGGTCGCTTACCAGGAGCTATATGAGGGGGTGGATCTACAGGTCCAGGGCCTGCGGAGCCACGTAAAGTACGAGTTCCACGTGGCCCCCGGCGCGGACTATAGCCAAATCGCGGTTCGCTACGAAGGTATCGAGAGCTTGTCGCTGGGGGAGGATGGTTCGCTGCAAGTGAATCTGGGGGCGGGACGGGGTGTAATCCGCGATGATGCTCCGTATATCTACCAGGAGATTGACGGCCAAAAGGTGACGGTGGCGGGGCGTTTTGTCCTGCTTGATGACCGGACTTGTGCCTTTGAAATCACCGGCGTTATCGACCCGGACCACGCCCTGGTGATCGACCCCGACCTTGTCTGGAGCACCTACCTGGGCGGCACCGACCGTGATGAGGGCTCCGCCATCGCCGTGGATACCGCTGGCAACGTCTACGTGACCGGCAGAACACAGTCCGGCGCTTGGACGAGCGGAGGATTCGACACAATTCACGATAATGCATACGACGCCTTCGTGGTCAAGCTCAGCGCCGGCGGCGAACACGTCTGGAGCACGTACCTGGGTGGCGACCTCAATGACGCAGGCTCCGGCATCGCCGTGGACTCTTCCGGCAACGTCTACGTGACGGGGACTACCTCGGCGACGGGGGGCAGTGATTCCCCGGGTTGGACGAGCGGCGGGTTCGACACGACCTTGGATGGTAATTGGGACGCTTTTGTGGCCAAGCTTGGCACCGGCGGGACCCATATCTGGAGCACGTTCCTGGGTGGCATCGGCTGGGAGTGGGGCTACGGCATCGCCGTGGACTCTTCGGGCAACGTCTACGTGACGGGGTCCACCGATTCCTATGGATGGGCGAGCGGCGGATTCGACACGCACTTGGATGGCACGGATGCGTTCGTGGCCAAAATCAGCGCCGATGGGACAGACCTCTTGTGGAGCACGTACGTAGGTGGCGTCGATACGGACGGGGGGAGCGGCATCGCCGTGGACTCTTCGGGCAACGTCTACGTGACGGGGACCACGTACGTCGCGCCGGGCCACCAGGTACCCAATTGGACGAGCGGGGGATTCGGCACGACCTACAATGGTGGTTCGAGTGATGCGTTCGTGGCCAAGCTCAGCTCCAGTGGTTCGTACTTCTGGAGCACGTACCTGGGCGGCGGTGATGCCGACGGAGGCAATGGTATCGCTGTGAGTTCTTCGGGCAACGTCTACGTGACAGGGAACACAAGATCCGTCGGCTGGACGAGCGAGGGATTCGACACGACCTATAATGGCGGCGACGGCAGCGGCGATGCGTTCGTGGTCAAGCTCAGTTCCGGCGGGGCACACCTCTGGAGCACGTACCTGGGCGGCATTAACGACGAGTCAGGCGGCGGCATTGCCGTGGACTCTGCGGGCAACGCCTACGTGATGGGGAACACCTACTCGCCCGGCTGGACGAGCGGAGGATTCGACACGACCTACAATGAGGGCTCCAGCGATGCGTTCGCGGCCAAGCTCCGCTCCAGCGGGGCACTCCTCTGGAGCACCTACCTGGGCGGCAGCGATGGCGACTGGGGCTATGGTATCGCCGTGGACTCCTTGGGCCACATCTACGGGACCGGGATCACGTCTTCGGCCGCCTGGACGAGCGGGGGATTCGACCCGACCTATAATGGTGGTTCCAGTGATGCGTTCGTGATGAGGATCGACGACCCGGACACGACACCGCCAACAATCGATAGTTTCAGCGTTTCCCCAACGTCGGTCGAGTTCGGCGGTACTTTCACGATCTCGTATACGGTCTCCGATAGTGGCGGGGTGGGATTGAACCGCGTCGAGTTGTGGCTCACCGACAATCCTGCCTCCTGGCCCGCGCTGCCCGTGGCGACGAACTCCGCCAGCGAGGACGGGCCGGTCTCCGGCAGCTTCCTGGATGTTCTTCCATCCGCTGGGGACTGGTGGTATGGACTCCACGTCTACGATACGGCCGGGAATTTGATGACGGAGGCGAGTCCGATTCACGTGGTGGTCAGTCCGGCGACACCGCCCAGTCCGGACCCCAGTACGTGGGCGACCGCGCCTTATGCCACGGGGACAACCTCGATCCGGATGGTCGCGACGTTGGCGACCGATCCCAGCGGGGTGGAGTATTACTTCCGCGAGACCAGCGGTCATGCGGGGGCGACGGACAGCGGTTGGCAGGATAGCAATGTGTATGAGGACACGGGCCTAGCACCGAGCACCACGTACACATACCAGGTGCGGGCACGGGACAAGTCGGCCAATCAGAATGAGACCGATCCCTCCGATCCCGCTTCCGCCCCGACGGACGCGGACACCACGGCGCCGACAATCAGTAGCTTCAGCATTTCCCCGGCAGCGGTCACGCTGGGTGGCAGCTTCCTGGTCGTCTACACGGTCTCGGACAGCGGCGGGTCGGGCCTGAATAGCGTTGAGCTATGGCGCACCGATGACACAAACGCTTGGCCCAGCCAGCCCGTCGCGACGAACTCGGCCTCGGGGAACGGGCCGGTTACCGGCTACATTTCGGATTATCCCCCTTCAGTGGGCAACTGGTGCTATGGAATCTATGTGGTCGATACGGCCGGGAACAGGACCCCGGTAACTGAGCCGGCCTACGTGGTGGTGAATCCGCCGGACACGACGCCGCCGACTCCGAATCCGAGCACCTGGGCAACCGTGCCGCATGGCACGGGGTCTCACTCGATCTCGATGGTGGCTACGGCGGCGGCCGATCCCAGTGGCGTGGAGTACTATTTCGACGAGATGAGCGGCAACCCGGGGGCCACGGACAGCGGCTGGCAGAACAGCAACGTGTACGAAGACACCGGTCTGGCGCCGGGCATGCTGTACATATACGAAGTAAAGACACGGGACAAGTCGGTGAACCACAATGAGGGGGTATACTCGGCCTCGGCTTCGGCCGCTACCGCCAGTCCCGTCTATCGCTTCTGGAAGGAATCGGACAACACCCACTTCTACACCATCAAGGAGAGCGAGAGGCAGAAGCTGATCAACAACTACTCGAGCCTCTACACGTTTGAGGGCGTGGCCTACTATGCGTATGTGAAAGATCTGCCGCCGGCGGGTACACTGCCGGTGTACCGGTTCTGGAAGGCCTCGGACAACACGCACTTCTACACCATGAAGGAAAGCGAAAAGCAGAAGCTGCTTAACAATTACTCCAGCACCTACGCATTCGAGGGGGTGGCCTATTACGCCTTCATGGTGGGGCAACAGCCGGCGGGCACGCTGCCCGTGTACAGGCTCTGGAAGGCCTCGGACAACACGCACTTCTACACGATCAAGGCCAGCGAGAAGGACAAGTTGATCAGCCTGTACTGGTACGTCTACACGTATGAGAGCATCTTGTGCTATGCGTACCTGGCCTGATTCGTGCCCGCGCGCATGGTGCTCCTGCGAGCGGCCATGCGGCGCTGTTTGGCCTTATAGAGGCGAAACGGTAGCAGCGGAAAGCCGCACGCCTGAAAGAAGGGCGTCAACCTACTTCAATCCCACCACGACGAAGAGCAGTTCGGCGTCTTCCTGGGCCTTGAGAGGCAATTCCGGCTCGCGGACGATCATGGCGGCGTCCAAGTGACGCAGGAGCTCATCGCCGACATAGACCCCACCTCCCTCCACCACATACAGGTAGCCGCCGTGATTCTCATTGAACCGATACGCCACGGTCTCGGCCTTCTGGGTGCTGAATCTGCTGTTCCTGCATGGGATTAGCTAAGCTTGACGCGCCCGACAAAAGTCGCAACCGCCCGGAATAGTCGCCGATATTGACTCCGAAACGCGGCTCGGACTCCACTTTTTCGACTTTTGTCGCAGGCGTCGAGCTTGCCTTATCGCACAAAGTGATCCGCTTATAGTACAGAAAAAGCTCGAAAAAGTCGTTGACTGGCATGTTTCATTTGTTAAAATATCGTACGAGAAAGTAATCGTACGATGTCTTACGATATGAATCCTGGAAGGACGTGAGATGGCAAAATCAGATTCATGCGAAGGCCGATTCGTTCCCATGAGATTGTCCTTCTCCACACCGGGCGTTCCGGACGCACGCGAAGTGGTGGTAGGACGGGATAAACTTGCGGATTCTCTATGGACTGATTTGAAGGGGGCAAGTCTTCGGCTGCTATCTGAACGCCGGATGGGCAAGACCTGGCTTCTCAAACTTGCTTTGGCTTGTGCTCCGGAGTGGTCCGCCCCCATGTTCTTCGATGCCGAGCAGGCCCAGGACGCGTGTGATTTCGTGCTCCGGCTCAATCGCCAACTGCACGCCAGCGGTCTCGTCCAGGACAACTGGTGGAAGAAGACGCAGGAGTGGTTCCACCGCCTTGTGGTCGCGCTGGGCGGCAAGAAGCTCGGGCCCGTAGAGGTGCCTTCGAATCTTTTGTCCTGGTCCGCCTTCCTGACACAGACGTGCCAACATGTCATCGAACAGAAACCCTCACAGACCGTCGTGCTCATTTTCGACGAACTGCCGTTGTTCCTTGACAAGCTCATCACATCAGGGCATCCCGCGGATGCCGTGGAGTTCCTCGATACTCTGCGTTTCCTGCGGCAGAACCAGCCGAGCCTGAGAATGGTGTTCTGTGGTTCGCTCGGTCTGCACATCGTTCTCAAGAAGCTGGAGACCACGGGCTACACCGGCCGCCCGGTGAATGACATGAATCCATTCGATGTCCCGCCTTTGACGGAGCAATGCGCTGCCTACCTGGCGGGCTGCCTCATCACAGGGGAGAACGTCCTGTGCAAGGACGTCGCGACTTGTGCGACGGCGGTGGCCAGAGCTGGTTCCGGGTGCCCGTTCTATATTCAGAAGATCGTGAAATGGATGAAGGACTACGCCGACAAAGCGTGGACTCCGAGAGCTGTTGCCACGATCGTGGAGCAGGCTGCCAACGGGACGGGCGATCCCTTCGAGTTCTCCTACTACGAAGGTCGCCTGCCGCAGTATTACCCCGAAGACGCGGACTTGGTGGACCGGGCTCGGATCACCCTTGACGTTCTTTCGCGCGAGGCAGACGGTTTACCCTTCGACGATTTGCTGAACCGGGTGCGCCATAATCCCAAGACCTTGACACTCGATCCGGAGGCGCTTCTGGAGGTGCTGCGGATCCTGCGGGATGACCACTACCTGGTGGAGTGCGACCGGCACTGGGCGTTCAAGCTCGACGTGATTCGCTTGGGTTGGTACCACATGCGAGGGAGACAGGCACTATGAACGAGCTTGCTCTGCACATGATCTTCAGCCCGCAGAACTCCACGCTGGACGTGCTGGAAGCCACGTTGACCTCGAAGCGCAGGACGTTGGCCAACGATCTCCTGGAACGCCTTGGCGACGCGTGCCGGAGCGGGCATGCCTCTCACAATCTGCTCATCGGACCGCGTGGCTCGGGCAAGACCCACGTCCTCTCCTATGTACGTAAGAGGTTGGAATCGCTTTGTCGGAACGGCACATCGCTGGTCGTGATCTCGCTGCCGGAGGAGGAACGTACGATCACGCGTCTGTTCGACTTTCTTCTTGCGTGCCTTCGCACAATGGACGTGCCGCTGAAAGAAGCGATGAAACGCATTCGTGGCGTCCCGGCCGCTGCGGCGGCAGATGAGGCCCTGGCCATCTTCCGTGAGTCTGTCGCAGACCGGAGCGTGCTGATCCTTGCGGAGAACTTCGACAGCCTACTGCGCGGAATGGACGAGCGGGCAATTGGCGAGCTTCGAGCGTTCTTTCAGGGCGAACCTCGCGTCTCGCTTCTGGCCTCTGCCATATCGCTGTTCGAGGACAGCGCTCGAACGGATCATCCCTTCTACGGCTTCTTCCTTCTCCATCCTCTGACACCTTTGGACCGCCGCGAATCCCGCGAGTTCCTGGTCCTTTTGGCAGCATCAAGGGGTGACAAGAAGCTGGCCGCCGCGATCCGGCAACGGCGCGGCAAGTCACGGGTCAACGCAATCTATGACCTGACCGGGGGCAATCACCGTCTCTTGGCCATGCTCAGTCCCTTCCTGACCGCCGACGGGATGCAGGATCTCGTCGGCCCGTTCGTCCAGATGGTCGACAGGGAACTGACTCCATACTACCAGCAGAAGCTCGACCGCCTCAACCCTCAGCAGAATATGATCTTGCGTGCAATTGTGGACATCTCTTCCATGGACGCCCGTTTCGGCCGCGCCGTCGGTCTCGGTGAGATCGTCGAGCACACCTTCCTGACCTCTCAACACTGTTCGCGACTGCTATTCGACTTGAAATACGCAGGCTTGGTGAGGACGATCCGAAGAGGCCGCGAGTCGCTCTACGAGCTCAACGAGCCGTTACTGCGTCTTGTGCTGGACATGAAGGAAGGCCGCAACCGCCCATTGCCACTGATCGTCAATATCCTGAAGCTCTGGTACGAAGCAGAAGAACTCAAGGACCTTGCTCGCACGGCCCCAGCTTGTATTCGAGATTATTACGCGGAAGCCGAGCGGATGGCATCGCTCAAGCGAGTTGGGGAGGCGAAAGAGGCACGTACCGCTCGCGAGTCTCAGGACGTACTGCAAGTCTCCGAGGCTGCAAGCGCATCCTGTGCCGGGGAAGCCTCGTCAGTGCATGGGACCGCGCGGACGGTGCGTCTGATCGATACAGCATTCGAAGAGGGGCTTGCTGGCCGGCATACAGAGGCTTTAGGCCTCTTTGAGAGGATACTCCGACTGCCGGAGGGCTCGATCACGGACGACCAATTAGGCCTGGTATTGGCGAACAAGGCCGTGGCGTTGGGTCGTCTCGGTCGCAGCGAAGAGGCGATCGCGGTTTACGATGGTGTGGTCGAGCGATTCGGGAGCCGTGAGGAGTCTGCCTTGCAGGAGGCGGTGGCGAGATCGCTGTTCAACAAGGGCATAACGTTGGGTAACCTGGGTCGCAGCGAAGAGGCGATTGCGGTTTATGATAACGTGGTCGAGCGGTTTGGGAGCCGTGAGGAGTCCGCTCTGCTGGAGCAGGTGGCCAAATCACTGGTCAACAAGGGCGTGCGGTTGGGCAGCCTCGGTCGTAGCGAAGAAGCGATTGCGGTTTATGATAACGTGGTCGAGCGGCTTGGGAGCCGTGAGGAGTCCGCCCTGCAAGAGCAGGTGGCGAAATCACTAGTCAACAAGGGCATAACGTTGGGCAACCTCGGTCGCAACGAAGAGGCGATTGCGGTTTATGATAACGTGGTCGAGCGGTTTGGGAGCCGTGAGGAGTCCGCCCTGCAAGAGCAGGTGGCGAAATCACTGGTCAACAAGGGCGTGCGGTTGGGCAGCCTCGGTCGCAGCGAAGAAGAGATTGCGGTTTACGATAATGTGGTCGAGCGATTCGGGAGCCGTGAGGAGTCTGCCTTGCAAGAGGCGGTGGCGAGATCGCTGTTCAATAAGGGTATAACGTTGGGCAGCGTCGGCCGCAGCGAAGAAGCGATTGCGGTTTATGATAGTGTGGTCGAGCGATTTGGAGGTATTGAAGAGCCCGCCTTGCAGGAGCAAGTGGCGGAATCGCTCTTTAACAAAGCCGTACGGTTGGGCAGCCTCGGTCGCAGCGAAGAGGCGATTGCGGTTTACAGCAGTGTGGTCCAGCGATTCGGGGGTCGTGAGGAATCCGTCTTGCAGGAACTGGCGGCGGGATCACTGTTCAACAAGGGCGCAACGTTGGGCAGCCTCGGGCGCAGCGAAGAGGCGATTGCCGTTTACGATAGTGTGGTCGAGCGATTTGGAAGTCGTGAGGAGTCTGTCTTGCAGGAGCAAGTGGCGAAATCGCTGTTCAACAAGGGCAGAACGTTGAGCCGCCTCGGCCGCAGCGCGGAGGCGATTGCGGTTTACGATAGTGTGGTCGAGCGATTCGGGAGTCGTGAGGAGGTCGCCTTGCAGGAGCCGGTGGCGAGATCGCTGGTCAGCAGGGGGGTAGCGTTAGGCAGCCTCGGGCGTAGTGAA
>Ga0315289_10008748_pt1 | contig 14606 bp, 9 predicted proteins | sample YL17G11_40_MG_FD_203452 | JGI IMG/M metagenome (GOLD analysis project Ga0315289, IMG submission 203452) | Sediment microbial communities from Yellowstone Lake, YNP, Wyoming, USA - YL17G11_40 | ecosystem: Environmental > Aquatic > Freshwater > Lake > Sediment | place: USA: Wyoming | collected...
CGCCGTCTCGTGTCGGTCCTCTTCGCCGACCTCGTCGGCTTCACGACGCTGGCGGAGGGCCGCGACGCCGAGGACACCCGCGAGTTCCTGTCGCGCCACTTCGACCTGGCGCGGGAGGTCATCGGCCGGTATGGGGGGACGGTCGAAAAGTTCATCGGCGACGCCGTCATGGCGGTGTGGGGCGCGCCCCTCGCCTACGAGGACGACGCCGAGCGGGCGGTCCGGGCCGGCCTTGAGATCGTCGACGCGGTCACGGCGCTCGGACCGGGCGTCACCGCCCGGGCCGGGGTTCTCACCGGCGAGGCCGCCGTCACGCTCGGGGCGACCAACCAGGGGATGGTCGCCGGCGACCTGGTCAACACCGCGAGCCGGCTGCAGTCGGCCGCTGCCCCGGGCACGGTCCTCGTCGGCGAGGCGACGATGCGGGCTTCCTCGAAGGCGATCGCCTTCGCGCCGGCCGGGGATCGGCACCTCAAGGGCAAGAGCGCCCCGGTCCCCGCGTGGCGCGCCCTGCGCGTCGTGGCCGAGGTCGGCGGTCGCGGTCGATCCGACGTGCTCGAGGCCCCGTTCGTCGGGCGCGATGACGAGCTGCGCCTGCTCAAGGACCTCTTCCATGCGACGACGCGGGAACGGCGGGCCAGGCTCGTGTCGATCACCGGGATCGGCGGGATCGGGAAGACCCGCCTGGCCTGGGAGTTCGAGAAGTACCTCGACGGGCTCGTCGAGCCGATCTGGCGGCACGAAGGCCGAAGCCCCGCGTACGGCGAGGGGATCACCTTCTGGGCGCTCGGCGAGATGGTCCGCCGCCGGGCCGGCCTCGTCGAGACCGACGATGAGCGGACGACGCGGACGAAGATCGCGGAGATCGTCGGCCGCCACGTCCCCGAGGGCGACGAGCGCCGCTGGATCGAGGTGGCCCTTCTCGCCCTGCTTGGGATCGGCACCGACGCGGTCGTCTCCGAGCAGCTCTTCGGGGCCTGGCGCACGTTCTTCGAGCGGCTCGCGGCGACGGGCACCGTCGTCATGGTCTTCGAGGACCTCCAGTGGGCCGACCCGGGGCTCCTCGACTTCATCGACGCCCTCCTCGAGTGGAGCCGCTCGTTCCCCATCTACGTCCTCACCCTCGCCCGGCCAGAGCTCCTCGATAAGCGCCCCGACTGGGGCGCGGGCAAGCGGAGCTTTACCTCGCTCTTCCTCGAGCCGCTCCCCGCGGCCGCCATGCGCGAGCTCCTGGCCGGGCTCGTGCCGGGGCTCCCTGAAGCCGCCGTCAAGGCCATCGTCGAACGATCCGACGGCGTGCCCCTCTACGCCGTCGAGACGATCCGCATGCTCCTCGCCAGCGGGCGACTTGCCCTCGACGGCGACGCCTACAAGCCGATCGGCGATCTCGCGACCCTGGCGGTGCCGGAGACGCTTACCGCCCTGATCGCGAGCCGCCTCGACGGCCTCGAGCCGGCGGATCGGAGCCTCCTATGTGATGGCGCCGTCCTCGGCCAGAGCTTCACTCTCGCGGGGCTCGAGGCGGTGAGCGGCATCCCGGCGTCTGAGCTCGAGCCTCGCCTTCGCTCCCTCGTGCGACGCGAGCTCCTCACCCTCGAGACCGACCCCCGCAGCCCAGAGCGGGGCCAATACGCCTTCGTCCAATCGTTAGTCCGCGAAGTCGCCTACAACACGCTCGCCAGGCGCGACCGCAAGGCCCGCCACCTCGCCGCCGCCCGCTTCTTCGAGAGCCTCGGGTCCGATGAGCTCGCGGGTGCCCTCGCCGGTCACTACCTCGCCGCCTACCGGAACGCGCCCGAGGGAGCGGAGGCCAACGCCGTCGCCGCCCAGGCCCGCATCGCCCTGCGGGCGGCGGCCGAGCGGGCCACCGCCCTGGGCTCCCACACGCAGGCCGTCGCGTTCCTCGAGCAGGCGCTCAGTGTGACGACCGACCCGCGGGATCGGGCCCTCCTCCTCGAGCGTGCCGGTAGTTCGGCTTCTCTCGCGGCCGACCACGAGGCGGCGGAGCGCTGCCTCGTGCAGGCGATCGAGATCCAGCGCAGGCTCGGTGACCGTTCGGCGGCCGCCCGCACGACCGCAGAGCTCGGTGCAGCGTTCATGCACGGCTCGCGTCACGACCGAGCGCTGGCGATCCTGGAGCCCGCCGCCGTGGAGTTCTCCGACCTCGCCGGGGACCCTGGGACCGTCGCCCTCGACAGCCAGCTCGCCCGCGCTCTCTTCCTCGGCCAGCAGCATCAGCGAGGGGTCGAGGTCGCCGATCGAGCCCTTGCCGCCGCCGAGCGGCTGGACCTCGTCGAGATCGTGGCCGACACGCTGGTCACCCGCGGTTCGGCCCTCTGCGGTCTCCGCCGCTGCTACGAAGGGGTCGGCGCGATCAGGGCGGGGATCGACCTGGCCCAGGCGCAGGGGCTCATGGCGATCGCCTGGAGAGGCCTGACCAACCTCAGCGCGTTCCTGGCCGACTCGGACGTCAGGGGAGAGCTCGAAGCCGCACGGACCGCTCTCGCGCTGGCGGCGCGGCGCGGCGATCGGGCCGGATACGCCTTCACCCTGTTGAACGCGACGCTGGCCGCCGTGGACACGGGAGACTGGGAGTGGGCTCGGGGTGAGAACGACACTGCCATGGAGACCGCGCCGGGTGACGTCGAGCGGGCGTTGTTGACCTGGAGTCGTCTGGTGATCGGATCCCTGCGCGGGGAAGACCTGGCGGAGGAGGCAAGCTGGCTGGAGCGGTTTCTCGGCGGCTCGGACGAGAAGGCCTGGCGCGAGTCCGTCCTGGATGTGCGCTTCTGGGTCGACTTTGGGACAGGCGGGCTCTCCGACGCCTACGACGCGGCGATGGAGCACGCGCAGGTCCACTCGGACGAGGCGAGCCACGTCTACTTGTATGCCGCCATCTGCGCACTCTGGGAGCGCGACCGCGAGCGGGCGGCTTCTGCGCTGGCCGCCCTGGACTCGACCGAGGCACATGGCCGGGTCGTCGACATGAACCGCCGGACGATCCGGGCCGGGCTGGCGGCGCTCGAAGGGCGTACCGGAGATGCGCTGTCGGCCTTCCGGGAGGTGCTGGCAGGATGGCGCGAGCTCGGCTCGCCCTGGCGCGTGGCCCTCACGGCGATCACCATGGCGACGCTGCTCGAGCCGACGGACACCGAGGTCCGTGCCGCCGCCGACGCCGCACGCGAGATCCTCGTCCGGCTCGAGGCCGCACCGTTCATCGCCCGGCTCGACGCGGCACTGGCTGGTCCATCGGACCGGACCGGCCACTCCGCCGCGCCGAAGACCGCGTCCGCGGCACCCCTGGCGACGACACGATAGCTGGACACGTTTCGCTCGGGCTCCTGAGCACGGTGCTGTAGCGCTCAGACGTCCCGGGCTTCCAAGCTGCATGTCGCGGGTTCGAACCCCGTCTCCCGCTCCATCGGCTCTCGTCTCTTCCGGAAGGAGACCGGCATGGCCGCAACAACCAGCGTCGAGGACTACCTGGCCGCCCTTCCGGACGAACCGCGCGCCGCCCTCGAGGAGCTTCGGACGGCGATCAGGGTCGCCGCGCCCGAGGCGACAGAGACGATCGCCTACGAGATGCCGGCGTTCAAGGTCGATGGTCGATTCCTCGTCTCCTACGCCGCGTTCAAGGACCACTGCAGCCTCTTTCCCGCGAGCGGGGCGGTTATGGAGGCGCTCGGGGAGGAGCTGAAGCCCTACTTCTCGGGGAAGGGGACTCTCCGCTTCCGCGCCGACAAGCCCCTCCCCCCCGACCTCGTGACCAGGATCGTCAAGGTGCGCCTCGAGGAGGACGCGGCACGCAGCCGTCGCTGAGGCGACGGCGATCGGGCACGCTGCCCTTGGCCCGATCGCGGCCGCGCGGCGAATCGCGGCCGCCTACCATGGCCGGGTGATGCAGCACCGAGCTTTCGGGCGGACAGGCCGGACGGTGAGCGCGCTCGGCGTCGGCATGTGGGGGATGGGCGGCTGGACCGGCGCCGATGATCGGCAGAGCATGGCCGTCCTCCAGGCTGCCGTCGATGCCGGCGTGACCTTCTTCGACTCCGCCCTCGTCTACGGCTACGGTCACACCGACCGGCTCCTCGGCGAGCTCGTCCGGGCGAATCCCGGTCGCGAGCTGTTCGTCGCCTCCAAGGTCCCGCCGAAGAATCGCGAGTGGCCCGCCCGTCCCGGCGATCGCATCCGCGACGTCTTCCCGCCGGATCACCTCCGGGCCTCCGTCGAGGGGATCCTCCGCCAGATGAAGGCAGACTCGCTCGACCTGGTGCAGTTCCACGTCTGGCAGGACGAGTGGGCCGACGACCCGGGCTGGCAGCGCGCCGTCGAAAACTTCCGCCGCGAGGGCCTGTCGCGCCACGTCGGGATCAGCGTCAACCGGCGCGAGCCGGCGAAACGTGCTCCGGACCCTGCGGACCGGCCTGATCGACGCCTTGCAGGTGGTCTACAACGTCTTCGACCAGGCGCCCGAGGACGAGCTCTTCCCGCTCTGCCGGGAGCTGGGGATCGCGGTGATCGCCCGGGTGCCGCTCGACGAGGGCAGCCTCACGGGCACGCTGACGCTGGACAGCCGCTGGCCGGTCGGCGACTGGCGCAACACCTACTTCGGGCCGGCCGCCCTGGCCGCGACGATCCCGCGGGTGGAGGCGCTTCGGCCGCTCGTGCCCGAGGGCCAGACGATGGCCCAGCTCGCGCTCCGCTTCATCCTCTCCAGCCCGGACGTGACCACCGTCATCCCCGGGACGCGCCGGCCCGAGCATTTGGCTGCGAACGTCGCCGCGGCCGCGGCGGGACCCCTGTCGCCGGAGCAGCTGACGGCGCTGCGGGCTCACCGCTGGGACCGCCCACCGTCGCGCTCCTCGCAGTCGTAGACCCCCAGGGCGCCCCCTACTGCCAGCGGAAGACCCGGGCGGAGATGGCGGTGGCGACCACGAGGATGACCCCCAGCACGACCACCTCGAACGCCAGGCTCGACCACGAATCGCCGACCCAGAGCCCGCGCATCAGCTTGACCACGTACGTCAGCGGGATGAAGTCGGCGACCTGCCGGAGGCCGGCCGGCAGCGCCTCGAGCGGGAGCGAGGCGCCCGAGAGGAACATCATCGGGTAGGCCAGCACCATCCCGACCGTCTGGGCGACCCGAGCCGAGGGCGCCAGGCTGGCCAGCAGGTAGCCCAGCGCGAAGAACGACAGCGCGCTGAGCGTGAAGCCCGCCAGGACATCGAGGACGTTGCCCTCGAGGCGCACGCCGAAGGCCAGGGCGCCCAGAACGATGAGGAGCACGGTCCCCACCAGGGTCATCAGGTAGTACGTGATCACATCGGCCACGAGATAGGTGACCGGACGCAGCGGGGTGACCCGGTACCGGCGCAGGATGCCCAGCTCGCGGCTGGCGGCCGTCTGGATCGGGATGCCGATGAGGGCGACGGTGACGATGACGAGCCCGATGTACGCAGGCACGGTCACGTCCATCGACCCGCGCCCTCCGAACAGGTCGTTCGGCTCGTTGCCGTAGATGAGCCCAAAGAGCACGAGCAGCAGCGGCGCGAAGGCCATCGTGAAGAATGTCGCGATCGGCTCACGCAGGTAGAGCTTGGCCTGGACGATGGTCATCGGGAGGAGCCCGCGGGTCGTTCGCGCCAGCATCGTCCTCACCGTCAATCCCGCATCTCGCGGCCGGTGAGGGCCAGGAAGACGTCCTCGAGGGTCGGCTGCTCGGTGCGCAGGTCGTGGAACGCCACCCCGGCCTTCTCGAGGACGCCGAGGATCGGGGTGAGCGATCGGTCGGACTCGCCGTGGACCACCACGCGGTCGTCGGCCCGTTCTACGCGGGCCACGGTGGGCAGGGCGCGCAGGTCGGCCAGGACGTCGTCGCCGATCCGCTCGCTGCCGAACGTGACCCGTCGCTCGGCGCCGAGCGAGCGGACCAGGTCGGCCGGTGTGTCGAGGGCGACCACGCGGCCGTGGTCCATGATCATCACGCGATCGCAGAGGTGCTCGGCCTCCTCCATGAAGTGCGTGGTCAGCACGATCGTCTTGCCTCGCTGGCGCACGCTCCGGACGAGGTCCCACGTCGCGTGCCGGGCCTGCGGGTCGAGCCCGGAGGTCAGCTCGTCGAAGAAGACGAGGTCGGGATCGCCGACCAGGGCGAGGGCGATCGCCAGGCGCTGGCGCTGCCCACCCGAGAGGTCCCCGCAGGCGACGCGGACGCGGTCCGCTAGCCCGAGCTCCTCGAGGAGGGCCCCCGGCGCAAGCGGGTGAGCGTAGAAGGAGGCGAACAGCGCGAGGGCCTCCCCGACCCGCAGGCGCGCAGGCACCGCGCTCTCCTGCAGCTGGGCGCCCATCCGCTCGCGCAGCGCGTCCCCGTCCACCCGCGGATCGAGGCCGAGCACCCGGACGTCGCCCTCGTCCCGGGTCCGGAGACCCTCGAGGCATTCGATCGTCGTCGTCTTGCCCGCCGCGTTGGGCCCGACGATCCCGAAGATCTCCCCCTCGCCGACCGCGAACGAGACGCCGTCGACGGCGCGCGTGGAGCCGTACGACTTGCGCAGCCCCTCGACGCTCACGGCGGGATCCGTCACGCGCTCAAGGTCGCGGCCCGACCTCGCGGCCGCAAGTGCCGATGGTCGCGACGGCCCGGTCAGCCCCAGAGCGCGTCGATCGAGAGGTAGCGCTCGCCGGTGTCGTAGGTGAAGGTGAGGACGCGCGCGCCGTCGGGCAGCGACGGCAGGAGCTGGGCGACCGCCGCCAGCGACGCGCCCGACGAGACACCGACCAGCACGCCCTCCTCCCGCGCGGAGCGCCGGGCGTAGGCCATCGCGTCCTCCGGGGCGACCTGGATGACCCCGTCGAGCAGCTCGACCCGCATGACGCCGGGGATGAACCCGGCGCCGATCCCCTGGATCGGGTGCGGGGAGTGGGTGCCGCCGGAGAGAACCGGCGAGAGCGTCGGCTCCACCGCGTAGACCTTCAGCGCGGGCCAGCGCTCCTTGAGGACCTCGGCGACGCCGGTGATGTGGCCGCCGGTCCCCACGCCGGTCACCACGTAGTCGAGGCCGTCGGGGAAGTCGGCCAGGATCTCCTGGGCTGTCGTCCGGCGGTGGACCGCCGGGTTGGACGGGTTGTCGAACTGCATTGGGATCCAGGCGCCGGGGATCTCCGCGGCGAGCTCGTTCGCCCGCGCGATCGCGCCCTTCATCCCGAGCTCGCGCGGCGTCAGCTCCAGCTCCGCGCCGTAGCCGGTCATCAGCTTGCGGCGCTCGATCGAGAACGACTCGGGCATGCACAGGATCAGCCGGTAGCCCTTGACGGCGCAGACGAGGGCGAGGCCGATCCCCGTGTTGCCCGAGGTCGGCTCGATCACGACGGAGCCCGGGCCGAGGATCCCAGCGGCCTCGGCGTCCTCGACCATCGCCAGGGCGATGCGGTCCTTGATGCTGCCGCCCGGGTTGGCGCGCTCCATCTTGAACCAGACCTCGACGCGGGGGTCGAAGAGGCGGTTCACCCGGACGTGGGGGGTGTTGCCGATGGTGGCGAGGATGGACTGGGCCTTCATGGGGGCGCTCCTTAGAGATGGGGCCTGGCGGGCGGTCAGCCGGGCGGGCGATCAGATGACGAAGTCGGCGTCCTCGAAGCCGTCGCGGACGCGACGGATTCGGACCTGGCTGGCCCCGGAGACAATCGAATCGGGGGGCACGCTGTTCGTGAGGAAGACGTTGCCGCCGACGACGCTGTCGTCGCCGACCAGGGTGTCGCCGCCGAGGACGGTCGCGTTGGCGTAGATCACGACGCGGTCGCCGATGGTGGGATGACGCTTCGAGCCGGCCGCGCTCTTCGCGACCGAGAGGGCGCCCAGGGTGACGCCCTGGTAGAGCTTGACCTCGGCGCCGATCACGGCCGTCTCGCCGACCACGACGCCGGTGCCGTGGTCGATGCAGAACGAGCGCCCGATCGAGGCGCCCGGGTGGATGTCGATCCCGGTCCGGGTGTGGGCCACCTCCGCCAGGAGGCGGGGCAGGATCGGGACGCCGAGGTGGTGGATCGCGTGGGCGATCCGGTGGATGGCGATGGCCAGGAAGCCCGGGTACGCCGCGATCACCTCGTCGACGGACTCGGCGGCCGGGTCGCCGGCCGAGATCGCCTCGGCGTCGAGGACGAGCCTGGCGTGGATCTCCGGCAGCGCGTCGGCGAAGGCATCGACGACGCGCCCGGCGTCCGCCTCCCCGGTCAGCGGCGCGACCAGGCGGCGCAGGTCCCGCCGGGCAAGGACCAGGCGGGCGGCCAGCTCGTCGGCGCTCGCCGCGGCGTCGTCGGAGAGCTGGGGGAAAAGGACGCCGAGGAGCCCGTCCACGAAGGTGGCCACGTCGCGCTTGAGCGGGTAGATGCGGCCGTGCTCGGAACGGCCCGCGGCGAGGAGCTCCGCGAAGGCGTGCTCGCGGTCGTGGTCGGTGGGCGTGGACATGCTGCTCCTTGGGCTGTCTTTCGGGGTCCGGGGGTCCGGATGGGCGCCGGCGCGCGCGGGTGCGGCCGGGGTTCCGTGAGAGTCGCGAGGCCCGCGCGAGGGGCCGGAGGTCAGCGAGCGATCGCGACCGTGCCCCGCGCCGGCACTCGCCGGGGACAGGAGCAACAGCAGCCGCCCGGGAGGCGGCAGGCGCGAGTCGTCATGGGCGGAGCATAGCCGGGCGGGCCGGATCCCGCGATGGGCGGGGTGGGCCGGGGTGGGTCGGGGCGCCCCGCCGGAGGAACGTGTGCCTCGTTATCGTCCCAGCCGATTGGAATCTCCCATGCCACGCTCCGAAACGCGGCCAACTCGCGACTTGGCCGCGTTTCCACGCTTGGGCATCGTCGCCGCTACCGGGTGAGGCGATACAGGGTCACGCGGGCGGCGTCGCCGTGGGGACGCAGTCGCCCTGCCGTCGCGCCTGCCCCAGGTTCCAGCAGTCCCGTTGCTGAGATTCGCGAGTCCACGCACGGACTTCCCGGCGAACCGCCACTTCGGCGGGATCGCCCAGCACGAGGCGCTCGATTCCCAGCAGTCCGGCTGCTGGACCCGGCTCCGCCCCACGGCCCCGCCGCCGCCCCGCCCCCGGCGGCGCCCCGGTCAGGCCGGCGGCGGTACCTCGGGCGCGTCGGGCGCCTCGGGCGCCTCGGGCGCGTCGACCGCCTCGACCGCCTCGCGGAGGCGGCGCAGCGTGGCGGGGACGGCGGCCCGCAGCTCCTGCTCGATGCGGCCGGCGGCCAGCGTGGCGAGGCCGCGCGGCTCCACCTCGGCCCGCACGCCGATCCGCGAGCGCGCCTCGCCCAGCGGCTCGACCGTGCAGGTCGCCGCGATGCGGAAGAGGCCGGAGGTCGCCGTGATCGCGATCGACCGGGGCGGGTCGGACGCCGTGATGCGGCCGAGCGCGTCGACCCCGATCCCGCCCGGGCCGGCGAGGGCGAGCCGGATCCCCCCGTCGGCCGTCGGCTCCGCGCGCACGACGCCCGGCAGCCAGGCCGGGTAGTCCTCGATGCGCGAGACGAACGCGAAGGCCGCCTCCGCGGTGGCATCGACCTCGACGGCTTCCTCGATCCTGATCACGGCGAGAGGGTAGCAGCGCGGCGGGGATCGACGCCGGCCGGGGATCGACGCCGGCCGGCCAGGGATCGACGCCGGCGGGCCAGGGATCGACGCCGGCGGGCCAGGGATCGACCATATCCCGCCCATGGCGCTGGACGCCGTCCACCCGGGCGTCCGCCTCGGGGGAGGGGAGGGCCTGACGGCGCGGAAGCATCTCGTATCCGGGCCGGATCGGGCGTGGGCCGGCCCGGGTCTCGGGTTGGCGCCCCCGCCGCCCAGGTCGTGCACGGAATCCCGGTCGAGCACGCTCCGTTCGACACCCAGGATGCCGTCGGGGCCTGGACCGGCCACCGAACGCAGCGTGGTGGGACTCGAAACCTTGCATGGACCTGCCCCGGCTGCGGGCGTGCCGTGGGCCGGCGTGCCGTGCGCCGGTGTCCCGTGCGCCGGCGTCCCGTGGGCCGGCGTCCCGTGGGCCGGCGTGCCGCGCGACGCCGCGGGCCGACGGCGTATTCCCTCTCGACGCGGAGCGCCGGGCGCGCCACACTCGGGCGATGATCTGTGGGGCGTGTGGAACCGACAATCGACCCGGACGGAAGTTCTGCCGGTCGTGCGGGGCGGCCATGGCCGCGACCTGCCCGGCCTGCGGCGCGGCCAACGACCCGGAGGACCGCTTCTGCGGCGATTGCGGCGCCTTGATCGGCGGCGACACCCGGGCAGCCGGCGCGGCCACCGTGGCGCGCGCGACCCCGGCCCCGGGCGCTGCCGGCTCTGCCGGCTCGGCCGGCGCGGCCCGCACGTCCGCCGCCGGCATGTCGGCCGCCGCGACCGAGCGGCGGCTCGTCAGCGTCCTCTTCGCCGACCTCGTCGGCTTCACGACCCTGGCCGACGACCGCGACCCGGAAGCGGTCCGGGAGTTCCTGGGCCGCTACTTCGACATCGCCCGGGAGGTCGTGGAGCGGTACGGCGGCGCGGTCGAGAAGTTCATCGGCGACGCGGTCATGGCCGTGTGGGGGACGCCGACGGCCCGGGAGGACGACGCCGAGCGCGCGGTGCGCGCCGCGCTGGATCTCGTCGCCGCGGTGCCGGGCCTCGCGTCGCCCGGCGGGTCGCCCGGCGGGTCGCCCGGCGACGACCGCCCGGCGGCACGCGCCGAGGACCGTCCCGCGGCACGAGCCGCCGTCCTGACCGGCGAGGCCGCCGCGGTCGTCGGGGCGCATGGCCAGGGGATGGTGGCCGGCGACCTCGTCAACACCGCGTCGCGGCTCCAGGCGGCCGCGCCCCCCGGCACGGTGCTCGTGGGCGAGGCGACCCAGCGCGCCGCGGGCGACGCGATCGTCTTCGAGGCCGCAGGCGAGCAGCTCCTGCGCGGCAAGACGGCGCCGGTCCCGGCGTGGCGCGCCGTGCGGGTCGTGGCCGGGCGCCGCGGGGCGGGCCGCAGCAGCCGGGTCGAGCCGCCGTTCGTGGGCCGCGACGAGGAGTTGCAGCTCCTCAAGGACCTCCTCCACGCGACGACCCGCGACGGGCGCGCCCGCCTCGCCTCGGTCGTCGGGATGGCCGGGATCGGGAAGAGCCGCCTCGCCTGGGAGCTGGAGAAGTACGTCGACGGCGTGGCGGCCGACATCTACTGGCACCGGGGCCGCTCCCCGGCCTACGGGGAGGGCCTCGCCTTCTGGGCGCTCGGCGAGATGGTCCGCGAACGGGCCGGCATCGCCGAGAGCGACGACGCCGCGACGTCGCGGGAGAAGCTTGCCGCCACGGTCCGCGAGTACGTCGCGGACGCGTCGGAGCGGGCCTGGATGGAGCCGCGCCTCGCGGCCCTCCTCGGCCTGGAGGCGGCGCCCCCCGGCGAGCGCGAGGAGTTCGAGGCCGCCTGCCGGACCTTCTTCGAGCGGATCTCGGAGCGCGGCACCGTCGTGCTCGTCTTCGAGGAGCTCCAGTGGGCCGACCCGGCGCTCCTCGACTTCATCGAGACTGTCACCGACCGGTCGCGCGCCCGGCCCATCCTCGTCGTCACCCTCTCGCGCCCCGACCTGCTCGAGCGGCGGCCGACGTGGGGCGCGGGCCTGCGCTCGTTCTCGAACCTCCCGCTCGACCCGCTGGCCTCCGACGAGGTGGAGATGCTCCTCGTGGGCCTCGCGCCGGGGCTGCCGGCGACCGCCATCGCCGCGATCGTCGAACGCTCGGAAGGAATCCCGCTCTACGCCGTGGAGATGGTCCGGATGCTCCTGGACCAGGGCGCCTTGCGCGAGCGTGACGGCCGCTACCACCTCGACGGCGAGCTGGGTCCGCTCGCCATCCCCGGGACGCTGGCCGGGCTCCTCGGGTCGCGGCTCGACGGGCTGACGGAGCCGGAGCGGATGCTGATCGGGCACGGGGCGGTGCTCGGTCACTCCTTCACGGTCCGGGCCCTGGCGGCGGCCACCGGGCACTCCCCGGAGCACCTGGCGGCGACGCTCGAGGCGCTGGTCCGCAAGGAGATCCTCGACCTCGACGAGGACCCCCGCTCCCCCGAGCGCGGCCAGTACCACTTCGTCCAGGGGCTCATCCGCGAGGTCGCCTACGAACGCCTGGCGAAGCGCGACCGGCTGGCCCGCCACCTGGCGGCGGCACGCTACTTCGAGGAGCTCGACGACCCGGAGCTGGCCGGGATCGTCACGACCCACTACCTGGAGGCCCACCGGCTATCCCCGGAGGGCGCCGAGCGCGACGAGATCGCGACGAAGGCGCGGACCACGCTCATCGACGCGGCGGCGCGCTCACGGGACCTGCACGCCTACGCGGGGGCGCAGCGGTTCCTCGAGCAGGCCCTCGCGTTCGCGGCCGGTCCCGACGACGAGCGGGTGATCCTCACCGGGCTCGCCGAGGCGGCATTCGACGCGTCGAAGGAGCTGGCCGACTTCGACCGGGCGGAGGGATATGCCCGCCGCTCGCTCGAGGCTGCCGGCGCCGGCGGCGACCCGGCGGCCACGGCCCGGGCCTACACGACGCTGGCGACCATCCTCGCCTCCAACGCCCGCGGCAAGGAGGCCCGGGACATCCTCCGCCAGGCCGTCGACGAGCTCTCCGGCCGGGCGCCAGACGCGGACATGGTGCGGCTGGAAGCCGAGCTCGGCCGCGCCTACCTGATGTCGGGCGAGCCGGCGCTGGCGCTGCCCGTCGTCGAGGAGGCGCTCGTGCGCGCGGAGGCCGCCGCCCAGCTCGAGTCGATCGCGCAGCTGCTCGTCAGCCGCGCCTGGGCTGTGACCAGCGCCGGCCGCCCGCGGGAGGCGCTGGTGCTCCTGCGCGGCGTTGTCGCGTTCTGCGACGAGCACGGCTTCCTGAACGCCCGGTTGCGCTGCGCCATGAATCTCTCTGCCTGGGAATCGGTGGACAACCCGCGGCGCGCGATGGCCGCCGCCCTCGAGGGACTGGCGATCGCCCGTCGACGGCGGCTGGCGGGTTGGGCGGGAGCCCTTGCCGGGAACTGGGCCGAAGGGGCCTTCGAGGTGGGGGAGTGGGACTCCATCCTGGCCCTTGCGGCCGACCTCGACGCGGAGGGGCTGCTGCCGGCCGACGAGAGCGCCAACATCTTCGGCGGCGTCTACCTCGTCCGGGCCTACCGCGGCGCCGTCGACGAGGCGGCCGAGGCCCTCGAGCGCATCTTCCTGCCCCTCATGGACGACTTCCAGGCCGGCCGCTCCTACCACGAGACGCGGGCGCACCTGTGTTTCATGGCGGGCGACGACCGCGGCATGCGGCGGCACGCGGCGGAGCTCCTGGCCAACCGCGAGATGTACCCCTACGACGTCATCCCCGCCGCCCGCGCCTCGCTGTGGCTGCGCGACGCCGCCGGAATGCGTGAAGCGCTGGGCGAGCGCGACGGATCCGCGGGCCGGGCGACCGACCTTCGTTTCGGGGTCGTACGGGCCGGCCTGGCCGCGCTCGAGGGCAGAACCGACGACGCCCGGGCGACCTACCTGGCTGCCGAAGCGGGATTCCGCGACCTCGGGATCCGCTTCGAGCTGGGTCTCGCCGCGCTCGAGCACGCCGTCTTCCTCGCCGGGGATCCGTCGGCCGGCGCAGCCGCCGAGGAGGCGCGCGCCGTCTTCGAGGATCTCGGGGCGACCACCCTGCTCGCGCGCCTGCCGGCGGGGGTCACGTCCACCGCCGTCCCCGCGCCCACCCCCGGAGTCGCCGCGACCGGCTGATGGCGGGACGAGATCGCGGGCCCCTGCCGGCCCCGTTTCACCCGCCTGCCAGCCGCGTGTCATGCGCCTGCTGGCGCGGCTGCACCGGAAAACACCCCCTCGAAAGTGATGCCCGTGGCCGCAGACCGGATACACCCCCTCGAAAGTGATGCCCGTGGCCGCATCAAACGCGCATCGCGGGGCTGATCGTTCGGTCATCGTGGGCGGAGACCGACGCGCAGGTCGCGAATCGGCACGCAACACGCCGGTGAGTGGCGGTGAAGCGCTGCCTGCTTCAATGGTGCCATGTGGGACAAGCCGGTCGACGAGGAGACTGCCGCCGCACTCGAGGCGCTTGGCCGCCAGGTGCTCGGCGCGCGGCGGCACGCCGCCCTCTCGCAGCGCCAGGTCGAGGCAATGACCGGCATCGATCAGACGACCCAGGTGCGGATCGAGCACGGGAAGGCGACGGGACTGCCTCTGCGCCGATTCGCGAGACTGCTCGTCGCCCTCGATGCGGGAGTCGCAACGCGGCGGCCCGCGCCTGCGTTCGGCCTCGCCGCGCCCGGATCCCACGAGTGGATCAACGACGGACCGGCCTGGGACATGGCGGTCCCTGCCGTTGACATCCTCGACGACGAACTCTGACGCCGCCGAGCCCGCGCGACCCCCTGCGACCGGTCACCCGTCGGCGCCGGGCCTGATGCCCCCGCGATGCGGACACGGGCATCAATTTCCGGGCCCTCGCTTCGCGCGAGGTCCTGAAGCCCGCGGACACGGGTGGCGTGCCGAACACGCCGGTGCCAGACAACCCGGCACGCCCGGCCCGTAGGATGACAAGCGATGCAGCTTCTCGACGGGACCCCCGTCTACTCCGC
>Ga0315289_10008749_pt1 | contig 14606 bp, 9 predicted proteins | sample YL17G11_40_MG_FD_203452 | JGI IMG/M metagenome (GOLD analysis project Ga0315289, IMG submission 203452) | Sediment microbial communities from Yellowstone Lake, YNP, Wyoming, USA - YL17G11_40 | ecosystem: Environmental > Aquatic > Freshwater > Lake > Sediment | place: USA: Wyoming | collected...
TTTGAACAATCTTTCTTCCGGCAGGACCAGATGAACCCTGACAGATTCTATTTCCTTGAGCTCCCCGATCGTTCTGGCAAGCTCACCTTCTAATGCTCTTTTGTAGTTGATTTTTTCTACAAAATCAGTCATCCCCCAGGTTTTCTTATCGAAGATCTCATACCCAACTCCTGATCTGGGTAAGCCCTCTCTGGCTAATTGTAATCTAACCTCCTCCGCCTCATCTGTAGGGACCGAGATTACTTTGCCTCCTTCAGAGATTTTATAAGGAACTTTGGTGCTTTTCAATTTTTCGATAATCGTGCCAGCCTCATCCGTCTGTAACCCGCTATATAAAGTCACATATTCAACCCGGTGAGCACGAGAGTAAATAACAATTAAGCCTGAAAAAATAATTAAGACCAAAACGCCTAAAGTGACCCTTTTTAAAAAACTCATCTGCCCCCAGAGGTTCACTAACTGGTTCTTAATCTCGGATAGATTCATTTTATAACTCTCGATTTTTGTAGCGGAGGTCTTCAGACCTCCATTTTTTGCTTTTCGTAGCGCGTCCCCTTTCCCGAAAGGGATCCGTAGGATAGGGTCGCTTTGTCTCCCCTCCCTTGATGGCCGATAAAAGCTTTACGGCTCGTAGAGGAGGGGATTAAGGGGAGGGTGAAACCCTTTCCTTATTCTTGTAGAGCGACCCGTTCATAGCCGCTTACTCCACGCAAAAATCCCTTCGACCTATCACCTATTACCTACCACCTGCTTTTTACCGGCTACCTGCTCCCTGCCTTTTTGACATAATTCGACATTCTGCTTTTTAGCAAATCCCGTGCCTATAGAGAACGATTTGAAATTTAGTAGCTAATTTTATATATAACTGAAGGTTAAGAAGAAGTACTAAATTTATAAATGAAGCTAAGCCCAATTATTTTTAGGAAATAATTTCCTTTTGAAAGGATAAGGCTTCCAAAAAACTTGCCAGACCGCTAACCATAGAAACGCTGGGTATCGACGTGGAAAAAAGTATTTCGCTTTTACTTTTAAAAGTGAAAATAATTTCACTTTAAGATTAATTTTAGCCTATAGAAAAGGGTATATCAGCAAAAAAATTCCCACTTTAGCCAAAGTGGGAAGTTATATATTGGAGTCTATTTGGAGTTGCTATTTCCCCTTTTCTTGTTTAAGAAGGATGCTAAGGGTATCCCTGACTGCTTTCATTAAATCATGCAAGTAATAGACGGGATATGCGATGCCGTATTCTATTTTAGGCGAGTATCCGGCCACGAAACCAATTAAATATACATTGCTGTCAATGTGGGCAAAAATTGGAGAACCGCTGTCGCCGGGCCGAATTATCATATCTAAGAGAATATAATTTGCTGTTTTGAACTTTTTATTAATTAGCAAGGTAAATTCATTTGTAGTATATAGTCCAATTTTCCCAAACCTCGAAAAATGATAATGTGTGGTGTTTGGAGATAGAGCGGGGGACAGAGCGAAACCTATCAGTTCGATAGTTGTTCCTTCGTCGAGACCCAATTCAGCAATTTGGTCTTTACTTAAAACGAAGCGTGAATATAACCTGGGAAGCGATTCGTTTGAGGAGATTGTTGTGTTAAGCGATGACAGGGGGATCATTATTAAATCTACGTCCGGATTGGGATGTTCAACAAACAAACTATGACCTTTTACCTTTAAGCGTAATATAAATGCACTAGTATCTGAGACTATTTGCCCTGTAGGTAGCATTTTGTTTCTTCTCACAAAAACCGAATCGATATAATTACCTATAGAGTCTTGAACCACGTGTTTACAAGTTATAAGAAAGGGACCTAAGAGACTATCGGTTACTGCAAACCCTGTGCCTCCTCCCAGGTTAGGTGATACAATTTCATATATAAAACTCTTGGTGGACTCATTAATGGTTTTAGGAAAAGAAGTTGATGTTATAATGAAGAGTAGGAGTAAGAACTTTAAGTATTTCATAATACCCTCCGCATAGAAATACTACAGAGAGAATTTATGGAATTGGTGGCCAGAAATCAAGAAATTTGACACATTTTTTGTCTTCTACTAAGCTGATAGGATTTGAATAGGAGGTGAAAAGTGAACCTCAGAAAAGCCTAAAGAGCTATCTAAGAGCGAGGATATCCTCTGGCAATCAATAAAGGGTGGGTAGATTTAGACCCATCTTGAGGGCAAGATAAGTCTACCGGGTCAGCGAGGATGTTATCCTTGTTAACTTTTTCCTTGTGTATGATAACATCCGCAAGGAGCACTGGTATCCTTACTCTGGGTAAGGGGCAATTTGGATCACTTAGTTAGCCCATTATAATCTTATTATAATACATCATACACGTTTTGTTGACTTATCGTCGAATTCTTCCTATCCTTCCTTGGATATCTCCATATACATCTTCTAACAATCTTGTATCGTAACCTAGTATCCAACCGCCCTTTTCCATCCAATTAGCCTCTGATTTAACCTGTAAAGTGTTCCATGCTTCACCCAAGAACTTAATAATAATTCTGGAACGATAATTCTCGATAATTTTTTCCTCAATTACATAAGTGTACTTCCAAGAAGTGCGTATATAGCCACTTTCCTTGTCAAGCACTTCCATATCAAATTTTTGAGCCAAAGCATCTACTACCAACCTCCATAACTGGTCTTTTGTTAATCCTTCTCGGACTTCAATTGATTTCCAAGTTCCAGGCTCGTCAAAGGTGCGAAGAAAAGTAGCTGGTGGTTTTATTACCTGAGCACACCCAACTAATAAGATACTAATCAATAAAATGAAAAAGGCTGTCTTTAGGTTCATTTTGGAATACCTCCTTTCTTTGGATTTATGGTTATGTGTTTAAACTCTTACTTATAAGACAATTTTTGTGAGGAGTACCCACCTCCTTTCTTAATCCCCTCTCTTAAGTGGGGATGAGAAACCTGCCATAGGATCTCTTATTCTATACAATGAAATTTAGCTCGCAACGACTAAAAGTCAAGAGAAATTTGACGGATTTTTCGCCTTCTGCTAAGGTGGTGGATCAAACAGGAGGTGAAAGATAACTCCGCGAAAGCTTAAAGGTCTATTAATAAGCTCTAACCCTCCACTCACAGAAAATACATCTCCCTAACTCCGGGGCATAGTTATAGCATTTATCGTAATTGCCAAAAGGAATTTTCCCATCAAAAGCAAAACAATCCAGGTCCATATCCTTACAGGGTATCTCCTTATAGTCCCTAATCACCCTTTCCTCGACCGAGACTATACCTAAAAACTTATTTAAACTCTGTTCTCTCATTTCTCCCAGCAGTGCTTGGCGATAGATACTTCGCCCGCCCCTGGCGGACTCAGTATGACATTTGTATGAGTGTCATTCTGAGCCCGCAGGCCGGTAAAGCATTACGGCTCGTAGAGGCGAAGAATCTATTCCAGCTCACGTTCGATTAGATTCTTCGGTCGTCCCGCCACGGTGGGGCTACCGGGTCTTCCCTGTCTACTGTCTACTAACTACTGTCTACTTGTTTATTTTCTTCTTTCAACCCGTATTCCTGTAACTTATTCCTCAGGGTACGAGAGGAAACCCCTAAAACCTCTGCCGCTTTGGTCTTGTTACCACCATAAACTTCCAGAGTCTTAAGAATCAGGGCTTTCTCCATATCCGCGATTGTGCAGCCGACTTTTAGGCCTGAATCGTCATATTCTGCTTTCTTGAAGAACAGCTCCGGGGGGAAATCCGCAGGCGTAAGAACTTTGTTTCTCGTAGTTACTACAGCCCTTTCGATATAATTTTCCAGTTCCCTGACATTCCCGGGCCAGTGATATTCCATCAAAAGCTGGTATACCTTTTCTGAGATACCCTGAACCTTCTTATTATTTTCTTGATTATATTTTTGTAGAAAATGCTCTGCTAAAAGAGGCACGTCTTCTTTCTTTTCCCTTAGAGCAGGAAGAGGAATAGGTATGACATTTAAACGGAAGAAAAGGTCCTCCCTGAACTTTCCTTTCTTTATCTCTTCATCTAAGTTTTTATTAGAGGTAGAGATAACCCGCACGTCTACCTGAATAGATTGTCCTGAGCCGACCCTTTCAAATTCCCTTTCCTGCAATACTCTTAAGAGTTTTGCCTGTAGACCCGGAGTGATTTCGCTTATCTCGTCTAATAGCAGAGTCCCTCCATCTGCCATCTCAAACCTGCCCCTGGTCTGGCGGATCGCTCCGGTAAAAGCCCCTTTCTCGTGCCCGAAAAGCTCGGATTCCACCAAACCTTCAGGCAAGGCAGCACAGTTTATTTTGATAAAGGGTCCATCTTTCCGGGGGCTGTTATAATGGATTGCCTTGGCGATTAGTTCCTTGCCTGTTCCGGACTCCCCTGTAAGCAAAACGGATGAGCGACTGTCTGCAATCATATCCACCATCTCGAAGACCTTCTGCATCTGAGGAGCTTTCCCGATTATGTTCTGGAACCGGTATTTGCCAGCCACCTCAGTTTTCAGCATCCGGTTTTCAATCAAGAGCTTTTTAAATTCAAAGGCATTCTTAACCACCAGCTCGATCTCATCGGCTTTGAAAGGCTTCATAATATAATCGTAAGCACCTAATTTCATTGCCTCGACCGCATTCTCTATTGTGCCAAATGCAGTCATCATGATAATCCTCGTGTCCGGACAGTTCCCCTTGACTGCTTTCAGAAGCTCCATACCATCCAGCTTGGGCATTCTTATATCCGAGATGATGACATCGTATTCCCTCATTCTTAATTTACTCAATGCCTCATCCCCGCTGGAAGCTAAGTCAACCAGGTAATTTGAGCGGGTGAGAATCTCACTCAGGGAATCCTTCATCAGATTATCGTCGTCTACTACTAAAACCCTTTTCTCTAACAATTTTCTATTCGCCTCCTTTTTCCGCAGAGCGACCCGTTCTTGGCGTGCTGAAAAAACGCTCCCTGTCATTCTGAGGGAGTCCAAATGGACGACCGAAGAATCTCATTGATTTATGTGGAGATTCTTCCCCCGCCAAAGGCGGGGTCAGAATGACACTCCATCTGTTCCAGTTTTTCAATAGACCCTTTAAAGGTCGCTCTTGTTACTTTTCACCCGCTTTTGGGAATAAATATCGTTACCGTGGTTCCTTTTCCTAACTTACTGTCTACCTTTATCTCACCCTTATGCGCTTGCACGATTTTTTTCACAGTGGAAAGTCCCAAGCCGGTCCCTTTCTCCTTGGTCGTGAAAAAGGGAGTGAAGAGCTTATTTTTTACCTCCTCGCTCATGCCGATACCATTATCTTTGATCCTCAAGCAGAGCATTTGCTCAACCGCCGAACTCGGTATTCTGTTATCCCTGCTTCTCGTTTCGTGACCTGCAGAAAGCTGAATCAGACCTCCATCCGGCAAAGCCTGGGAAGCATTATACAGGAGATTTAAAACCACCTGCTTGAACTTTTCTGCATCCAGAAGACAGCCGCATTTCTCGCTTGGATAGAAGCGCTCTATTTTTATATTTTTTTTCTCCCTTAAGATATCCATCTCAAAAAAACCAACCACTTCATCCAGGAATCTCTTAAAATCTATGGGTCTTACATCTAATTTTATACTGCGGGTATAATCTAAGAGATTCATCACGATCCGGTTTAAAATGTCCACTCCTTCGATTACTTTCCTGACGTATTTTTTTCTGGGGTCCCCTTCTTCAATATCCCGGTTCAGCAGGTCAGCAAAACCGGAGATCCCGCCTAATGGGTTTTTGACCTCGTGGGCAACTGTTGCCGCCATCTCCCCTAAAGCGGCTAAAGTCCTTACCCGGGCAATCTCTTCTTCCAGCTTCTTGATTTTGGAAAGATCGAAGAACACCTCAACTGCACCCAGGAGATTTCCTTCGCTATCTTGCAAAAGAGATGTCGAGTAACCAAGAGGTATTTTAGCCTGTAACTTGGTCAAGACTTCTTTCTCTTCATTTAAATGGGAGGTCCCCGCACGCAGAGTATGGACAGGAGTCGATTGCAGGTCTACCTCTTTACCCATTATTTCCAAATAAGGCCGGTTCAAAACCTCATCGGTTTTATACCCGGTGATTTCTTCTGCGGCACGGTTAAAAAGTGCGATTTTTTCTTCTAAATTTACGACCAGAACTCCAGAGGTGAGACTCTCCAGGATATTATTCAGGTAGTTGGTGACCTTTTCCTTCTCGGCTAAGCTCTCCCTGAGCTTGAGGTTGGTATGTTCTAATTCGAGGTTTAGATTTTCAAACTTTTGTTCTAAATCCTTGTAGGCTTGATGGAGCTGCTGGATGATCTTATTAAAGGAGGCATAAGAGTCAGCAAAGGCTTCCAACTGTTCCTGGGTTATTTCTCCTTTTCCCTCTTCTGCCATTTAACATCTCCAGTTTTTTTTGAAATATAAGTAAATTAAAGGGGATTGCAACAGAAATTTTATCGCCTCTCGGTGAAATAGAAAATTTTACTAACTCTATAGCCAGCGAAAACTACAGTTTATTCGTTTTTCTCCACTCCCTCTCCTTCATCCACTCATAGATTACTGGAATTACAATCAAGACCAGAAGAGTAGAGGTGATCATTCCGCCGATCACCGGAGTGGCGATAGGTTTCATTACCTCGGAGCCTGCCTCTTTGGTCCACATCACCGGCAGCAGACCAAGGATTATGGCTCCTACGGTCATGAGCTTGGGTCTCAACCTCAGCAAGGCTCCCTCTATGACTGCTTCTCTTATCTCGGACTTATCTTTGATATTTGAAAGTCCTCTTTTTTTTATAGCCTCATCTAAATATACTACCATAACCACGCCGGTCTCAACTGCAGTTCCGAAAAGGGCGATGAACCCCACCCAGACAGCCACGCTGAAGTTATAACCTAAGATAAACAAAAGTAAAATCCCGCCAACCATTGCAAAGGGGATTGAGGCAATAATCAACAAAGCCTCTTTAAACGATCTGTAAATGATATATAAAAGCATAAGTATAATAAACAAAACCAGAGGAACTACAATCTTCAACCTCTCTTTTGCCCTTACCTGATTTTCATACTGCCCGCTCCAATTGACAAAATAGCCTGGTGGAAGCTTTACTTCCTTCTGGACTAACTTTTTTGCTTCTTCCACAAACCCTACCAGGTCCCTTCCGCGGACGTTTAGCTGAACGATATTCCTCAAAAGCCCGTTTTCGCTGGAGATCATATATGGTCCCATATTTATACTTATCTCAGATAGCTGGCTTAGAGGTATCTGAGCTCCATTTGGTGCTGAGACCAGGATATTTTTTAAAGCATTTATGTTATCCCTCAACTCCCGTGCATATCTGACCCTAACCGGGAAACGAGCCCTTCCCTCAATGGTGGTTGTCAGATTTTTCCCTCCAATAGCAGTTTCCACTACGTCCATAACGTCACCCAATTTTATGCCGTACCTTGCCACCTTGCTCCGGTCTATTTTTATCTCAAGGTAAGGAGAAGCGATAACCCTCTCAGCATATATATCTGCCGCTCCGGGAACCATTCGCACCACTTTTTCAATCTCTTGGGACTTTTCCTCTAACACCTTCAAATCCGAGCCGAAGATTTTGATTCCCACCTGAGTCCGCACGCCGGTAGTAAGCATATCGATTCTATTCCTGATCGGTTGAGTAAAAGCACCCGCCACACCGGGGATGACAGATAATTTTTCATCCATCTCTTTTATCAATTTATCCTTAGTCATCCCTTTACGCCATTTTTCCTCAGGCTTTAAGTTGACGACCGTCTCTATCATACTAATAGGAGCAGGGTCTGTGGCAGTCTCTGCCCTGCCGACTTTTCCCACCACCGATTCCACCTCGGGAAAACCCTCCAAAATCAGATCCTGCTTTTTTACAATTTCCATCGCTTTAGTCAAAGAGACCGCAGGGAGAAGAGTAGGCATATAAAGTATTTTCCCCTCTTCAAGCGGAGGCATAAACTCGCTACCGATAAGAGGAATTAAAAGGAAAGCACCTGCTAAGACAATTAAGGCACCTCCTAGAATAATCTTTTTATGCTTTAAGGCAAATAAAAGTATAGGTTCGTACAGTTTCATCAAGAACCTATTCAGAGGATGCTTTTCCTCTGATCTTAATTTTCCCCTGAGGAAATAAGTGGACAAAACCGGCACCAAGGTTATAGCCAAAATCGATGCACCGATCATAGCTAAAGTCTTTGTAAATGCCAGAGGATGAAATAATTTCCCTTCCTGACCCTGGAGGCTGAAAACCGGAACAAAAGCAAGGATGATTATGATCATCGAAAAGAAGATAGGCCTTCCCACCTCCTTGGCAGCAAGAGCCACAGTTTCCAGTTTTTTACTTTTATCCTCAAGTTTTTCCAGATGCCTGAAAGAGTTTTCAACAATCACGATTCCTGCATCGACCATCACGCCTATGGCTATGGCAATCCCTCCTAAAGACATAATGTTGGAGGTAATTCCCAAATATCGCATAAAGATGAAAGCGATCAGCACGCCGATGGGAAGGCTGGTGATGACTATAAATGTGCTTAAGAAATGTCCTAGAAAGATAAGAATGACCAAAAAGACCAGAATGCTTTCTTCGATCAAAGCTCTTTTTAAAGTGTGTTCTGTAGCTTTGATTAAATCGGTCCGGTCATAAAAGGGGATAACCTTTACACCCTGAGGCAAAGCGGGCTGGATTTCTTCTATCTTCTGTTTTACCCGGTTGATGACATCCATGGTGTTCTCTCCATATCTCATCACCACTACTCCGCCCACTACCTCTTTTCCATCTTTATCTAAAGCTCCCCTCCTGAACTCAGGACCTAACCGCACAATTGCAACGTTCTTTACATAAACTGGCACGCCATTTCGGGAGTCGACGACTATGTTTTTTACATCTTCCACTGATTGAATTAAGCCTATACCCCTCAGGATAAACTCCATACCGTTTTTCTCGATGACCTTCCCTCCCACGTTGGAGTTACTCCTCATCACCGCTTCAAAGACCATCTTCAAATCGATATTAAAAGCCCTGAGCTTATTTGGGTCCACGTCTATTTGGTACTGCTTGACAAATCCGCCAATGGAGCCTATTTCAGCCACACCCGGTACGGAATTCAACTGGTAGCGCACAAACCAGTCCTGCAGGGTGCGCAGTTCTTCTAAGGAATGACCCTTACTTTCCAGAGTGTACCAAAATATCTGTCCTAAGCCAGTAGCATCTGGGCCTAAGGTAGGAACAACTCCTTCTGGTAAGAAGCTTGAAGCTAAGCTTAGTCTCTCTGCTACCCGGGTGCGGGCAAAATAGAGATCAATCCTATCCTCGAAAATTACAGTTATCATTGAGAATCCAAAAGCTGAAGCTGATCTGACCGCTTTGACCCCGGCCAACCCCTGTAAATTGACGGTTAAAGGGTAGGTTATCTGGTCTTCTACTTCCTGCGGTGAGCGGCCAGACCAGTCGGTGAAAACTATAACCTGATTTTCTGAAAGGTCAGGGATAGCATCAATCGGGGTATTTTTAACTGACCAGATCCCCCAGAGAATTACCAGGATATAAAAAGCGATTAGAAGAAATCTGTTTCTCAGAGATATATCGATTAACTTATCGATCATAACTGTTCCAATTTATCACAGGTAAATCTTGGCGGCTCATATCCCCTCTCCTTTTTAAGGAGAGGGTTAGGGAGAGGTTCACCGTCCAATGGACAGCCACACTTAACTTTCACATCCCCTCCATTTTCTCCATCTTCTTTTCCTCAGCCTTCTTCTCTTTCTGAGGAGCTTTCTTTTCCTTAGGCTCCATTCCCGGCATACCCGGCATTGAACCCATTCCTTTTTCAAGCTGGCTCTGGGAATCGATTAAAAAATTACCCTGGGTTACGACCATCTCACCCTGGTTCAACCCGGAATAAACCTGAAAATATCCATCCTGCTCTTCTCCTATTTTGACCTCTCTTCTGCTGTACATCCCCTCCCCCTCTGAGACAAAAACGATATTTCTTACTCCGGTCATAAGAACCGCCGAGTTGGGGATGGCTAATTGTGGTTTTGGAGATTTTATCTGTAAATAGACATCCACGTACATTCCAGGCTTTAATCTTAACCCTTTATTAGTTAAAGTGCATCTGATCTGAACGGTCCTGGTTTCACCTGAGACGGTGGAGCCTACATAAATTATCTTTCCTTCAAAGGTCTCCTCCGGATAAGCCGGTGAAGTTATCTTAACTAATTCTCCTCTCCTTATTCCGGCTAAATCTTGTTCATAAACTTCCGCATACATCCAGACCTCTGACAGATCCGCAATAGTATAAAGATTATCGCTCTCGCTCACATATTTTCCAAGGATTATATTCTTCTCAGTAACTGTTCCAGATATGGGGCTATGAATCATCAGCAAAGGCTGAGGTTGGCGGCTTTTTTCTAAGTCTTCTATGTGATATTCCTTGACACCTAAAAGCAGGAGTTTTCTTTTTGAAGATTCTACCAGATCTTTGGCAGACTCTATGGCTCCAGAAGATTGGCTGGCTTGAGCTTTTTCTAAGTTATTTATAGCTTCGATATATTCCTGTTCAGCCGAAAGATAATTAGGACTGTATATATAGACTAAAGGCTCATCTTTTTGCACCTGATAACCTACATAGTTGACCAGAATCTTGTCCACCCTTCCACCCAGGCGCGGCGTAACATAGACCAGCTTTTCCTCATTGAAATCTATTTTCCCCACGGTCCTAATGGTTTTGGTAAGTTTGCGATAGTCTACTTTCTCCAATTTCACTCCGATTTCTTGCTCAGACTCGGGGGTCAGCATCACCTTTTCTTCCGTTTCCGTACCGGTTTGAGCAGAAGGAGCACCATGCTCCATCCCTTTATGCTCTTCTGTTTTTCTTTTTGAACACGCGCTAAAAACGAAAATAATCGAAAAACATAAGATGAGAACTTTTCTAAACATATCTTATCCTCCCTGACCCTATAAATTAGCTCCGACAGCTCTTTCTAAAGAAGCTAAATTTTGTAGATAATCAACTATGGCTTTATAATAATCTAATCTTGTTTCTCTTAAAGTTCTCTGAGCATCCAGAAGAGTCAAAAAGTCAGTCAAATTAGCCGAGTAGTTTGCTTCAGCCACTTTTAGGGCTTCTTCTGCCTGAGCTAAGAAGCTTTCCTGGTACAGTTTCATCAGTCGATAACTTGCCTGGGTGTTAACATAAGCCATCTGCACCTCAAAGGAAATCTCATTTTTCATGTTTTGATAATCAGACTCAGCTGAAAGAAGATTCGCCTTTTTCTCATTCACTTCGTTTTTCTCTTTGAGAAGAAACCAGAATGGTATGCTGGTCCTGAACTCTAAGCCCCAGTCTCTCATCCCCTCTTTAGTTTTCATTCGCATATATTCAAACATAAAATCAGGTAGATAACCCTGTTTAGCTAAGGAAAAGGAGCTTTTCTGAACATCGACCATCGATTTTGAGGCAGTTAAAAGAGGGTTTGAATAAAAAGCTTTATCTTGCAGATCAGAAAGAACCCAGGTAAAATCCGGAATTACGATATCGGTCTGAATGGAGAGCGGAGCGGAAGGCAGATGGTTCATAAGGATATTTAACCTTCCCTTAGATACCTCCAGCATAGCCCTCATGGTTACCAGCTCATTGGTCATCTTGGCTAATTCCACCTGGGCTTTGAGTATATCGCTCTGAGGAGCTTCGCCAGTGGAATATTTGATCTGAGCGACTTTCACAAAATGCTCTAACAGGCTCAGGTTCTCCTGAAATATCTCTATGTGTTTAAAGTTCAGGAAAAGGTCAAAATAAGCTGATTTCACTTTCTGAATGATTTCTACTTTTTTATCCTGATAAAAAGATGAAGCTATATCCGACTCAGATAAAGACATTTTCCTCATAGAAAAATACCTGGAAGGAAACATCAGCTCCTGGCTGAATAGGAAAGTCCTCAATTCATATTTGTTAAGATTAAAGCTACCGAGGGGTAGCCCCTCATACCTCACCCCTAATTGAGGTTTGGATGGAGCTAAAGCCTGAGAAATGCGGTTTCTCGATGCCTGCCAGAGCTGATAACTTGCTTTTAAATCAGGGTTGTCTTTCAGGGCTGAAGAAACGACTTTTTCCAGTGTGAAAAGAGTATCTGAATCAGTCTGGCAAAAAATTTGGTTTAAAGGAAAAGATAAGATTAAAATAAAAGCAAGAAATCCAATAAATCTGTTCATCCATCCTCCTTTCCCGCGTTTGCGATATACATATAAATAATAAATAAAGATTCTGTCAATAGATTTTAAGTAAACCGGTGAGAAACTATGTAGATTATAAGGCCTTTTTTTTTTAAAAAACTATAAACCAATCCTGACGGAATGGGATTTAGGCTGACTCTTCCGCCAGCCTTTCCAGCTCTTTTTCTTTCTTTGCCAGAAGACTGGCTTTTTCTTCTAACTTTGAATGTATGGATTTGAGCTGTTCGATTATCTGAGGTTCAACCCGCTCCGAATCTGAAGGACTAAAATTATTAAGGCTCCGGGTCATTTCTTGAATCGTCTGAGTGATCCGGAGCCTTTGATCTAAAAGTAAATTTATGTTTTCTTCGGTTTCTTTAGACTGCAGAGCGCAAAGCAGTTTATCAGTCAGATTTAAAACTTTATCGTATTCCCTGAGCAGTTTATGGTAAAGAGGCAGGAGATTAGAACTCATGGTAGAAAGACTTGACCATCTTCAAAAAAACGTTTTAGCGGTAGTTTATAGCCTGTCTAAAAGCTCCCCTTTTTTAAGCTCGAATTCCTGGTCGGTGATTAATCCTTTATCTTTTAACTCTCCTAACTTTCTAATCTGCTCTAAAACCAGCGAATCAGCCGGCTTTTGTTCTATGGCATAAAGAGCACCCCCGGCAATCGGAGTGACCCCGGAGCCGGGGTTAAACTTCAAGTGATCAGAATTCTTAGTCCCCTTTTGGTAGTTCTTAAGCTCATCCTCCAGATTCCTGATTTTTCCTCTCAATTCGTCGATCTCATATTTTAATTTATGTTCTTTCAGGGCCTTATCTATGGAAGCTCTGAGATCGTTTAGCTTGAACGGCTTGATCACGTAATCGCAGGCACCGTTTCTTAAAGCCTCCACCGCGCTTTCTATGGTTGGATACCCGGTCATGATAATCGGCAAAATCTGCGGGTATATTTTCTTCAGCTCTTTCAGGGTCTCGATCCCATCCATACCCGGCATCTTCAAATCTATCAGGGCTATCTGCACCGGGGTGGATTTGACTACCTCTATGGCTCTTTCTCCTGACTCGGCTAAGTGTACTTCAAAACCCTGCTTGCCCAAAAATTCAAGTAGCAGTTCTCTGACGAAAAGCTCGTCATCCACTACTAAGATTTTTTCCTGCGGCATCTATTTTCTCCGATTTCTTTAACGAAATTAATTTAAACCTTTAACTCTCAAAATGCAAGATTTTTCTATATCCACAACCTCTCTTATCTTATCGGCATTTTGGATTTTCTTTATATCTGCAGCGGAAAACCTGATAAGCTGACTCCTCTTTACCTGAACAACCTAAAAAAAGAATTCCCGGATAAAGCTTTTAATCCGGGAACTCTTCTACTCTTATAGAATTACTCTTCTTGTACCTGACTATCCTTTGAGCAGCTTGCGGTATTCGGTCTTGTTGGACAATATCTCCACCGCTTTTTTTACCCCGGGATCTGTTTTCAAGAGGATCTCTTCATAATAGGCCTTTTCCCCATACAGGCTATAAAGGAGATCTCTTTTAATTGCCTTTTTTATATAATCCAGACTGTTTTCAAAATCGCCTTCCTTTGACTTCTGGATCACCTTTTTCAATTCCGAAAGAGCCGGAGTAAAAGAATCCTTGTCCTTTTCTGAATCTATATTCTTCTCCAAGTCTTGAAGTGAAATCTCCACCTGGTTGAGGTAGGTGAATTTCTTCTCTTTGAGAAAATCCTTGAAATCTGAGATCATCCTGTCATCCACCTCAAAATTCCTGGGCAGGTCTTTATGCTGGGAAATATATCTTACTGCAAAATCGAAGAAAAGCTGCTGTCTTTCTAAATCGATTTCTATAGGCTTAAACTTTTCTGCTGGGATGACAATATCCGGAACAATTCCACCGCCTCCGTATACCACCCTGCCTCCATTCGTGTGGAAGACCTCGTCCTGTTTGAGTTCAGCTTTGGAGGTATCGGCACCCTCGTCTGCGGAAGCTAAGGCTAAATTTTTCTTAGACTTTTCCGGCTTCTGTATGCATCTTCCGCTGGGAATGTAATATTTGGCGATGGTGAGCTTCAGGTAGACATCATCCGGCATGTTCAAGACGGTCTGCACCAGGCCCTTCCCGTAAGTGGTATCACCGATTATCACACCCCGGTCCCAGTCCTGAATGGCTCCAGCCACGATCTCAGAGGCAGAGGCGGTCTGCTCATCTACCAGTACCACTAAAGGCTTATCCGGATAAAGAGCTTCCTCTCTGGCGAGATATTTGATCAGATCTTCTGGTTTTTTCCCCTGGGTATAAACTACCAGTTTGTCTTTGTCTAAAAAAAGATTAGAGGTTTCGACACCTTCATTCAGAAGTCCTCCTCCATTAAACCGCAGGTCAAAGATTAACCCCTTGACATTCT
>Ga0315289_10008750_pt1 | contig 14605 bp, 15 predicted proteins | sample YL17G11_40_MG_FD_203452 | JGI IMG/M metagenome (GOLD analysis project Ga0315289, IMG submission 203452) | Sediment microbial communities from Yellowstone Lake, YNP, Wyoming, USA - YL17G11_40 | ecosystem: Environmental > Aquatic > Freshwater > Lake > Sediment | place: USA: Wyoming | collected...
CAGGGGAGGCCCTCTGGGTGTCCAGGGTATGGCCGCTTGAGGCACTCGCCCGGAAACGGGGAGTAAACGAGCTGGCCGCTTACCTACGGATGCTGGGAGATCACCGAACCTGTTCCCTACTCTACCGCCATGAGGCAGAGGTAGTCCGACCGATGCCTCGCCGTGTCCCTGTCCGTAAACGTCTGCGGCGGCAGCACGCGAATGCCGATCGATCTCGCGAGAGATGCTCAGGCAGGCAGGCCCAATCTCCTGCACTCGGATTCCAACCATGACTCTCGACGCCCTCGGATTTGACGCCTGGTTTCAGAATCAACAAGCGGTGCTGGGCCGGCCGGAGTGCAGTCCAGTACGCGTGACCGCCGTCGACCGCGATCGCTACCTGGTTCGCAACGCCAGCGGCGAGGCCCCGGCGGAATTGGCGGGGAGCTTCCGCTTCGCGGCAGGGGACAGCCTCGGCTTTCCATGCGTTGGCGACTGGGCCCTGGCGCAGGTTGTCAATGCCGGGAGGCTGGCCATCGTTTGCGCCGTGCTTCCCCGGAAGTCCTTGTTGCGCCGTAAGACGCCCTACCGCACGATCGACTACCAGGCGATCGCCGCCAACGTCGACGTGGCCTTCCTGGTGCAGTCGTGCGACGCCGATTTCAACCTACGGCGGCTGGAGCGCTACCTGGTGATGGTCCTTGAAGCGAACATCCGCCCGGTCATGCTGCTGACCAAGAGCGACCTGGTCCCGCCAGACGCCCTCCGGGATCTGCAAGCGCAAGTGCGCGCGGCGAACAACCCGTGTGAGGTCATTGGCGTCAGCAGCCAGACGGGCGACGGCCTCGACGACCTGCGGCGTATGCTGCTGCCGGGGATGACGTACTGCCTGTTGGGCTCGTCCGGGGTCGGCAAGACGACGATCCTCAACCGGCTCATCGGGCAAGAGACCTTTGCCACCGGAGCGGTCCGCCCCTACGATGGGAAAGGCCGGCACGTCACGGCACGGCGTCAGCTGACGGTCCTCGAGACGGGCGCCATGCTCATCGACACGCCGGGGATGCGCGAGCTGGGCGCGCTGGGGGTAAGCGATGGGATTGAGGCGGGATTTGCCGATGTTGTAGGCCTCGCTGCGCAGTGCCGCTTTCGCGACTGCACGCACACACAGGAGCCCGGCTGCGCGCTGAGAGCAGCTGTGGAGCGGGGAGAGCTGGACCCGGATCGCTACCACAGCTACCTCAAGCTGATGCGGGAGTCCGAACTCCTGGATGCCTCCTACGCCGAGCGGCGCCGGCGGGATCGGGAGTTCGGACGCTGGATCCACGCGGCGACGAAGCGCCGGTCGAAGTGAGTCCGCGTTCGCGCGGGGTGCCGCCGGCAGCCTGCCCCGATCCGATCACACCCAGGCGCCGAACCGCTGATGCCAGTGGCCGTGTCATACGGACCCCGCTGGTCACCGGCGGTGGGGGATCGCTTGTCGGGGTCCGGTCCAGCGTTGGGGCGGGCACGGTGTGGACCCGCACGGACACCGTCGCAGGCCAGCAGGCGGTGGCCGGCCAGGGGCCTCGGTGGGCGCGATAGGCTCCTTCCGAGCGCCTTGATCTCTTGCTGGGCCTGCTGTTCATCAGACGGGCATAACCTAGGCCTTCGGGCTGGCCGCCGACTCCTGCGGTATCCTTGGGCTGCTGGCTTTGGGGCCCAAGGTGCGACAGGTGGCCGGGCGACCGGCCGCAGCCACACGACCTCCAAAGGGTGTGCCGGGACTCTGCCTCTGAAGGAAGGGTGCGATGCAACTGGCGATGATCGGGCTGGGCAAGATGGGCGGCAACATGGCCGAGCGGCTGGTCCGCGGCGGACACCGCGTCGTGGGGCACGCGCGCTCGGAGGAATCCATCCGCGCCGCCGAGGCCAACGGGGCCGAGGGTGCCCGCAGCCTGGACGAGGTCGTGGCCAAGCTCAAGGCGCCGCGCGTCATCTGGCTGATGGTCCCTGCCGGCGAGGTGACCGAGACGACGATCCACAACCTTCTGGAGCGATTGACCCCCGGCGACACGATCGTCGACGGCGGCAACAGCAACTACAAGGACACCGTGCGCCGGGCGGGATTGGTCGAAGGGCGCGGGCTGCAGTATGTCGACTGTGGCACCAGCGGCGGGATCTGGGGGCTGACCGAAGGCTACAGCCTGATGATCGGGGGCCCGAAGGACGCGGTTGAGCGCCTGCGCCCGATCTTCGAGACGCTGGCGCCCGCCGCCGACGCTGGCTGGGGGCGCGTCGGCCCGCACGGCGCCGGCCACTTCGTCAAGATGGTCCACAACGGCATCGAGTACGGAATGATGCAGGCGCTGGCGGAGGGCTTCGAAGTGCTGCACGGCAAGAAGGAGATGGAGCTCGACGTGCACCAGATCGCCACGATCTGGCAGCGCGGCAGCGTCGTGCGCTCGTGGCTGCTCGACCTGACCACCGCCGCCCTGGCCGACGACGCGGACCTTTCGGCAATCAAGGGCTGGGTAGCCGACAGCGGCGAAGGCCGTTGGACGGTAGCCGAGGCCATCGATCTCGACATTCCGGCCCCGGTGATCACGCTTTCGCTGCTCATGCGCCTCGCCAGCCGGCAGGATGAGTCGTACGCCGCCAGACTCCTGGCGGCCATGCGGAACCAGTTCGGCGGACACGCCGTCAAGAAGGCATAGCCCTCTCCCCGGCTGCGCAGGGAGAAGGCGGTAGAATCGCGCCATGCAGACTCCGACCACGCATTCCGTTCCCCAACCGCCGCGGCGCTGGCATTTTGAGTTGGTCTGGCCGGTGCTGCGCCACCCGCGCCGGGCGGTGCCGGCGATCGCCTCGAGTGCACAGGCCCTATGGCTGACGCCGCTCGTGATCCTCAGCGCGCTGGCCATCGTTCAGGTTCTCGTCGCCTTGCCGATGCGGCAGGCGGCCGCCGCCAGTACGATGGTCGACCTGCCGCCGGATTTCCAGTACCTGACCCCAGACCAGCAGGCGCAGTTCCAGTCCTCGCTGTCCGCCTCCGGCGGACCCATGTTCACCCTCGTCTTCCCCGGGTTGGCCGCGCTCGGCCGAGTCTGGCTGGGCTGGCTGATCGTCGCCGCCATCCTGCACCTGGCGCTGACGCTGTTTGGCGGGCGCGCCACGATGGGCTCGATCCTCAACCGTGTCGCCTGGGCGGGGCTCCCGCTGGCGGTGCAGAGCGTCATCCGAATCGGGGCGCTGGTCATCACGCAGCGGCTGATCGTCTCGCCCGGGCTGGCCGGTTTCGCTCCGGCAGGCGATGGGTGGGGTGCGGCGCTCGCGGCTCAGATCCTGGCCCAGATCGATGTATTCATAATCTGGGTCGTGATCCTGCTGGTCCTCAGCCTGCGTGTTCAGGATGACCCAGGCGCTTCGAAGGCGTGGACGGCAGTCCTGGTCACGCTGGTGCTGGCGCTGATCCTTGGATCGCTTCCCGGACTCCTGGCGTCGCGCCTGGGCGCGCTCACGATCGTTCGTCCCTTCCTGTTCTGATGACCGCCGCGCTGGTTCGCACCCGGGGCCTGAGCCGCGCCTACACCATGGGCCGTGAAGCGGTCGTGGCGCTGGACGGCGTGGACCTGGACGTGCCGTCCGGCAGCTTCGCCGCCGTCCTCGGCCCGTCCGGCTCCGGCAAGAGCACCTTGCTGCACCTGCTGGGCGGGCTCGACCGCCCGACCGGCGGAAGCATCGAGATCGGCAGCCAGCGGCTGGAAGCGATGGACGAGAACGCGCTGGCGGTCTTCCGCCGGACGACGGTCGGTCTCATCTTTCAATCGTTCAATCTGATCCCCAGCATGACGGCGCTCGACAACGTTTGCTTCCCAATGCAGTTTGCCCGCGTGGGGCGCGGCGTGCGACAGAACCGCGCCTGGGATCTTCTGCAGCAGGTCGGTCTGGAGGATCGCGCCTACCACCGCCCGTCCGAACTCTCGGGCGGGCAGCAGCAGCGCGTGGCGGTTGCCCGCTCGCTGGTCAACAACCCACAGCTCATCCTGGCCGATGAACCGACGGGGAACCTGGACAGCCTGAGCGGCGCGCAGATGATGCACCTGTTGGCCGAATTGCACCGGCAGGGTCGCACGGTGATCGTTGTCAGCCACGACCCGCGCATGTTGCGCTACGCCACCCACACCATACGCTTGCTGGACGGCCGCGTCGTCGGGGAGGCGGAGTACGAAGCCGCCCTGGCGCTGGCCGCCGGAGAGAAGGGCTTGCCGTGACCCGAGCGAATCGAATCTCCCTCGTCCGCCGATCGCTGGCGGCCGCGCTGACCGGCTTGGTCTTCGCCGGTCTGACGCTGGCGACCGCCGGTGCCAGCCCCGCGCTCCAGGCCACGGACACGCCGACCCTCTCGGGGTCGGGATTCAGCCGGCCGATCTTGGTGCTGGCATCCTACGGCCCGAGCGGCGGTGTCACGCCGGGCGGGTCGTTCACGCTGACCTTCCGCCTGCGCAACGCCGGCGACGTCAAGGCGCGCAACATCGTGATCAACATCGGCGGCGGCGAGTTCATCCCGGCCGGCACGGGCGGCGTGATCGCCGCCGGGGCCATCGGCGCTGGGGCCGACACGCCCTACGAACAGCCGCTGGTAGCCTCCAGCACACTGGAGGAAGGTGCGATCGGCACGCTGACGATGCAGGTGAGCTACACCGATCCGGCCGACAATCCGTTCAGCGAGTCGTTCACGCTGGCCATCCCCATCGGCTCCAAGGCATCGTCGCGATCGAGCGGCCCGATCCCAAGCGCCACGGCGCGGGTGCGCCCGCAGATGGTGATCACGGGCTATGAGGCGGACGTCGAGCAGCTGCGGCCGGGGCGGCAGTTCAGGCTGACGGTCCAGGCCCTGAACGTCGGCGGCGCGGCGGCGCGCGGCGTGAGCATGATCCTGGGTGGAGGCTCGGCCGGCGGCGGGGGCGCCGGCACACCTGAGCCCGGCGGCGTATCGGGCGGCAGCGGGAGCTTCGATACCTTTGCCCCCATGGGATCGTCCAACGTGCAGTACCTGGGCGACTTCGCCGTGGGCGGCGATCGCGCCGCGAGCCAGGAGTTGATCGTCAATACCACGGCCAAGCCCGGCGCGTATGCTTTGAAGATCTCCTTCGTCTACAAGGACGACGGCGGGACCAGCTACACCGACGACCAGGTGATCACGCTCCTGATCTACTCCCCGCCGGTGATCGAGATCAGCTTCTACGTTCCGCCCGATCCGTTCTACGTTGGGATGCCGGGCGGACTGCCGCTGCAGGTCGTCAACCTCGATCGCAACAGCGTCGTGCTCGGCCGCATGCAGGTCAGCACCGAGGCGGGCGAGCTGAGCAACAACGTCCTGCCCATCGGGCTACTGGATGCCGGCGGGTACTTCACGCTCGATGCTGTCTTCATCCCGTCGCAGGCCGGCACGGCGGAGATCATCGTTACCGTCGACTACCTGGACGACTTCAACCAGCCGCAGCGCATCATCCAGGTCCTTCCGGTTGAGGTGGGGGAAGGGCAGCCGGGCTTCGAGGGCGGTGGAGGGGGTGGTGGCGGTGGGGACATCGGCCTCGAGCCGACGCCGGCGGCGCCTGAGTCCTTCTGGCAGAAGGTCGTGCGCTTCTTCAAGGGACTGTTCGGGCTGGACAGCGCGCCCGAGATTCCGGCCGTCGAGCCCCTGATCGAGCAGGGAATCGAATCCGGGATCCCCGGCGAGGTGCCTGTGAAGCCAATCCCGGCGCCCAAGGGCTAGCATGCGGCTACTCGATCTGCTGCGCCTGATCGCGGACAACCTGGGGCGGCGCAAGACGCGCGTCGCCCTCACCGCCATCGGCGTCGTGATCGGCACGGCGGCGGTTGTCATCCTGGTGTCGCTGGGGATCGGGCTGCAGCGCAACGCCACCGAGCAATTGGGCGGCATCAGCGACCTGACGCTGATCCAGATCTACCCGGTGTACGGGGAGTTCATGGGGGGCGGTGGAGGCGGACCGGGCTACTCGTACACGGTCGAGGCCACTGGCCCGGCCCAGACGTCGATCATCACGCCGCAGACGCTCAAGGACCTGGCGGCGCTCGACGGCGTCCAGGCGGTGTTCCCGCGCGACTATCTCAACCTCGAGAGCGTGTTCACCACCGGGCTGCTGGAGGGACGCACCAGCGTGATCGGCGCGCCCTCCGACTATCTGGAGGCCCTCGACATCCCGCTGCAGGCTGGGGAGCGTGAGCTGGCCCGAGGCACGATCGTGATCGGCGCCATGGTGCCGCAGTCCTTCTACTACACTCGGCCGCGCCCTGGTCAGACCATCCCGGAGCCGCCGGACCTGCTCGGGCAGACAGTCAAGCTGACGCTGATCAAGTGGACCAGTGAGGGCGAAGAGGTTCGCAAGTCGCTGCAGGTGCGCGTGGTAGGAGTTCTAGCCGAGACGCGCGACGAGCCGGACTGGTCGATCTTCATGCCGCTCGAAGACGTGACGACCTACAACCAGTGGGCCACCGGCCGGCGGGTCGACCGCAACCGTGACGGATACGCGCAGGCGGTGGTCAAGGCCGCCGACGTCTCGCAGGTCATCAACTTGTCCGAGACCATCACCGCCATGGGCTACCAGGCCTTCACGCCGATGTCGTTCATCCAGGGCATCAGCAGCTTCTTCCTTGTATTGCAGGTCGTCTTCGGCGGGTTGGGCGCCATTGCCCTTCTGGTGGCGGCCATCGGCATCGCCAACACGATGGCGATGGCCATTCTTGAGCGGACGCGCGAAATCGGACTGATGAAGGCCGTCGGGGCAGCGAACCGCGACGTGCTCGGCGTGTTCCTGGGCGAAGCGGCCGGGATCGGATTCCTCGGCGGGCTGGGCGGCACGCTGCTCGGTTGGGCGGGGGGCCAAGCCCTGAACGTCGTGGCCCTGGCCTACCTGGCCGGCCAGGCGGCCGAGTCTGGCGGCGCGCCGCCGCCGAGCGTGGCGGTCTTCACGCCGGTCTGGCTGCCGATCGCGGCGCTGGTCTTCGCCACGCTGATCGGGCTGCTCTCCGGGTTGTACCCGGCGCTGCGCGCCGCAACCCTCTCGCCGGTCGACGCGCTCAAGTACGAGTAGCACGCCCCGCGCGAACACAGATATTCTTGACCCCAGAATGCAACATGACAAAGGCCGACGCGGACGAGGTTGGCTGAGAATCCCGAAGGCGCACAGCCATAGGCGTTCCACCGCGCTGGAGGCATGTGGCGACCCGTGCCTCGCGTCGGCTGGTCTGAGCGGCGGTGTGCGCGGCGGCCGGCCTGACGGCGGTCATTGTGTTTCCTCGAGCGTATGTGCTATACAGGAGCCGGGGTCAGCGACCCCGGCATGAGATATCGGAATCCTGGAGGAGTGGAATGGGCGAGATGGATGCCGGAAGTCGCCTCCGTTCGGCGCGCCTGCTGATCGCCGGGCTGGTGGCGGTGATCGTTGTCCTGGGGCTGATCCTGATCGTCCAGGCTGTGGCGCGGTCTACGACCTCGGCCGCGGCGGTCGAGGCGCGGCCGAACGCTCTGGTTAGCAGCTCTGACGAATGCGTCAGTTGTCATCGCAAGGCTACTCCTGGCATTGTCGAGCAGTACGGCGTGAGCACGATGGCGGCCGCCAAGGTCGTGTGCCGCGACTGCCACGAGGTCAGCCGCGGCTATCCCGGCGCGGTCGAGCACGAGGGTTCCTACGTCCTCGGTTCACCCAGCGCGGCAATGTGCCAGCGCTGCCATGGGCTGGAGGTGGCGCAGTACAACGCCAGCCGCCACTCGCTGCCGGCCTACGTGGCCGTCGTCGGCGTGGAGCCGCTGACCGAGGCGCAGCGTGCCGCGTACCAGGCAATCCCCGAGGGTTCGTTTGCCCCCGACAAGAGCCGCCACGCGCTGTACGCCATCGAGGGTCCGGAGATCACGCGCTTCGCCTGCGAGGATTGCCACAACGTTGGCCAGCCCGCCGCCGATGGATCGGTGGGCCAGTGCCAGAAATGCCACCTGCGGCACGAGTTCAGCCTGGAGCAGGCGCGCAAGCCCGAGACGTGCAATGCCTGCCACATCGGGCCGGATCACCCGCAGTGGGAGATCTACCAGGAGTCGCCGCACGGCATCGCCTACGCCACCGGGGGCGACCGCTGGAATTGGGAGGCCGATCCGGGAACGCTGACGGTGAGGGATTTCCCGGCGCCGACCTGCGCCATCTGCCACATGAGTGGATTCGGCTCCGTGGGTACGACGCATGACGTCGGCGACCGGCTGACGTGGTACCTGTTCTCGCCGCTCAGCCAGCGGCGGCCGTCGTGGCAGGACAACCTGACCCGCATGCAGGGCGTGTGCCGCGAGTGCCATAACGAGACCTTCCTGAAGGACTTCTACACCGCGGCAGATACCGCCACCGAGGCGGTCAACGCGCGCGTGCGCGAGAGCGATGCGGTCATGGAGCCGCTCAAGCAGCAAGGCCTGCTGACCGCCGAGCCGTTCGACGACCCGATCGACTTCCTGTACTTTGATGTCTGGCACTACTGGGGACGCACCGCCAAGTTCGGCGTATGGATGCAGGGGCCGGACTACACCCAGTGGCATGGGATCTACGAACTGCTCAAGGACCTGACCGAGCTGAAAGAGATGGCTGGCGCGAGGTTGGAGGCTGCTGCGGCAGGCACCTCGCCATGACGCTGCTGGCCGAGCTTTCGCCGCCGCTGGAGCGCCTGCGGCGGCGCCTCCTGCCGCTGACGCGCGATCAGCTGATGCTGCTGATGGCGGCGGTCAACGAGCTGTTCCTCGGTATCGACACCTACCTGGCGCACAGCATCAGTGGCACGATCCGTCCCTACGAGTGGATCCCAATCATCTTCGGGCCCGTGGCCGCCGCCTTTCTGCTGTTGGCCGGGTTGATCGCCCTGCGACGGCGCCCGCTGGCGTCGTCCATGGCCAGCGTGGTCCTGATGGCCAGCATTGTCGTCGGGCTGCTGGGCGCCTTCTTCCACCTTCGGCGCGCCTTGCTGCCCGGCGCGCTGCCGGGCGAGCAGATAACGGTCGACCTGCTGGTGTGGGCGCCTCCGATCCTCGGGCCGCTGACGTTCTCGCTGACCGGCCTGCTGGGACTGAGCGCTGCGTGGGCGGAGCAGCCACCCGACAGCGGCGTGCTGATGCTTACCGGACGGCGCAAGCTCGCGCTCCCGTACAGCAAGACGCAGGCGTACTTCTTCATGGTCAGCATGGGCAGCCTGGCGACGGTGATCAGCAGCGTGCTCGATCACGCCCGCACCGGTTTCGTCAACCCGTGGCTGTGGCTGCCGACTGCGGTCGGCGTGTTCGCCACGGTGGCCGCAGCCTACATCGGCGCCCTGGAAGGCCGCCGGCGCGCCGACCTGGTGATGTTCGCCGCCGCCATGCTATTGATGATCGCCGTGGGCGTCGTCGGCGCCGTGCTGCATGTGCTCGACGACCTGACGGCCGCGGGCGCCTTCGTGGCCGAGCGCTTCATTCGCGGAGCGCCGTTCCTGGCGCCGCTGCTGTTCGCCAACATGGGCTCGCTCGGGTTGTTCGCCCTGCTGGGGCCGGAGGAGGCGACGGAGTAGCGCGGCCCGCCGCGTTGCCCTCGCCATCGGCCATGACCGACAGCACTCCGCGATCGCGCCTGGCCCGTGGGCTGATCCTGGCAACGGCCTCAGCCCTGGTGATCGCTCTTGTCCTGGGCGCGGGGAGACTCGATTCGCGGTTCGGCGTCGATCTGCCCGCCGGGCTGCGGCTGCCGGGGTTGGCGGCCTTGGTCTTCGGGCTGGCGATGATCGGCTGGGCGGAAGCAACACTCCTGCGCACGGCTCGCGCCACCGGCGGTTTCGGCGACCCCCCGCCGACCCTCGTCACCCTGGGTCCGTACCGCCACGTGCGCAATCCGATCTACGTCGGGGCGTTCGGGCTGCTCCTCGGGCTGTCCCTATGGCGCGGTTCACTGACACTGCTGGCAGCCGCGTTAACCTTCCTGCCCGTCATCCACCTGTTCCTGGTGCGCGTGGAAGAGCCGGCCACGCCGCGGCGGCTGGGCGCGGCATACGACGACTACCGGAGCCGAGTCCCGCACTGGCTGCCACGGCTGCGTGCCTCGAAGGATCGCGGGTGATGGCCTCTTGCAAGCCAGGGAATCGCCCGGAGCACCGCGCTGTTGGAGTGGTGGAAGTAGCGCGGGACGGCGGCGGGAGAGGGCTATGAACCCGCATCCGGAATCCAGGCGGGTGTGGGCGGCGCGGGTCGCGGTGGCGCTTGTCCTTGTCTCGAACTTGAGCGCCGCAATCCCCTATCTGCTTGACCCGGATCGCTATGTGGCCGCCTTCGAGCTCAACGGCGTCGCCGGAGCGGCGATGGTGCGCGGGCTGGGCGTCCTGTTCGTGATGTGGTCCGCCGCCTACCTGCCGCTGATCGCGCACCCGGACCGGCACCCCGCGCTGTTCGGCGTGGTCCTGGCACAGCAGGTCCTGGGCCTGGCCGGGGAAACCTGGATCCTGGCGACGCTGCCGCCGGGGCATACCGCGCTGGTTGCAGCGAGCGTGCGCTTCATCGCCTTCGATGGCGCGGGGCTTGCGCTGCTCTGCCTTGCGTTCGTCCTCGCGCGGCGACGACCCGGATGAAGGCGCTGCCGGCCAGCGAATGGCCGGCAGCGTGGTTTCGGGCAAGGGAAGGCGCGAGCGCGCCGCTACCCCTGGAAGGTCAAGCTATCCAGGAACCGATCGTACACGCCCCAGTCCTCCCTGCCGGTGTGCATGATCACGATCTCGTAGAGCTGCCCGTCATGCACGAAGTAGAAGCGATCGTCGTCGTAGGACTGCGGTCCCCGCGGGTCGTCGAAGCGCGTGTGGATGGCGACCTCGCCGGCAATCGTGCGCGTGCCGAGCACCTTGCCCGGCAGTCGGTTGCATTCAGCCAGCCATGTCTGAAGGTCAACGTCGGCCGGGGGATGATAGTCCGTCTCGTCGGGGTGGGCGACGTTGAACCACGGCCAATGCTCGTCGTTCTCAAGCTCGAGGGGGCCGACGACCATCGTATAGCGCTCGGTGTCGGTGGACACAAACGCGCTCCCTTCCGGATAGAAGAAGGAGTATCCGAGCGTGGGGTGGGTGTAGAGCGCCCAGCCCTCGGGCGGCGTGGCGGCCGGTTCGATCACCGGCGGCGAGGTGGGTGCGACAGCCTGCGTCGCCATCCAGCCGGGCTGGCACTCATTGCGGTAGAGCGCCCACTCATCGCACTCGCTGCCATCAGGGAAGACGCAAATCCCGGCCTGACTGCCGGCGGCGTCCTGTCGGATCTCGAGCCGGCCTCCCTGTCCCTCGCAGAAGACCGAGGCTGGATTGGGAAGCCCTGCCTGGGTCGGGGCAGGGGTGGGCTGAGGCGCCGAACCGCAGGCTGCCTGGCTGAGAAGGAAGAGCGCAAGGGCAGCGATCGGAAGCGTTGAACGCATGATAGGGTCTCCTTGGGTGTGGGTGAGTCTCCGCCGGACTTCCGTCACGGAGGTTGAACAGACCGATCCTGCACGCGCGCGCCAACGTCTCGCTTGAATGGAAGCGGGAACGCCGGCGATCGATCCCATGTGTCAGGATCCCACCCAGTCAAGCCGGACGTAGCGCCAATTCCGACCGAGCAGGTACATCAGGCCAACGGCCGCGATCACAGCCAGACCGGTGACGAACAGGGGCTTCCTCGGCTTCTTGCTCATTTCAACCTCCCGTTGTGGCCGCGGTGCCTCTCCGGAGCACCCTTGGCCTGCCATCAGGATGCTTCCGGGCTGGGGGAGGCGTCATCCCCAGGAATGGGGAAAGATGGGCGTCGGACCCTAGGGCGAAGGCCGGGAGGGGGTCAGACCAGGAAGGCTGGAGGTGCCTTCAGCTCGGTGCCTGGTAGCTTGGGGTAGACAGGCGAGGCCGATCGGGGGATCCGACCTGCCTCCCCGGAGCGGAGGCTCATTCTGATGCCCACCGGGTCCGGTTGGCTGGCTCCTTCACGCCGGCTTGCGGCCGGTCGCCAGGGCGAAGCCCATCAAGTTGACGACCCCCGACGGTGCGTCGAACTGGGCGCGAATGGCCTGCCGCGCTCCCGGATTCTCTCTCAGCAGCCGGATCAGCCGCCCCCATGCCCGCAGCATCCAACGCAGGCCCACCCACTGGATGCGGCTCATCACCTCGCTTCCCATCCCGATCGGGCGCGCGGTGTAGGACTGATCCTCGATCCCCGAAGCGTCCCACAGATGTTGCCACTCCTCGGCGGTGGGGATCCATGCGCCCAGGGCGGTGGCCTGCTCTACGACCTTGGCCTCCGCAGGGCGTTCAAGCCAGATGGTTTCGTTCATGCCCACGTACCCGCCGGGCTTCGTGACGCGCACGCACTCCCGGATGGCGCGCGCCTTGTCCTCCACGAACGCCAGAACGGATTCGACCAGGACAGCATCGAAGCGGTCGGCCTCGAAGGGGAGGTTGAGGACGTCGCCCTGCCGGGCCTCGATCCGATCTGCCAGGCCCTCCTCGCGCGCCCGCATGCGTGTCCACGCAAGCATCTGCTCCGAGATGTCGAGGGCGACAACCTGGCAGGCGGAGCGCCGGGCGATGACGCACGGCCCGACCCCGATGCCCGAGCCGACGTACAGGACCAGGCGGGCCTCAGCCACGTGGCACTCCCGAAGCAGGTGCAGCGTCGCCTGCAGGCCGCCGTTGTGCTTGGTGATGCCCAGTTTCCCCTGGATATCGAGGTACTTGCTTTCTGTGGTGGCACACGTTTCGGAGGTCATGTCTTCTGCTCCCCTCCTGCAACCTGCGGTCCTCCCTCGTGGTTCCTGGCACTGAGGAACCCGCGTGAGATGATCCGTCATTCGGGCGATGGCTTCATTTGCCAGGGGAGTGCTGCTCCCATGGCGGTTCGGTCGATGGTGGTCGGGTCCAACTCAGCGACCGGTACAGTCCGGGCTGAAAGGTAACAGTCTAGTCCAAGCTGATGGGCAACGCTCTTGAACTACATACGCCACCCTCCGACCATCATGAGGATGATCACCGGTCCAAGTTGAATGGCATCGTACAGGTAATGGGCGACGATCAGGTGAAAGATGCGCCCAAAACGCAGGTACCACAGCACCATGATCAATGCGTTGAGCGTCACAGAAATGACTCCCGCGTACCCTTGTGCCACATGGTTGAGGCCAAACAAGAAAGCCGATAGGAACACCCCAACTCCCAACCAAACCTTTGAGGGAGATATCTTCATCCAGCGCGTGATGAAGAATACGCGGGTTAGCTCTTCAGAGCCTGCCACACCAATGAACAAGACGGGCCCCAGGAACAACGCGGACAACCATGGGTTGCTAGCCAGTGTGTTCACTAGGCTTACCATACCACTCTCAGCATCTGAGGCGCGGTGGAAGTATCTGGCGATCGTGGGGTCAAGAGTGAACTTCAGGGATAAGGTCAACCCAACCAACACGATACCGCCAAGCAGATCCTTCCACCATACGCCGGGTCTTAGATTGAGAACGTTTGGTTTTTCCCCACACAGGAACCACAGCAAGAGCAAGAGTACGGCGATGACCAACAGGGTATACCCCATGGAGTAGAGCAGGTAACCTTTGTCTGTGACGGGTCCTCCAAACAGCTGGCTGATGAAGACCATCAGAGGCGGGACATATCCAAGCAGGATGGCAAGCGCCTGTACCCAGCGCGTGCGCTGCCAGGGTTTACGAAGGTCCGTGCTCGCATTCATTGCTCTCTCCCCTCCAGGCTCCGCCGCCATTCGGATGGCCTTGTTCACAAACCGTGTCCAATTGCTGCGGTCGCCACCCGGCCGTCCTCGATCGAACAGCAGGCCCCGAAGGCGTCGATAGCCGCCTGATGCGACAGGACAAAGACCGTGTAGGCGGCCAGGACCGTTCCGATCGGAAAGAGCACCAACTCGAAGGCGGACAGCACCAAGGCCATGGTTCTCGACCACGGAGCCCGCCGTAGAAGCCCGATCCCCGCCACCAGGCCCGGAACCCCGAGGACGAAGAGCAGCCCGCCGATCGACGCCGCGGTGACGGCCATGAGGCGGAGGGCGACCGCATCCTCGGTGACCACTCCGACGCCCAGGATCAGCGTTGCTGCAAACGCCCCGGCGACGATTCCCAGCAGGCTGTTGACAATCTGCAGCCAACCGACAACGGCCAGGTGAGTTCCGAAGTCCCTCTTGCTCAGCACGTCCATCACAGCCTCCGTAGGCTGGGAATAGCCGGTGCGCCCGTCCGAGCTGGGGCACACCTGGCCTCCCATGCCAATCCGAGAATAGGCAGGGGATTGGGGTGGCGTCATCCCCAAAGTTGGGGAATCACTCGTTGAGTCGCACGCGGATGGCCCTGGCGGGGATGTGGTTCAAGAAGATGGGGCAGTCCGCGACTGAAGGCGCGGGGCGCAAGCCGACGGCCTCTGGCGCCTCCTGGCCGTGAGTGATGGCGTGGGCCCTCCGCCGACGCGGATCAGGTGGTGATGTGCGGACCGCCGGGTGGGCGGGGGTCCGCGTGGGCGCGCACGGCAGACAGACTCAGGGTGTTGGCCGCCCTCGGTCCCCGAAGTGCCGGACGACGAGGTCGTCAATCTCACGCCAAAGGCCGTGGGGCTGCAA
>Ga0315289_10008753_pt1 | contig 14602 bp, 11 predicted proteins | sample YL17G11_40_MG_FD_203452 | JGI IMG/M metagenome (GOLD analysis project Ga0315289, IMG submission 203452) | Sediment microbial communities from Yellowstone Lake, YNP, Wyoming, USA - YL17G11_40 | ecosystem: Environmental > Aquatic > Freshwater > Lake > Sediment | place: USA: Wyoming | collected...
CGATCCAGTACATGCTCTCGGCGGGCGTCATCATGCCGCCGGCCGAGCGGCCGGAATCGATCCTGGCGGCTATGCTGGCCGAGAAGCCGGGTGCCGAGCCCGGCGCCGTCGAGCCGCTTTGAAAGGAGCCGCCATGTACGTCGGGCGCATCGTTGCGGTCGGCCGCACGCCGCAGGGCCGCAACGCGGTCCTCTACCGCGTGTCGTCGCGCTCGTTCCCCAACCGCCGCACCGTCAAGGTTGCGCGCGGCCTGGCAGTCGTGCCCATCGAGGGGCACGAGAAGGACATCTTCAAGAACCCGTACATCGCCTACAACGCCGTGCGCGTGGCGACCAGCCCCGCGGGCGACATCGTGGGGGTCGCCACGAACGGCTCTCAGACCGACCCGATCGCCGAAAAAATCGCCTCCGGCATGAGCATCCGCGACGCCTTGGTCGAGTCGCTCGTGGTCCTCGATTACGAGAAGGACGATTTCAATACGCCGCGCATCGCCGTGGCCGTGGCCCGCTCGGGCGGCGAGGGCTGGTGCGGCATCGCCCGCAAGGACGCCCTCCTGGTCCGCGCGCTGCCGCTCGTGGCCGGCGAGGCGTACTACTTTGCCACGTACGAGGTCAACGAGCCGCGGGCCGACCTCGTCAGCCCATTCCGCGCCGCCACCGCTGAGGAAGCGGCCCAGTGGGCCGTGGACGGCGGCAAGTTCGCCGACCTCGAAAAGCCCGTCTGCTCGGCCGCCGCTGTGGCCACCGACGCCGGCTTCGACTTGGCAGGCGTTACCGTCGGGGCGTAATCCTTATTTAGCCCCCCGTGAATGTACGTGTTTAGCGTTGTTCCCTCTCCCCTTGCGGGAGAGGGTGGCCGAAGGCCGGGTGCGGGGTCCAGCGGCGCGCGCCCCCCTCACCCCCACCCCCTCTCCCACGGCGGGGAGAGGGGAGAAAAGCCGCGGCGCTAAACACGTACCCGTGAATACGCGGGGGGCCGAAAGTCCGACCTGTTACGCCCGGCCGCCCCCGCCGTGTTCACCGGGGGCTAAAACGGTGTCGGCCAGGCAGCGATACGACCCGCGCGTTGGGTTGGCCAATGGGGAGGGCGCCATGCGGCAAGCGATGACTCGGATAGCGTTGGTCTGCCTCGTCTCGGCCCTGGTTGCGGCGGGTGCGTGGGCAGCCGCGCCCGCGCCTGCGTCCGGCGTGCCGCCGTCGCGTCTGGCGGCGCTCACCCAGGGCATCAACCTGTCGCACTGGTTCGGCCAGGGGCCGCGGGGGTATCCGCGGCAGCACCTGGAGACCTACGACACCGCCGCCGACATGGCGCTCATCAAGTCCCTGGGGTTCCGGCACGTCCGCTGGACCTTCAACGATGCCACGGTCGTGGCCGCCGACAAGCCCGGCGCCCTTGACCCCGGGAAGATGAAGGTCTTCGAGGCCGCCCTCGACATGATGCTCGGCAAGGGCCTGGCGGTCATCGTCGATTTCCACCCCGAGGACGATTACAAGCGGGCCGTGGAGAAGGACGACGCCGCGGCCGACAACTTCGTCTCCATGTGGCGGGCGCTCTCGAAGCAACTCTCCGGCCGCGACCCCGAGCGGGTCTTCTTCGAGGTCATGAACGAGCCGGTCGTCCGCGACTCGGCCCGCTGGAATGCCATCCAGAAGAAGGCCCTGGCGGCGATGCGCGAATCCGCCCCGCGCCATACCCTCATCGCCACGGGGGCCCAGTGGTCGAGCGTTGACCAACTGGAGCGCATCGAGATCGTGCCCGACCGCAACGTCGTCTACAACTTCCACTGCTACGAGCCCTTCAAGTTCACGCACCAGCAGGCCACGTGGGCCGGCGACTCGGTGAAGGGCCTCAAGAACGCCCCGTACCCGTCCAGCCCGGAGGCCGTGGCCAAGGTCCTGCCGGAACTCACTGACGAGCGGGCCCGCCGCGAGATGACGCAGTACGGCAAGGAGCAGTGGAACGCCGGGAAGATTGATGCCCTCATCGCCCGCGCGGCCGCGTGGGGCAGGAAGAACGGCGTGCCCCTGACGTGCAACGAGTTCGGCGTGTACCGCAAGGCCCCGGCGGCCGACCGCTGCCGCTGCATCGAGGACGTCCGCAAGGCCCTCGAAAAATACGGCATCGGCTGGGCCATGTGGGACTACGCCGGCGGGTTCTCCGTTGTGACCGGCAAACCCGGCGAGCGCGTGGCCGACCCCGACACCGTCAAGGCCCTCGGCTTGGCGGCGCCGAAGTAACGGGCCTGCTCGGGGCGTAACTGCCTTGCGGAGACGTTGTTCAATTCTCTGATGAGACCCGGGGCATTCCATACGGCGGCTGCAATTCTTTGCGCCCTGGCTGCGGCCGCTTCCGCCGCGCAGTTCGAGCAGGCCATCACCTTCCGCGAGCCGCTCGGCCAGGCGTGGACCGACGAACTCATCCACTACGACCTCAGGGTCCCGCAGCCCAAGGTTGCCGCCGCCACGTTCGCCCTGGCCGACGCCGAGGGCAAGCCGGTGCCCCTCCAGGTCGAGCCCCTCGAGGGCAGCCCCGCCGCCGTCCGCCGCGCGCGGCTGTGGCTGAAGACGACCCTCCCGGCGGGCCGCGAGGTTGCGTACCGCCTGACGTACAACGACGAGGGCAGGAAGGCCGCGCAGCCCGGTCCGGCCCTGGTCGTGCGCCGGGGGGACGCGCGGCTCATCGTCCTGGCCGGCCGGTTCGAGGTCATGATCCCCGCACCGGACAAGCCCTTTGAGAAGCCCGTGCCGCTCAAGAAGACGCCTGCGCCGCTCCTGGGCCTGCGGCCGACGGGCGAGCAATCGTGGTACGGCGCCTGGTCGCTCGACGGCCCGGCGTACGTGCGCGAACTCAAAGCGACGGTCGAGGCCGCCGGCCCCGTGTACGCCCTCGTCCGCCTGCGCTACGTCTTTGACGACCGCGGGCAGGCCTACGAGGTAACGCTGCGCATCACGCGCGATGAACCGTGGGTCGACGTCTCGGAGCGGTACCGCCTGGCGGCCGGCTGCCGCATGACGGCCGCCTTCCGCAGCCGCAAGCCGCCCGAGGTGCTCTGGATGCCGTGGTGCGTCGGCCGCGGCGACCGGGCTGAACCGGCGTACGACCTGCGCCGGCTGGTCCTGGATGAGCGGGTTGCCGCCGACGCCCCGTTTGCGGCGCTGCGCCCGCGCCTGACCCAGGTGCGCGACGCCACGCAGGTGCTCCTGGCGCTCGGCCCGGGCGATGCCGGCCGGGCCATCGGCGTCATCATGACTTGTGCCGGCGAGTGGGTGCGCCCGTACGAGAACTTCCCGACCGCCCGGCTCGCCAGGGCGACGCCCGCCCTCAGTCCTGGCGGGCCGCTGGCCGCGGCGCCGGCCGGCGCCCCCGAAGGACAACCCGTTTACGGCGGCGTGGCGGTCGACTTTCCCCTTGTCGACGGCCGGCGGCGGTGGGCCCTCGTGGCCGTGCCGCGCGACCCGTTCGACTCCAAGGACGACGTCCAGCGCCTCATCCGCCGCGCAGCCGACCTGCCCCTGGACCGCGTCCTCGGCGACTGGGTCCTGGCGTGGCCGCGCGGCAGAGTGGACCCGGCGCCGCACCTGGCGACCACGTGGGACCGCCTTCGCCGGCTCCGCGAAGACCTGGCCGCAGGCAGGGAGACCCCCGCAGCCAATCTCATCGCCCGCATCATGACGGGGGAAGTGCCCGGCGACCGGCGGCTGGCGGAAATCCTGGCCGCCCGGCGCGAGGCATCCGCCGCCATCGACATCGCGCCGATTCTGGCCGCGTGTTACCAGGCCCCGGACTTGGGGCCTGCGGCCTGGCCCCGGAGGCTGCCCGATGCGCTGGTCGAAGCCGACTTGGCTGCCGCCGGCCGCGCGCCTCAGCCCGGCGAACCCTCAACCGCCCTCGACGCCGCCGTGGCCCTGCTGGCGTACGTCTTTACCGACCCCAACTACCAGCCCGGTGCGGCCGGCGGATGGGAGCCGGGCAGCGGCGACCCCGCGGGCCTTCACTGCATCATTCCGCTCTACGCCGCGGCCATGCTGCCGGATCATCCGCACGCCGGGCGGTGGTCGGCGGCCGCGCTGGCGGCCCTGCGGGAGGACCTCCGCCGCACAGGCGCCGTACCCGCGGACGCGAAGGGGCAGGAGCCGGCCGCCGGCCCGCTCCCGCCGGCGCAGCAGGCGGCGGCGCTGGTGCCCATCCTGGCGGCGATGCGCATCGCTGCCGGCGCCCGCCTGGAGGACCCGTTCCGCTGGCCCCAGGTGCGGCCGGCCGTGGAGATGCTCATGGGCCTGCACACGCCGCCTGACCCGCGGCTGGGCCGCAGGGACCTTGCGCCGTTCGGCGGCGCGTCGGGGGCCGAGGGCCGAGGAGGAAGCGTCGAGGGAGGCGCCTCGCCCTGGCACGACGGCGTCGGTGCGATCTTCGGTCTTGCCGCGGCGGGCTTCAGGGAGGCCGACGGCGCGTTTGCGGCGCAGTGTGCGGCCCTTTACCGGAACTACTACGGGGCGGGCGCAAGCGGGGACCTCGCGGCCGACCTTGCGGCGGCGGAGGCCGGCGGGCCCGCGCGACTGGAGGCGGCCCTGGCCGCGCGCGCCTGGCCGGGCTTCGGCGCGGTCCTCCGGAGCCGCGCGGGGACCGACCGCGAGGCGTTCGTGGCCTTCAAGTGCGGGCCGCCGCCCAGTACGGGCGGGCGTACTGGCCCGCGGGCCTCGGCCGGCCCGGACGAAATGGCGTTCCAGTTCTTCGGCGCCGGCATGCCGGTGGCCCCCGGGTGGCACGCGGCGCCGCCCCTGAGGATGGTAGCGGAACACATGTATAACCGTATAACGCTCGGCGACAGCGAGAACATGGACGCCGCGGGGGAACTGCTGGCGCTAGAGTCCGCAGACGCCGCCGACGTGGCCGTGGGCCAGGTCCGGGCGACGGCGCTCCGCAAGTTGCCGCGCTGGCCGCAGGAGATCGGCCGGGCGGCGGCGTTTCCCCGCCGCACCCTGGCCGCCGAGGTGCGCTGGCGGCGGTATCTTCTGCTCGTCAAGCACGCGGCAGGGCCGCTGGAGGACTACCTGGTCGTCCGCGACGAACTGGCCTCGGCCGAGCCGTCGGCCTTCAACCTGTGGGTCCTGGGGCGCTCGGTCCGGCAGGACGGCCGGCTTTTCTACTTCGACGGCCAGTTGGCGGCCGATGCGGTCGTCTTCGTGGCCGCCCCCGACGTTGACCGCGTCCGCCTCGACCGCTGGGCGTGGCCGCGCCAGGATGAGTCGAGCATGATCCCGGAGGATTTCCGGCCGAAGGTGGAGGGGGTCAGGAGCCCTGACGGCGTAAGGCTCCTGACCCCCTCATCCACGTGGCGCACCGGCGAACTCCAGCAGCACCTCTCCGTGGGCGCGGGCCCCGGGGAGGATTACCTGGTGGTTGTCTATCCGCTGCGCAAAGGGTCGCCCGTGCCCGAGTTCCAGGTGCTGGCCAAGGGCAAGGGCGTCCGCGTGACGCTTTCGGGGGCGACGGAGGACGTGTTTCTTGCGGCCGATCCCGCGCCGGAGGCGGGCGGGCAGGCGTCCGTCCGGCGCGGCGGCCAGACGGCGGTCATCCTCAAACCCGGCGACGTTCCGGCGGCCGGCAAGGAAGGCGGCGAGTAGCCCGCGGCAGCCGGCGCCTGGCCGGGGGCGTTTTCCCTTCCTTTTTTCGCGTAGGGCGACTATACTTTCTGCCCGTTTATGGCCGGCCTCGGAGCGTCGCGCCCCCAGGGTGGCGGGCGGCCGCCCGCGAAGGTCCGCATCAAGCCCCTTGCACGAAGGAGACGTAGGATGCCGCTTTGCCCGATGCGTCAGATGCTCGATGAGGCCCGCAAGGGCGGTTACGGCGTTGGCGCGTACAACGTCAACAACATGGAGCAGATTCAGGCGATCATCGCTGCCGCAGGCGAAACGAAGTCGCCGGTCATTATCCAGGCCAGCCGCGGGGCGCTGGAATACACGAACCTCATCTACCTGAAGCACCTGATGGCCGCGGCCGTCGAGGAGCACCCCGAGCTGCCCATCGTTCTGCACCTGGACCACGGCCCGAACCTGAAGATGTGCCGGGAAGCCATCGCCCTGGGCTTTACGAGCGTCATGATCGACGGCTCGATCGACTACGACAGGAAGACGCCCGACGGCAAGCACCCCGCCCGCTCGTTCGAAGACAACCTCCGCGTGACGAAGGAAGTGGTCGATTGCGCCCACGCCTCCGGCGTCAGCGTCGAGGGCGAACTGGGCACCCTCGGCGGCATCGAGGAAGATACCCACACCGACAAGGTCCTCCTGACCGACCCGAACCAGGTCGAGGAGTTCTGCAAGCGCACGGGCGTCGATGCCCTGGCCCTGGCCATCGGCACCAGCCACGGGGCGTACAAGTTCAAGCACGAGCCGGTCCTGGCGCTGGAACTCATCAGCGAGTGCCGCCAGCGCGTGGCCGACACGGCGTTCGTCATGCACGGTTCGTCCAGCGTGCCGCAGGAACTCATCGCCGAGGTCAACAAGTACGGCGGCAAAATGCCGGGCGCCATGGGCGTGCCGATACCGTCTATCCAGGAGGGCATCAAGCGCGGCATCCAGAAGATCAACGTCGACACCGACGGCCGCCTGGTCGTTACGGCCGCCATCCGCAAGGTCTTCGCCGAGAAGCCCGGCGAGTTCGACCCGCGCAAGTACCTGGGGCCCGCGCGCGAGGCGCTCCAGAAACTCATCGTGTCGAAGATGCGCGACTTCGGCACCGCCGGCCATGCGGGCGACTACCAGGCCAAGAGCCTGGAGTCGATGAAAGCCTTCTACGCGAAGCAGGTGCCGTAGGGCTCACCTGACAGCGGTAGAAAGCGATTTGCGTGCGGCGGAACGATAAGCCAATAGCGCGGCGGGTCTCCTGACCCGCCGCGCAAGAATGCGGGGGGGGGGCCCGACAATCGTCCCCGGACACGGCAACTCGCGCGGCGGCTCAGGAGAGCCGCCGCGCTGAATCTCGGAAGCAGCGCTGTCACACTACGAGGCGTTGTTCGCCCCGCCCGTGGCCACGAGGCGGTTGGCTTCGATCCAGGAATCGATGGATTCGCCCGCGTCGGCCCACCAGCCCTCGACGATCTCGCAGGTCATCGTCCCGGCGGCGACGTAGTGGTTGTTGACGTCGGTGATCTCGAGTTCCCCCCGGGCCGAGGGCTTAAGGAGCGGGATGACCTCGAACACGTCGGGTCCGTACATGTAGACGCCGATGACCGCCAGGTTCGATTTCGGCGTCTTGGGTTTCTCGATGATGCGGACGATGCGCTTGCCCTTGACCTCGGCGATGCCGTAGGCGTGGGGGTTATCGACGGCCTTGAGGAACACCTTGGCGCCGGTTTTCTGCCGCTCGAAGTCCCGGACGGCCTTGCGGATGGAGTACTGGAGGATGTTGTCGCCGAGGACGACGCAGACCTTCTGGTTCTCGACGAAGCCGCGGGCCAGGGCCAGCGCCGCCGCGATGCCGCCTTCGCCCTTCTGGTAGGCGTAGTGGAGGCGCGAGAGGCCGAACTCCTCGCCGTTCTCGAGGAGCCGGATGAAGTCGCCCGCCGAGTTCCCGCCCGTCACGATCATGATGTCGGTAATGCCCGCCCGCACCAGGCACTCGATGGGGTAGTAGATCATGGGCTTGGAGTAAACGGGCAAGAGGTGCTTGTTGGTGATCTTGGTGAGCGGATGCAGCCGCGTGCCCAGTCCGCCGGCCAGAATGACGCCTTTCATGGGTCATGCTCCATCGATATACTGATGCGCAAAGCAGTGCGGAGGCCGGGGCGCGGCCCCAGCCCACGCGGCTAGTATTCCGTCAAATTTGAATCCACGGGTGCCACGGTTGCGCCGTACAGCAACCGTGCCGCCGTTCGACGCAGAGCACGGCTGCAAACAGCGCAGCCGTGGCACCCGCATAATCAAAGTTGACGGACCACTAGTGTACCGGCGGGAGGGGGGGAGGTCAATTCCATGGGCCTGGAGCGTAAGTGATGCTAATCGCCGGGCGTTGCCGCCGGGGGCTCGCCGCTGTCGTCCTTTTCGCGGAGCGTGCGGACCATCGAGTACGCAAAGACACCGAGGATGCCGAGCCAACTGACCGCCAGGAATATCCAGCCGCCGGTCGTCATGCCAGGGCCTCCCCGTTCTGCCGCCGCTTCTTCCACGCGTGCCGCACCATGAACGCCAGCACCACGAGCAGCGCGAGGAGCAGCGCGCGGCTGGCCCAGACGTACGGCAGGTTCGCGTCCGGAACGTCCTTCAGCAGGATGGCCGCCGGCCCTTGCTCCCAGAGCCAGAACACCAGCAGGGCGATCAGGAAGACGGGCGTGATGTACTTGATGATGAAGCGGTAGAAACGCGGGATCGTGATGTCGGACCCCACGTGCAGCTGCGTCCACGCATCTTCCATGCCGAACACCCAGGCGAACAGGATGGTTTCGACGGTGCCGAAGAGCACCAGGCAGAACGTGCCGCCCCAGAAGTCCATCTGGTCCAGGACGCCCTTGTCCAGGAACAGGATGCACGGCTGGCACAGGATGAACGACACGGCCGAGAACACCAGGACCGCCCGCTTCTTCGAGAGGCCGAACTCGTCCTCCAGGAACGCCACGGCCGGCTGCGCGAGCGAAATCGACGACGTGACGCCCGCCAGGAACAGAAGCCCGAACCACATGAACCCCAGGAGGTTGCCGCAGGCCATCCGGTCCAGCACCAGCGGCATGGTGACGAACCCCAGGTCGAACGCTCCGCCCTCGGCCACGCTCTGGGTTCCGGCGAGGCCGAAGAAGGCGAACGCCGCCGGGATGACGATGCTGCCGCCGATGATGACCTCGGCCACCTCGTTTGTTGCGGCGGCCGTCAGCCCCGAAAGGGCCACGTCGTCCTTCTTCGACAGGTAACTGGCGTACGTCAGGATGACGCCGATGCCCACGCTCAGGGTGTAGCAGATCTGCCCGGCGGCGGCCATCCACACCTGGGCCCGCCCGAGCGCCGACCAGTCGGGGTTCCACAGGAATCCCAGGCCGTTGATGGCGTTGTTCTGGGGCTGGGCGGGGTCCGGCGCGCCGAGCGTCAGCACCCTGGCCATCAGGACGATGCCGAAGATGAAAAGAATGGGCAGGCCGTACTTGCACACCTTCTCGATGCCGCGCTGGATGCCGAAGTACACGATCAACACGTTTGTCACGAACGTGATGAGGAAGAAGGCGTACGCCGGCGTCGAAAAGGAGACGTAGGGGTTGGTGCCGATGCCCTGGTAAGTCTTCAGGAACGCCCCCATGCTCTCGCGGGTGTCGCAGGCGTTGTAGGCGCCGGTCAGGGCGAACCACGAGTACCCCAGGAGCCAGGACTCAATGTAGGTGTAGTAGATGAAGATGACGATGGGTCCGAAGATGCCGATGACGCCGAAGTACTTGATGAAGCGGTTCTTGTTCCACAGCGTGTGGAACATGCCGGGGGCGGTGGAGTGGCCGAAGCCGCCGCCGAAGCGGCCGAGGGTCCACTCGATCCACATCAGCGGCAGGCCCACCAGCAGCAGGGCCACGAAGTACGGGATCATGAACGCGCCGCCGCCGTTCTTCGCCGCCTGCACGGGGAACCGCAGAAAGTTCCCCAGGCCGATGGCGCTGCCGGCGACGGCCAGGATGACGCCGAGTCTGCTGCCCCACCGCTCGCGTGCCATGCGCGGGCTCCCGTGCCTGACGGGTGCGTGCCGGATGTGCGACAAGCATAAGCGCCCTGAACATGCAGTCAACAGTTCTCGCCCGCGAATGACGAAGCCCGAAATCCGAATGCCGAATCAATGACGAAACGCCAATGACGAAAGTCGCATGGCGGGCCGTTCTTTTTCGTCATTCGGGCTTGCCGTTTGATTCGGAATTCGGGCTTCGTGATTCGTCATTCCGTCCGGCGGCCTTGCCCGCTAGCGGGCGCGCCGCTATACTTCGCGGCCTTTGACAAGGAGATGCGATGAACCGGCGAGCCGTCATCTTCGACATGGACGGTGTTCTGATCGACAGTTACCACGCCCACCTGGCGGCGTGGCAGCGGCTGGGCGAGGAACTCGGGAGGCCGATCAGCGAGGAGGAGTTCATCCCCACCTTCGGCCGGCGCAACCGCGAGATCTTTCACCACCTCTGGGGCGACGCCTTTCCCGACGACGACATCCGGCGCTGGGGCGACTGGAAAGAGGTTGAGTACCGCCGCATCGTCACCGGGCATTTCCCCGGCATGGACGGGGCCGGGGAACTGCTGGATGCGCTCGCGGCCGCCGGGTTTGCCCTGGCGGTCGGTTCCAGCGGCCCGCCCGAGAACGTGGCCGTGGCCGTCCGCGGCCTCGGCCGCGACGGGCTCTTTGATGCCGTTGTCAGCGGCCGCGAGGTCACGCGCGGCAAGCCTGACCCCGAGGTGTTCCTGAAGGCGGCGGAGAAACTGGGCGTCGAGCCCGGGCGCTGCGCCGTGGTCGAGGATTCGCTGGCGGGCCTGGAAGCCGCGCGGCGGGCCGGCATGACGCCCATCGGCCTTACGGGCACCTTTCCGCGCGAGCGCCTGGCCGAGAAGGCCGCCCTGGTGGTCGATTCGCTGCGGGACCTGTCGCCCGAGCGGATCGCAGCACTGATTGACGCGCCGAGATGACCCGCCGCTCCCGCGGCGGGCTCGAAAAGCGTTGCCTCGCCTTGGGGCTACCCCTTCACGGCCATGCGTTTGCCGCTGCGGGCACTCTCGATGGCCGCAAAGACCATCGCCAGGCTCTTGATGTTGTCGTGGCACTCGCACTGCGGCCGGCGGCCGGTCCGCAGGAACGCCAGCATCTCCCTCAGGGCCCCGTGCATGCCGCTGAACTTAAGGGGCGACGCCACGAGGGCCAGCGGCGCCTTCGGCCGGAAGAAGCCTTCCTTGCCGCAGACCGTTTCGCCGTGCGGCGGCAGGTCGCGCTCGTAGAGAATCGTTCCCTTGTCGCCGATGATCCGCCAGTCGCCGTTCCAACTGGTGTGGCAGCCCTCGGCGCACCACGAGCCGCGATAGGCAAAGCGCACGCCGCCCGTCATCTCGAACAGGCAGTTGGCGGAGGAGTCGCCCTTGTACCACGAGCCTTTCGGATTGAACTCCTCGGCGTACACCCGCACGGGGTCCGCGCCGCCGATAAAACGGGCCATGTCGAAGTGGTGGATGGCCATGTCGAGGACCAGGGGGCTGGGCATCTTGTCGCGAAAGCCGCCGAAGTGGGCTCCCAGGAAGAAATCGCAGTTCAGGGTCGTCAGGCGCCCGATCCGTCCCGCCGCCACGGTGCGCGCGAGGGCATCGTGCTTCGGGTCCCAGCGGCGCGACTGGCTGACCATGTAGAGGCGGCCGGTCTCCTCGGCGGCGCGGACCATCCGCCGGGCCTCGGCCATGCTGGACGCCATCGGCTTCTCGCCGACCACGTGGAGGCCCGCCCGCAGGGCCTTGCAGGTGACCGCGCAATGGGCCTCGGGCACCGTAAGGTCCAGGAGGAAGTCGGCCTTGACGTCGCGGAGGGTCTTGGCGAGGTCGGTCGAGGCGGGGCAGCGGAGTTTGTACTCCGCGATGCGTTTCTCGGCCCGCTCGCGCACGAGGTCTACAACGGCGACGACCTCGACCTTTTCCTTCGCCAGCGGCGGCAGCCACGCCCCGACGATGCCCCCGGCGCCGACGACGATGGCACGCAGCCTCGCCACGGTCCGTACTCCGCTGCTACGCGCACATCGCGCGGCGGGCACTCCTGCCCGCCGCGCGAGACTCGTAGGGGCGACCGGCCGGTCGTCCCTGCGCGCTTGCCTGAATCGTTTCGGCCCTCTTACGCCTTGCCCATCTTCCTCATGCCATCGAGGCAGTTCTTCACGGCCTCCAGGGCTGGGACGCCGCCCACCTCGTACTCCACGATGTACCACTGGGTGTTTCCGGTGGTCTCGCAGAGGTTGAAGATTTCCTTCCAGGGCAGTTCATCTTCGCCGATGACGGCCTTGGGGTTCGACTTGGACCAGGGCTTGCAGTGCATCGTGAGGGCGCGTCCGGGGTACTTCTTGAGGTACTCGACGGCGTCGCCGCCGCCGCCCTTGGCGTTGCCGACGTCGAACTGCATGACGACGTCCTTCTTCGTGTTGCCGAAGAAGGTGTCCCACGGTTTCTCGCCCTCGAGTTCCTTGAACTCCGCCGAGTGGTTGTGGTACCCGACCCACATGCCCTGCGGCCGCACCTTGTCGGAGATCTCGTTGAACTGCCTGGCCTTGTCCAGCCAGTCCTGCCGGGCCTTGGCGCTCATGCCGGGGACGATGAGGAACTTGTTGCCGAGGGTCTTGTTGAACTCGATCGTCTTGGCCAGTTCGCCGCCCAGGAGCGTGTCGAGGCCCGTGTGCGTGCCGCAGCACGCCAGGCCGTTGTCGTCGAGCAGTTTCCTGAGGTCCGCCGCGCTCTTGCCGTGGTACCCGGCGAACTCGACGCCCTTGTATCCCATCTTGGCGACGGCGGCAACGGTTCCGGCGAGGTCCTTGCCGCACTCGGCCCGCACCGAGTACAGTTGCAGCCCGATGGGGATGATCTTCTTGGCTCCTGTTGCGGTTTCCGTTGCCGCCGCGAGCACCTTGCCCGCCCCTGCGCCCGCCGCCAGCGCTGCCGCGCCTGCGGCCGTGAGTTTAAGAACGTCGCGCCTGAGAACCATGGTCTTCTCCCTCTTGCCGCGGTCATGGGTTGATGGAGTTTGCCGAACGGGCCAACAGGATACTGCGGCAGGGAGGGCGGGGCGAGAGAAATGTCACCCCCCAGAAGGCCGCAGATCCACGCCACCGCGCGGCCGCCCGCCGGGCGAAGCGTTTTCTCTGGACCGTGCCGCCGACGGGCCATAACATGCCGGTGCGCTTCAGGGCCCGCCCGCGGGGCGGCAGGGAGCATGAACGTGGCGATTCCAGGTTATGTCGAGTACCAGCGCCGCGAGTTCTGCAAGGACATCCAGTGTCCGGTCCAGCGCCTGCTGGACGGGGCCGCCGAAGGCGCCAGCGAATACGAGCAGGTCCGCGCCCTGTGCAAGAGCGATTGCATCCACACGACCTACGAGTTCCATCACTGGCTCATCCAGCACGGTTACGAGGTCGTCCGGCCCGAGAAGGCGGCGCCGAGGGGCTGACCCGGCTCGCTCCAGCCGGGCGGAACCCGGGTACGGCATCAGTTACGGTTGGGCCGGGGATTATGTAGCGCGGGGCTTTATGCCCCGCGCAGCCGTGCGCGGCCGTACGGCCGCGCTACAGTCGGCGAGAGCGGTCGCCACAACCGAAACTAACCCGTTACGAACCCGGGCGGAAAACACTTTCTTTCGGCGGCGCCGGTCGATAGGATGCACCCGCTTCTTCAGTTGGATTGACCGATGGCAGCGGCCTCACATGGCCAGCCACAGAAAGCCGCCGCGACCTCACCGGAACGGCGGCAGAAATGGAGCGCCGCCCCTGCAACCGCGGGGGCGGTTGCTTCTAACGACAAGTTCAAAGTTCCAGGTTCCAAGTTCAAAGTTCCAAGTTCACGGTAAGTCGGCGGCCGGCGCGGCCTTTAACTTGGAACTTGAAACTTGGAACTTGGAACTCGAAACTTTCCGCCGCGGGAGCAAGTCATGAGTGCCATTCCAGAAACCCAACGCGTCGCCGTCTATTACCGCAACAGCGACGTCCGCATCCAGGAGCGGCCGGTGCCGAAGACCGGCCCAGGCGAGATCCTCGTCCGCATCCACGCCTCCGGCATCTGCGGAAGCGACGTCCTGGAGTGGTACCGCATGAAGAAGGCCCCCATCGTCCTCGGACACGAGGTCGCCGGCGAAATCGTCCGCGTGGGCGAGGGCGTCACGAAGCACCGCCAGGGCCAGCGCGTGGCCGTCTCGCACCACGTCCCCTGCAACACCTGCCACTACTGCCTCGCCGGGTGCCACACGGCCTGCGAGACGCTGCACACGACGAACTTCGACCCGGGCGGCTTTGCCGAGTACGTGCGGGTGCCCGCCCTTCAGACCGAGCGGGGGGTCTTTCCGCTGCCGGACGAGGTCTCGTTCGAGGAAGGCTCGTTCGTCGAGCCGCTGGCGTGCGTGGTCCGCGGGCAGCGCTCGGCGCTTCTCAGGCCCGGGCAGACGGTGGCCGTTTTAGGGTCCGGCATCTCGGGCATCCTGCACATTGCCCTGGCGAAGGCCCTTGGGGCGGGGCGGATCATCGCCACCGACATCTCGCCGTTCCGCCTGGACCTGGCGCGGCGGTTCGGCGCCGATGCGGTTTTCGACGCCAGGGACGACGTGCCCACGCGCGTCCGCGAGGCCAACGCCGGGCGGCCCGCCGACCTCGTCGTCGTCTGCGCGGGGGCCCTCGCGGCGTTCAAGCAGGCCCTGGCCTCCGTGGACCGCGGCGGGACGGTCCTCTGCTTTGCCACGACCGACCCCGGCGTGGAACTGCCCGTCCCCCTGAACGAGTTCTGGCGGAACGACGTTACGCTCAAGCCCTCCTACGGCAACTCCCCGTACGACGCCGCGGTGGCGGTCCAACTGATTGCCGCCCGCCGCGTGCCGGTGGCCGAGATGATCACGCACCGGCTGCCCCTGGAGGAAACGCCGAGGG